>Ga0209916_1001137_pt1 | contig 26616 bp, 27 predicted proteins | sample ThiBio_1000_plan_FD_183956 | JGI IMG/M metagenome (GOLD analysis project Ga0209916, IMG submission 183956) | Wastewater bioreactor microbial communities from Cape Town, South Africa - Thiocy_solids_2 (SPAdes) | ecosystem: Engineered > Bioreactor > Thiocyanate-remediating > Anaerobic-Aerobic ... | reverse complement strand
CCCCCGCCCCTCTCGCCACGGCCACAGCCTGCCCGGGCCGTGGCGAGAGGGGCGGGTCCATTCCCCGGGCGACAGCTTGCGGGGCCCGAACCCTCCGGGCGACAGCTTGCGAGCCCCCGTCCCTTCCCCGACCACCCGATCGCCGTGGACCAACCGGTCAGTTGCCCTTGGTCGGGCTGGCCGCTGGGGCCACCATCTCGATCTTGGAGATCTTCACTGTGCCGTTTCACCCCCTCCCTGCCTCGGTACTTGAGGATTTCCGGCGCAAAGACAGGCAAAAAGATGCCGAGGTTCCAGCGGACTTTTGGGCGGGAGGTGGATTTCGGCCCAACGTCCGGTCGTTTGCGTGGTACACATCGAGTGAAATGGATAAGTCAAACGTTCAGGACGATTGGTGACCGACATCGACCTCGACGACGGGCGCCGGCCGCGGCGGGAATTCCAGAAGACGCGGGCGGAAATCCTCAGCCACCCGCTGCGCGTGCGGATGCTGGAAGTCGCCAACGAATCCGACGTCAGCGCGGTCAGCTTCGTCCGCGGCGGCTACGCGACTGCCCTGCTGGACCACCTCGAGGAGAGCGTCGCGGTGTCCCAGGTCGCCTACCACTTCCGCAAGCTGCTGCGGGCGGGCTGCGTCGAGATCGTCCAGCACCACGTCCGTCGCGGCGCCGTCGAAAACGTCTACCGCGGCGTCGCCCGCGCCTGGTTCGACACCGACGACTGGAAGGCGCTCGACCTGCCCCGGCGCGCGGAGATCAGCGGCGTCGTCCTCCAGGGGCTGATGGCGCGGGCCGAAAGCGCGGTCCTCGAAGGCACCTTCGACGCACGCGAGGACCGCTGGCTCGCCTGGGTCCAGGTGGCGCTTGACGAGCAGGGCTGGGACGAGCTCGGCGAGCTGTGCCGGCAGACGATGGAGGGCGTCGAACGCGTGCGCCGGACAGCCGAAGAGCGCCTCGGCCGCGCCGCCGAGCCCGTCCCCACCGCGCCGGTCACCTGGGGGATGCTGTCGTTCGAGTCGCCTCGCCCGTAGCCTCGGCCTGCTCGCGCAGCCGCGCCAGCGTGCCGCGCAGGAGGCGCGAGACGTGCATCTGCGAGCAGCCGATGCGGGCGGCGATCTTCGACTGCGGCAGGTCCTCGACGAAGCGCAGCCGCAGCACCTCGCGCTCGCGGTCGTCGAGGCTCGGCAGCACCGTCTCCACCGCCAGCCGGTCCTCGACCAGCTCGTAGCCGTCGTCGACCCGGCCGATCCACTCCGGCGTCGCCGGCCCGTCGCCGTCCTCGCCCTGGATGTGGGCTTCGAAACCGAGCGGCCGTCGGTTCTCCTCCGCGGCCAGCGTCTCCAGCACGTCGCCCAGGTCCATCTGCAGGTGCGCGGCGATCTCCTTCGGCGACGGCGGCCGGGAGAGCTCCTCGGTGAGGTCCTCGGTCGCGGTCTCGATCGCCGCCATCCGGTCGTGCAGCACCCGCGGCACACGGATCGTCCACACCTTGTCGCGGAAATAGCGTTTGAGCTCGCCCATGATGGTCGGCTTGGCGAAGCCGATGAACGGCGTGCCGCGCTCGATGTCGTAGCGGTCGATCGCGTTCAGCAGGCCGATGCTCGCGACCTGGACGAGGTCGTCGTACGGCTCCACCACGCCGGCGTAACGCCCGGCCATCCGCCGTGCCATCGGCAGGTAGATCGCGACCAGCTCTTCGCGCGCCTCCTGGTCGCGCTGCCTGCCGAGGCGACGCCATAGCTCTCGCTCGTGACCGTGGATGGCCGTTCTCTCGGCGGTCGACGGTGCGTTCATCGGATCCTCCCAAGCTGGATGGATGTCCCGACTCAGTCGCCCTTAGCCCTTCGGCGTGCGGTTGCGTGCGGTCTGCTGAACGGAGTAGAGGAGTTGCGGCACACACAGGTGCTGCGGCACACCACCTCATGACCCGTCGCCTTCTTACCCCGGCTTCCAACTTCCGAACCACTTGGTCACGACTTCTTCATGAATGTGTCGCCAAGTCGGCGCGGGGTAGTGCTGGGACATGCCCGAAGAGCCCGACGTCCCGACCGTCCCGGTCGGGACGGAGGTCGTCCCGGAAGCCGAGCGGGGCGGCTCCCTGGTCGCCGCCATCTCCCGCGAGATCGTCGGCGTCCACTCCCGCTTCTACGGGCGCGGGCCGACCAAGGCGAAGACGATCTGGCGCGACGAGATCATCGTCTGCGTCCTCGAAGAGATCTTCACCAAGGCCGAGCAGCTCCTCGTCGACGCCGGCCGCTTCGAAGAGGTCCGCTCCCACCGCATCGCCTTCCAGGACGAGGTCGAGCCCCTCTTCCGCGCCGGGATCGAAGCGATCACCAGCCGCCGGGTCAACTCGTTCCTCAGCCAGATCAGCCGCGAGGGCGTCGCCTCCGAGGTCTTCGTGCTGGGCAACGCCTCCGAGCCCCCGGTGTAGTCAGCAGCCGGACGGCCCCTCCCCGGCGAGTTCGCAGTTATCCGCGCTATCCGCGGCTTTCTGCGAACTCACCCCCAGCGGCGATCACTCGCCATCGAGGCGCGCCGCGGCCTCGACCAGGTGGGCGTAGCGGTCCACCGTCAGCACGTCCTGGGCGCCGGCTCGAGCCCCTCGTCATGTCATCGGCGCCGTACCTCCTCTCCGAGGCCGAGGCGCGCGAGATCGTCGACCGCGAGGTCGAGACGATCGCCGGCGAGTGGGATGCCGTCGCCGACCTGGCCGAGCTGAGCGCCCAGGACCAGACCTACTTCCGACGGCGGCAGTTCCTCAACCCCTACGCGTTCGAGGGGTACTCCGCGCCGAAATCCGTGGGCGTGAGCGCCGCCCCGAGCCGGAGCGACCTCAGCGCGTCGAGCGTCGTGGGGGCGGGCGCCTCCCGGCGGTCCCCGCCTCCAGGTCCTCCCAGGGATAATCCTCCCAGGGATAACGCCGGACCTGGGCCAGGAGGCGCGCGCCGAGCAGGCCGACCGCGCGCAGCGGCCCGCCGCAGCGCGGGCAGGCGCCGACCTGCTCCCCGGCCGCTGAGTTCCCTTGGACCATTTCAACGTGCCCGCAGCGCCGGCATCCGGCCAGCTGTCGCATCTCGTCCTCCGATCTCTCTCGGCCGAGTCGAACCGTTCCCCGACGCCGACCTCTAGGTGAGGAGGTGGAGCGGACCTGTCAGCGGTCCCGGCGGCGTGACTGACCTCCACCGGGCCACCCATGAGGTACCCGGCGCGCCGGCGACCAACCCGTTATCGCCCCCGCCCGGCCGAACGCACCCGACCCGAAGGAGGAGACGAAGATGGCGGAGCTGACGCGGGCCGACGCGATCGGCCGGGGCGCGCTCAGCTGACCGCGGCGATCGCCACGACGAGGTACTCGCCGTCGCCGTCGGACTCGGTGCGGACCTCGTCGGCGAGGGTTTCCAGCGAGCCGCCGACGTCGGGCAGGGCGAGGCTCTCGCGCAGGCCGGCGGCGGCACCCGACTCCATCGGGCCGACTTTCAGCTCCACCCCCTCGGGGCGGTCGGCGATGCTGAGATGGACGTGGCCGTCGGCGAAGCCGCGCGGGGCGGCCGCGGAGATCTGGTCGGAGAGCAGCATCGCGTCGGAGATCCGGTCGACGGTGATCTCGTGGCGGGCGGCCAGCGCGGTCAGGGCGCGGCTCAGCACCGGGCCGACCAGCTCCGGCGGGCCGACCGTGATCTCGGTGGCCTCGGGGACGGGCGGGCCGGGCGCGGCCTCGGCCCCCTCGTCGGCGATCGGCCGCGAGGTCAGCGGCAGGTGCATGCGGATCTCGGTCCCCCGCTCGACCCCGCCGCGGATCTCGAAGCTCGAGGAGAGCGCCGCGATCAGCGCCAGGCCGATCCGCAGGCTCGGCCGGTCGACGCCCGGCCGCGGGCTGATGCCGCGGCCGAAGTCCCGCACCGCCACCGTGAGGCCGTCACCGTCGGGGACCGCCTTGACCTCCAAGAGGCCGACCTCGTCCTCCCGATAGGCGTGGACGACCACGTTCATGCAGGCCTCGGTGACGACCGTCTTCAGGTCCGCGGTCGACGCCTCGTCCATCCCGACCCGCTCGGCGAGGCCGGCGATCGCGTGGCGCACCACCGCGACGTTCTCCGCTTTCGCGGGAAGCGACATCTGGAGGCCTGATGAGTCGACGTTGGCGTTGCTCAAGTTCTTTCGTCCCCGACTTATGCAGCGCGCGGGGCGAGGTCAGAAGGCCTCGCGCAAAAAGCAAACCTACCGGCCTCGGCTCCGCCCTGATACCCAGACCGCTCCGCCGCAAACTGACCGGACACATCAGCCAAGCCCGCTGCGGTAGCATCGCGGCGCAGTGGGTCCCGCTCCGTTCCAAGCATCAGCCTCCGAGCTCGAGGGGGGCATCCGCCTGCTCGAGGTCAACGGAGAGCTCGACCTCTCCACCGCCGCCCAGCTCGAAGGGCCGCTGGAGGAGGCGATCGAATCGCCGAAATCCGCGGTCCTGATCGACCTCAGCGACTGCACCTTCATCGACTCGACCGGGATCGCGCTCGTCGTGCGCGCCTGGCAGCGGGTCGATGCCGCGGCCGGCAACGGCGGCGAAGGCGGCCTCGTCCTCTGCTGTCAGAACGAACAGGTCCGGCGCGTCCTCGAGGTGACCGGCCTCGAGCACTCGCTGCGCGTCTTCGGGACGCGCGACGAAGCCGCCGCCGCCCTCCGCGGGTGACGATCCTCACGCCGGCGCGTGCGGGCGATCGATTCAGCGACGACGCGACCGGGTAGCGGCCCCTGATGCCCGCTCGCAGACCCAAACGGCCGAAGCTGCCGCGCGAGCTCTTCGAGACGCGCACCCACGCCTGGCAGTCGCTCGGGCTGGGCGAGGAGATCGAGACGAAAAGGGTCTCCAAGAGCGCGCTGGTGGGCGTCGTCGTCGCCATCCTCGCCCTGATCGCGACCCTGGTCGTCTACTCCCACCGCCAGCAGATCGCCCCCGGCTACGGCGAATGGTTCCGGGTCGGCACCGTGATCGTCCTGGTGATCGTCGGCAGCGCCGCGATCTCGCTGGTCTCCCGCTCCCTGCAGCCACGCCTCTACCGCCGCCTCGACCCGGCCACGGCGGGGACGGCAGGCTTCGTCTTCCGCCTCCTGGCGAGCCTCGCGGTCGTCGTGCTGGCGCTGCGGATCGCGGGCGTCAACGCCGGCACCCTCGCCGTCGGCGGCGCCTTCGCCGCGGTCCTGCTCGGCCTCGCCGCCCAGCAGAGCCTCGGCGCGATCTTCGCCGGGATCCTCCTGCAGAGCACGCGGCCCTTCCGCGTCGGGGAACGCGTCCGCTTCGTCGGCGGCGCGGTGGCGGGATCGGTCGAGGGCACGGTGACCTCGCTCGGCCTCTTCTACACCACGCTCAGCCAGGGCGCCGACCGCCTCCAGATCCCCAACAACGTCCTGCTCGCCCTCGCCGTCGTCCCCCTGCGCGAGCCGGAGAAAGTCGACGTCCGCGTCCGCTTCCCCCGCCACGTCAGCCCGCGCGAAGTCGAGCAGCAGCTCCTCCGCACGATCACCGTCCCGACCCGCTACCGCCCCAGCGTCTCACTCGAGGAAATCGAGCCCGACAGCGTGATCATGAAGATCGACGCCACCCCGCTGCGCACCGAGGATGGCTCGCAACTGGCCGAGGAGGTCCTGGAGGCCTTGCAACGTCGCGACACGGCGGAACACGAGGCCCAGGCGGAAGCCACGCCGTTGCCGGATTAGGGGTGGGGAGGCGGACGGGCGGGGGGCCGGGGCGCGGGCGGCCGTCCGAGATGGTCCTGGGCTCCTCGTGGGGGTCCTGGCAGGCTGTGACCCCCATGAGGAGCCCAGGACGTGAAGGGTGCGTGGGAGAGGCGTCACAGGGACGTTGCGAAGTCGGACTTACGTGACGATCGGGTCGGAGAGCCTCCACACCTCGGCCGGATCCGTGACGAAGATGCCGGGAACGTCACGCTTCCCGGCCCCGGGAGGCTCTTCCCGGGCCAGGATCGATGGCCCGGGACGCGCGGTCGACCTGAGGTCCGGTAACCGGACCTCAGGTCGACCGCGCCCCCGTCGGTGTCGGAAGACACGGGAGGAAGCGTGGAGTTCCCGGCATCCCCGTCACGGATCCGGTGGCCGGGAGCTCGCGTGGTTCCAAATCCACGTATGGGGTGGATTTCGAACCACGCGGGACCGACCGGGGATCCGCGTGGTTGGAAACCCGCGCCATACGCGGATTTCCAACCGGGGAGATTCCTGACCGTTCGAGGGCCCGGCCCTCGGCGTCCTTCGGTGACGACCCCGCCGCACTTCTGGCGCACACCCGGCGCACCCCCGTGACGCTCCCGCGAGAGTCCCTCCACACCTTCCGCACACCCGCCCCTCTCGCCACGGCCACAGCCTGCCCGGGCCGTGGCGAGAGGGGCGGGTCTCTACCCGGCGACAGCTTGCGGGGCCCCGTCCCTCCCGGGCGACAGCTTGCGGGCCCCGTCCCTCCGCCCCGGCCTTAAGCCTGCGTCACCTGCGCCGCCGGCCGGATCTCCTTCGGCAGCATGAAGCGGACGTCCTCGTGGACGGTGCGGAGCTCGCCGACGTCCTCGGCGCCGCGGTCGCGGAAGAAGTCGACGAGGCGCTCGACCAATTCCTCGGGGGCGCTGGCGCCGGAGGTGATGCCGACGGTGGCGACACCCTCGAGCCACTCGTCGCGTACCTGGGTGTGGTTGTCGATCAGGTGGGAGGCGGCGCCGTGTTCGCGGGCGACCTCGACCAGGCGGTTGGAGTTGGAGGAGTTGGTGGAGCCGATGACGAGGACGAGGTCGCACTCGCGCGCCAGCTGCTTGACCGCGATCTGGCGGTTGGTGGTCGCGTAACAGATGTCGTCGGACTTGCTGGAGACGATCGCGGGGAAGCGGGCGCGGAGGGCGGCGATCGTCTCGGCGGTCTCGTCGACCGAGAGGGTCGTCTGGGTGATGAAGGCGACCTTGTCGGGGTCCGGGACCTCGAGGGTGTCGACCTCCGCGGCGGTTTCGATGAGGACGATCGAGTCGGGGGCCTCGCCCATCGTCCCTTCCACCTCCTCGTGCCCGGCGTGGCCGATCATGATCATCGTGTAGCCCTGGGCGGCGAAGCGACGAGCCGAGACGTGGACCTTGGTCACCAGCGGGCAGGTGGCGTCGATCGTCCGCAGGTTGCGGGTGGCGGCGTTGTCGTGGACCGCCGGGGAGACGCCGTGGGCGGAGAAGACGACGATCGCGCCCTCCGGCACCTCGTCCTCCTGGTCGACGAAGATCGCGCCGCGCCGGGAGAGCGCCTCGACCACGTGTTTGTTGTGGACGATCTCCTTGCGGACGTAGACCGGGGCGCCGTGGACCTCGAGCGCGCGCTCGACCGTCTGGACGGCGCGGTCGACGCCGGCGCAGTAGCCCCGCGGGGCGGCAAGGAGGACCCGCCGCGGCCCGGGAATTGCAGTGCTTGGCATGACTTCAGGGTACCGATAGCCTGACCGGGCCATGAGCACGCAGGGACACCATCTCGACCGCCTGACGGCCGTCGACGCCTCGTTCCTGACCAACGAGAGCACCTCCAGCCACATGCACGTGGGCGCGATCCTCATCTTCGAGGGGCCGCCGCCGCGCTACGTCGACCTGGTCGAGCACGTCCGCGGGCGCCTCAACCTGGTGCCGCGCTTCCGCCAGAAGCTGGTCGTGCCGCCGCTGGAGACCGGCCGGCCGCTCTGGGCCGACGACGTCAACTTCAACCTCAGCTACCACATCCGCCACACCGCGCTGCCCGAGCCGGGCGGCGAGGCGCAGCTGAAACGGCTGACCGGGCGGGTCTTCTCGCAGCAGCTCGACCGCTCCAAGCCGCTCTGGGAGCTGTGGCTGGTGCAGGGGCTGGAGCGCGACCGCTTCGCCCTGCTGACCAAGACCCACCACGCGATGGTCGACGGCATCTCCGGCGTCGACATCGGCACCGTGCTGTTCGACCTCGAGCCGGTGCCGGAGCCGGCGGCGGTCGAAGACGCCTGGGTGCCGCACCGCTCGCCGTCGACGGCGGAGCTGGTCGGGCGGGGGCTCGGCGACGCGGTCGGGCTGCCGATCAAGGTGGCGGAGAAGGCGGTCGACGCGATCCGCCACCCGGAGAGCGCCGCGCGCAAGGCGGTCGAGGCGCTGGAGGCGCTGAGCGAGGTCGTCAGCCAGTTCGCCGACCCGGCGCCGGACGTGCCGCTGAACCAGGAGATCGGCCCGCACCGCCGCTACGTCTGGGCGCGCTCGGAGCTGGCGACCTTCAAGCGCATCAAGGACACCTTCGGCGGCACCGTCAACGACGTGGTGCTGGCGGTCGTCACCGGCTCGATCCGCAGCTGGCTGCACAGTCGCGGCGTGCGCACCGAGGGGCTGGAGCTGCGGGCGCTGGTGCCGGTCTCGATCCGCGCCGAGGACGAGCACGGCAACCTCGGCAACCGGATCACGCTGATGCGCGGGCCGCTGCCGGTCTACATCGAGGACCCGGTGCGCCGCCTCCACACGATCAGCGAGGAGATGGCGGGCCTGAAGGAATCCAAACAGGCGCTGGGGGCGGAAATGATCTCCCGCTTCAACGACTTCGCGCCGCCGACGCTCCTCGCCCAGGCCTCCCGCCTCAACTTCTCCACCCGCCTCTTCAACCTGCTGGTGACCAACGTGCCGGGCCCGCAGATCCCCCTCTACGTGCTGGGACGGGAACTGGAAGAGGTCTTCCCGGTCGCCTTCCTGCCGCAGAACCACGCCCTCGCGATCGCGATCATGAGCTACCACGGCAAGGTCGGCTTCGGCCTGCTCGCCGACTACGACTCGATGGAGGACATCGAAGTCCTCGGCGACGGGATCAACGAGGCGCTCGACGAGCTGCTGGCCGCCGCCGGCGATTCGGCCGCCGCGGCGTAGCCGAGTCGTTCATGCCCGGGCGCCCGCCTGGCTAACCTCTGTCGATGGGACTCCTGCTCGTTCTCGTCTTCATCGTCGTCCCGATCGCCGAGCTCTACGTGATCATCCAGGTGGGCGGGCTGATCGGCGTCGGGCCGACGCTGCTCCTCCTGCTGCTTGACGCGATCCTCGGCTCCTGGCTGCTGAAACACGAGGGCCGCGGCGCCTGGCGGCGCTTCAACCAGGCCCTTGCCGAGCGGCGGCTGCCCGCCAAGGAGGTCGCCGACGGCTTCCTGATCATCCTCGGCGGCTCCCTCCTGATCGCGCCGGGGTTCATCACCGACGTCTTCGGCATCCTCTTCCTGCTGCCGCCGACCCGCGCCGTCGCCCGCCGCATCCTGCGCCGCTGGACGATCGGCCGCGTCGCCGTCGTCGGCTTCCCCGGCGCGGCGACGATGGGCGGCTTCGGCAGCGGACCCGGCGGGCGCCCCGGCGCGAAGCGCTCCTACGACTACGACGTCGACGCCGAAGAGGTCCCGGAGGACGCCGGCTTCGACCATCGCCTCCCGCCCGCCGACAGCTGAGAGGCAGGCACTAGGCGGTGAGCCAGGCCTTCGCCGCGGCCTCGTCCCCGAGGCCGAAGAGCTTCATCTCGACCGGGATCACCCGCGCGAAGAGCGGGAAGGAGCGGCGCAGCATGAAGTTGGCGTCGGCGACGATCGCGACGCGGCGCCAGTCCTTGCGGTGGCCGAGGTCGAGGTCGGGATCCCGGCGCGCCTCCTCGAAGCGCGCTTTGAGCGAGCCGAGATCGAAGCCCTCGGCGCCGACCATCAGCAGCCGCACCTCGCCCTGCGCCGCCGCCTCGCGCAGGCCGGGCGTGAGCACGTCCCGGTAGTCGGCGTCGGTCAGGTCGCCGTCGAGACGGAAGCCGACCGTCCCGACGGGCACGTCCTCGATGCGCTCGATCAAGCGCTCAGAAGCCGAGCGCGAACTTCGCGTCCTCGGTCATCATTTCCGGCGACCAGGCGGGGTCGAAGACCATCTTCGGGTGGACCGCCGAGACGCCGGGGAGGTCGCCGACGAACTCCCGCATCTGCTCGGAGACCTGGGGGCCGATCGGGCAGGCGGGGGTGGTCAGGGTGAAGGTGACGTAGACGTCCTCTTTCTCGATCGCGACGTCGTAGACGAGGCCGAGTGAGACGAAATCGAGGCCGAGCTCGGGGTCGATGACCTCCTCGAGTGCCTCGTAGACGTCTTCCTCGGTCACGACTTCCGGGTGGGTGGCCGGGCCGTCGGCCGGGGCCGCGGCGGCGTTCGACTGCTCCTGGACTGGCTGCTGCTCTTGATCTGCCATGCCCGAATGCTACTCGGGTCAGGCCGGCGGGCCCGGCGGCAGGGGCGGTGCCGGGGGGTCGGCGGCGTCCGGCCGCAGGAGAAGCTGCCAGTAACCGACGTCGTGCCAGCCGCCCACCTTCCAGCCGACCGCGCGCAGGGCGCCGATCGGCTCGAACCCCATCCGCTCGTGCAGGGCGACGCTGGCCGGGTTCGGCAGCGTGATCCCGGCGACGGCGACGCGGAAGCCCTGGGCGCGCAGGCGCTCGAGCAGCTCCGCGTAGAGGGCGCGGCCGACGCCGTTCCCCGTGTGGCCGGAGTCGACGTAGACGGAGACCTCGACCGCCCAGTCGTAGGCGGGGCGCTCGCGCCAGCGGCAGGCGTAGGCGTAGCCGACGACCTCTCCCCCCTCCTCGGCGACGAGGAACTGGTGCGTCGCCGCGTAGCGCTCGATGCGGCGCCCGAACTCGGCCGCGTCGGGCGGCTCCAGCTCGAAGGAGATCGGGGTCGATTCGACGCTCGGCGCGTAGATCGCCGCGCAGGCGGCGGCGTCACGGTCGGGTTCGGCGGATCGGATCGTCATCGCGGGCCCGCCCACAATAGGCTGCCGCCGATGAGCAGGGACGCGGACCGGGTCATACGACGCTCGATCGGCATCGTCTTCGCCGACGGGGGACTGCTGACGCTGAGCGGGACCGCGCCGACGCACGGCGGCCACGGCGACGAGCCGCTGCTGGCGGTGCTCTGCGATCCCGACGCGGCCCCGGTCGCCTGCGAGGAGGCGCTGCTCTCGACCGAATACGACGAGGACGGCGTGCAGCGGCGGGCGACGCTGGAGCTGTGGCTCGGCGGCGAAGACGGCCGGCCGATCCGCGGCGGCGGCACGCTGATCAGCGCGGTCGAGGCCGAGATCGACGGGCTGCACACGCGGATCGCGTTCTTCCGCTGGTCGGTCGAGGGGCGCGAGGGGCTCGGGCATTACGAGATCGCGCGGGCCCGTGCCTGAGGCCGGCGGCGCGGCGGGCGGGTCGATCGAGGCGGTCGTCTCCGACTTCGGCGGCGTCCTCACCACGCCGCTGATGAACTCCTTCCTGGCGTTGCAGGACGCGCACGGGATCACTGCTGGGGACTTCGGCAAAGCGATGAGCGCGGCCGCCGAGGCGGGCGACGGCGAGAACCCGCTCTTCAAGCTGGAGCGCGGCGACGTCACCGAAGCGGAGTTCCTCGAGATCCTGTGCGACGGTTTCGAGGCGAGCGCCGGGCACCGCCCCGAGCTCCACCGCTTCCGCGAAATCTTCTTCGCGGCGCTCGACCCGAACGAGCCGATGATCGAGCTGATGCGCGAGTGCAAGCGCGGCGGCCGGCGGATGGCGATGCTCACCAACAACGTGCGCGAGTGGGAGCCGCTCTGGCGCACGATGCTGCCGGTCGACGAGATCTTCGAGACCGTGATCGACTCCGGCTTCGTCGGTTACCGCAAGCCGGAACGGCAGATCTACGAGATCACGCTGGAGCGCCTCGGCTTGCCGGCCTCGGCGTGCCTCTTCGTCGACGACCTCGAGGTCAACTGCGATGCCGCGCGGGAGCTCGGCTTCGCCACGGTGCACTACCGCGAGGCCGACCAGGCGATCGCCGAGGTCCGCGCCGCGCTTGCCGCCTAGCCCTGCTCGGCGGGGGCGGCGAGCGGGACGCGCTGGTACTCGCGCCAGCGGCGGGCAAAGGGCAGGCGCCAGCTGTGGGGGGCGATCAGGGCGCCGATCTCGGCCGGGCCCCAGGACCCCGGCGGGTACGGTTTCACCGCGGGCGGGTCCTCCAGCAGCGGCGCCGAGACTTCCCACAGGCGCTCCATGTCGCGGGCGCTGGTGAAGAGGGTGCGGTCGCCGGCCATCGCATCGCGGATCAGCCGCTCGTAGGCCTCCAGCGTGTCGTCGCGATAGTCGGTTTCCTCGAGTGAGAACTGCATGCTCGCCTTGTCGAGGACCATCCCCATTCCCGGCCGCTTGCCGTAGAAGGAGAGCGAGACGCGCGAGGATTCGTCGAGGTCGAAGGTGAGGTGGTCGGGGCCATAGCGCCCGACCCGGGAATGGGCGGGGAACATCGACTGCGGCGGCTCGCGGAAGGCGATCGAGATGATCCGCGCGCCTTCGCCCATCCGCTTGCCGGTGCGCAGGTAGAAGGGCACGCCGCTCCAGCGCCAGTTGTCGAGTTCGCAGCGGAGGGCGACGAAGGTCTCGGTGCTGGAGTTCGGATCGACGCCAGGTTCGTCCCGGTAGCCCTCGTACTGGCCGCGCACCACCTGCTCGGGGTCGAGCGGGACGAGGCTGCGGAAGACCTTGTTCTTCTCCTCGGTGATCGGCAGCGAGGCCAGCGCGGTCGGCGGCTCCATCGCGACAAACGCCAGGATCTGCATCAGGTGGGTGACGACCATGTCGCGGAAGGCGCCCGTTTTCTCGTAGAACGCGGCGCGCGAGCCGACCCCCAGCGTCTCCGGCACGTCGATCTGGACGTGGTCGATGTGATCGCGGTTCCAGATCGGCTCGAAGAGGCCGTTGGCAAAGCGCAGCGCGAGGATGTTCTGCGCCGCCTCCTTGCCGAGGAAGTGGTCGATGCGGAAGATCTGCTCCTCGTGCAGCACCGCGTGGAGGGTGTCGTTCAGCTTCTGCGCGCTCCGCAGGTCGGTGCCGAACGGCTTCTCCATGATCACCCGCGCGTTCTCGGTCAGCCGCGCCTCGCCGAGCATGTGGATGACGTCCGCGGCCGCGGCTGGCGGCACGCTCAGGTAGTGCAACAGGTGCGTGTCGGGCCCGAGCAGCTCCATCTCGTGGTCGACCGCCGCTTTCAGCCGCTCGGGCCCTGCCCCGACCGGGACGTAGACGATCCGGCGGGAGAATTCGGCCCAGTCGGCCTCGGAGAACTCGTGGCGGGCGAACTCCTCGCAGGCGTCGTGGACGATCTCCCGGAACTCCTCGTTGCCGATCTCCTCGATCGAGGTCCCGAGCACCCGGAATTCCGGCATCAGCTCCGACTGGAACAGCCGCAGCATCCCCGGCAGCAGCTTCCGCTTCGCCAGGTCCCCCGTGGCCCCGAAGATGACGATCAGGTACGGCGGCAGCGGCTGGACGACCCGCGCGTCCATTTCTTCGGTGATGTGCTGCTGGCTCTCCCGATGGGTGCTCGGAACGCCGTTGAGGTCCCCATCGGCCATGCGCTCAGGGTAGCTATCCCACTCCGCGGATCGTGACCGTTCCGTTGGCTGACCGGCACGAAAGCTGCAGAAATCCGATCCTTAACACTTTGTCACCCGCTTATGCGGTACAAGATTCGTGCAACGTGGTCAGGGAAGCCACGCGAAGCTTCAACGTCAGGGAGGGGAGAAGGACTTTGTCTGAACTGTGGAATTTCTCCACCGTGCTTCTGCTTCTGTTCATCGGCGTCTCGATGATCCGCCAGGAACTGATGCTTCGACAGATCCTCGACTCCCAGGAACGGACAATCCAGCACCACCGCCGCGCCGAGGAGCACCTCCTCGGCATCACGCCCCAGTGATCGACCACCCTCACGGGTAGGGACGCGCCCCTCTCGCAACGGCCCGGGCAGGCTGTGGCCGTGGCGAGAGGGGCGGGTGTGCGGAAGGTGTGGAGGGACCCCCGCGGGAGGCGCACGAAGGGTCACGGGAGTGCGCCGGTTCCGTGACGGAAGTCGGTCCTCGTCACGGAGATGGCGAGAACTCCGGTCTTCCTCCCGTGTTGTCCAACACCGACCTCCGCGCTGCGTGTATTTCCCACCCCATAGGGGCCCTAAAACACGCAGCGCGTCATCGGCCACTCGATCCAGGCCCGAAAAGGGCCTTCCAGGGCCGGAAAGTGTGACGTTCCCGGCATCTTCGTCAACGATCCGGCCGAGGTGTGGAGGCTCCCCGACACGATCGTCACGTAAGTCCGACTCCGCGACGTCCCTGTGACGCCTCCCCCACGAACCCCTCACGTCCTGGGCTCCTCATGGGGGTCACAGCCTGCCAGGACCCCCATGAGGAGCCCAGGACCTCCCTCGGACGGCCGGCAGCGCCGCGGACCCCCACCCCAGGGATCGTCCGCCTAGTTATCCGACCCCGCCCGGTCCCAGATATACAGCTCGACGGCCTCTACCGCGAGCTGCATCAGGCGGGGCGGGGACAGCAGGCCGAGGACGAGCTCGAGGGCGTCGTCCTCGGTGACGCCGGCGTCGACGGCCTCCTCGCCGCGGAAGCCGGCGGCGAGCTTGAGGGCCTCGCGGCGATTCTCGCCGAGCGAGCCGAAGGCGCCCATGAGGAAGTCGCGGTTGGGGACCGGCTGGCCGACCTCGAGGGAGCCGTGCCAGGCGGCGAGCATCGAGAGGTCGTGCTCGTCGAGCTCGGCGATCGCCTTCGCGTAGTGGATCTCGAGCTCGGAGTCCGGGATCTCGTCGACCCAGGCGCGCACCGCCTCACCGAGGAGCTGGCGACGGGCCTCACGGCCGATCGAGTCGGCGATGGCGCGGATCGCATCGGCTGGATCTACGAAGCAGAGGGACATTCGATGAGGCAAATCTAGGGGGGTCGGGGGACGGCAAAACGGCAGCGGGAATGCCCAGTTTGCGGCATGGGGAGCGGAGTGGCCCGCGGCGGCCTCGATGAGCGGGTCCACGGGAGTGCGCCGCTCCCCTACATAGTCTGGACGTGTGCCGCTGAAACTGATCCTCGGACCCCCCAACTCGGGGCGCGCGGGCCTCGTCCGGCGCCGCTACCTGGCGTCGCTGGAGCGCGACCCGGTGCTGGTGCTGCCGACCGTCGACGACGTCTTCGCCTTCGAGCGCGAGCTCTGCGATCCGGCCCTCGGGGCGGGCGCCGCGCTGGGCGGCACGGTCCTCACCTTCGGCGCGCTCTTCGGCCAGATCGCGACCGCGGCGGGGCGCCCGCCCGGCGCCGTCCTCTCCCCCGCCCAGCGCCGCCGCTGCGTCGAGGTCGCGGTCGAGGAGCTGACCGGGCGGCTCGGGCCGCTGCGCCGCTCCGCCGGGCGCCCCGGCTTCGCCGCCGCCTTCTGCCGCCTGCTCGACGAGCTCCAGGCCGCCGCGGTCGGGCCGCGCGACGTCGAGGCGAGCGCCGGCACCCTGGAGGGCTCGGCCTACCTCGCCGACGTCGCCACGCTCTTCGCCGGCTACGAGGCGGCGCGCGAGCGCAGCGGCAGGCTCGACGCCGCGGGCATCGCCCGCGAGGCGACCGCCCTGCTGCGCGCGGACCCCGGCCCGTGGGCCGGCCGGCCGGTCTTCCTATATGGGCTCGACGACCTCACCCCGGCGCAGTTCGACCTGGTCGGCGCGCTCACCGCCCACACCGAGGTCACCGTCGCGGTCCCCTTCGAGCCCGGCAACGAGGCGCTCGCCGCGCGCGGCCGCCTGCTGGCACAGCTGCGGACGCTGGGGCCGATCGACGAGACGATCCTCGCCGCCGACCCCGCCAACACCGAGAGCGCCCAGCTCTTCGCGCTCGCCCGCGGCTTCGGCCTCCCCGACGCGACGCCAGAGCCCCTCCCCGAGCGCTCCGACCTGACCCTGCTGCGCTCGGCCGGTACCCGCGCGGAGGCGGAAGCGATCGCCGCCGAGGTCTCGCGCCTGGTCCACGCGGGCGCCGCTCCCGACGAGATCGCGGTCGCCCTCCGCGACCCCGGACGGCGCGGCCCGGCGGTCGAAGCGGCACTCGAGGCGAACGGGATCGCCGCCGCGCTCGAGGCCGAGGTGCCGGTCGCCGCGACCTCGGTCGGCGGCGCCGTCGTCGCCCTGCTCGAGACCGCCTTCGGCGCGGGCCGCACCGCCGACCTCCTGCGTTATCTGCGCGGGCCCTCGGGCTTCTCCCCCGGCCGCGTCGACTGGCTGGAGCGGGCGATCCGACGCGGACGCATCAGCGACGCGGAGACGGCGCTCGCGCGCTGGCGCGGCGAGGGCAGGGAGAACGACGACGACACCGCTCCCGGCGAGGACCCGCGCGACCTCCGCCGCCTGCGCGAGGCCGCCGCCGAGTCCCCGGCCGCGCTCTGCGCCGCGGTCGGCGGGCTGGCGGCGACGATGGCCTCGCGGCCCTTCCGCACCGGCGAGGACGGCCCGCGGCTCGGCCCCGGCGACGGCCTCGAGCTGCGCGCCGCCGGGGCGATCGCCGCGGCGCTCGGCGACCTCGCCGAGCTCGGCCCACTCGCCCCCGCCCCCGAGCGCCTCGCCGAGACCGTCGCCGCGCTCGACTTCCGCGTCTGGAGCGGCCCGGTCGAGGGCCGGGTGCGGATCGCCAGTCCCTACCGCCTGCGCGCCGCCCGCTTCGACCACGTCCTCGTCGGCTCGCTGCAGGACGGCGAGTTCCCGCGCCGCGACCGCGGCGGCGACCCGTTCCTCTCGGAAGCGCAGCGGGAACAACTCGGCCTCGACCCCCGCCGCGACACCGAAGCCGAGGAGCGTTACCTCTTCGGCGTCTGCCTGGCGCTGCCGCGCCGGCGCCTCTTCCTCTCCTACCGCGACAGCGACGAGAACGGCGCCGCCGAGTCGCGCTCGCCGCTCCTCGAGGAGGTGCGCGCGCTGATCGCCCCGCCGCCGCCCGCCGACGGCGGCGCCGACCCGACCGAGGCGGCGATCACGCGGGAGCGCGGGCTCGCCGACGTCGTCGCCCCGCTGGCCGAAGCGCCCTCGGCCGACGAGCTGGCCCGAGCGCTCGCCGCCCACGGTCCCAAAGCCGACCCCCGCGCGCTGCTCGCCGCCGTGGGAATCGACGACGGCGGCGCGGCAACACCCCCTACGCTTGTCGCCCAGAGGGCTACAAGCGTAGGGGGTGTTACTGGCGATGGCGCCGCGGATCTCGTCGCATCGCTCACCGACCGCCTGCGCCGCGCCCGTCGCGCCGAGGCAGCCTCGCGCGCTCCCGGCCCGCTCACCAACCCGGCGGTGCTCGCCTCGCTGGCCGCGGTCGAGGCCTACGGGGGCACCACCCTGGAAGGTTTCGACGAATGCTCCTACCGCTGGTTCGCGGGCCACGAGCTGGCGCCGGAGCCGCTCGACCCGGTCCCCGACCCGCTCGTCCAGGGCGGCCTCATCCACGCGGTGCTGGAGCGCCTCTACCGCGAGCGCCCCGGCGGCGACCCCCTGCCCCGCCCGTCGTCCCTGCCCGCCTGGATCGACCGCGGCCGGACCCTGCTGGCCGAGCAGCTGGCCGAGCGGGAAGTCGGCGGCCACCCGGCCGAGCGGGCGATGGCGCGGCGGGTCGAGCGGCTGCTCGAGCGCTTCCTCGGCGAAGAGGCGACCCGCGACACCGGCGGCTTCAAGCCGTGGCTGCTGGAGGCGCGCTTCGGCCTCGGCGAGGAAGCCGAGCGGCCGAATCTCGACCTCGGCGGCTGGGGCCTCCACGGGGCGATCGACCGGGTGGACCGGGCGCCGGACGGCCGCGCCGTCGTCCACGACTACAAGCTGGCGGGGAGCGTCACGCCGCGCGACAAGTTCGAGGAGCGGGCGAAGCTGCAGCTGCCGCTCTACCTGCTCGCCGCGCAGATCCACTGGGGCGCCGACCCGGTCGGCGGCATCTACCACCCGCTGAAAGGGACCCGGAACCGGCGCCCGCGCGGCGTCGTCGCGAAGAGCTCGGCGGGCGACCTGGCCGGCTACGACCTCTACCGGCCCGACGTCGTCGACGACGAGGTCCTGGAGGAGATCCTGGAGACGACGCGCCGGCGCGGCGGCGAGATCGTCGCCCGCATCCGCGCCGGGGAGATCCGCCGCGACCCCGGCCCGCGCGAGGGCCTCCGTGGCCACGACGTCTGCCCGACCTGGTGCTCGTTCGCGCCGATCTGCCGCCGCGACCGCGCCCCGTCTTATGTAGAGCGCGAAGAGAACGAGGCGGGGTGGGAACGATGAGCGACGTGACGCCCGCCGCGGGCGCGCCAACCGACGCGGGCGCGGTGCCCCCGAACGAGCCGCCCGTGGCCGCGACCGACGCTCTCCCCGAGCCCGCCGTCGAGCGCTCGCCGACGCCCGAGCAGGCGGCCGCGATCGAAGCTCGCGGGCGCGACGTCCTGCTCGAAGCGGGCGCCGGCTCGGGCAAGACCGGCGTCATGGTCGAGCGCTACGTCCGCCTGGTCGTCGACGAGGGCGTCTCCCCCGACGCCGTCCTCGCCTTCACCTTCACCGACAAGGCCGCGGCCGAGCTGCGCGCCCGCGTACGCGCCGAGCTCTCCGCCCGCGCCGCCGGCGAGGGCGCCGCCGCGGTGCGCGCCGCGGCCCTCCTCTCGACCATCGGCGGCGCCTGGATCACCACCATCCACGGCTTCTGCAATCGCGTCCTCGCCGCCCACCCGGTCGCCGCCGGCGTCGACCCCGGCTTCCGCGTCCTCGACCAGCCCGAGGCCGAGCGCGCCGCCCGCGAGGCCTTCGACGTCGCCCTCGCCGAGTTCCTCGCGAGCGGCGAGCCCGAGCGCGAGGAAACGGTCGCCGCGTATGACCTCGAAGGCCTCCGCGGCGTGATCGGCGTCACCCACGACGAGCTGCGCAGCCGCGGCGTCGCCGACCCGGCGCTGCCCGACCCGCCCGTCTCCGACCCGGCCGAGATGGTCGCCCGCGCGATCGAGGCGGCGGGCGAATGCCTGGAAGAGCTGAAGGAGGGCAACGGCAGGCGCGCCGCGCTGGAGGACGCCCTCGCCCGCCTCACCCAGCCCGGCCCGCCGCCGTCCCTGACCGAGCTGGAAGCGCTCCGCCCCGGCGGCACCGCCAAGGCCCTGGGACTCTTCCGCGAAGCCCTCGACGCGGCGATCTCCAGCACCGCCGAGGCGGGCGAGGGCGGCGTCGCCTACGGCCACCTGGCCGAGCTCCTGCGCCTCTACACCGCCGCCTTCGAGGCCGCCAAGGAGCGCCGCGCCGGGATCGACTTCGAGGACCTCCAGATCCTCGCCGCCCGGCTGCTCGAGCGCGCCGAGATCGGTCAGGCCTACCGCGGCCGCTTCTCCCACCTGCTCGTCGACGAGTTCCAGGACACCAACCGCCTGCAGCTGCGCCTGATCGAGGCGCTCCAGGGCCCGAAGTCCCAGCTCGTCGTGGTCGGCGACGAACTCCAGTCGATCTACTCCTTCCGCCACGCCGACCTCGACGTCTTCCGCCGCCGCCGCGAGCAGATCGACGCCGACCCGGGCGCCGAGGTGATGCGCCTCAGCGGCAACTTCCGCTCGCGCCCCGAGGTGATCGGCGCGGTCAACCTCTTCGGCGCGGCGCTGCTCGGCGGCGCCTACCGGCCGCTGCGGGTCGGCGCGCCGCCCGCGACGCCCGCGCCGCGCGGCACCGGCCCGGCGGTGGAGCTCCACCTCACCGCCCGCGACGGCTGGGGCGAGGACGGCATCGACCTCGACCCGGCGATCGACGGCCGCACGCCGCTCAACTGCCTGGCCGAGGCGCGCGCCCTGGCGGCCCGCCTGCGCGAGCTCCACGACGCGGGGGTCGAGCGCGGCGCGATGGTCGTCCTGCTCCGCGCCTTCACCCACCTCGACGCCTACGAGGACTCGCTGGCGCGCGCCGGCCTGCGCCCCTACGTGGTCGGCGGGCGCGGCTACTGGTCCCAGCAGCAGGTGGCCGACGTCTGCGCGCTGCTGGCGACGATCGCCAACCCGCTCGACGACGAAGCCCTCTTCGGCGCCCTTGCCTCCCCCGCCTGCGCCGTCGCCCCCGACACGCTCTGGCTGCTGCGCGCCGCGGCCGGGAAGCGCCGCCACGTCTGGCCGGCGCTGGAGAGGCTGGCGCTGCGGGACGACATCGAGATCGCCGAGCCCGAGCGCCTCGACCAGATCCCCGCAAGCGAGCGCGAGCTCCTGGCCGAGTTCGCCACCCAGCTCGTGGGACTGCGGGCGCGCGCGCCGCGCCTCGGCCTCGCCGGGCTGGTCGAGGCGGCGGTGACCGAGACCGGCTATGACCTGGCGACGCTGCTGCGGCCCGCGGGCGAGGCGCGCCTCGCGAACGTGCGCAAGCTCTCGCGCCTCGCGGCCGCCTACGAGGAGCGCGAGGGCCGTGACCTGCGCGGCCTGCTCGACTTCCTCGCCGCGCGCGCCGAGATCGACACCGAGGCCCAGGCCGCCACCGCCGCCGAGGGCCACGACGGCGTCCGGATCATGACCGTCCACAACGCCAAGGGCCTCGAGTTCGAGGTCGTCGCCGTCCCCGACCTCTCCCGCGGCCTCCTCTCCGGCGGCCGCCGCCCGGTCCTCGCCCTGGGACGTGAGCAGCCGCCGCGCGTCGGCCTCCAGTGGCGGCGCCTGGGCCGCGCCTCGATCAACCTCTACGACTACGGCGAACTGATCGAACTCGGCGAGGCGCGCGACTCCGAGGAGGGCCTGCGCCTCTTCCACGTCGCCGCGACCCGCGCGAGAGAGCGCCTGATCCTCAGCGGCGTGGTCAAACCGGAGCCCGGCAAGGAACTGAGACCGGGGACGGCGGTGGTCGAGCGGTTGGTCGACGCACTGGGCGTGCCGCGGGGCGAGGAGAAAGATGAGGACGAGGGGGTGGATGGGACCGACGGAGGCGGCGGCTCCCCGGTGCCCGACGCGCCGCCGCGCTCAATCTCGATGATCCCGGTGCCCGCGCCCGATCCCCGCCCCGGCCTCGACGCCTCCTTCGCGCCGAGCGAGATCGCCGTCCACCTCAACCTCCCCTCCCCCCAGCGCGCCGCCGAACTCCGCGACCTCCACCTCGACACGGCCGCCGACCGGCAACTCGGGTCAGGGACCCCGCCGCTGGTCGAGCGCCGCCCGCCGGTCGTCCCAAGCCGCCCGCTCTCCTACACGGCGATCAGCGCCTTCGAGGAATGCGCGTACCGCTTCTACATGGAGCGGGTCCTGGGACTGCCGGCCGCCGCCTCGTCGCCCACCCCCGGTGGGCTTGCGGCCATTGGCGCCGGCGACGAGGGCCCATCCGCGCGAGAGGAACGGAGCGCCCGGGGAGCGGCGGTGCACGCGCTCCTGGAGTGGAGCCAGGCGAACTCCTGGACCGAGCCGACGGCGGACCTGGCGCGCCGCCACGCGCTCGCGGCCGGGCTGGACCTCGGGCCAGACCAGGCCGAGGAGTTGCTCGGGCCCGTGCGCGACTGGCTCCGCTCGCCGCTGCGCGAGGAGATCGCCGCCGCGACGCGGGTCCGCGCCGAGGTCCCGATCCTCCTCGGCGCGGGCGGGACCGTGCTGCGCGGCTCGATCGACCTCCTGGTCGAGCGCGACGGCGCCCCTCCGCTGGTCGTCGACTACAAGACGGACCGCCTGCGAGGCGAAGACCCGAGCGCCCGCGCGTCCCACTACGAGATCCAGCGCTCGATCTACGCGATGGCCGCGGCGGAGAGCCTCGAAGTGAGCGAAGTCGAGGTCGCCTACGTCTTCCTCGAACGCGCCGACACCCCAGTCCGCACCGTCCTCACCGAATCCGAGATGTCCACCGCCCGCACCCGCATCGAGTCCGCCGTGGCGTCGATCAGCGCCGGCGACTTCTCCCCCGCCCCCGAGCCCGACCGCACCTGGGACCTCTGCCGCGGCTGCCCCGCCCTCGGGAGGTTGTGCAGCGGTCCCGGCGAGCAAAGCGAGATCCGCGCTGCATGAGTTGACCGTGCCATGGCACGGTGAAGTCACTCAGCGCGTTGGACCGCGGCGCTCAGGTGCCGGCGCTCGCGGAGGAGTCGAGCTTTGCCGCCAAGTCGTCGAGGTTCAGTTCCTTCAGGCCCTCGCCGACGGCGTCGAGCTCGCCGGCGCAGTAGTCGACGAGCTGCTTGCCCTCTTTGCAGAGGTCCAGGGTCTCGCGGAGGCCGGCCTGGCCGGAGTCGAGGCGGTCGATGATCTCCTCCAGGCGCTCGACCGCGGCCTCGTAGCTGGCGGGGGCGCCGTCAGGCATCGTCATCTCCAGCGGCTCGGGCGTCGATTCGGCCATCGCGGAAGCGGAGGCTAAAGCGCCCGGCGGCGGTCGCGGCGGCGGCGGTCGTCAGGGGCTCGCCGTCGGGGGTCTCGGCGAGGGCGTAGCCGCGCTCCAGCGTGCGCTCGGGGTCGTGGGCGCGCAGGGCGACGGCAGCTTTGCGCAGGGCCTCGCGGCGCTGGGACACGGCACGGCTCGCGGCTACGTCGAGCGCGGCCCCGTGGCGACGGCCCTCATCGACCGCCCGCTCGACCTGGCCGAGCGCCCGGCGACGCGCGCGTTCGAGGACGAGGCCCGCGATCCGGCGCTGGCTGGCCGCCCGCTCGGCGATGCCGCGTTCGGAGGCGGCGCGGATCTCACGCGTCTTCTGGTTCAGGATCGTGCGCTGGCGTTGCAGCGCCCGCGCCGGGCCGCGGGCCAGGGCACCCAGGTGGCGCGCCCGCGCCGTGATCGCGCCGTCCGCGCCGCGCCGCAGCGCCAGCGCCTGGCGCCGCACCTCCACCCGCGCCGCGCCGCAGTCAAGGGGCACCGCGGCCTCGGCGGCGTGGGTCGGGGTCGAGCAGCAGACCGCGGCGACGTCGTCGATCAAGGTCGAGTCGCGCTCGTGCCCGACCGCGCTGATCACCGGCACCCGCAGCATCGCCACCGTCCGGCACAGGGTCTCGTCGCAGAAGGCCCAGAGGTCGGCGAGGCTGCCGCCGCCGCGGGTGACGACGATCGCCTCGACCTCCGGCCGCGCCGCCAGATCCTGCAGCGCCCGCGCGATCTTCGGCGCCGCGTGGCGATCCTGGACCGGCGCGAAGGCCCAGACCACGGTCCCGCCCCAGCCCCGCCGCCCGAGGCCCGCCAGGAGGTCGCGCCGCGCCGCGCCGCCTTCCGCGGTGACGACGCCGATCGTCTTCGGCAAGGCCGGCCGCGCCAGCTGCTTCTGCAGCTCGAAGAGCCCCTCGGCCCGCAGCTGGGTCCGCAGCGCCTCCAGCCGCGCCATCAGGTCCCCTTCGCCGGCCAGCCGCACGTGGGTGGCGCGGAAGCAGAAGTTCGCCGACGCCGCGCCGCCGCCCGGGTAGTAGTCGAGGCCGCCCGCGATCACGACTTCGGCGCCGTCGCGCAGTGCCCCCTCGGGCAGCCCGGCGCGCTCCAGGTCGTTCAGCCAGATCGCGCAGGGCACCGCCCCGTCGCCGTCGCGCAGTTCGAAGTAGGCCTGCACCTTGCTCCGTCCCACGCCGGTCACCTCGCCGATCAACAGCACCCGCGGCCGCTCGCGCATCCAGTCCTTGAGCCGGTTGGCGTAGCGACCGACCGCAAACGGCCCCGGCAGGTCCGGGCCCGGCCGCGCGGGCGCCCCCAAGGAGATCTGCGGCTGATCCATGGAATCAGCCTAGAGACGGCTCAGGCCGTCTCTTTCCAGCGTTTGGCCCAAGCCTTGAGCTCGCGGATCGCGGGCCCGAGGTCTTCCCCGGTCGGCGTCAGCGAATAGGTGACCCGCACCGGCGTCCCGGCTTCGACCTCGCGTTCGACCAGGCCTTCGTCCTCCAGCTCCCGCAGCCGCTGCGAGAGCAGGCGGTCCGAGAGGCCCGGGACCGCCTTGCCGAGCTCGCCGTAGCGCATCGGCCGCTCGGTGAGGGCGCAGAGGATGGCGCCCGTCCAGCGCTTGCCGATCAGCTCGATCGCCTCGTGGAACTTCGGGCAGACTTCCGCGCACGGCGACTGCTGCGGATGGGCCTGCCGCGCAGGCGCAATCTGGGTCTGCGACACGGAATTCACGCTCATTGACCTTACTGAACGTAAGCACTCGGCCGGCGGATCTCCCAGCAGCCTGTATTACTTCGACCGTGGCGACTTCGCGCCAGATCAGGCGCAGGCGGCGGGTGGCCGTCCTGGCGATCGGGCTGGCGGCGCTCGGCATCGCCTACGCGGTCCTCCGGCTCACCGTGCTCGCCCCCGCCGATCGGCACGGGGCCGAGGTAGTCCACCTGACAATCCACAGCCGTGACGTCGCTGCCGACCAGGGCATCCAGGTCGTCGTCCCCGCCGCCGACGTCGGGCACACCCACGGCAGGCCATTGCTGGTCTTCCTCCACGGCCACGGCGGCTCCGACACCTCCTACACGGAAAACGAAGCCTTCTTCCGCGCGCTCGCGGCTCTCGGCCGGCGCGCCCCGGTCGTCGCCTTCCCCGACGGGGACGAAGACAGCTACTGGCACGACCGCGCCTCGGGGCGGTGGGGCAGCTACGTGACCGGCGAGGTGATCCCGGCGGTTGTCCGCCGCCTCCACCTCGATGCCCACCGGATCGCGATCGGCGGCATCTCGATGGGCGGCTTCGGCGCCTACGACATCGCGCTCCACCATCCCGGCCGCTTCTGCGCCGTCGGCGGCCACTCCCCGGCGCTGTGGCTGGAAGGAGGCGCGACGGCCCCGGGCGCCTTCGACGACGCCGAAGACTTCGAACGCAACGACGTGATCGGCGCCGTTCGCGCCGATCCCGGCGCCTTCGGGCCGATCCCGATCTGGAACGACTACGGCAGCGAAGATCCCTTCCTGATCGGCGACGTCGCCTTCGACGAAGCGCTGGCGACGGGCGGCGCCGACCTCACCGAGCACGAGTGGCACGGCGGCCACGAACAGTCCTACTGGGACCGCCACTGGAAGCAGTACCTGCGCTTCTACGCGACGGCGCTCGCGGCCTGCTGAACGGCAGATACTCAAGTAATCGCTTAAGTATTTGCTATACCTTGCGGCGTGCCCGCCGCCGCCGTCCTCGACCGCACCTTCCACGCCCTCGCCGACTCCAGCCGCCGCTCGATCGTGGTGCGCCTGAGCGAAGGCCCAGCCTCGGTCAGCGAGCTGGCGGAGCCGTTGGAAATGTCGCTGTCGGCAGTCGTCCAGCACATCGAAGTGCTGCAGAAGAGCGGCATCGTCCGGTCCGAGAAGGTCGGCCGGGTGCGCACCTGTCAACTCGAACCGGCGCCGATGCGCGCGGTCGAGCAGTGGATCGCCCAGCACCGCCAGGTCTGGGAGGGCCACCTCGACCGTCTCGGCGACGTCCTGAAAACGACCTACGGGAGGAACGCATGAGCGTCATCCACGCCGACTTCACGATCGAGCGCCAATACGACTGCACCCCGGCCCAAACCTTCAGCGCCTTCGCCGACCCCGAGCTGAAGGGCCAATGGTTCACCGTCCCCGCCGATTGGGAGAACCGCGCCTGGGAGCTCGACTTCCGGGTCGGCGGCGGCGAGTTCAACAGGGGCGCCCCGCCAGGAGGATCCGTGCACACTTTCAAGAGCCGCTATCACGACATCGTCGCCGACGAGCGGATCGTCTTCGCTTACGACCTGCTGATCGACGACCGCCTGATGTCGACCTCGCTGACCACCGTGCAGCTGTTCGGTGCCGAAGGCGGCACCCGCCTCCTCTTCACCGAGCAGGGCGCGTTCTTCGACGGCATCGGCGACCCGGCCGAGCGCGAGCACGGCACCGGCAAGCTCCTCGACGCGCTCGGCGAGCACCTCGCTGGGGCCACCCGATGACCCTGACCCTGCACGAGCATCCCTTCGCCTCCTACTGCTGGAAGGCGCTGATCGCACTCTACGAGCGCGACGTCCCCTTCGAGCGCGCCCAGGTCGACGACGAGGCCGACCGCGCCAGGCTGGCGGAGCTCTGGCCGATGGCGAGCATCCCGGTCCTCGTCGACGACGCGGCCGCGATCGCCCTACCGGAATCGACCGTCATCGTCGAGTACCTCGACCGCTTCGGCGACGCCCCGCCACTCATCCCGACCGACCCCGACGCAGCCCTGCGCGCCCGCCTCTGGGACCGGGTCATCGACGGTCGCGTCCAGACGCCGATGCAGAAGATCGTCCTCGACAACCTGCGGGCCCAGGGCGCCGGCGACCCACATGGGATCGAAGAGGCGCGCGCCCTGCTCGACCGGATCTACCCGGTCCTCGACGAGCAACTACAAGGCAGCGCCTGGCTCGCCGGCCCCACATTCACCCTCGCCGACGCCGCCGCCGCACCGGGCCTCTTCTACGCCCGCGCCGTCCGCCGCTGGGACGAGGAGAACCTCACCGCACTCACCCGCTACTACGAGGCATTGACGGCCCGGCCCTCGGTGTCCCGGGTGATCGACGAGGCACGGCCCTTCCGCGAGTTCTTCCCTCTTCCGTGGCCGGATTACGTGGGGTGAGGGCGGGAGCTGGTCGAAGGGACGGGCGGGGGTCCAGGCCTTGCCGGCCGTCCGAGGGAGGTCCTGGGCTCCTCATGGGGGTCCTGGCAGGCTGTGACCCCCATGAGGAGCCCAGGACGTGAGGGTGCGTGGGAGAGGCGTCACAGGGACGTCGCGAAGTCGGACTTCCGTGATGATCCGGTCCGGAAGCCTCCACACCTCGCCCGGATCCGTCACAGAGATGCCGGGAACGTCACACTTTCCGGCCCTCAGAGGCCCTTTTCGGCCCCCAAATCAAGGCCCGAAAACGCGCTGCGTGATTTAGGGCC
>Ga0209916_1001135_pt1 | contig 26686 bp, 26 predicted proteins | sample ThiBio_1000_plan_FD_183956 | JGI IMG/M metagenome (GOLD analysis project Ga0209916, IMG submission 183956) | Wastewater bioreactor microbial communities from Cape Town, South Africa - Thiocy_solids_2 (SPAdes) | ecosystem: Engineered > Bioreactor > Thiocyanate-remediating > Anaerobic-Aerobic ... | reverse complement strand
GTCGTTGTGGCCGCGGTCGAAGTACTCGGCCGCTTCGCCGGCCATGTCCGAGAACGCCTCGTTCATGCCGCCGGACTGGCCGGAGTACTGCAGGTTGGAGTTCTGCTCGGTGAAGCCGTGGCTGATCTCGTGGCTGGTGACGTCCAGCGAGGTCAGCGGGTAGAAGTAGCTGGCGCCATCACCGAAGTTCATCGACGAGCCGTTCCAGAACGCGTTCTCGTAGTTGCGGCCGTAGTGCACGTTCATCACCAGCGAGAAGCTCAATGGCGGCGCGCCGAGCCAGTTGTTGTACATGTCGTGCACGACGCTGCCGAAGTGGTGCGCGTCGTTGATCGGCGAGTAGGCGCCGTTGGTCGCGTCGCCGCTGCTGTTCGGGCAGATGAAGCTCCACAGCGTGCCGCGGCGCGTGCTGCCGGCCATGTTGTTGGTCGTCACGTCCGGGTTCTGCATGGTGCAGGTGGAGCCGGACTGGGTGACCGCCAGCGAGGCGTAGTCGGTGCCGTAGAAGTACTGGCCGGTCTTCAGGTTGCCGCCGGCGCCGGTGGCGAGGGCGGGCGTGCCGGTGGCGCCGCCGCCACCGCCCGGCTTGCCCTTGGTGGTGAGGCCCTCCCAGGACGCGATCACTTCCCCGGTGTGGGCGTCGATGATCGCCATCGGGCGCGTCGGCTGGCCGCCGCGATCGGCGAAGAACGAGCTGAGGTAGGCGAGGCGGGCGCGGTTGCCCTCGGCATAGACGTACAGGTCGTTCTTCGCATTCTGGACGTCGCTGTCCGCAACGCCGGCATGGGCGCGCAGCAGGGCGGTCGCGCGGATGCCGTTGATGGCGGGTGCAACCGAGGCGACGTCACGGCCGATGTCGCGGGAAATTTCGCCGCTGACGCCGAGCACGTTGCCGTTGCCGTCGCGTTCCACCACGACCTGGCGGCCGTACACGGGCACGCCGCGGAACGTCTGCTGCTCGCTGGTCTTGAAGGTCCCGTGGGCGGTGCGTGCCTGCAGGCGCGGCGACAGCGCGGCGTCGGCTTCCAGGCCGATGCGGCTGGCCAGGGCGGCGGGCGCGACCTTGCCCATGGCTTGGGCCTGGACGCGCGCATGCGTGGCGGCGCCGGCGTCGGACATGACGGCCAGGCCAATGGCGCCCAGCAGCGCCGCGGCAAGTGGTTTGTGCATCATCTGTGTTTCCCCTCCTCATGATTGGAAAGACGCACCCGCCGGGTGCGTCTTGCGGTCCGGTGCGCGAGAAGTCCCCCCCAGGACGGGCAACCGGATCGCAGGAAACTACGACTCTTGGGCGGTGAAGGTCAACGCCCAAAATTCGTAATCCCGACCAGCGCTGATTGATCGAACGGTGGCCGCTGTCCAGCGATGGACAAGTGCTGCCTCTGCAGGAACTACCGGAGCGGCCGACGGCGCTGGCCTGTCACGAGCAAGCGGCGATGGTCGATCCGGAACCGCGGGGTGGCTTTTGCATCCAAAGGGCATGCAAGAACTTGTGCCTTCGCCTGCCGCTGCGGTACCGATCGGTCACGCCGCGCTGGACGACGGCGCGCTGGTCCGGCTGGCCGTGCGTGGCGACCACGAGGCGTTCCGCCACATCATGCAGCGCTTCGGCCGGCTCCTGTACCGGATCGCGCGGGGTGCGGTCGACGACGACACGGAAGCCGAGGACATCGTGCAGGAAACCTTCGTGCGGGCGTACCGCAAGCTCGGCACGTTCCGCGGCGACGCGCCCTTGCGTACCTGGCTGGTGAGCATCCTGCTCAACGAGGCGCGCAGCCAGTTGCGCAGGCGGCGCCCGATGGTGCAGCCGGAGCAGATCGACTCGTCGGCACCCGATCCGTACTGGGCGAGCCGGGTCGGCGCCGGCAGCGGCGACCCGATGTCGCTCGTCGCCCGTGCCGAGATCCACCGGCTGCTCGACGACGCCATCGGGCAGTTGCCGGATCCGTACCGCGCGGTTTATCTCCTGCGCGAGCTTGACGAGTGCAGCGTGGAAGAAACCGCGGCCCGTCTTGCCATCAAGCCGCAGACCGTAAAGACCCGGTTGCACCGGGCGCGGCGCCTGCTGCGCCAGTCGCTCGAGCAGGCCCTGGGCGCCATGCTGGGCGACGCCGTTCCGTTCCTGGGCATGCGCTGCGCGGCGATGACGGCGGTGCTGATGGCCTGGCTCGCCGTGGAAGAAGGCGGCGGCACCGACGATTGACCTGCGAATCGGCGAGGGCTTGCCGCGGTTTTCCGGTCCGACAGATCATCGGCAAAAGCAGCCACCGAAAGCGGCGGCAACCTGCGCGCAGGTGCCGCCGCCTTGCCCGCTCTCCGCCGGTGCGCTACAGCGACTTCACGTACTGCGCCACGTCGGCGATTTCCGCATTGGTCAGCCCCAGCGACTTCTTCGCGTTGTATTTCGCCACCACGTCTTCGAGCGTGGCCGCCGAGCCGTTGTGGAAGTACGGCGGGTGCTGCCAGACACCCTTCAACGGCGCCGTGCGGTACTTCCTGGTGGCGCTGCGGGAGGCGTAGCTCGGCACGCCGGCGGCCTCCGGTTCGCTGGCGACTTCGCTGGGATCGTGCAGGCGCGTGTTGGCGTCGGTGAACTCCGGGCCGCTGTGGCAGCTGCTGCATCCCGCCTTGCCCTCGAACAGCAGCTTGCCGCGCGCCGCGGCTGCCGTGTCGAAGCTGCCGGCCGGCGCTGCCGGCGCCGCGATGGACAACTGGTAGGCCTGCAATGCCGGCAGTTTCGCCGTCACCAGGTCGTCGCTGCCGTGGGTGATGTCGACGCCCGAGGTGCCCAGGCGCGGATCGGCGAAATTGCCGTGCCCACCCATCTGGGTCACGCTGACGTAGCGGTTCCAGTAGGCGAGGTCGTCGCCGTCGCCGGTCGCGATGATCTTGTGGATGTTCTGCAGGCCGAACGCGGGCGTGATCACCTGCGGGCCGTTGATCCCGTCGATGTTGAAGCGCGGGTCGTACATGCCCGGGCCCCACGAGTTGTAGACGGCTTTCTGCTCCGGCGTCAGCGCGGGCGACAAGGCGATGATCGCGCCCGGGTTCAGGTCGCGGTTGGGCCAGCCGTCGAGCCGCTTGCCGATGCCGGGCGCGAACGAATTGTCGACGGTGGAGTGGCACAACGCGCAGGTGATGCCGACGCGCGTCAGCGTGCTCTTGCCATTGACGTTCTCCACCGTGCCCTTGATGCCGACCACGGCGTCCAGGCTGATCAGGGCCAGGGTCGTGTCGGGGCTGGTCAGGCTGATGCTGCCGTCCTGGATGCCTGCCACCACGGACGGCGGAAGCGCTTCGGCGTCCACCTTCAGGCCGACGGCCAGAGCCGTTTTCGGATCGACCGCGGCTGCGATCACATCATTCATCTTCAACGTGTCGGTCCACTGCGTCTCGTCGCCGAACGTGTCGAAACGGAAGATGTTCTTGCCCTGGTCGAGGAACGCGGTGTCGGTGACGGTCGAGAACGTCCACACGACATCCTTCGCCAGCGCCACGCCGGCGGCGTTCTTCGCGGCCGTGCTGATCGTCGCCGTGCAGGTGACGTTCGCCGGCATCGGTTCGGCCACCTCCGATTGGGCCGGGTTGGTGGGCGACTCGGTTACCCGCACGAAGGTCGCCTTGCGGGTAGCCGGATCGTACGTGACGGACCCGAAGGGCTCGGCGCCGGCAGGGCAGTTCACGCTGAAGCTAGCGCTCTTCAGCGTCGTCGGATCCATCGCCTGATCGAACGTGGCGCTGACCTCCGCGGTGTTCAGCACGCCGGTGGCGGCATTGGCCGGCGTGGTGGAGACCACGCTGGGGGGCGGTCCCGCCTGCGGCGAGGCCGGTGCGTCGCCGTGGCCGGAGCCGCCGCAGCCGGCGAGGCCCGCGCCGAGCGCGACGGACACAGCCACCGGCAACCATTTCCTGCGCATGAACGTGTTCATGGTTTTTCCTCTTCGTTGAATGCCGCGAATCAAAACGAAACGCTCCGTCTGTCTGCTTTTTTTACGGCCGCAGTTCCCCCTGCCGACCGGCATGAACCCGCACTTGAGACCCACTTGGCGTATCGACGAACGAGCCGCTCCGATGCGAGGCATCCGCAGCAGACTTCCCGGATGCTGGACATCAGTGCCCGTTTGCCAACCGACGCAGCAGCTCGCTGAAGGTTCCCGCGGCGTCCGCGAGCGACCGGAAAATTCCCGTGACCGACGAACCGTCTGCGCATCGGGTCGGTGCGCCCGCACGAGTCAGGCGGAACCCGCGAGCGATCGCCTGCATCTCAACCCCGACGGTTCGCTTTCGTCGAGCGCTTCGGTGCTAGCGGCGCCGGAGTCGATCCGTGAGGTCGAGGTCCGGTTTCCATCTTTCTGCACAGCCCTGGGGTGACACCATCATGCCGCTGCCTGTTTCCTCTCAACGTGGCTTCACCCTGCTCGAGGTGATGGTGGTCGTCGTCATCCTCGGCATTCTCGCGGCGCTGGTGGTGCCCAAGGTGATGAGCCGCCCGGACGAAGCGCGCGTGGCCGCGTCGCGGCAGGACATCGCCAGCCTGATGCAGGCCCTGCAGCTCTATCGGCTGGACAACCAGCGCTACCCGACCACCGAACAGGGACTGCAGGCGCTGGTGACGCGGCCGGAGTCCGATCCGGTTCCGCCGAACTGGAAGCCCGAGGGCTACATCGGGCGCCTGCCCAAGGACCCGTGGGGCCATCCCTACCAGTATCTGAACCCGGGCGTGCACGGCGAAATCGATGTCTACGGGCTGGGCGCCGACGGCGCGACCGGCGGCGAAGGCCATGCCGCCGATATCGGTTCGTGGATGTTGTGAGCGAGGTCCGCGCTCATGCATGAGGCGATCGGCCGGCGCGGCACGGGCGGCTTCACGCTGATGGAGATGCTGGTGGTGGTGCTGATCGCCGGCATCCTGCTCGGCACGGTCAGCGCCAGGCTGCAACCGCGCAACCGCGACCTGCTGCAGGTCGAGGCCGAGCGGCTGGCGCAGCTCATCGAACTTGCGGCGCAGGAAGCGCAGGTCACCGGCGCCGCCGTCGCGTGGACGTCCGACGGTCATCGGTACCGGTTCTGGCGTCAGGGAAGCGACCAGGCCTGGTCGGAAATCCGCGACGACGACCTGCTGCGTGCGCGCGAGCTGTCCGGCGGCATGGCCATTTCGCAGCTGCGCAACGAGGCGGGCAGGGTGCAGCCGGAGCTGCGCCTGGAGTTTCCCGCCGACGGTTCGATGGTGGCGTTCTCGATGGACCTGAGGCTGGGTGCGGACGTCTACGGCATTGCCGCCTCGCCGGTCGGCGAACTGCGGACGGTGCCGGGGCAGGAGAAAATCCATGGCGACATGGCAGCGCGATAGATCGGGCGGATTCACCCTGGTCGAGGTGCTCGTCGCGATGACGATCGTCGCGGTGTCGCTGCTGGCCGCGCTGCGCGTGGCGGCGCAGAGCACCGGTCATGTCGACGAGCTGCGCGCGCGCCTGTTTGCCGGCTGGGTCGCGGCGGATCGCCTGGCCGAGCACCGTGCGCGCGGCGACTGGCTGGCGCCCGGCGTGCAGGCGGGTACGCAGCGCGAGGGGAACGTCGAGCTCGGCTGGCGCGAGGAAGTGTCCGCCACGCCGAATCCGGACTTTCGCCGCGTCGACGTCTACGTGTTTGCGCCACCGCAGCCCGCGCATTTCCTCGCCCACGTCGCGGGCTTCGTGGTGAACCCGGCGGGAGCTGCCCCGTGAACGCCGGCCGGCCGCGCGCAGGCCAAGGGTTCACCCTGATCGAATTGCTGGCGGCGCTGCTGGTGCTTTCGCTGCTTGCGCTGATGGCCTATCGCGGACTCGGTGTGGTGATGGCGTCGCGCGACCGGATTCAGGCCGAAGCCGCCCAATGGCGGCACGTCGCCGCGTTCTTCACGCGCTTCGAACGCGACGTGCAACTGGCCGCGCCGCGCGGCGTGCGCGGCCCCTCCGCCGGCTCGCCGGCCTGGCTGGGCCGGCCCGATGCGGCGCCCTTGCTGGAGTTCACCCGCTTTGCCGGAACGGGCGACGCCGATGCGCCGTATCGGGTCGGCTACGGCATCAACGGCGCGCGTCAGATCGAATGGTGGGTCTGGCCCGTGCTCGACCGCACCGCCGACACCTTGCCGACCCGCTATGCGGTGCTCGATGGCGTGAAGCGTTTTCGGCTGCAATACCTTGGCCCGGCGCACAGCTGGAACAGCGCGTGGCCGACGGCGCCGGGCGATCCGGCGCTGCCGCTGGCCGTGCGGCTGGAGGTGACGCTCGATTCGGGCGAGACCGTGGTGCGCGTCCTGGCGGTGAACCCGTGAACCGTCGGGCGCGCGGCGCAGCCTTGCTGATGGCGATGGCCATCATGGCGTTCGCAACGGTGACGGCCGCGGCGATGCTGGCGGCATTGAGCACGTGGACGCGGCAATCCGGGCTGGCCGCCGATCGCGCGCAGGCGGAGCAACTGGTCATGGCCGGCGGCGACTGGGCCGGCGCCGTACTGCGTGACGACCGCCGCGCCAGCGGCGACGTCGATCATCCGGGCGAACCCTGGGCGCTGCGCCTGCCGCCCATGCCGTTCGAGAACGGCGAGCTCGCGGGTCGTATCGACGACCAGCAGGGCCTGTTCAACCTCAACAACCTGGTGCGGGGCGGCAAGCTCGACCTCGCGCAGTACGCGCGCTTCCAGCGCCTGCTGTCGACCCTGCAGCTGCCTGTGGAGCTGGCCGATGCGCTGGCCGACTGGCTCGATGCCGACGGCGTGCGGCAGCCGGCAGGCGGCGCGGAAGACGCCTACTACGGCGCGCTCGGCCACCCGCATCTGGCCGCCAACCGGCCGCTGGTCGATCTCGACGAGCTGGCATGGGTACGCGGTTTCGACGCGGGCGTCCGCTCCCGCCTCGCGCCCTTCGTGACGGCGTTGCCGGGAACCACCGCGCTCAACGTGAACACGGCTCCTGCCGAGGTGCTCGCCGCCGTGGTCGAGGGGCTGGATCTCGATGCAGCGCGAATGCTGGTCGCACGCCGCGACGGCGCGTTCTACCGCAACGACGCCGATTTTCTGGAGCAGCTCGGCACGGGCGCCACGGTGCCCGCGCAGGACATCCGGGTCGGCAGCGACTACTTCCTGGTCACTCTGCGGGTGAGCTACGGCAAGGCCCAGGCCCGCGGCCAGCTGCTGTTGGCGCGCAACGACGCAACGCACCGGCCCAGCGTGGTGTGGCGGAAGATCCGATGAGCGTGCTGCGCATCTACTGCCCGTTGCCGGCCGTGCCCACGACCTGCGAGTGGGTGCTGTTCGATGAGCATGGCGGCAGCCAGCCGGGCAAGGGCGCGCTGGCGCAGCTGCCGCAGGGCGCCGCGCATGTGCAGCTGGTGCTCGCCGCCGGCCAGGTGCTGCTCACGCGCGCGCGCCTGCCGGCCGCGGGCAGGCGCCGGTCCGCCGCGCTGCTGGCTTACGCGGCCGAGGAAAAGCTGGCTTCCGATCCGGACGCCAACCAGGTCACCCGGCTCGGCCAGGTCGATGGCGACGACGTGCTGGCGGCGGTCGATCGGCGGCGCCTGCAGGGCTGGCGCGACGCGCTGGACGCCGTCGGCATCCGCGTCGACGGCGTGTACTGCGAGACGCTGGCGCTGCCGATCCGGCACGGCGAGTGGAGCCTGGCCTGGAACGGACGGGACGGCTACGTGCGCACCGGCGAGTTCGAAGGCGGCGCCACCGATTGCGGCGACCCGCAGACGCCGCCGCTGGCGCTGCAACTGCTGCTCGACGACGCGCGGACACGCGCTGCGCTGCCCGCGTCGATCGCACTCCATCCGACCGACGCCGCCGCACACCCGGACGTCGGCGCATGGCAACGCAGCCTGGGCATCGACATTCGGCTGGCATCGCCGCACGACTGGCGCACGCTGCCGGCATTGGGCGGGCCGCGGATCGATGCTGGCGGCCGGCATCGCTGGCGCCCGCCTGCTGGCGTGCTGGCGCGCTGGCGTGCGGTCGGCTGGATTCTGCTGGCCGCGCTGGCCTTGCATTCGGTCGCACTGCTGGTCGATCGCGCGCGCCTGGGCAGCGAGCAGCGGCAGTTGCGCGCGCAGATGGAGGCGCGCTTCCGCACGCTGTTTCCCGCAGCCGTCGCGGTGGCCGACCCGGTGTTGCAGACGCGTCGCCAGCTGGCCCGGCTGCGCCACGCCGCCAACCAGCCGGACGCCGGCGATTTCCCGGTCATGCTCGGCAAGGTCGCCGGCGCCTTGTCCGGCATGCGGGACGCGAAGCTGCACGCGTTGTCGTACGAAGACGGACGCATGACGCTGGAGTTTGCCGGCATGCCCGCGCGCCAGATCGAAACCCGCCTGGGCCAGGCCGGGTTCGACGTCGAAGCCGCACCCGCGGCGCGCCGCTCCGGGCGCGGCACGCTCACCCTGACGCCGAGGTCGCCATGAGACCCACGCTTCGCCAATGGTGGGCGTCGCGCGCCCCGCAGGAGCGGCGGGTGATCGCAGTGGCGGCGCTCGGTCTCGGCCTGGTGCTCTACGCGTGGCTGCTGCAGGCCACCGTGCAGGCGCGCCGGCAACTGGTGCCGGCGGTCGACCAGCTGCGCGCGCAGGCCGTCCGCCAGGGCGCGCAAGCCGACGAGATCGTCCGCCTGCGCGCGATGTCGGCGCCGCCGCGATCGGCGACGGACCTGCGCCAGCTCGTGCAGCGTCAGCTGGACGCCAGCGGGCTGGCCCGCGCGCTGGTGAGCATGGAGCTGGTCGACGCGCACCAGGTGAAGCTCGTCTTCGGCAGCGTCGCGTTCGCCGACTGGCTGGCGTGGGCGGATGCCATGCAGGCGCAGCATCTGCGCCTGGCCGCGGTGCGCATCGAAGCGCAGGCCGCGGACGGGCAGGTCAGCGCGAGCGTGACGCTCGAGCGGCCGGGCCGATGATGCGCGGGCGCACATGGCGGGGTCTCGCCGCCGGCGTTTGCGTGGCGCTTGCCGCCTACGTGCTGTTCCTGGTCGTGCTGGCGCCTGCCGCGCTGCTCGACGTCGGCCTGCGGCACGCCACCGACGGGCGACTGCGCCTGGCGCAGGCGCACGGCACGCTGTGGTCCGGCGACGGCTTGCTGGAGATCCGTGACGCGAGCGGCCACGCGATCGGCAAGGATCTGTCCTGGTCCCTGCAGCCGCGCGCGCTGTGGCGCGGGCGCCTCGATTTCGCCGTCGCCGTCGATCGTGACGGGACGCGTTTCCCGCTGCGCCTGTCGAGGCACGGGATCGAACTGTCCGATCTCGATCTCTCGCTGCCCGCCAGCGCCATCGGTGTTGCCGTGCCGCGAATGGCGCCGCTCGGCCCGCGCGGCGAGATCGTCCTGCACGTTGCGAAGTTTTCGCTCGTGGACGGGGTGCTCGCGGCCGACGCGGTGGCGACGTGGAAGGGCGCCGGCTCCGCGCTGACCACGGTGGCGCCGCTGGGCAGCTACGAACTTCGCCTGGGCAGCGTGGCCGGTTCGGTCGAGGCGACGCTGCGCACCCTCGACGGTCCGCTGCACCTGGACGGCCATGCGACGTGGCGCGGCAGCGGCCCGCCGGCGCTTGCCGCCACGGCGCGGGTCGAGCCCCGTTACCGGCCGCAGCTGGCGCCGTTGCTGCGGCTGATCGCCGTCGAACGTGGCGACGGCGATTTCGCGCTGCAGCTCGGTCCGCCGCTCGGCGGCGGCATGCCGCACGCACACGGCGAAGAACCCTGATGGACGATCGCCGCGGGAACCCGGTTGTTGCCGCGGCCATCCTACCTGCGCACAGAGATAAGGACAGAACCATGTTGTCGGGACGATCGAAGCTTGCGCCCACCGCGATCGCTTCCGCGTCGAAAGCCCTCGCGTCGTCGCTGCTGGGCCTGGTATTGGCCTACTGGACCTGGACGTGGTGCGCGCCATCGCCGCTGCCGCGGTCCCTCGAGGTTCCCGAAGCGCCCGCTCGCCTGGCGGCTGCCGGCGGTTTGTTCGGCGCGGTGGCGGGCGGTGCGCCGGCCGATGCGCCGACCGGGCTGGCGGTCAGCTTGCTGGGACTCGTCGCCGGTCAGCCGGCGGGTTCCGGCTACGCCTTGCTGCGGCTCGGCGCCGGGGAGACCCGGGTGGTGCGCGCGGGTGGCGAGCTCGCGCCCGGCATACGCGTCGAAACAGTGCTTCCCCAACGGGTGATCCTGCAGCGCCACGGATCGCGCGAAACGCTGGCCTGGCCCGATCCCGCCCAGGCTCCCGCCCAGGCTCCCGCCCAGGCTCCCGCCACGGTGTCGGGCGCTCCCGTCCGCTGACTATCCCCAGGTCATTCCCTGCCATGCCGATATGCATGAAACATCACTGGTTGCGGACCGCCTGCATCGTGGCGGCGCTGCTTGGCCTGCCCGCGTCGCCGTCGCTGGCTGACGCGCCGCCGGCAGAACGCCTGGCGCCGGGCAAGACCGTCACGCTCAATTTCGTCAATGCGGACATCGAGGGCGTGGTGAAGGTGATGGCGCAGATCACCGGCAAGAATTTCGTGATCGACCCGCGCGTCAAGGGCACCGTCAACATCATCTCGGCCCAGCCGGTGGCGAGCACGGCCGTCTACGAGGTGTTCCTGTCGGCGCTGCGGCTGCAGGGATTCACGGCCGTCGAGGACCGCGGCCTGGTCAAGATCCTGCCGGAAGCGGACGCCAAGCTGCACCGCAACGTCGCGACCAGCCGGCCCGGCGCCGACGACGGCATCCAGACCCGCGTGTTTACCCTGAGCCACCAGTCCGCGGTGCAGCTGGTGCCGACGCTGCGCCCGCTGGTGGCGCCGAACAACACGATCACCGCCCTGCAAGGCAGCAACTCGCTGGTCGTCACCGACTACGCCAGCAATCTCGTGCGACTGGCGGGCATCATCGCGGCGATCGACCAGCCCGACGATGCCGGGCTGGCGATGATCACCCTGCGTTACGCCTCCGCGCTGGACACCGCGCGGATGATCGGCAACCTGTTCGCGCCGGCGCCGCAGGCGGTGCAGACGTTGCAGGGAACCGACCCCGCCCAGCGCGTCGTGGTGACCGCCGATGCGCGTTCCAACAGCCTGCTGGTGCGCGCCGCCGACCCGGCGCGGCTGGCCCAGATCCGCCAGTTCGCGGCCATGCTGGACTCGCCGACCAGCGCCGCCGGCAACGTGCACGTGGTCTACCTGAAGAACGCCGAGGCGGTGAAGCTTGCCGACACCCTGCGCGGCATCTACTCGGGCGCCGTGGCGACGCCGGCCCAGGCCAGCGGGCAGGGCGCGCAGGCCGAAACACTCGCCTCGGGCGGCAGCGGTTTCGCCGGCGGCAGCGGGGCGCAGGCCGCGGCCGGCAGCGGCCTGTCGCCGGCAGCGGCCACTCCATCCTCAACGGAACCTGCCGCCGGCATCACCCCGGGCATCATCCAGGCGGATGCCGCCACCAACGCGATCATCATCACGGCGCCCGACGCGGTCTACAACAATCTGCGTGCGGTGGTGGAGAAACTCGATGCCCGCCGCCTGCAGGTCTACGTCGAGGCGCTGATCGTCGAGCTCACCGCGAACAAGGCGGGCGAGTTCGGCATCCAGTGGCAGGATCTCGGCGGCATCGGGAAGGCGGGCACGCAGGTGTTCGGCGGCACCAATTTCGGCGGCGCCGGGCAGAACATCATCGGCATCGCGCAGAACCCGACCCGCATCGGTCCCGGACTGAACATCGGCACGATCCACGGCACGGTGACGGTCGGCGGCGTGCAGATCCTCAACCTGGGTCTGCTGGCGCGCGCGCTGGAGACGGACACCAGCGCCAACATCCTGTCGACGCCCACGCTGCTCACCCTCGACAACGAGGAAGCGAAGATCGTGGTGGGCCAGAACGTCCCGTTCATCACCGGCCAGTACGCGGTGTCGGGCGCGGCGACCACGCCGTCGCCGTTCCAGACCATCGAGCGCAAGGACGTCGGGCTGACCCTGAAGATCCGCCCGCAGATCTCCGAGGGCGGCGTGGTGCGGCTGCAGATCTACCAGGAAGTGTCGAGCGTGGCCGACAGCGCCAACCCCGCCGGGGTGATCACCAACACGCGCTCGATCGAATCCACGGTACTGGTCAACGACGGCCAGATCGTCGTGCTGGGCGGGCTGATCCAGGACTCGATCAACGGCGGCGTGTCCAAGGTGCCCGTGTTGGGCAATCTGCCGCTGCTGGGCGGACTGTTCCGCTACGACAACCATTCGCGCAGCAAGACCAACCTGATGGTCTTCCTGCGCCCGACGATCCTGAGCGATGCGCAGCAGGCCGACGCGCTGACCAGCGAGCGCTACGACTACATCCGCGGCCGGCAGATCCATGCCGAGCCGGTGCGCGGCGCGGCAGGGCGCAACGATCCGCCGCCGTTGCTGCCGGCGCTGCCGGATGCGCCGGCTGCCACCGGCCGCGGGCAGTGAGTTCTCCATGCTGACCAAGCCGCCCGTGCCGTATGCCTTCGCCAAGGCCCATGGCGTGGTGGTCACCGGGCTGGCCGACGGCGCGGCCGAAGTCGCCGTGCGCCATGGCGTCTCGGCGGATGCCCTGGCCGAGTTGCGTCGCACGCTGGGCGTACCCGTTCGCGCGCGGCGGGTCGGCACCGCCGAGTTCGACGAGCGCATCTCCGCGCTGTACGACGGTGCCGGTGAAGGAGCCGCTGCGCTGGCGGACGACCTGGCGCAGGATCTGGACCTGTCGCGCCTGCTGCAGGAGATTCCGCGGGTCGAGGACCTGCTGGACAGCCAGAACGACGCGCCGTTGATCCGCCTGATCAATGCGCTGCTGACCCAGGCGCTGCGCGAGGGTGCGTCGGACATCCATGTCGAACCGTTCGAGGCGCGTTCGGTGGTGCGCCTGCGCGTCGACGGCACGCTGCGCGACCTGATCGAGCCGGCGCGCGCGCTGCACACGGCGATCGTGTCGCGCGTGAAGATCATGGCGCAGCTCGACATCGCGGAGAAGCGCCTGCCGCAGGACGGCCGCATCGCGTTGCGCGCGGCCGGCAAGCCGATCGACGTGCGCGTGTCGACGATTCCGACCGGGCACGGCGAACGCGTCGTGCTGCGCCTGCTGGACAAGCAGGCCGGGCGACTCGATCTTTCGCGGCTGGGCATGGCCCCGGCCACCCTCGCGCAGATGGATGCGCTGATCCGCGAGCCGCACGGCATCATCCTGATGACCGGCCCGACCGGTTCGGGAAAGACCACCACGCTGTATGCCGCGCTGTCGCGGCTGGACCCCAGGGCGCTCAACATCATGACCGTCGAGGACCCGGTCGAGTACGACCTCGACGGCATCAACCAGACGCAGACCAACAGCCGCATCGGCATGACCTTCGCGCGGGCCTTGCGCACGATCCTGCGGCAGGACCCCGACGTGGTCATGATCGGCGAGATACGCGACCTGGAGAGTGCGCAGATCGCGATCCAGGCCAGCCTCACCGGCCATCTGGTGCTCTCCACACTGCACACCAACGACGCGGTGAGCGCCGTCACCCGCCTGGTCGACATGGGCGTCGAGCCCTTTCTGCTGGCGTCCAGCCTGATCGGCATCGGCGCGCAGCGTCTGGTGCGCAAACTGTGCGTGGAGTGCCGCAGGCCACTGGCGCCGGACGCCGCGCAGTTGCGCGTACTCGGCCTGGAGCCTTCCGCCGGCAATTTCCATGCGCCGCAGGGCTGTGCAGCCTGCAACCGTTCCGGCTACAAGGGACGTACCGGCATCTACGAGTTGCTTGTCGTCGACGACGGTCTGCGCCGGCTCATCCATGACCGCGTCGACGAACAGACGCTGCGCGAACGGGGCCGGGCGTGCGGCATGGGGTCGCTGCGCGAGGACGGCATGCGGCTGGCCGCAGAAGGCACGGTGAGCCTCGAAGAAGTGCTGCGCGTCACCCGCGCGCGGTGACGCGATGGAGGCGTTCCGCTACGAAGCACTCGACGGCGGCGGGCGTGTCCGGTCCGGCCTGCTGCAGGCGGATTCGCCGCGGCAGGCCCGTGCCCAGTTGCGCAGCCAGGGCCTGTATCCGGAGCGCGTCGATCGGGTTCGCAGCCGCGAGCGGGCAAGGCAGGCCTGGTCGCGCGGCGTTCCTGCGGCCGAGCTGAGCCTGCTGACGCGCCAGCTGGCGACGCTGCTTGCCTCCGGCCTGACGATGGAGCATGCGCTGGGTGCGCTGATCGAGGAAGTGTCGGCGCCAAGGACGCGCGAGGTGCTGGGCGGCGTCAAGTCCGAAGTCACCGCCGGGCTGTCGCTCGCCGCGGCGCTGGGCATCTACGGTCGCCACTTTCCCGACTACTACCGGGCGCTGGTGCGCGGCGGCGAGGAGTCCGGTGCCTTGCCCAGCGTGCTGCAGCACCTGGCCGACTATCTGGACGCCCGCCAGGTGCTGCACCAGAAAACCAGCCTGGCGCTGCTGTACCCGGCGCTGGTTACCTTCGTGGCCATTTGCGTGGTGACCGGCCTGCTGGTCTACGTGGTGCCGCAGATCGTGCAGGTGTTCCAGCAGTCGAGGCAGCACCTGCCGCTGCTCACCCGGTCGCTGATCGCGGTTTCCGACTTCCTGCGTGATGCCGGGATCTATTTCGCCGCTGCCGGCGTCTGCGCCGGATTCGCTGCGCGCGTCGCGCTCCGGCGCGACCATCTCCGGCGCCGCTGGCATGCGTTCGTGCTGCGCCTGCCGTGGCTCGGGCCGGTCGTCCGCGGCCTGAATACCTCGCGCTTCGCCAGTACGCTGGCCATCCTCGTCGGCGGCGGCGTGCCGTTGCTGGCCGCGCTCGACTATGGCGCCAATGCGATGTCCAATCTGGCCATGCAGGCCGGCATCAAGGCCGCCATCGAACGCGTGCGCGAAGGCGACACGCTGGCTCGCGCCTTGGCGGCGACGCGGATCTTTCCGCCGCTGATGCTGCACCTGGTAGGCAGCGGGGAAGCGAGCGGCAAGCTGGAGCCCATGCTCGAACGCGCCGCGCAGCTCGAGACGCAGACGCTCGAACGACGCCTGGCGGTGCTGCTGACCTTGCTCGAGCCGGTCATGATCCTGGTCATGGGCGGCGTGGTGCTGGTGATCGTCATGGCCATCCTGCTGCCGATCATGGAGATCAACCAGCTGGTGCATTGACCCTGCCGCCGCTCGAAAGGGAGGCCGCGCGGCAATGGCCGGGTGCCCTGCCGACTGCTTCGCTCAGAAGCTCATGAAATAGCCGCCGTTCACCGGCAGGTTGGCGCCGGTGATGTAGCCGGCGTCGTCGGCGCTGAGGAAGGCGACGGCGCGGGCGATGTCGGCCGGCGCGCCGAGCCGGCCGACCGGGATGCCGGCGATGATCTGCGCGCGGATCTCCGCCGGCACGGCGGCGACCATCGGGGTGTCGCAATAACCAGGCGAGACGGTGTTGACGGTGACGCCCTTGCGCGCGGTCTCGCGCGCCAACGCCATGCTGAAGCCGTGCACGCCGGCCTTGGCGGCGGAGTAGTTGGTCTGGCCGAACTGGCCGGTCTGGCCGTTCACCGAGCTGATGTTGACGATGCGGCCGAAGCCGCGTGCAGTCATCCCTTCGACCACGTGGCGGCACATGTTGAACACGCCGTCCAGGTTCACCCGCATCAGTTCGTGCCATTGCTGCGGCGTCATCTTGCGCAGGCTGGCGTCGCGGGTGATGCCGGCGGCGTTGACCAGGATGTCGATGCTGCCGTGGCGCTGTTCGACGCGTTCGACCTGCTGCCGGCAACCGTCGAAATCGCTGACGTCGGCCGGCTCGAAGCCGATGGCGCCGTCGAAGCCGGCGACCTCGTCGCGGAACACGGCCAGGCGCTCTTCGCGCGAAGCGAGGTCCAGCGCGATCACCTGGCGCCCGGCGCGGGCCAGCTGGCGGCAGATTTCCGTGCCGATGCCGCCGATGCCGCCGGTGACCAGGGCGACGCGCTTGGGGAGGGCGGAATGGCTCATGGCGATGCATCCGGTGGTTCGATCATGGCGCAAGGCAGCACATGCTGTGCTGCAGCGATCGGATCGGGAGAAGAAACGGACGGCGCGTCAGGCGCGCCGTCGGCCGGGCTGGAGTCAGCCGGACTTCTTGCTGCTGCGGCTGCCGGCGCCGGGGGTCGGCATCACCTGCGCGGCGGTGTCCATCAGCCCGCGCTGCAGCGCCTGGAACGCGGCGAGATTGCGTTCGGTCAGGTCGTTCAGCGTGTTCCAGGGGGTTTGCCCCATCAGGCTGTTGAGCTGGCTGCGGAACTGCGTCTGCTGGTCCAGGAAGACCTGCAGGCTGCGCTCCAGGTAAGGGCCCATGAAGCCCTGCAGCGAGTCGCCGTAGAAGCGGATGATCTGGCTGAGCAACTGCGGCGACAGCATCGGCTGCCCCTTGTCCTCGTGCTCGGAGATGATCTGCAGCAGCACCGAGCGGGTCAGGTCCTCGCCGGTCTTGGCGTCGCGGACTTCGAAGTCCTCGTTGTCCAGGACCAGCTGGCGGACTTCCTCCAGCGTGATGTAGCTGGAGATCTCCGTGTCGTACAGACGCCGGTTCGGATACTTCTTGATGGTGCGCTTTGTTTGTGCCATGCGGCGAACGCTAGCAGAAGATATTGCGCCGCACCAGCCGGTGGCGGGTTTTCATGCTGCGGCCGGTAGCCGCAGCATTTGCAGTGCCGGCACTCAGTGACCCACTGCGCCGCCGGCGCTGCCGAACGGCGGTTTGGCGAACCACAGCACCGGGATCAGCAGCACGAACAGGATCGCGCAGGCCCAGAACACGTCGTTCACCGCCAGCGTCAGTGCCTCGCGCGTCAGCAGCTGGTCGACCAGGCCCAGGCTCTGCGTGTGCGACAGCCCGCCGTGCGTCAGCTGGCCGACGAACTCGGTGGCCGCCGGATGGCCGGGGCTGACGTATTCGGTCAGTGAGGCGTGATGGGTCTCGCCGCGATGCTGCCACAGCGTCACCATGATCGCCGTCGAAACGCTGGAGCCGATCGTGCGGCAGAAGTTGGCCAGGCCCGAGGCGCTGGCGATCTGGTCCACCGGCAGGCCGGACAGGTAGACCTGGTTCAGCGGAATGAAGAAGCAGGGAATCGCCAGGCCCATCACGAAGCGCGGCACCACCAGGGTGGAGAACGAGGCGGCGCTGTCGAAGGTGGAGAACCAGTACGCGGTGCCGGCGAAGACCAGGAACGCGAACGTCACCACCGCACGCAGGTCCAGCCGGTGCATGTTCTTGCCCAGCACCGGCGCGATCAGGAACGCCAGCACGCCGACCGGCGCGGTGGCCAGGCCGGCCCAGGTGGCGGTGTAGCCCAGGGTGATCTGCAGCCACAGCGGGAACACCACGTTGATGCCGAAGAACGCGAACATGCCCAGCGACAGGCTGACCACGCCGACGGTGAAGTTGCGTTCCCTGAACAACGACAGATCCACCACCGGATGCTTTGCGTGCAGCTCCCACACGATCAGGAAGGTGAGGCAGACCAGTGCGGTGAGGCCCAGCACCAGGATCATCGGCGAGGCGAACCAGTCGTGGTCGTTGCCGTTGTCCAGCATGAACTGCAGCGCGCCCACGCCGACCACCAGCAGGGCCAGCCCGACCATGTCGATCGGCGCCTTGAAGGTCTTCGTCTCGCGCTTGCGCAGCAGCGCCCAGGTGACCACCGCCGCGCCCAGCCCCACCGGCAGGTTGATGTAGAAGATCCACGGCCAGGAGAAATTGTCGGTCAGCCAGCCGCCCAGGATCGGCCCGAAGATCGGCGCCACCACCACGGTCATCGCCCACAGCGCCAGCGCGATGCCCTGTTTTTCCTTCGGGTAGTTCGACAGCAGCAGGGTCAGCGACAGCGCCACCATCGGGCCGGAGCCGGCGCCCTGCAGCAGGCGGCCGATCACCAGCAGCGGCATGCTGGTAGCCAGGCCGCACAGCATCGAGAACGCCACGAACATCAGCACCGAGCCGACGAAGGTCTTCACCTCGCCGAAGCGGCGCGCCAGCCAGCCGGTGAGCGGCTGCATGATCGCGCTGGCCAGCGCGTAGGAGCTGATCGTCCAGGTGCCCTCGCTGGGGCTCACGCCGAGGCTGCCGGCGATGTGCGGCACGGCGACGTTGACGATGGTCATGTCCAGCACTTCCATGAAGGTGCTGAACGCGACGGCGATGGTGAGCAGCGCCAGCGGGCCGCCGCGCAGCGGCTTCAGCGGGGCGGCTCCGGCGGTGGCGTCGTTCGGCGTGGCGGCCATGCGCAGGCTCAGTTCGCGGCGGCGTGGCGGGGCAGGTTGGCGCGGATGATCCGTTCCGCTTCCGCGTCGGCCTGGCTGGCCATCTGGTCGTAGACATTGGTCTGCGCCACTGGCTGCTGCGTCGGCGCGCTGGCCAGCACGCGGCCCTGGTCATGGCGGATGTCGACGGTGACGTCGGTGGACAGGCCGATGCGCAGCGGATGCCTGTCCAGTTCCTGGTTGTCCAGCGCAATGCGCACCGGCACGCGCTGCACCACCTTGATCCAGTTGCCGGTGGCGTTCTGCGCCGGCAGCAGCGAGAACACGCTGCCGGTACCGGCGCCCAGGCCGACCACCTTGCCGTGGTAGACGGCGTCGCTGCCGTACAGATCGGAGACGACCTTCGCCGGCTGGCCGATGCGGATGTGGCGCAGCTGGCCTTCCTTGAAGTTGGCGTCGATCCACAGATCATGCAGCGGCACCACGGTCATCAGCTGCTGGCCCGGCTGCACGCTGTTGCCCAGCTGCACGCTGCGTTCGGCCACGTAACCGGATACCGGCGCGTAGATCGCGTTGCGCTGCGCGGCGACCCAGGCGGCGCGGAAATTCGCGCGGGCCTGCAGCACCGCCGGGTTGTCCGCCACGTCGGTGCCCTCGATCGCCGCATGCGCGGCGGCGGACTGCGCCTCGGCGGCGTTCACCGCGGCGCGCGCCTGCTCCACGCCGTCGCGCAGGTGCTGCACGATCTCCGGCGACTCGGCCTGCGCGGCGAGCAACGGCAGCCGGCGCTTGAGATCCGCCTCGGCCTTCTTCAGGTCGAGTTTCGCGGCGGCGACCTGGGCATCGGCGCTGGTCGCCGTGCTGGTCTGCTGGCGCACGCCGCGCACGGCCTGGGCCAGTGCGCTGCGCGCCTGCGCCAGGCGGGTGTCGGCGTCGGTGCTGTCCAGCTTCACCAGCACCTGGCCGGCTTCGACGCGCTGGGTGTCGTCGGCGAGGATCGCCACCACGGTGCCCGGCACCTGCGCCGAGATCGCCACCTGGTTGCCGCCGACGTAGGCGTTGTCGGTCTTCTCGCGGGTGGAGAACACGAAGAACCACAGCAGGAACCAGGCCAGCGCGGCGAGCACGAAGATGCCGGTCACCACCAGCAACGAGCGGCGGCGCTTGGCCGGATCCTTCGCGGCCATGCCGCTGTCGTTGGTGTCGGCGGAGGTCTTGGTGGATTCAGTGGCGCTCATGGCGGGCGGCTCCGGCGGTAACGGAAGAGGGGGCGGCGGCATCCTCGGTGCTGCGGTAGCCGCCGCCGAGCGCCTTGATCAGGGCCAGGTCGGTACTCACCGCCTGCGCCTGCAACTGGGTGGCGGCGTCGCGTTGCTCCAGCAGCGCGGCTTGCGCGCCGAGACTTTCGCGCAGGTCGCGCACGCCCTGGCGGGCCCGCGCCTGCGCATTCGCCAGCAGGCGCTGGTCGGCGTCGAGCTGGGCCTGCTGCTCGCGCTGGCGCGCGGCCAGCTGTTCGGCGCCCAGCGCCTGGGTGGCCACCTCGCGCGCGGCGGCCAGGACGGTGCTGTCGTACTGCGCCACGGCGGCGTCGAGCCGGGCCTTGCTCACCCCGTAGTTCGCCTCCAGCGCGCCGCCGTTGAAGATCGGCAGGTGCAGCGCCGGGGTCAGCGCGAACACCCGGCTGCCGGCGGTGAGCAGCTTGCCCATGTCGATGCTGGACAGGCCGGCCAGCGCGGTGAGGCTGAGGTCGGGGAAGAACTCGGCGCGCGCGGCGTCGGTCTGCTTCAGCGCCGCCTCGACCTGCCAGCGGCTGGCGGCGATGTCGGGGCGGCGCGCGATCAGGTCCAGCCCGCCGTCCGCCGGCACGCCGCGCTCGATCGTCGGCAGCGGACGCGGCTGCAGCTCGGACAGTTCGGCTGGCGCCACGCCAAGCAGCGAGGCCAACGCGGCGCGGCGGATCTGCGCCGAGCCGTCGAGCGCCACGCGCATCTCGCGCACCGCCGCCAGCTGCGCCTGCGCCTTCTGCACCTCGTCGGGCAGGTCCACGCCCTGGCGCACGCGCAACTCGGCGATGCGGGCGAACTGCTGCTGGGTGGCGAGCAACTGGTCGGCCAATTGCAGCCGCGCCTGGTCGGCCTGCCAGCCGAAGTAGGTGTCGGCGACGGCGTACTGGATCGCCAGGGCGGCGGCGCTGCGCTGCGCCTCGGCGGCGCGCGCCTGGTCCAGCGCGGCCTCCATCGTCGCGCGCTTCTTGCCCCACCAGTCGAAGTCGTACTGCAGCTGCACGCCGAGGTCGGCCTGGTTGTACCAGCTGAAGCCGAGGAACTGGCTGGGGATCAGGCCGTGATCGCTCAGCCGCTCGCGCGTCACCTGCACGCTGCCGTTGACCGTGAGGCCGAGCTGCGCGGCGGCCAGCTTCGCCGACTGCTCGGCGTTGCGCACGCGGCTCTGCGCCAGCGCCAGGTCCGGCGATTCCCGCATGGCGCGCGCGATCAGCTCGTCCAGTTGCGGGTCGTCGTACTGGCGCCACCACTGCGCGGCCGGCCAGCCGGCGCGAGCGGGCGCCTGCAGGCCGGCCAGCGGCACGTCGTCGCGCAGCGCGGGTTGACCGAGCCGCGCGGGGGCGGCGGCACAGCCGGCCAGTGCCAGCGCCAAGGCGGCGGCCAGCACCGCGCGACCGCGGAGCGGGGCATGATTCATCGAGGTGTCCTTCATGGGAGGCGGCTCTCGCCCAGTTGGCCCAGGTTGCCGGCCAGCTTGCGCAACAGCCGATCAAGATGGCGTTTGTCGGCATCGCTGAAGCCGGCAAACATGGTGGCGACGCGGGGAAACATCGGCGGCAACATCTTCTGAACAAAACGGCGCCCAGCCGGGGCAATGCGGATCAGCACGCGGCGGCGATCCTCCTCGCTGACGCCCCGGGTGATCAGCCCGCGCTTGACCAGCGCGTTCGCGATGCGGGTCATGTTGGTGGCGCCCTGGGAGGTGTACTCGCACAGCTCGCCCGGCGTCGAGCTGCCGTCCGGACGGCTGTACAGGATCATCAGGGTCAGGAACTCGCTGTGGTTGAGCTTGTGCGGCTTCAGCTTGAACTCGAGCTCTTCCTCGATATGGTCGCCGAGCATCAGCATCAGCCGGCACAGCCGCGCTTCGCCCGACGGCATCTGCGGAATGATCCGGCTGACCCGATCGATGCCTTCGTCCATCATCGCGATGCAATTCGCCAAGCGCGCCATTTCACTGACTCATATTTCACCAGTGAAGTAAAAACTAGCAAATCCGCGATTCCGCTGGCAAGTGACGGATGACCTATGCGTGAGAGCTTGCGAAGGAAGCCGCCTCCCGTGAAACGGTCATCGCCTGACCGTTCCATGCCCCGCCATCGGTGGCCGGCGCGAACTCGCGGAATCCGCGACTTCTCAGTCGAGCCCGAACAGGCGACGGGCGTTGGCGCTGGTGGCGGCGGCGATCTCCGCTTCCGGCGCATCGCGCAGCGCCGCGATGCAGCGCAGGACTTCCACCACATGGGCCGGCTCGTTGCGCTCGCCGCGGTGGGCGGCCCCCGGCTGGTCCGGGGCGTCGCTCTCCAGCAGCAGGAACTCGATCGGCATTTGCGCCACGATCCGGCGCAGGCGCTGTGCGCGCTCGTAGGTCACCGGGCCGCCGATGCCGAGGTGGAAACCCAGCTCCCACAATTGGTGCGCCTGCTGCGCGCTGCCCGAAAAGCTGTGCACCACGCCACGCCGGTTGCCGCTGCGACGCAAGGTCAGGGTGACTTCCTCCAGCGCGCCGCGGGCATGCACGATCACCGGCAGCTGGTGTTCGCGGGCCAGGTGCAGCTGGCGCGAGAAGCAGTGCCGCTGCAGCTCGCGGTCGGGGCCGTCCAGGTGGAAATCCAGGCCGATCTCGCCGACCGCCACCGGACGGTTTTCGTTCAGCCAGGCGGGCAGGGCGTCGAGCTGTTGCGGCGCGTGCTCGGTCAGGAACAGCGGGTGCAACCCGTAGGCGGGGTGGGCGCCGGCATGGCAGGCGCAGAGCTCGCGGATGCGCGGCCAGCTCGGGGCATCGACGGCGGGCACGACCAGCGTGTCGACGCCGTGACGGCGGGCGCGTTCGACGACCGCCTCGCGGTCCCCGGCGAACGCGTCGTCGTCGAGGTGCACGTGGCTGTCGACGAGCGGGGGCGGGTTGCGTTTTTCGTGCACTGGCCGAGAGTCCCGCGTAGCTGGCGTGAAGATAATGTAACGAGCGTGAGCTAGCTGCGATTCAGTTGGACAACCGTTCAATGGCCACGCAGGTAATTGCGCCGGTGCCTAGGGGTATCCCGCCATGCCGCCAGACAAAAAACAGAGGAGAGGATCGTGATGAACAGGTTGACAGCCAATGTACTCAATGTCGCCATCGCGGCGGTACTCGCGACTGGCCTCTCGGCCTGCAACCGCAATGCGGATGCGGGTGCTTCCAATGCCTCCGCCGACGCGGGCAGCAGCGCCGACGCCGGGGTCAAGTATGCCAAGGTGGTCAGCGTCGACCCGGTGCGTTCGACGGTGAACAATCCGAAGCAGGTCTGCCACGACGAGACCGTCACGCACACCGAACCGCCGAAGGATGAACATCGCATCGCCGGCACCGCAATCGGCGCCGTCGTCGGTGGCCTGGTCGGCAACCAGGTCGGCGGCGGCAAGGGCAAGACGCTCGCCACCGTGGCCGGTGCAGTCGGCGGCGGTTACGCCGGCAACCGCATCCAGGCCAGCCGGCAGCATGCGCAGGTGACCTCGACGGTGGAGCGCAAGTGCGAAACCGTCAACAACACCAGCAGCAAGATTGTCGGCTACGACGTCCGTTACGAATACAACGGCGTCACCCGCACGGTGCGGATGGATCATGACCCGGGCGACCGGGTGCAGGTGCAGGAAGGCGTGACGGCCGTGTCCGACGCCCACTGAAGCAACCCCGGAGAGGAATGAACCCATGAATGCACTGACCAGCAAACTCGCCATGGCCGCGGCAATGAGCGCCGGGCTCGCCCTCGGCGGCTGCGCGACCTCGCCGTACGGCAATGGCAACTACAATCGCGGCTATCAGGGACAGAGCGGTTATGGCTATGGCGACCGCAGCGTGCGCTGCCAGGCCTGCGGCGTGGTGCAGGAAGTGCAGCAGGTCTACCTCGACGGCGGCAGCGGCAATGGCGGCACGCTGGGCGCGATCATCGGCGCGGTGGCTGGCGGCGTGCTCGGCAACCAGGTCGGCAAGGGTGATGGCCGCAAGGCTGCCACCGTGGCCGGCGCGGTGGCTGGCGGCGTCGTCGGCAACCAGATCGGCAAGCGCAACGACGGCAGCCAGGTCGCCTGGCGCATCGTGGTGCGGCTGGACGACGGCCAGTACGCCACGGTGACCCAGCGCGAGAACCCCGGTGTCCGCAGCGGCGACTATGTCGAGGTGCGCGGCGATCATGTCTACGCGCGCTGAGTAGTTCACGTACGGACGTCTGGACGTCCAAAACAAAAGGCCCTCGCAAGAGGGCCTTTTTTGTTCATGCGGTCACGGGCGATCGCGGAGTTGCCGGGAAGCGCAGCCAGCAATGGCTGGCCGCTCGGCTCCCGCGATCGTGGATGATCGCAAGGAGGAGCCCTCAGTTCACCGCGTAGAACGCGTGCTCGCCGATGGTCACGCTGGGGCGGTTGTGCGACCACGCCGGCGAGATGGCGGTCGTGGCGAAGTGGTCGGCGCGCGGCACCAGCATGCGTCGCTGCGCCACCGGCAATTGCCAGTTCCGGATCGACGTGCCGGCCACCTGCCACGCCTTGCCGAAGGCCTGCAGATTGGTGATCTCGAACGAGCCGGGTGTGGTCGTGGTGGCGAACTGGTGAGGGGAACTCACCACCTTGCACACGGTGTCGCCCCAGCGGCCGCGGTCGCGGCGGCGCAGCGCCACTTCCGCCACGGCGAGCTGGCCATTGGTCGGCTCGCTGCGCGCCTCGAGGTAGACGGTGGTGGCCAGGCAAGCCTGGTCGGCAACAGGCTGGGGCATCAGGGTCGTCAGCCACAACAGCATGGAAAGTTTCATGGTTCTGCCTCCAACGTGCTGTACGTGCGAGCCAGACTTCGGCTTCGAACGCCGTTGCGGTGGACGGGCGGGCAGGCCGTTTCCACCTGGATCAATCGTCATGGCCGAAACTTGTGGGCCATGACGCTTTGCCACGGGACTGTGGCGGGTCGAGCGGCAGTTCATGCCGATCGGGGGAGCTTGATGTTGTCGGGCGTTGCGCGGCCGCTCGGCCGTGTTGCCTTCGACTACGACGCACTCGTTGGCTGCGAGGCGGTGTTCCATCCGGCGGTGTTTCTGCCGGGTCGCGCCGATTCGGATTCTTCCGGTTCGTCGCGTGTATCGGCACCCCGTGTTCCGGGTGCCGCGATATTCGATCGGCGGAGCCTAGTGGCGGAATTCGTCGCTGGCAAGTGCCAAGGAGTGAAAGTTCAGTCGACGCTCACGATCGGTTGACGGGTGCTGCACGCGCGATTCACCGTGCGTCGACTGGCCTCGTTCACGCCGGCCACGACGCGACGATGCCGAGCGCGAGATCGTCGTCGAATGGCTGCGGATGCGGCCCGAAAAGCTGTGCGGCGATGTCGTCGGCGAGCACGACGAGTGCTTCGCTGCCGTCGTTCGTGGTGACGACGTCGAGCACGCAACCGACCGCGCGCCCGTCACGATGCAGCGCGCTGCCGGCAGCCGTGGCTTGCGACAAAGTGACGCGATGCAGATGGCGCTTGTGGCCGCCGCGAAAATGCAGCCGCGCGACGATCTCCTGGCCCGGATAACAACCCTTGTCGACGGCGACGGCCTGCAGGCGATGCAACGACAGCGCCGGCGGCAACAGCTCACCCAGCAGGGGCGTCGGCAGCCACGGCCAGCCTGCCTGCAACTGCGGCAGACGCCATGCGTCATCGCCCGCACCGGCGGCACCGATGCGCAGGCTGTGCGCGTCGCCACCGAGCGACACGCTTTGGCCGTCGTCGACGACCGCATGCAGCGGCAACGCCGGGCCGCCGGCAAGCGTGCGCGGCGGCAGCGCGGTCACGGCAAGTTTCGCGCGGAACACGAAGCGACGCAGTGCATCGGCCATCGACGTGGCGTCGCCTCCACGCAGCAGCAGCAGGTAGCGTTCGTCGCCGAGTCGGGCCAGGTGGAACAGCGTGCGCACGCGCCCTTGCGGATCGAGCCAAGCGCTGAATTGCCAGTGGCCGGTGGCGAGCAAGTTGACGGCACTGCTGAATTGCGCCTGCGCAAAAGCGCTCGCGTCGGGACCTTCGAGCAGCAGGGTTTCGGCGGGAAGATGAGTCGGCATGAGGTTGGCGAAGTTGGGGCAGACAGGTCGGACCACAAGTGATGATGCGACGATTCCGTGGGGTCGACGCCATGCGCATGGTTGTACTGCATTGCCGCAAGTATTAACCTTCCGCCGCTTACAAAAACCATGTCCGATACTTCCTCTCCAGCCGAATCCACTTCCGTTTCCGTTCCGGCGGAGACGACTGCCGTGCCTGCGGGCCCGGCGGTGGGCAAGGCGCCGGAGGAACGGCCGGCTCCGGATCCCACGCGTTACGGTGACTGGGAAAAGAACGGACGCTGTATCGACTTCTGAACGGCGCGCGGCGGATGTCGCCGTCGCGTATCAGGACAGGGGAAGGTGCGGCATGGGCACCAGCGATTCCACACAGGATAGCCGCCATGGCAGATACGCAACGACCGCTCTCCCCGCACCTGCAGGTTTACAGGTGGCAGATACAGATGGTGACTTCCATCCTGCATCGTGCCACCGGCATAGCGCTTGCCGTGGGCACCTTGCTGGTGGTGTGGGGAATCCTGGCGCTGGCCTCCGGCGAGGCCGCCTTCGCGCAGTTCAAGACCTGCATCGGCAGCCCGCTCGGCCTGATCCTGCTGCTGGGCTGGAGCTGGGCGCTCAGCTACCACCTGTGCAACGGCGTGCGCCACCTGGTGCAGGACGCCGGGGCGGGCTACGCGATTCCCCAGTTCGTGCGTTCGAGCTGGCTGTCGGTGATCGGCAGCATCGTGCTGACGGCAATCATCTGGGCCTGCGTGCTCGCTCAAGGAGGTGCGGCATGAACCTGCGCGTGGGTACCGACGACGTGCGCAGCCAGCTGCGCCATCCGATGAAGTTCGCGCGCGGCCTCGGCTCGGCGAAGCACGGTGCGGATCACTGGTGGGTGCAGCGCGTCACCGCCGCCGCGCTGATCGTGCTCGGCCTGTGGTTCCTGATCACCGTGCTCTCGCTGCTGCACGCCGACTACACCTCGGCGAAGGCCGCGGTGGCGAAGCCGTGGAATGCATTGCTGCTGATTCTGTTCGTGGTCACCGCGTTCTGGCATGCCGTGCTCGGCCTGCAGGTGGTGATCGAGGATTACGTGCACACCCGCTGGAAGGAAGTGGTGCTGCTGGTGGCGATCAAGTTCCTCGCGGTGCTGGGCG
>Ga0209916_1001134_pt1 | contig 26693 bp, 33 predicted proteins | sample ThiBio_1000_plan_FD_183956 | JGI IMG/M metagenome (GOLD analysis project Ga0209916, IMG submission 183956) | Wastewater bioreactor microbial communities from Cape Town, South Africa - Thiocy_solids_2 (SPAdes) | ecosystem: Engineered > Bioreactor > Thiocyanate-remediating > Anaerobic-Aerobic ... | reverse complement strand
AGCGAACGGCGGTACGCATGACGCCCTTCCTGTGGGTCCTCATCGGCGCGTGGATCGGCGCGCCAATCGGGTTCTTCGCTGCCGCCCTCGCGCAGGCCGCGGCCAGGGGAGACGCGCCCCTCGACCCCACCAGTCGACGCCAAGCCGAGATGGAGCAACGCGTGTGGGACGCGCAGAACGCGAGCAACGAGTGACCGGCAAGCCCAAGATCAGCGAGGCGCAGTTCCAGAGGCAGGTCATACAGCTCGCGCAGCTCTGCGGTTGGAAGACGGCGCACTTCCGCCCCGCGCAGAACAGCCAAGGCCAATGGCGCACACCCGTCGCAGCGGACGGCAAGGGATTCCCGGACCTCGTGTTGGTTCGGGAGCGCGTGCTGTTCGTCGAGCTCAAGGTCAACGGCAACAAGCTCGCGCCCGACCAGGTGGCCTGGCGCGACGCCCTCCAAACAGCGGGAGCCAACTGGCACCACTGGACACCAGACGACTGGCCCGCCATCGAACGCACCCTGCAGCGCCGCTCGGAGGCCGCGTGACCGACACCCAACCTGCTACGATGCCCTCAGCACCGCCCCACCGGGGCGCAACAACCCCCCCGAGAGGAGCGGCGGTGCAGATCATCATCCCCGGCAGACCACAATCCCTAGAACGCGACCACACCGGCCGCCTCCTCGACGCAGCCAAGGCGTACCTCGACGCCGTCCGCACCGCCGTCGCCGCCACAGCCGCCACCCCAGCCGACGGACCAGTCCGCCTCGACGTCCACCTCATCTACACCAGCAGGCAACCCCTAGCGATTCGCGTCTGGCCCCTCGCCAGCATCCCCAACGGCGACGTAGCCCCACGCCTCGTCCTCAAAGCCCTCACCGGCACGTTGGTGCACCACCGCGGACAATTCAACCCCCTCACCATCACCCGCACCATGCTCGCCGCAGACGAATGCCGCGAACACCACGGCCACCCAGACGGCGCAACCATCCTCACCTGGGAAGAGCACTAAGGCCATGGCAGGCAAGCTCACCGCCAAGCAAGCCGCGTTCGTGCGAATCAACGCCTTGCATCAACTCGCCCGACACATCGGGTTGATCCCATCCCACGTTGCACTCACGCCCAGCCCAGAGGAGTACAAGCGACGCCAGGAGCGATATGCGGGAGTCCTGATTCTCGCAACCGAAACACTCCTACGAGACGACACGGCCGACACGCAGAAAGCCGCCGCCAGCGTCCTCCTCGACTGCATATTCCCAGAATGGCGCGACCGCTTCCCACCTGAACTCATCGGCCCCACGCTCGACCGAGACGCGCCCGAAGTAAGAGCCTGGCGCAAGGCGGTGCTCGAACGCGATGGCTACGAGTGCGCCGAGTGCCGAACCGAGACCGGCCTCGAGGCCCATCACATCGTCCCCTGGGCAGTTGAACCGCGCCTCCGAATAGTCGTAGAGAACGGCCTTACCCTCTGCCGTTCGTGCCACCAGGCGAGGCACTATGGCTAAGAGACTCGATGCCCGCGAGCAACGCTTCGTGCAGGAATATCTGATCGACCTCGACCCGAAGCGCGCCGCACTCGCAGCCGGTTACGCCGCAACCACCGCCGCGTCAAAGGCTTACCAGTGGGTAAGCAATAGTAAGGGAAAGCCGCACGTCTTCGCAGCCATCGCGGCCGCGCAGCAGGCCAGGGCCAAGAAGGTCGAGATTACCGCGGCGGAGGTCCTCGAGAATCTCCTCCGCATTGCGAAGGGCGAGGACGAGTACGAACAGATCAACGGCCTCGGCGTCGAAGTCGTTCACTTCCCGAAGTACCCCGACCGCCTCAAGGCGTGGGAACTGATCGGCAAGCACCTCGGCATGTTCGCGGACAAGGTCGAGCACAGCGGCGAGCAACGCCTCACCGTCAGAGTCGAGTACGAAGACCCCCAGGTGCGCCCCGAGTGACCAACGACCGCACCGTCACCGTTCGCCTCCCACGCCCACACTCCGGCCAGGCGCGCCTCGGCCCGGAACTCCGGCGCTTCAACGTCCTCTGCATGGGACGCCGCTTCGGCAAGACCATCTTCGGACTGCACCGCCTAAGTCCCGCCCTCCACGGGTACCCAGTCGCCTGGTTCAGCCCCACCTACAAGATGCTCAAGGAAGTCTGGCGCGACACGAAACGCGCCTACGGCGAAGCCGTCGCCAGCAAGGACGAGACCAACAAGTCACTCGAGCTCCTCACCGGCGGCGTTATCGACTTCTGGAGCCTCGAGAGCGCACCCAGCGTCCGCGGCCGCAAGTACAAGCGCGTTGTCATAGACGAGAGCGCTTGGATCCCAAACCTTGTCGAAGCCTGGCAAGCCGACATCCGCCCGACCCTCACAGACTTCAAGGGCGGCGCGGACTTCTACAGCACACCAAAGGGCCGCAACGGGTTCCACGACCTCTACCAGCGCGGCCTCAGCGACGAGTACCCGGACTGGTACAGCACCAGCGCCCCCACCAGCGATAACCCGTTCATCGACCCGGACGAGATCGAGGCGGCCCGCAAGGACCTACCCGAGTTGGTCTTCCGCCAGGAGTACCTCGCGGAGTTCGTCGACGCGGGCGGCGCGCGCATAAGCCGCGCCTGGCTCAGGCACGCCCCACCGCCACCCGTCGAGCTGCTCACAATCAGCATGGGCGTCGACCTGGCTATCAGCACCAAGACCGACGCCGACTACACTGCAGCCGTGATCCTCGGCCGCGCCCAGGACGGCACCCTGTACGTGCTGGATGTCCAGCGCATCCGCGCGCCGTTCCACGAGGTGCTGCGCTTCATCGAGAGCATGGCCGGCAAGTGGCGCCCCAGCAGCATCGCCATCGAGCAAGTGCAGTACCAGGCAGCCGTCATCCAGGAGCTACTGCGCACCACGCGCCTGCCGGTAGTGGGCGTCAAGCCCGACCGGGACAAGGTGACGCGCTTCCAGCCCCTCGAAGCCCGCTACCAACAGGGGTTGATCGTGCACTCAACCGCCCTCGCCAGCGACTTCGAGGACGAGCTCTTGAGCTTCCCAATCGGGCAGCACGACGACATGGTTGACGCCCTCTCGTACGCGTTCACCGCGCCGACCCCCGGAGGCTGGACCGTGAAAGGAACTCCCGCATGAGCACTGAGCAGGCCACCGCGAAACCGCTCGCAGTCCGCGTCCTCACCGCTGGTGACATGACGACCGGGCGCACGCTCGAGCTGCGCGTCGACGCTCCAGCCGCCGCTGAGGCGAGCAAGGCCGCCACGACGCACGACCCCGTCGTGCAGGTGCCGTGGCCCATACCGGCCTCGAAGTTGATTGACTTCTACCTGTCGAGCCCGTGGCTTGGTGCCGTCGGCAACCTGCTGGCGGACGCCGTCGCCTCTGCCGACTGGGACCTGGTCGCCCGCGAGGTTGACGTGGCAGGCCAGAGCCTCGACCGCGCCGCCGACTTCGACAAGGCCAGCGACGAAGGCTACAACCGCGCCAGGGCATGGCTCTCCCGCGAGACCATCGGCCGCGAGGGCGTCAGCGAGCTCGACCTCCCCGGCCTCCTCAGGGCCCTGTGCGTCGCAGGCGACCAGACCGGGAACGTCTTCGTGGAGGTCCTGCGCGACCGCGCCGGCCGCGAACCCGCCCAAGTCAGTCACCTGCTCCCGCAGTTCGTCACGTACCTCGCCAAGGGCGGGCAGCTCGAGCTGTATCAGATGGACCCCTACCGCGGGGAGTTCCGCTTCGTGCCCTTCGGGACGCGCAAGGCGATCGACAAGGAGGCGCGCGAGTACCTCCACCAGCGCAGCACGAACACGGTGTCGAGCTACTACGGCCTGCCCGCCTGGCTGCCGGCCAGGGACTCGGTGGACCTTGACAATGAGCACCGCAAGTACCTCAGGGGGTTCTTCAAGCACCACGGCACCCCCCGCTATTTGGTGACCGTCACGCAAGACCCCGAGTGGCTCGGCGCTCAACCCAGCCAGGAGCAGCTCGAGGAGTTGTTCCAGCACATCCAAGGGTTCCTCGGCGCGAACCAAGGCGACATGGCCGGCCGCAACCTCCTGCTGCTCTTCCCGGGCGGCATCAAGGTCGAGGCCGTGCCGCTGGATCACAAGCTGGAGGACCCGACGTTCCCGAACACCGCGAAGTTGGCCAGGGATGAGATTCTCGCAGTGCGGCACATCTCGTTGCTGAACTTGGGCTTGCCTGAGGGCGGGTACCGCGCGACCGCCGAACAACAGAGCGACGACTTCGTGACTCAGACGCTCCTGCCGTTCGCCGCGCCAGCCGTCGCGATCATCAACCGCATCCTGCACGCGCCCAGCCCGTCAGGGTTGGGCATCACCGATTACGACTTCCGCCTGTCCTTCGATGACGCCACGCAGCTCCTCCGCAAGGTGGAAGCCCTGGTCATGGCCACTGGCGCGCCCATCCTGGCGCAGAGCGAGGCTCGCCAGCTCCTCGGGTACGAACCGGCAGGGGAGACCGCCCCGTTGCTGCCAGCGAGCATGCTGCCCGGCGGTGACCTCCTGAGCGGCGGGCCTGATGGCCAGGCGCAGCAGTAACGACCCTCGGCGCGTAGAGGCGCTACATCGGGCCCGCATCGAGGCCGCCGTCCGCCGGCACGCGCCCCTCATCTGGCAGGCCACCAGGCGACTGCACGCCCGGTGGCTCAGGATCATGCTCGTGGCTGCCCGCGGTCCGTACCAGCGGCTCGTGCTCACTCGCGCCCTCAAGGATCGGCAGGAGGAAGTCGACTGGCTCTTGGCCGAACTTGAGCGCGTCGGTGGCGCACCACGCGACGACGAGCTGCTCGCCACGCCCGCCATCAAGGGCAGCGCCACCAAACTCGCGAAGAGCAGCACGTTGGCGGCTGGGTTCTTGGAGCGCGACCCGCGCGTGCCGCGTCTCGTCGCGGACGCCCAAGCAATCCTTGAGGACCAGGTCAGCGCCTACTGGCAGACCCTCACTGACCCCAAGGTGTTGGCTGAGCGGTTGGTACGGCAGAAGGTCGACGGCGTGCCGTACGTCGAGGCCGCCCGGCAGATCAGCCGGGAGTACGGCACGGAGTTCTACCGGGCAGAAAGGCTCGTGCGCAGCTCGTACAATTCCGCGTCGAACCACGCGAACCTTGAGGCTATCCTCGACGCCGGATACACCAAGAAGAAGTGGCTCACGAGCAGGGACGCGCGAGTCCGCCGGCCTACGCCCAGCAACCCCTTCGACCACCGCAGCGCCGAGGGCCAGACCGTGCCCGTAGACCAGCCGTTCATCGTCAGCGGCGAGCAACTCATGTACCCAGGCGACAGCAGCAGAGGCGCGAGCATCGGCTCGCTGGCCAACTGCCGATGCACGTGCGTCGGCGTTGACTAGCACGCGTCTCGTGCTACACTTCCGTTAGCAATTGGCCCTCCGGGCCGCAGTTGGAAACCACTGCACCCGGAGGGCTTGTCATTTCTCGACGACTCACCAACCTGCTCAGGTTCCGCGCCGCCCCGGCCACGCCGGGCGTGGAGCGCCGTCGCGTTGGCTTGACGGTCCGGGCGGGGGCGGGCGACACGCTGCTCTTGCGCGCCAGCAACGACACGATCGCGGACCACTACGGGACCGTCATCACGGCCGAGGCCTTGCTCAGGGACTGGTGGCAGGGATACCAGCAGCACCGCACCGTCTCCCTCCAGCACAACCTGCCTGAACTCCGCGGGGTCAAGGGCCAGCCGAACGTGGGCCGCGCCACTCGCGTCGACTTCACACCACAGCTCGAGGTCGAGGTCAAGGTGCTCGACCCCACGGTGCTGCAGCTGGTGCGCGAGGGCAAGATCGGCAGCGCCAGCCTGGAGTTCGTCCCGGTCGAGACCGAGCGCCGCGCGTACGCCGGCAAGGACAAGGCCGAGGTCTACCACCGACTCTCCCCAGAGCCCGAGCACACCGGCCTCTCCCTCGTCGATGTGCCGGGAGTGCCCGGCGCCGACGTCCTGGCGCTCCGCGCCCTGCCGGCCCTCTGGGCGTACGCCGTCGTGGACCCCAAGGTCCTGAACGGCGAGATCACCGACCCCGACCAAGTCCGCCAGCTCGCCTGGCTACCGCATCACGACGAACGCAGCCACTCCGTGGACGAAACCCAACTCCGGCGCGCGCTCGACGACCTCGAGCAGGGCCGCGTAACCATCCCGCCCTTCGCCAGCCTCACCGCTGCGCAAGTAGCGGACCGAGCCCGCGCTCACCTCGAGCGGCACACCAACCTCGGCCTGGGACGGTCCCAGCGCGCGAGACCCCACAAGGAGGGGAACATGAACAAGTGGATCCAGGCTCGAGCCGCCCAGCTCGTCGCCGAAGGCGTCGCTCAGGCGGACGCGGAGAAGCAGGCGAAGGCAGCCTACGAGAAGCTCTCGCCGGAGGTGCGCTCCAAGATGGAGGGCGCCGACTCGGACGAGTCCGAGACCGAGAACCGCGGTCTCCTCGCGCGTCTCCTTGGCCTCGGTCGCGGTGACGTGCACCTGCACGTGACCGAACCCGCCGCGCAGCCGGCCGTCCAGGCCCGCGCCGCGGAGACCGAGCCGACGGGCAAGGCCGAGGCGAAGGCCGACGAGAGGCCCGCAGCCAAGCCCGAGCAGCGCTCCGCGCGCGAGTCCTGGCTGCAGGCCCGCGCCTCCATCCTCCAGGTCGAGGAAGGCGTGAGCGAGGTCGACGCCCGCGCCGCGGCGCAGGAGCAGCTCGACGCCGACTACGGCCTGCAGGCGCGCCTGGCGACCGCGGCCACGCCCGCCACCGAGCAGGTCGAGCTCACCCCCGAGCTGCGCGCCATCCTTCGCCAACCGGAGAACCCCATGGCCGCCATCGCGAGCGGGATCCGCGTCCGTAACAACAAGATGGACGGTGAGCAGCTCCTCGGTGAGGTCCTGGCGCGCACCATCGTCCCGCAGATCGCGGGTCAGCGCCCCAGCACTCGGCAGCTCACCGAGGCGTACAACATGCTGGCCGAGGCCGGCATCCACCAGCGCGCCCTCACCATCGAGGCGAACGGCACGGTCGTCTACGAGGAGCTGGCCCGCCAGTTCATCGTCAAGCCCGAGCCGGACGTGGTGTTCCGCAACCACGTGACCACCGTGCCGATGGCCGGCACAAAGAAGCACACGTTCCCGCGCTTCGACCGCGCGGGCATCACCCACCAGTGGAACCGCGTGAGCACTGCGGCGATCACGGACAGCGAGCCGACCGTCGACACGTTCGACATCGAGGTCGCCGAGATGAACTCGAAGGTCGTAGTGCCAGACTCCTTCCAGGAGTTCAACGCGCAAGGCGCATCCTTCGTCGGAAAACACCTCCTGCCGGGGATGCGCGGCGCCGCGCAGTACGAAGAGGACCGCGTGTTCTTCCTCGGCACGGGCGTCAACCCCGACCCGACCCAGTTCAAGGGCCTCATGGCCATGACTGGCTTCACGTCGGTCGTCGCTGGCGCGAACGGTGACGCGTTCACGCTCGACATCCTCTCGAGCCTCGTGCGTGCGCTACCGGCTCGGTACCGCAACCAGATCGGCCGCCTGGCCATCTACGCGCCCATCAGCATCGCGGACGACTTCGCGGACATCGTCGCGAACCGCGCGACGTCCCTCGGCGATGCCTTTCTCAGCGCGTCCGGTGGTGGTGGCATGGGCCTCGGTAATGCCGTCGGGCCCGTGCCCGTCGGGTACTACCGCCGCATCCCCGTCTACGGCGTCCCGCAACTGCCGGACAACCAGACACAAGGCAGCGCGGTTGGCAAGGCCAGCACGCTCTTCCTGGTCCACCGCGACATCCCCGTCATCGGTGACGCTCTCTCGATCCGCATCGAGCCGCACCGCGCCGAAGACTTCATCACGAAGCTGCAACTGCAGGCGTGGGTCGGGCTCGGGTACCAGTGGCCTACGGCCATCGTGAAGCGCGTCGGCGTCCTGGCGAAGGCGAGCGCCTAATGAGCCGCGTTGTTCCTCGGGTATCTGGCGAGGCCGGGAAGGGAGGCGCTGAGCTGCCAGAGCTCGGCGCCCAAGCCCGGTACGTGCAAGACGCTATCGGCCAGACCGGCGCGCCGGTCTCGGCCGTCGCTGGCGTCAAGGCGTCCGGCACAATCACCCTCACCGGCACCGGCACCGCCGCCGACACGATCACGGTCGGGACGGCGGTCATCACGCTCGTCGCGTCCGCCCCTGGCGCGAACGAGGCCGAAATCGGCGGAACTGCCGCTGCAACGAGAGACAACGTCCTGGCAGCCCTCACGCTCGTGGCTGCCGGAGAGGGCGTATCTGTCGCCGCGTCCAGCACTGCGGCAATCACAGTCACGGCTCTCGCGGCTGGCGCGGCTGGCAACGCCATCGCGCTAGCCAAGTCGAGCACCGACGTGACCGTCTCCGGCGCCACTCTCGCGAACGGCGTCACGCAGGTGCTTGGCACAGCGGCGCCAGCGGGGAGCATCCGCGTGGACGGCACGAAGGCGTACATCGCCCTCAAGGACACCACCGAGACCGACACGAGCGGTTGGAAGGAGTGGACGCCCACATGAGCAAGAAGGCCCCAACTAAGAAGCAGGCAGCCCAGAAGAAGGCGAGCCCGCCCGTGGAGGAGACCAAGGCGCCCGTTGAGGTCACTCTCGAGGAGCAGCTCGCAGCTCCTGAGGCGCCGCAGGAGCCAGCCGCCGCGCAGGTGGTCGAACCAGCTGCCCAGGAGCAGGAGGCCGCCGCGCCCGCGGCGGAGCCTGCAACGCTCCTCGTTCGGGTCGGCTCGAATAGCGCGGCTGGCCGCGTGATGCTCGGCCGCACCATCTACGACGGACACACTGCCCGACCCATGGCCCGAGCGGACTTCGAGCGCCTCAAGGCCACCTACGACCTCCAGGTCGTCGAGGAGTAACTGTGTCCGGCTGGTTGGTCCCCACCCAGGTGCTTCCGTTGGCCGGTTACGCCGTGCCAGTTGCGCCCGATCCGTTGCCGGACAACTTGGCGGCGGCGTTGGCGTTCGCGGAGCAGGCGATAGAGGCCCGCACGGGCCTCAAGTGGGGCGCCAGTGTCACGGAGACCCTCACCATCCGCCAGGCCGCAGCCACCTACCTGTTGCGGTTGCCTCGGGACGTTACGGCGGTCTCCGACGTGGTTCCGGCCATCGCCAGCAACCAGTTGTGGGAGTTGCAGCGGCACGGCCTCGAACTCTTCGACGCCGCCTACGACCAGCTCCCCTGGCAGGCGGGCACGTACCGCCTCGAGGTGGAGCGCGGCATCGTCGAGATCCCCGCGGCCATCAATCGCGCCGGGGCTCTCCTAGCGCAGCATTACCTCAGCCTCGCCGACGCCGAGCGCTCGCGGTACGACTTCGTGAGTCTCGGCGACTTCAGCGGCACGGAGCGCCGTGACGCGTTCCCCGTCCCCGCAGCCGAGCAGCTCCTGCGCCCCTGGATCAGCAACGTGGCGGTCGCCTGATGGTCAACTGCACAGCAAAGGTCTACAAGGACGAGGACGTGCTGGACGCCGGCCACAAGGCCAGCGAGACGGGCACGCCGCTGTGGGAGGGCCCCGCCTACATGGCCGCCCCTTCGAGGGCCTGGCAGCAGGAGGCGGCCCTGGAGGGCATCCTCACGGGTGAGTTGCACGTGCACACGCAAGTCAACCTCGCGGGAGCCACGCGCGTCTCGATCAGCACTCACGCCTTGACGGGCGACTACCAGGTGCTCGCCACCGCGATCACATCCAGCGAGTGGCGTCTGGCGCTCGGCAGGAGGCCACATAGTGCCTCTTGACCGGCAAGTCGTCGCGCTGATGCGCCGCAAGCAAGTCGCGGGCCTCATGGCCGTGGCGACGGAACTCACGGGCCGCGCCAAGGTGCTGGCCGTCAGGCACAACGACACTGGCACACGCGCTAACAGCATCACGCAGACACCCAGCGACGATGGCCGCGGCGTCCTGTGGGGTATCCCCGTCAATAGCGCACCGCACGCTCCCTACCTTGAGCTCGGCTTCCGCCCGCACTGGGTGCCCGCCAAGTACGGCGGCGTGTGGATGCAGCGGCACGGGGTGGGCATCACTCGCAACGGCCAGACTGTGCGCGGCAAGGTCGTGCACGGACAGGGTCGCCGCAAGGTCAATCTCCGCGCGCGCGGCACCGCCGTCGCCATGGGCATGTACGTCGGCGGACCCAACAGCAGCCTGCAGAGCGCGCCAGGCGGCACGGGCGGACGCCTCTACCGCGGCCGCAAGTTTGTCACGCGGCACTGGCACACCAAGGGCGGCACCAGCAAGTTCTTGACGCAGGCGCGAGTCGGGCACCCCATCCTGCAGCCCGCCTCCGAGAGCGCGCGCGGCATCTCACCCGAAGTGTTCAAGCGAGGCTGGCAACGTGGCCGGTAACCGCGCCAACGTCCTCAGGGCCGTGCACACGACGCTGGCCAACCACGAGGCCCTCCGCTCGTACCTCAAGCACACCAAAGGCGCGCAGAGCATCGCCGCCGGCGCACGCATCCTCGGCGATGACATCCGCATCGACGACCTCCCCGTACCCGCCCTCATCCTTTCCTTCGCCGGCGGCGACGCCATCGAACCCAGCCGCGAGCTCGCCACCTGGCTCCTCGACGCCACCATCTACGCCACTACCGTCTTCCAGGCCGCCGAAGTGCTCGACCGCGTCGAAGACCTCGCCGCGACCTGGCACCGTGACCCCACCCTCTCCCAGCCCCTCACTCGCTTCCGCGTCACCGGCCACGAGCGCCTCGACGCAGTCGGCCCCGCCGGGCGGCTCATCGCCGTCCGCGTCAACCTCGAAGTCTCCTGGATCTCCTGAAGGAGGAGAACATGTTCAGCACGGTCAACCCGGACAAGGTCGGATTCAGCAAGGGCTCGCGCGTCTCCATCGGCGCGGTCGGTGCAGGCAAGGGCACCCTCATCCCCGTTGGTCTGCTCGGTGCCGACATCACCCTCGGCATTGAGAAGACCTACCGCACGAAGATGGACCACTTCCCCGAGGTCGAGGTCGCCAGCGCCGTGCAGACGCTGAACTTGACCGTGAACCTCATCCTGCGAGAGTGGACGAAGCAGAACCTCATGTACGCCCTCGACGTCGCGGTGGGAGACGTGACCGACGTGGCCGGCACGCCCCTCACCGTCACGGACGAGCCGCACAAGCTCGACGCTAACGGCGTCGCGACCTTCAACCACCCTGGCGGCAGCGCCATCACCGTCACGAAAGCAGACGCGACCCCCGCCGTGCTCGGCACGGATTACGTGATCGCCACGGTCGGCGGGTACCAGCGCGTCGTCGCCCTCTCCGGCTCCGCCGTGTTGGCGGCGAACGACGACATCCTCATCGATTACACGCACACGCCCGCCGCCAGCACCGTTATGCCGCTCGGGCACTCGGGCGCCCGCAACTACTACCAGGTGCTCCTCGAGGAAGAATCCACCCTGAGCGCGACGGCGAAGACGGAGTACCTCATTCACCGCGCCGCCATCGGGCTGGATGGGAACTTCAACCTCAACAGCGCGGAGAACGGCATCGACTTGCCGGTCGTCATCCAGGCGAGCCTCGCTGCTGGCCAGACGGTTCTCGGCACCCTCACCAACTTCGCGTGACCCGCGCCGCTAGGCGCGCCTTGAGCCGCGTGCTCGGGCGCGCCAACGCCAACGTCAACGCCACCCCGGACAGGTTGACGGAGTTGGAGGCGCAGAACCGCGCACTGCAAGCCCGCCTCGACGGTCTCGAAGCCAAGCACGACGCCTTGCCCGGCCTCGTCGAGGGCCGCAAGGACTGGTATGTGCTCGTGGACGGCCAGCAGGTGGCCGTCAAGGCTCTCCCGCCAATCGAGTGGGTCCGGAGCCACGAAGAGCTACCGGCGTTCCTCTTCACCTTCGCCACCAACCGATTGGCCGGTGGCGGCCTGGACGAGGAGGCCCTCACCAAGGTCAACGAGTTGGCGCGGCGTTGGATTACTGCCTGCGCCGTCTCGATGGACGGTGTTGACCTCGACCGGTTGACGTTCGTGGAGGCGCAGCACGCGGTCGCGCAGATCGCCACGTTGAACGGGGTGACCGACTCGCTTCGGGCGTGGTTTCGCGAGCGACTCGCGGGAGTGGCTGACGCTGCATCAGGCGGCAAGGGCGTACGGCGCGAGGCCGTCGAGCCTGCTGGGGGTCGCCTCAACTGACCCCGCGGCGGTGCTAATCGACTTGACGATCGCGCATCGCGCGAGCCTCTGGGAGCTCGAGCACGGCGTTGGTGAGTGGTGGTGGGTGAGCATCCTCAAGGCCCTCGGAGGGGGCACTGATAGTGCCAAGACGAAACCTCAACAGCAAGTCAGGTGGTTCTGAAGTGCAGACGCATGAACTCGTCTGCATCGAGGTCCCGCTTGTTCTCGTTGCACCAGGGGCAGGCGCACACGACATTTCCCGGCTCGTTCCCACCACCCTTGGAGATCGGCACGACATGGTCAAGCTCGAACACTTTGCGCAGGGGGACGCGGCAGTAGAAGCACCGGCCTCGCTGGGACTTGTAGGCCCGGAGGATGTCGCGCAAGGTGAAGTCCAGCCCGTCTGCGGCACGTTGGCGGGCTTGCCAGGAGCGCTTGATGAGGCTGTACTTCTGTGGGAATCTGCGAGCGTAATTCGCCTGCCGGGCGATGAGGTGCTCCCTGTTCGCTTCGTAGTAGGCGCGGCCGCGCTCAAGGCGGCCTTCCCGGTCTCCTTCGTACGACCGTATAGCGGCCGCCTTCGCGCACTCCTTGCAGCGGTACGTGTGGCCGTCACGCGATTTGGTGTCCGAATGGTATTCGGCCAGGGGCAGAAGGTAGTGGCAGTCGGTGCAGAACTTCCAGCCCGCCGGCGCGAGTGGGAAACGCCGACGGCCCAACGGGTTCTTGATGCCCTTGTTCATCTGGCTGCGGTTCTTGGTGCATGCCTTGCAGTAGGTGTTGCGGCCGTCGCGGGTCGTGTGGTGCTGGTAGAAGTCGGTGACCGGCAAGGTCCGACCGCAGTCGCGGCACGTCTTGGTCGGGGTAGGCTCTTGCACGTGGGGCCTCCTTCGAAGGCTCTACTGCCCCTGGGTGTTCGCTGCACCGCGAGGGGCTTCTTCCATATTGGCACCGGCTGGGTGAGCCAATATGGCCGGTAAGAGCCTAACAATTGGTGATCTGGTCTACTCTCTTGGCTTCGCCAATGAAGAGGAGTTCGTTAAGGGCCTGGAGTCCGTCCTCAAGAAGGCCGAGAAGACCACCGAGAAGTCGGGCGGTGACGCTGGTAAGGCCGGCGGTAAGGCTGCTGGTAGGGGCTTCACTGACCAGTTCAAGGCGACCTTCGGCGGGGCGGCGTTGGGTTCGTTCCTGGGTGCGGCTCTCGCTGGGGTGTTCAGTGGAGCGGTTGCGGCGGCGCAGAAGTTCGCGATCGACTCGGTGCGTGAGTTCGCCGTCTACGAGCAGGGGCTCCTGCAACTCAAGTTGGCGGGCGAGACCAACCTAAGCGCCCTGTCCAAGAGGATTCAGGACACGGCCAAGGCCACCAAGGTCTTCAGCGCCACCGACGTCTCGCTCGCCGTAGGTGACCTGGTGAAGGCGGGGTACGACGCTGAGACGGCGTTCGCGCTGGTCGAGACCGGCGCCCTCGGCGCGGCCTCCGAGGTCGACGCCGCTACCGGCAAGTTCGGCGACCTGGGAGCCACCGCCGGGCAACTCGGCAACATCCTGCGGGCTCTCGGACTCGAAACGAGTCAATCCAGCCGCGTCATGGACGTCATGGCGCGAGCCGCGCAAGACAGCAACCTCAACGTATCTGACTTGGTGGATATCATCTCGCGCGTCGGCCCGACCGCGAAGCTCGCTGGGCTTGAGATCGAGGACTTGGCGGCCATGGCGGGCGTGCTCGCGAATAATGGGATGGAGGCGAGCCTCATCGGCACGGGCCTCCGGTCGGTGCTGCAGAGCCTCATCAACCCCACCGGGTCGGTGAAAGGCGAGCTGGACAAGCTCGGCATCAGCCTCGTTGACGGCAACGGCAACCTCCGCAACTTCAACGACGTGCTGGACGGCCTGCACGAGTTGACTGAGCGCGGCGGGGAGGGCCTGCAGATCCTCACGGCCGCCACCGGCAGTTTCGGGAGTGCAGCGGCCGCGAACCTCGGGAGTGCGTCGGAGACCGTCAAGGAGTTCCGGCAGAACATGACGGACGCCGAGGGCACCGCGCAGACGCTGGCGGACACCATGCGCAACAGCGCGGCGGGCGCTGCGGCCGAGATGGCGGCGCGCATCAAGGACGCCAAGGCAGAACTGGGCGAGCAACTGATGCCCATCCTCTTGAGCCTGAACGAGAGCGTGTTCCCAGCGCTTGTGGGCCTGCTTGGCGGCCTCATTGAGAAGTGGACGCAGTGGGAATTCATCATTACGGGAACGACGACCGCCATCAAACAGTCGAACGAGGCCCTTCAGGCGACCATCGTCGACCGGCTCGGCCAGGAGTTGGCGGACGCCCTGAACGCCGTCATCGCGGCGCGGCAGCGCGTCTCGGACGCCGAGCAGGCACTCGCGAACCAGACGTTCAATTACGGGGCGGGGAATCGCCGCCGCGAGGCTGAGCTGGCGGCCGCCAAGGAAGCGCTGGCGGTCGAGGAGGCCCGCTTCGAGCTCCTGAAAAAGCAGAAGGCCGACGCTGACGAGCTTGCTCGGCGTCAGGCTGGTTGGTCGACGGACACACCGTTCGGGCCGCTTCCGGCTGGCGTCACGCGCGAGCAGGCTGCAGCTGCCGCCGCCGCGACGGCCGAGGCGTATCGGAACCTCGCTGCGGTCGAGAAGGAGTTGGAGGCGGAACGCGCCCGCTTCGCGGCCGCCGCGACCACTGAGGAGGAACGGCAGTCTGCCGCGCGCATCAAGGTGCTTGAGGCGGAGGTCGCTGCGAAGAAGGGCCTGTACGCGACCGCGCAGCAGGCCGCGAAGGCAGCGGGCGTCACGAAGGACCCGCTGGCTGAGGAAGCGCAACGCGTGCAGAACGACCTGCAGCGCCTGAAGTTGGCGTACGAGCAAGGGAAGTTGAGCGCGGAGCAGTACGAGGACGCCGTCGCGGCGCACCTGCGGCGCGTGGACGGCCTGTACGAACGCGCGGCGAGCCCCGAGCAGTCGACCGCCGTGCTGCGTACCCGCAAGGTCCTCCTCGACGAGCTGGCGCGGCTGGACAAGACCGCCGCCGAGAAAGCCGAGGCTGAACTGCAGCGGGTCATAGACGCGCACCGGGAGTACACGGACTCCCTCAAGGCCGCGCAGGCGGCGCAGGACGAGGTGGCGTCACGGCAGACGGCTCGAGCCCAGCGGAGGGAAGACCGGGCGCTACTGCGCGTCGTGGAGGCCCACCAGCAGTACACGCAGTCGTTGAAGGACGCAGCGGCGGCGCAGGCGGCGTTAGAGGAGCGCATCAAGGCGCGGGAGCAGCGGCGTGAGGATCGCGCCACCATGCGCGTCGTTGAAGCGCACCAGCAGTACACGCAGAGCCTCAAGGACGCAGCGGCGGCGCAGGCGGCGTTAGACGCTCGCATAGCCGCGCGGGAGCAGCGCCGCGAGGACACCGCCCTGCGCCGCGTCATCGAGGCGCACAACGAGTACACGGCCTCCCTGAAGGCGGCAGCGGAGGCGCAGGCGGAGCTCGAGGCGCGAGAGGCTGCTTTCGCGGCCGCGCGGCAGGCTCGCCTGGAGCGAGAGGCTCGTGATGCAGCGGCGCGGCAGGCGCTCGCCAACCTGTACCCCGGTTACGCCGGTAACGCGGCTGGCCCCACCCTCGCGGAGCGGGCGAGCGGCTCGCTCGTCAAGCTCGCGCAGGCGCAACGCACCTTGGGCGTCGCGACACGCGACGACGTACAGGCCGCCCTTGAGGGGCAGATCTCGGCCATCGAGCGGCTACTGCCCATCGTCGAGGAAGGCAGCGACCGGTACTACGAGCTGGTGGCCGCGTTGGCAGCGGCACGCGGCGCGCTGGCGACCCTTAACGCCGAGGTCCCTGACGCGAAGATTCCCGGCATGGGCAGCATCGACCAGATAAAGACGGCGTTGCGCGAGACCGAGGCGACCATCGCGCGCATCCAGGCCGACATTGCGGCCGGGCCGGACACCGCCACGCTAGCCATGCTCGAGTCTCGCCTCGCGTTCTTCCAGGCGCTCCTCAATGAGTTGCGGCAGGCCCTGAACCTGCAAGAGCAGGCGGCGAAGGACAAGAGCGCTGGCGACTCCATCGAGGCGGAGGCGGAGGCCATAGCCGGCCGCCTGATGGACATCGCGACTTCGTTCCCCAAGGCCATCGTGTCGGGGATTCAGAGCGGGGACATCAGCGGCGCGTTGCGCAACGCCCTCGGGAACGCCAGCGACTTCTTCTTGGATGAGATGCTCAAGGCCATAATCGGCCCGATCACCAAGGAGCTGACGGCGAGCATCGCATCGTCCCTAGCAGCACAGTCGGCCACGGGCGGCGCGGGTGGGGTCATGGGCGCGCTCGGTCCCACGGGCTGGGTTCTCGGCGGCTTGGCGCTGGTCGCGAGCATGCTCATCGGTAGTCAACAGCGCAAGCAGATCGCTGAGCGGCCAGCGACGGCGGCCAAGGCCGCCGTGAGCGGTGCGCCGAGCGTCACCTACAACTTGAGTGCGACGGTGCAGGTGCAGCCGGGCGCGTCCTTCGGTGACCCCGCCTGGGAAGCCAAGATGCGCTCGTTCGTCCAGAAGGTCGCCGAGGACCTCCAGGCCCGCGTGCCGAGGAAAGGATAGCCGTGGCGTTCCAGGACCCCTACATCACGCTCGAACGCATCGCGACGGCTGAATCGACCACGATCTACGGTGACGCGGAGTTCGTCAGGGACGCGGTCGGGAACCTGACGGTGACGTGGCAGGATCCCCTCAAGTCGCGGGCGAGCCCGGCGCGGTTGCGGCGCGCGGACTTAGAACCGTTCGCGAGCGAGAACGTAGAGCAGCAACGGAACCGATCCAACGCCTGGTTGTGCATCACCGACCCAGGCGGGAGCCTGCTGAAGGTCACGTGGCGCGAGATCGACCCGTGGACGGGCATGCTGGTGCCCGAGCAGGTGGAGTACGGCGTGGTGTCGATCACGTCGGCGTCAGCTCGCGGGTCGGGGGACGGCCTCAGCCTCCTCGTCTACCGGGCGGATTACCGGTGTGGGCGCGGCAGTGGTCTGCTTGAAACACGGCCGGTGGGTCCGTGAGGGAGGACTTCTCCGGCCAAACACCAGGGAGCCTACCAGCCGGGTTCGTTAAGACCCGCGCTACCGCCTCAAATCCGCTGCTGCAGGTGGCGTCACCCGCGGGCGGGGCGCACATCGTCTATCCAGCGGGCACCGGCGTTACCGGCGGGGATCGGTCAGCGGCGAACGTGTGGGAGTGGCGCGCTAAGGGCGCAGCAGCGAACACCGATTTCCGTGCGCGCGTCACCATCCGCAACGTTTACCATCCCATGCAAGCGCAACTCGGGTGGGGCATCGGTGTGCGTTGTCAGGACGCTTACGACAGCGGGTACTGGCTGTTCGCCGAAGCGAGCGGCGTGGGACTGCGGTTACGTGGCTTCGAAACGGTCAGGGGCGACGAGTTTGGCGGCGGCGGAACTGGTCCGATGGCCACGGCGACCGTCGGACCCCTTCCGGACGGCACGTACTGGCTGCGCCTCCAGGCGATTGAGGAGGAGCATGCAACACGCGTGCGCGCAAAGCTATGGCCTGCGAGCGCTGGCGAACCTGCCTGGCAAATCGACGTGCTGCACGCCGACACCAACCGGCCGCTAGTTGGGTACCCTTCCCTCATTGCGGGGCAGTTCAACACGATCACGCCGCCGAGTTCGGGCGTTCTATTCCACGAGGTGCAGGAGGGCGCTGAGGCTCCGCGCCTGGACGCGCCTGTCACCGTGCACTTCAGCGAGGCCCTGACCGGCATGTTCGCCGACCCCACCGTCGACGCCACGTTCTTCCAGCTCGTCGACCTGCCGGTCGGGAGCCGCTACGCCCTAGGCGACCAGTTGAGCAGCGACGACTGGTACGCGTTCGCCGTCAGGGACAAGAGCATCAGCGGTGGCCTCGTCACGTACGCGGGGGAGACGCTCCTCGCCACGCTCGGCCGCGTCACCCCCACCGAGAGCCTCATCCTCGTCGCGGGTCAGGGCGGCGTACCCACTCCTTTGACGCTCCGCGAGTGCCTCGTGCGGTTCCTCACCTACTACGGGGTGCCGTTCGACCCGAACGTGCCAGAGTTCAGCCTGCGGGTTGGGGACGAGCTGGTGACACCCACTGCGGAAGCGTTCGTCATCCAACCGAACCAGGAGAATCCCGAGTCACTCTACGAGTGGTTGGAGCGGTTCTTCGGGCCGTTCCGCGGGTACACGTTCCGCGCCGACTACCAGGACCGCCTGAGTGTCTCGCCTCCGGCGTGGCTCGACACCATCGGATTGCGCCTCACCGTGCATCGCCGCCGGCAACCGCTGGATAGGGAGCCAGTGAGGAGCACCGTCAGGGCTCCGTGGAGCACCACGCGGGCACCCGAGGTGGAGTGGGTCGGGACAGTGGACGGCGTGGCTGTGAGCGGCTCGCTGCCCGACCCGCTGGTGCAGGGCGCGGCTGCGGAGATCGTGACCGTCGGCGGGGTCGATGTGCGGCTCACGTGGGACGCCGCGGTTGTGCAGGCGATGGTGTGGCCGACGCCCGACGTGGACGTGAGTGTGGGCAGCTTGTACAGCGTCACGTTCGTGTTCCGCCCCGACGCCACGACGAGCAGCAGCGAGTCCCTCGCGTTGACGTTGGCTGACCTTGCACCTGACGAGGTGACCAGCGAGTCCGCGGACACCGTCGTGAATCAGGCGGTGCTGCCGGTGCGGCGGCGGGAGTTCACGCCGGCGCAGCAGATCATGCAGGCGGGTGCGCTCGTGCTGCGCAGCCCTAAGCAAGTCATGGCGGGGGCGTTCGGGGCTAACCCCGAGTACGGGCCGATGGCCGAGCCGCTCGCCACCCCCGGCTCCTTCCTCGAACTTGCGAACACCGTCGGCCAGTCCGGCACGTGGTTCTGGCCAGCTGACCCGCTCGTGGTCGCGCAACCGGGCGGGAACATCACGGTCGCGTTTGAGGTCGAGGAGTGGGCCGAACGGTGGCACGACACCACGTCGCACGACGCCGCGGCGCAGGTCAACACGTACAGTGACACCGCCGCGTTGCCAGCCAGCGGCGTCGAGGTCAAACTCTTCGACTTCCAGTTCCCGCGGCAGACGAACGACTTCGCACCGAGTCCGTACGGCGCGCAAGGCAGCGTCTACGGCCGCTGGCGCGCCGGGGAGCAGCCCGGCATCGAGGTCCGCGTCGGGAACGCGCGCTTCGCCGAGTTCGGCTTCAAACCCGAGGTGCTGATCTTCGGTAGCACGACCTACTACCTTTGGGGCATCGTCCTCAAGCTCAACGGCACCGGCACCGCATTCACCGAGGGGACGCTGGAGACGTATCGGTTTGGCTTCGCGCGCGGCGCGAACGGTCTGTGGGAGGACGGCGCCAACGTGCCCGGCCTGTCCGAGTCGCAGAGCCTCTACCCGAACCGCGCCTACCACGCGCCGGAACTACCGTACGTGGTTAGCCCCGAGACCGCACTGGCGCTCGCCAGGGGCATCGTGGAGGAGAATCTCACCCCCAAGGTCGTCCGGCAGTTGACCATCGTGCCGGCCCGCGCTGATGGTTACGCGGTGCGACCGCACCATGTCGGCCGCGCCGCCGCCGTGCCCGCACTCGGGATCACCGGCCGCATCACCGCGCTTGACTACAGCGAGGCGCACACGGCGCAGGGCAGCACCAGCTCGCTCACGATTGATGTCGAGTCGACGGAAGCCCCGAGTGGATCCAGAGCCGCCGCCCGCGCGTATCGGCGCAGCGCCTACGGTCTCTCGACCTATCAACTGGAGGATTGACCATGCCGACTTACAGGCCGTACACACGCGTCGCCGACCTGCCAGCGAACGCCAACGGAGACGTGACGATCCTCGAGGCGCACCTTGACGCCGCGCACGGCACGATCACTGACGTGCTGGAGTACCTAGCGCAAGCGGTTTGGAGCTCCGGCGGAGTTGTGATTCCTGGGAGTGTCACCAACCCGAGCGCTGCACTGGTGCGCGTGCAAGGCCGCCTCGGAGTTACGACGGACGCCAAGACCCTCGTGGCTGTCGCCGACCAGTCCGTTGACCTCGCCAGCGTGGCCAGCGGCACTAAGTGCCTCGTGGTGATCAGCGCCGCGGCCGGTGCCACGACGTCGCACACGTTCACGGACGCCACCACTGGCGAGAGCCTCACGCATAACCTCCTCAGCGCCTGGGGTCGCCTTGAGGTGGTCGAGGGTGACGCCAGCAACTACCCGCCCCTCCCGGACGGTGGGGTGCCCGTCGCTCGCGTCACCAAGACCGGGGCCGGCACACTCACGATCGACAGCGTGGTCACGGACGCGCCGGTGCCGCGACACGGCGGCGGCGGCGCAACCGACTTCGTTGGCCTCACTGACACACCAGGCTCCTACTCTGGCGCTGGCGGGAAGTTCGTAGCAGTCAACAGTGGCGCGACCGCGCTCGAGTTCGTGACTGCCCCAAGCGGCGGCTCGACCATCTCGATCAACGCGCAGACCGGCACCAGCTACACGCTCGTGCTGGCTGACGCTGGCAAGCTCGTGACCCTCAACAACGCCAGTCCGGTCGCCCTGACGGTGCCCACCAACGCGAGCGTGGCGTTCCCGGTCGGCACCGTCATCGCGTTGGCCCAGTTGGGCGCTGGCCTCGTGTCAGTCGCTGGCGCGAGCGGCGTCACAATCAACGGCACGACCCCAGGCGACGACGACCTCACCGGACAATGGGCCACAGCGAGCCTCACCAAACTCGCCACGGACACGTGGCTGCTCTCTGGCGGCGTCGCGTGAACGCACTGGGCCTCCTGACGACCTTCGGGCAGACCCGCAAACAGACTGGACCACCACCAACCGCAGAGCGCATCTATCAATCGCCGAGCGTCGCCAGCCCATCACCGAACACGGACGCCAGCCAGATCGGGTACACCATCACGCCGACGAAAAACCTGACCCTCACCGCCCTGCGCCTCTACCTCGGCGCGGACAGCGTCGGCGAAGTCCTCAGAGTCTGGCGCGTCAGCGACACAACCCTCCTCGGCAGCGTCACCGTCAACGCCATCAAGGACGCATGGGTGGAAGGCGCGCTCAGCACCCCCATCAACCTCGATTCCGGCGTCGCGTACGCGCTCTCCGCCCACAGCGGCAACTTCCGCACTTGGTACTCCGTCGCCCGCGCCGCGCAGACGTGGTCGTCCCTCGTCACGCCAGGTGCCGGCCGCCTCACCGCAGGTACAGGATTCCCCGGCACAACCAACATGAGCAACGTCTGGGGCATCATGGACGGACTCATTGCCGAGCGGTGAGCCCATAACACGGCGTCGCCTCACTCGTGGCGCTCACGAGGCCCGCCGCGATGGCCTGCCTGGTGGCCGTGAGCACGGCAGTGCGCGTGACGCCGAGGCGCTCCTGGAGTTGCGCGGCTGTGGCTGGTCCGGCTTCGAGCGCGAGCAAAAGCCGCGCGAGGGCCGCTGGCAGTTCCGCGAACTTGCGCCCCTCATCGGCCTCTAGCCGCGTCTTGGCCGTGGGCGTGAGCCGCCAATCGCGGCCTGTTTGCGTGACCAGGCTCTTATCCTTGAGGGTCTTGAGCGCGGCGCTGACAGTCTCCGGCGCACGCCCGATACTCTCGGCTAGCTCGCCGCGCGTGGCCGCTCCATCCCGCAGCGCCGTGAGCACGAGCCGCTCGGTGGGGGAGAGGCCAGGCACGGCAGGCACAGCCAGGGTGGCCGCCTGCTCGACCGCCTCGACGGTCGGCGCCGGCGCGTCCTCGCGCCTCACAACAAGCGCCGAGCCGACCACCTCGACGAGGAGCGTGGCGTCCAGGTCGCCGTCAGGCAAGAGCGCCGCGAGCAAGTCGCGGTCGAGGAGCAAGACCCTGCTGTTCCCGAGCTTCTGGAGTTTCTTACGCACCGTCATCTGACGGGATTCTGACACGGCATGTGAGGAAAATCAGAGCTTCGTAAGAGCCAGGTGAGTACGCTCCTCATCAGCCCACTGGAACCCAGGGGCTGGCACTACCAGGCGACCGGACATCATTCATACTTCATCCCGGAAGCCGATTCGGAAGGAGCGCATCATGCGCAACCGTAAGACGCAGGGCTTCACCCTGATCGAGCTGCTGATCGTAATCGCGATCATCGGCATCCTCGCCGCCGTACTCATCCCCAACCTCCTCAACGCCCGTGCCCGCGCCAACGACGTCGCCGCGCAGTCGGTCGCCCGCCAGGTCGCGACCGCCGCCGCCGCCGTGCAGGTCAACAACCCGGCCAACGCGGTGGCCACCTGTGGTGCCGTCACGAACGCAACCGTCACGGTCACGAGCGGCTCCGAAACAGCCGTCGTCCCGGCACCGCTCCCCGTGTCCGCTGTGACGTGCGTTCAGGGGGCCAACGCAGGCGACCCGCTTGTCGTTACCGTCACCTACTCGGGCGGAACGCAGACTACTCAAGTCGTAACGATGCAGCAGTAACACACCACTGAACCAAGTGAATGCCGCCCTTCGGGGCGGCCTTCTTGTTGTCGTGACCTGCTAGACTCTTTGTAAGCAGTTTGGCCCTCCGGGCCGCACGGGAGTCCCCCCACTCCCAGCGACCGGAGGGCCCTGTTTTGGAACCACAGCCAACAACATCTCGCCAACAGACCTGCAAGGTAGGTCAGTGCGGCAGGCCCCGATATTACTCAAGCGGCCTCTGCACGATGCACTACAAGCGACTCAGGCGAAGCGACCGCCTCGAACTAGACCGTCCAGTAGATACTCGAGATGGCGAAGACTGGGTTGATGTTCCCGGCCTTGAAGGCAGATACCAGGCCTCCAGTTTGGGCCGGCTCCGTTGGGTTGGCCCCGTTATCGGGAAAGCATATCCACTAAAGATTGTTACCGGCCACGCAAACCAGGACGGCTACTATCAGCTCCGCCCTTACCCACGCCCGGACCGGAGACAAATCCGAGTCCACCAGCTAATTGCCCTAGCGTTCCTCGGCCCGTGCCCAGACGGCCTCGAAGTGAATCACATCGATGGGGACCGAACGAACAATGCGCCCAACAACCTTGAATACGTCACGCATGCTGACAACGTCCGGCATTCTTGGGCACTCGGGAACTGTGAACGGCGAGGCGAAGCGAACGGTCGGGCGAAAGTTTCCGAAGCTGCCGTCCAAGCTATTCGGACCTTGCATGCCGATGGCGTGCCCCGTAAAGCACTAGCAGATTCGTTCGGCGTGTCGTCCGGGCACATCAACGCAATCGTTTCGCGACGAGCTTGGAGTCACACTCGATGACGCCGACTGTAAATCGTGAACTGGGCGACCTCGCCCCAGCCTTCCGGATTCCGTTTCTGTCCTGGTTAGCGGCTGCGGAAAGCACCCTGACGCACGTCGAGTTCCGCGTCACGGAGACACGCCGGACAGAAGAGCGCCAGAAGTGGCTCTTCGCCCAAGGCCGCGAAGCACCCTATCTTGGCGCCCCGCAAGTGACATGGACCCTGGACTCTCGCCACCGCTGGGGGCTCGCCGTTGACCTGGCAATGATCCGCAAGTCGACAGGTCAGGCAATCTGGGAGATTTCCTCCTGGCAGCACCTGTACCGCGTGGTGCCTCTCGAACCGTACGGCCTGACGCACATCGGACCGGCCGAATGGGTTCATGTCGAACACCTTCTAAGCGACGAGCTAATCAAGCGCCGGGATGCGGTGCAATTGGTGCATTCGTGACTGGCCTTTCTCTGCCTGGGGGTGGTACCTGACCCAGCTGGCGTGACCGCCGCAGCCGGATAGGCGCGGCGTTGAAGGAGGCACACATGCAGCGCATCATCATTCTCGCCCTCACGACCCTGGCCACCGCATTGGGCCTTGAGGTCACCGACCCGGCCCTCTGGTTCGGCGAGACGGCTGCCCTCGCAGTCGTGGTCGTCGCTGTCATCGCCGGCGTTCGCAAGGGCCTCAAACTCGACGGGGTCGCCGTCGTCATTGCATCCGTCGCCGTTGGCGGCGCGCTCGGAGGCATCGGCTTCGCGGCTGGCCTGTTCGAGGCGAGCACCACGCTCGTGTCCGCGATTGCGTTCGGGCTCGGTGCTGGTTGGTTGGGGTCTGGCGGCGTCGACGCCCTCAGGAGCCTGTTCCCAAAAGCGAAGGCGGCGGGGGCCTGAGTGGGCTTCCGCCGGCCCCTCCTCCTGCTCCTAGTCACGATTCTCGCGCTGACGCCGCTAGGGAGCGCGCAAGACGCAGACGCTAACCCGTCGCCCCCGTTCAGTGTTCTGGCCGGTTCCTCGATTACCTGCAGCTCCACCTGGCCGAGCGCGGTCGTGGGCTGCTTCTGGGAGCGCCCGGTCCTGGTGCTCGGCGCTCTCGAGCTAGCCGTCGGCGTGGATGCCGAGGCCGTGCTTGGCGGCCAGCTCGACGGGCACCTAGCTCCCTACGTCGTCGCTGCTTACTACGCCGACACGTGGAGCGCATGGACGGAGGTGCGCCTACCTGAACTAGGCGGCATCAAACCCATTGGCGATAGCACCTGGTTGAGGGCCGGATTCACCTACCGCATTCCACCGTAGAGAGGAGGAGACATGCCTCGCATTGCGCCCATGTACCGCCGCGATAAGACCGACCTTGTGGGCTGGCTCTTCGAGTGCCCCGGCTGCGGCTTCGGTCACGCGTTCTACACCGTCCAGACCAACCGGCCTGGTGAAGAGCACGCGGTCTGGTCGTTCAACGGCGACGTTGACCGCCCGACATTCAATCCCTCGCTCGTGGTCCGCTGGGACGAAGGCCCGAACCACGAGCTGCGCGTCTGCCACTCCTTCGTGCGCGACGGCCAGATTCAGTTCCTTGGCGACTGCACGCACCACCTGGCAGGGCAGACGGTCGACCTGATTGAGACAGAGGGAGGAGGTTAGACATGGAGCACTTCAGCCTGGTCTGGTTCATTCTCGGTGCGGCCCTCGGGGCCGTGCTGACGGCCGCCCTCGGCCGCCTACGCCCACCCCGCTAACCGGGGTCACAACCTGCTGGCGCCTGCGGCAAACCAGGCGCCAGCGACGCTATCTAACGACACTCGCCCCGCCTATTCGGGGCGCCCCCGCGTCTCTTGAGAGGAGACCCCCCGTGGTCAAACGCACGCTCACCGCAATCGCCGCCCTCCTGCTGCTGGCCGGGGGACTCGCGCAAGACGCCCCATCCTGGAGCAGCGGTATTGACACGCGCCTCAGCATCGTCGAGACGCGCCTCAGTCAAGTCGAGAGCGAGATCCTCGGACTGCGCGCCGTGCCCGTGCAGTTGGGCCGCATCGAGGAGAAGATCACGGCGCTCGCCGAACGCAGCAGCGGCAACAGCAACGTCCTGCAAACAGTCGGGCTTGGCGTCATCATGAGCGTCGTGACGGGCGCAATCACCTACGCGATGGGCCGCAAGGCACAGAAGTAAGACCCCCACCGCATAGGTGGGGGTCGGCGCCGGACCAAAAGGCTAGGCTCTCCCGCAAGGCCCCAGTCTACACGGTAGCGGCCTCGCTTAGCCACGCGGTTATAGCCTCGCGAATCGCCGCGCTCCGGTTCAGGCCGCGCTCCTGCGCGGCGACGTCCAACTCGTCACGCAAGCTCTCCGGCAGTTTGAGGAGCACGGTCACGGTCGGACTGGCGGCGTCAAGAGGTTGATACTGCGTCCCCTCGCGGTGGTCGGCCAACGCGTCCAGCTGACGCTGGCGAGCCGCGGCGGCGTCCTCGACTAGCGCCTCGATCGCCTCGGCGAGGTCGCCCGCCGTTAGGATTCCCAACTCCTCGTCAACGACTTCCTGGCCGGGGCCGAACACGGCGCCGTCGAACACGAGCTTGGCGTACTCGCTTGCGTTGCCGTCGTTGGCGAGGAACTCGCTGATTGGTTGGTTGAGGTAGGTCTCGCGGATCTTCTCTAGTCTGCTCACGGTACTCTGCTCCTGTCCTTCTGGGGCTCTGTGGGCCGCCCGTCTCACCTCGGGGCGGCCCGCGTGTTCTCGGTTACAGGTTGTTGAGGGCGAAGAGGTCGTCGATCGTGGGGGTGGGCTTGGGGGTGCCGCTTTCGGTCTTCCAGATGAGCGGGCGGCCGACGGCGCCGTACGTGTCCACGATTGCGGCTTCGGGGGTCTTGCCGGCCTTGAGGCTCCAGGTTTCGCGGCGCTGGCCGACGGCGTGGATGAGGTAGACGTTGTGGCTCTTGGCGTGCGTGCCGTTGGTGGCGCGGGTGGCTTGCTCGGGGGTGAGGGTGGCGACTAGGTAGCGGGGCGTTGCGTCTTCGATGGGGGTGGGGATCAGGGTCTCGGTCTCGGTGTTGGTCATCTTGTGTTCCTCCTGGGTGGTGGCGGGGTCTCACTCCCGCTCTTGAATAGATACTACACCTGGTATATACGCGGTGTCAAGGGGGTAGGGAAGTCACCCCCAAACCCCCAAACGCGCCCCCACGAGTGGAGGGCGCGTGCGAGTTTCGCGTGCTGGATTGTGGTTGTCGTGGGGTGCTCTACCGCTTAGAAGGCGGCTGCTCTATCCACTGAGCTACTGGTGCGCGCCAGCGTCCTAGTTTGCCAGGCGTGCACGCCTCCGCCCCGAAGGCCATTGAATGCGCGCCGGTCTGCCTGAAGCCAAGG
>Ga0209916_1001133_pt1 | contig 26767 bp, 20 predicted proteins | sample ThiBio_1000_plan_FD_183956 | JGI IMG/M metagenome (GOLD analysis project Ga0209916, IMG submission 183956) | Wastewater bioreactor microbial communities from Cape Town, South Africa - Thiocy_solids_2 (SPAdes) | ecosystem: Engineered > Bioreactor > Thiocyanate-remediating > Anaerobic-Aerobic ... | reverse complement strand
CTCATCCGATGCCGGCCCGTGGTCAAACCTGACCACCTCGACGAGGCCTCATACATAAATGCAGCCCGTGCATTCCTGCCCAAACAGCGGTTGACACCAGGGGCGAGTCCATACATAGGGCGGGCACCGCCCGCCATGGCTGTGTCGCGCAAGGCAGGCGGGCGGTGCCCGCCCTACTTGCCGGATGGTGCTTGTGGCGCGGCGATGAGAGGTGGGTGCGCGCCGGCGGGTGCATCCGCGCCGCGCTGCACCGCCTTGATGAAGGCACGTCGCGAGGCGACCAGTGCCTTCGAGGTCGCCTGCGGCCATGCGCCTACCTGCACGATCACCAGTTGCCGTGCCGGGTCGACGTAGATCATCTGACCGAAGATGCCAATCGCGGCGTAGCTGCCGTCGGCGTCGGTCCACCACAGGTAGCCGTAGCCGCGGCCGGGGCTGGCCACGTCCTGCTGTTTGTGCATGGCGCCGTGCAGCCACGCTTCGGCGATCACCGGCTGGCCGTCGATGCGTCCGCCGTCGAGCATGAACTGGCCGATGCGTGCGTAGTCGGCCAGCGTGGCGGAAAGGCCGCTGCCGCCGGTGTCGCTGCCGTCGCATTCGTCCTTCAGCCAGTACGCATCCGACGCCATGCCGTACGGCTTCCAGATCGTCTGCGACAGGTAGCTCGCCAGCGACTGCCCGGTGGCGCGCTGGACCAGGATGCCGAGCAGGTCGGTTTCGGCGGTGTTGTAGTTCCAGTGCGTGCCGGCCGGATACGCGCGCGGCAGTTTGGCCAGGTACGAGACCACGTGCGGCTGACCGTTCTCGCAAGCGCTGCGGTACATCTGTGCCACATCGGAATGCGGGTCGTCGTAATCCTCGTTCCAGCGCACGCCGGAGGTCATCGTCAGCAATTGCTCCACGGTGACCTTGGCGTAGGCGGTGCCTCGCAGCTGCGGGATGTAGGTTTCCAGCGTGTCGTCCATGCCGCGGATGTCACCACGCGCCAGCGCGATGCCGGCCAAGGTGGAGGTGACCGACTTGGCCACCGAGAACGAAGTCCAGCGCTGCGCGGGACCGAAGCCGGGGGCGTAGCGCTGGGCGCGGATGCGGCCGTGCTGCAGCACCATCACGCCGGCCAGGTGGTGCTCGCTCATGTACGAGGCCAGGGTGGTGTCGGCGGCATCCCAGCGCGGCACCAGCGGCTCGCCCTCCGGCAACGCATGCACGTGGCTGCCGCGCGCCGCGCGGTCGGCGGGAAACAGTTCGTACATGCGCGGGAACTGCGTCGTGCGCTGCGCCTGCGTCCAGAACAGCACGTCCTCGCGTTGCTGGCCGACGCTGGGCGCATCGCGCGCAAACAGCGGCATCGCGATGACCAGGCACAACAGCAAACAGCACACACGCAGACCGCGGATCGAACCCATGACAATTCCAGTGGCATTGGCCAACCACGCCAGGCGTCGGGAGGCGGAAAAGGGCTCACGTCTGCGAAGACGACTTGCCGCAACCCGCCCATTCTAGTGCCTGCGCCAGGGCTTCGCCCCCGGCCGCTGCCGCGCTCCGCTCGTGCGCGAGGCTCTTGCGGTCTGCGAATCCCGAAACCCGGCAGGGCATCGTCCGCGAGCGGGCCGCTACGGTTGGTGCGCGGGGGTGTGGACGGCGGGGGTCATCACCAGGTCCGCTACCACCGGAAAGTGATCGGAGGGATAGCGCGCGCCTTCATGCGTGGTCAGCGTGCTCACCGTGCGCGCCTTGAAGCCGCGGCTGAGGATCCAGTCGATGCGCCGGTCGGGCGTGCCGGTGAAGTTGTGGAAGGTCTTGGCCGGGCCCGAGCGCGTGGCGGCTTCGATCCAGGCGTCATGCAAGCCGGCGGTCAGCTTCGCGTGCACCGGCGTGTCCGGCGCGCAGTTGAAATCGCCGGTGAGGATGATTCGCGCAGCGGCCGGCAACTGGTCGATCCAGCGCAGGATTTCCGCGGCGCTGAGCATGCGCGGACGCACGTCCTCGTCGCGGTAGGGGAAATGCGTGTTGAGGTACTCGAAGGTGCCGCCGCCGTCGCGCAGGCGGAACTGCGCCCAGGTGACCATGCGCGGATACGGCTGGCCCCAGGTGATGCTGCCGGGCAGGTGCGGCGTGTCGGACAACCAGAAATCGCCGGAGCGCAGCACCTCCAGCCGGTCGGTGCGATAGAACACGCCCATGTGCTCGCCCTTGCTGCCGCCCTCGCGGCCCTGGCCGAACCACGCATACCCCGGGAGATGCGCGGCGAGATACTCGCCCTGCTCTTCGGTCAGCTCCTGCGTGCCGAGCACGTCCGGGTGCTGCGCGCGGATCACCTGCACCATCAATTCGCGCCGGTTCTCCCACGCGTTGGCGCCTTGGTCCACCGGCACGCGCACGTTGAAGGTCATCACCCGCAGCGGGGTGTCGCGTGCCGACGCGGCACCGCTCGCACCCATCGCCAGCGCGCAGGCGAGCACGGCAATCCAGTGGCGTGGTTTCATGACCTTCCTCCGTATTCGATGAGCCGCCCGAGCTACCGCCGCGCCGCGATGATGTCGCCGAGGTAATCCGGCGTACCTTCGATGCGCTGCAGGTGCGGATACTGCAGGCCGCCGTGGTAATCCACCGCCACGGTGCGGAAGCCGCCCTGGTATTTCAGCAGCAGCTTGATCGGCGCCTGGTTGCCCTTGGCCGCGGTGATCGCGTCCTTGAGCACGTCGGTGCTGTACGCCTGCCCGTTCACCGAGACCACGGTGGCGCCGGTGCTCACGCCGGCCTTGAACGCCGGGCCGTCCCAGCGCACGTCGTTGATCTCGCCACTTTTGGTCAGCGTCAGCCCGATCGACCAGGCGAAGTTGAAAATGTGCCGTGGCGATTCCGGACGGCTGTCGTACTGCTTTTCGTAGGCGCTGGGCTGATCGGTGTAGACCAGCTTCCAGCCGGTAGCCTCCAGGCCGCTGATCAGCGGCGGGTCGAGCGTGTCCACGCGCGCGTACAGGAAGCCGGCCCAGTCGTTCTTCGCCACGCCGTTCAACGCGGCCACCACGTCGTCGAAGGTATAGGTCTTGGTGACGAAGCTGCCGTCGTCGACGCCGAAGAAGGCGCGGGCAAAATTATCCAGCGACCTGGTGTTGTGGGTGAGCGCGCGGATCTTCGCATCCACCGCCAGCCACAGCATCTGCCCGCCGCTGTAGTACTCCTCGCTCATCTGCCAGCTGCGGTAGGGCAGCGCCGCGCGCAGTGCCGCGGTGGGATCGTTGGTGGTGTCTTCCAGTGTGCGCCAGCCGAAGCCGACCCGGTTGCGGTCGTAGTTGGCCGCGACCATCGCCAGCGCATCGCGGAACTGCTGCGCCGTCCACAACCCGGAGCGCGCGGTGAGCACGAAGCCCCAGTACTGCGTCTGGCCCTCGTACACCCATAGCAGCGAATCGCCCATCGGCACGTTGAAGTTCGGCGTCCACAGATCCGCCGGGCGGCGGAATTTGCCGTTCCACGAATGCGTGTACTCGTGCGCCAGCAGGTCGCGGTTGGGCGCGTTGTCGGACCAGGCGGTGAAGTAGTCCGCGTCCAGTCCGTTCTCGCTGGACTGGTGGTGCTCGGTGCCGTTGCCGGCCAGCACGTCGGAGAGCGAGAACAGGAAGTCGTAGTGGTCGTAGTGCTGCGAGCCGAACAGCTTCACCGCCTGGCTCACCAGCGCGCGGTGCGCCTTGAGCTGCTCCGGCGTGATCTCCAGGTACTTCGGGGCATCCGCGACGATGTCCAGGTGCACCGGCACCTTGCTGCCCGGGGCAAGGTCCACGCGCTTGAAATGGCGACCGGCGTAGACCGGCGAATCCACCAGCGTGTTGAAGATGACCGGCTTGAAGTTGACGGTATCGCCCTTGCGCACCGACGTCTCCAGCGCGGTGCCGAGCTGCCAGCCCGGCGCCAGCGTGAGGCTGGGCGCGAAAGTGATGCCGCGCGTGTAGTGCCCGGCCGGATACAGCGCGACCTTGCTCCACGCCATGTCCATCATGCGGTCGGTGATCTCGAAGCCGCCGCGGCGCGGCGACAGGTACTGGAACTGCACGTCCAGGCTGGACACGCCGGCGGGCACGTCGAGGTGGAACGCGTAGACGTTGTACTTGTCGCGCTTCCACGCCAGCGGCTTGCCGTCGGCGCTGAGCTTCAGCCCGGCCAGCATGTCGATCGGGCCGGTGGGCGAGTGGTCGCCGGGAATCCACTGCGGATACAGCAAGGTCAGCGCGCCGGCCGTGACCGGAATCGTCTCGTGCACGCGGAAAATGCCCTGCGCCGTATCGCTGGCATCGACATGCAGCGCGATCGTGCCGGCGTACGGCGTGTCCTGCGGGTCCGGTACCTGCTGGCTGCGCTGTTGCTGCGCCAGCGCGGTGCCGGCAAACAGCGCCAGCGAAGTCGCCAGCATGCAGGTGCAGGCCAGCCGGCGCATGGCCGACGAGCGGGCGGAAGGACAAACGGGCATGGGCGACTCCGAAACGCGACGGGAAAGTGCATCAAACTAGCACCACTGTCCTGGCGCATGGCAACGTGCCCCTGCCCGCAGGAACCTGCGGCCATGTACTGGCCCCGACCTGCTTTCCGGGACAAGGCCGCGCATGACGCGGCACGGGCTGCCGGAACGCGAATGCGCGCGACGACGCAGGCATTTGCTTGGACGACGGCGACCCGCGGCGTATCCTGATCGCCGCTGATGGCCGACCGCGTGACTGCGCTGCCCGGTGCGGCCGGCGGCCCGATCCGGCATGCGGCGTGGACACGGCAACTCCCCTCCACCCGTGATGCTTCCCCGCATGAAAGACACCGTGTCGAACACTTCTTCCCTCGCCACCGCCAGCGAAGCCGGCGGCGCGCCGCCGGTGATCGCCGCGGCCACCACCACGCCATTGTCGAGGACGCGGTACGGCGTGCTGGGCGCGGTGAGTTTCGTGCACGTGCTCAACGACATGATGCAGTCGGTAATCCTGGCGATCTACCCGCTGCTCAAGGGCGAGTTCGCGCTGAGCTTTTTCCAGATCGGCGCGATCACGCTGACCTTCCAGCTCACCGCCTCGCTGCTGCAGCCGGTGGTCGGCATGGTCACCGACCGGCATCCGCTGCCGTACACCCTGCCGGTCGGCATGTGCTTCACCCTGGCCGGCCTGTTGCTGATGTCGGTGGCGCCGAGCTACCCGGTGCTGCTGCTGGCGGTGGGGCTGATCGGCTGCGGCTCGTCGGCGTTCCATCCGGAATCCTCGCGGGTGGCGCGGATGGCCTCGGGCGGACGCTATGGCCTGGCGCAGTCGGTGTTCCAGATCGGCGGCAACCTGGGCCAGGCGCTGGGGCCGCTGATGGCGGCGGGCGTAGTGCTCACGCTGGGCCGCGCGCACGTGGGCTGGTTCGGGCTGGCGGCCTTGCTGGGCATCGTGGTGCTGCTGCAGGTCAGCCGCTGGTACCGCCGGCATATCGAGGAGCGCGTGCGCAAGCGCCTGCCGTCGGACCAGCCGCTGTTCCCCGCGCCCGTGGTGCGCCGCACGCTGGGTGTGCTGATGGTGCTGATGTTCTCCAAGTTCTTCTACCTGGCCAGCATCAGCAGCTATTACGAGTTCTACCTGATCCACCACTTCGGCCTGTCGATGACCCGCGCCACGCATCTGCTGGCGGTATTCCTGATGGCGGTGGCCGCCGGCACCCTGATCGGCGGCCCGCTCGGCGACCGCATCGGGCGCAAGCAGGTGATCTGGGTGTCGATCCTCGGCATCGCGCCGTTCACCCTGCTGCTGCCGCACGTGGGGCTGGCGTGGACGGTGGGTTTGAGCGTGGTGATCGGCGTGATGCTGGCGTCGGCCTTCCCCGCGATCATCGTCTACGCGCAGGACATGATGCCCCACCGCGTGGGCATGGTCTCGGGCATGTTCTACGGGCTTTCGTTCGGCCTCGGCGGCATCGGCGCGGCCGTGCTCGGCGTGGTGGCGGACCACTACGGCATCGAGTTCGTGTACCAGGTCTGCGCGTTCCTGCCGCTGCTGGGATTGCTGGCGGTGTTGCTGCCCGACGTGCGGCCGCCCGCGCGCGCGTGACCGCGCTGTGTGTGCGAACCTTTTGTTTCCCCATGCCAGGCGAGCACCCATGAGCCACGATGAAACCCTTCAGCCATCGCGACGCCGCTTCCTGAAGCACTCCGCGCTGGGCGCCGCCGCCTTGCCGCTGCTGGGTGCCGGCGCTGCCAGAGCGGACGACACGAGCCCTGCATTGCCACCTTCGATCCTGGCGCTGGAACCGGTGGCGCCGCGCGCCGTGCCGATCACCGACGCCGAACGCGAGGGGCGCCTGCGCAAGGCGCAGCGGCTGATGGCCGAGCACAAGATGGACGCGGTGTTCATGGGCGGCGGCAGCTCGCTCGAATACTTCACCGGCATGCGCTGGTGGGTCAGCGAACGCACCACCGGCATGCTGCTGCCGAGATCGGGCGACCCGGTCTACATCACGCCGGAGTTCGAGCGCGAACGCACGCTCGAGCAGATCACCTTCGGCAAGAAGGACGTGCGCACCTGGCAGGAATACGAAAGCCCGTACGCGCTGATCGCCGGCGTGCTGGCCGAATGGCACATGACCACCGGCACGCTTGGCATCGAGGAGCAGTTGCGCTCGGCCAAGCAGTTCGGCATCGCCGCCGCGGCGCCACACGTGAAGCTGGTCAGCGCCACGCCGGTCACTGCCGGTTGCCGCGCGATCAAGAGCCCGGCCGAACTGGCGCTGATGCAACTGGCCAACGACGCCACCCTGGCGGTGTACCACGCGGTGTGGAAGGCGCTGCAGCCCGGCATGACCCAGCAGCAGATTTCCGGCCTGGTGGATGCGGCCTACGCGCGCCAGGGCCTGCGCGGCGACGCCAGCGTCAACGTCGGCGCGTTCACTGCCTCGCCGCACGGCTCGCCGTTGCCGCAACACATCAGCGAGGGCACCGTGATCATGCTCGACGACGGCTGCAAGGTCGGCGGCTACCAGAGCGATCTCACCCGCACCTTCGTGCTGGGCAAGGCCAGCGACAAGATGAAGCGCGTGTTCGACATCGTGCGCCGCGCGCAGCAGGCGGCACTCAAGGCTGCGCACCCCGGCGCCACCATGGAATCGGTGGACGCCGCCGCGCGCAAGGTCATCAGTGACGCCGGCTACGGTCCCGGCTACAAGTACTTCAGTCATCGCCTCGGCCACGGCATCGGCATGGACATGCACGAGTGGTACTACCTCGTGCAGGGCAACACGCGCCGGCTGGAAACCGGCATGACCTTCAGCGACGAGCCGGGCATCTACCTCCCCGGCGAGTTCGGCGTGCGACTGGAGGACGACATGCACATCACCGACGACGGCGCACGCTGGTTCACCCCGCAGAGCCCGTCGATCGAGCAGCCGTTCGGCTGATCGGCTGGCGTTTTCTTTGTACGGCCTGCGCGGCAGGCTATCCTGTCCGGCGGACAGCCTCGGGAGAACACCATGCAACTGGACCACCTGCGCGTCGCCGTCACCGGCGGTTTCGGCACCCTGGGCCTCGCCACGGTGCAGGCGGCGCTGGCCGCCGGCGCCCGCGTCGCCGCCATCGATCGTGCCCCCGCACCGAGCGCAGGCATCGGCGCGGCCAGCTGCATCGGCGGCGTCGACCTGGCCGATCCCGCCGCCGCGGCGAACGCGCTGGACACTGCCGCCGAGGCCATGGGCGGGCTCGACGCGCTGGTCAACATCGCCGGCATGTTTCGCTACGAGAGCGTGGCCGACGGCAACGCGGACACCTGGGACCTGCTCTACCGGGTCAACCTGCGCACCGCCGTCGCGGCGAGCCAGGCCGCGCTGAAACACCTGCATGCCGGCGGACGCATCATCAACATCGGCGCCGCGTCCGCGCTCAAGGCCGGCGCCGGCGTGGCGGCCTACACCGCCTCCAAATCCGGCGTGATGCGCTTCACCGAAGCGCTCGCCGAGGAGCTCAAGGAGCGCGACATCACCGTCAACGCGCTGCTGCCCAGCATCCTCGACACGCCGCCCAACCGCGCCGACATGCCGAAGGCCGACTTCGCGCGCTGGGTCAAGCCGGAACAACTGGCCGACGTGATCGTGTTCCTGCTGTCGAAACAATCCGCCGCCATCACCGGTGCCCTGATCCCGGTGACCGGGCGCGTGTGACTGCAGTCCGCCAACCACGCACGACGACGCCCATGCCCACTCCCTCCGCGGCCGACCAGGCCAGCGCGCGCGCCGAGAATTTCCGCACCGGCTTCGCCGGCCAATCGATGCGCGAGTACAAGGGCCTGCCGATCTACGCCGCCCCCGGGCTGCATGAAGCGGCGGCCGACCTGCTGGTCGGCGCGGCGAACGCCGGCGCGCGGGTGCTGGAGTTCGGTGCCGGCAGCGGCGCGATGTCGTTGCGGCTGACTGACCTGGGTTTCCAGGTCACCGCCAGCGACCTGTTCCCCGAAAGCTTCAAGCCGGCCGACGTGCCCTTCGTCGCGGCCGATCTCAATGGCGCGTTCGCCGCGCAATGGCCGCAGGGTTTCGATGCGGTGATGGCGCTCGAGATCGTCGAGCACCTGGAAAACCCGCGCGAGGTGCTGCGACAGATCCGCGCCCTGCTGCCGGTGGGCGGGCAACTGGTGCTGTCCACGCCGAACATCGCCAACCCGGTATCGCAGGCGCTGTTCCTGCGCACGGGCCAGTTCCAGTGGTTTCGCGACATCGACTATCGCGAACAGGGCCACATCACGCCGCTGAGCCCCTGGGTGCTGGAAAAGGCACTGCAGGAAGCCGGCTTCACCATCCGCGCCGAGCGCGCCGTTTCCAGCCCGTTCCGCCGCATCCGCCGGCTGGGCTGGGCCGTGCGCCTGCTCGCACCCTGGTTCGCCTTGTTCAACGGCCTGCCGCGCGCGCGACGCGGCGAGGTGTGGCTGGTGCGCGCGGAGGCGGTCTGACGCCCGCGAGGCTCAGTGCATCGTCTCGCCGGGGTTGGCGGGAACGTGCATCCCGTCGTCCGTGCCCGCAATCAGCTTCCAGACATCATCGCGCAGCACGCGTATTTCAGCATCGTCCGGCACCACCGCGAGGTAGGCGTCGTAGGCGGCGATGACTTCGTCGTTGCGACCGAGCGTGGCCAGCACCCACGCCAGCATGCGCGTGGGCACCGGCAGCTTGGGATTGAGGGCGAGCGCGGCGCGGTAGTGCACGATCGACTGGTCGTACAGCTCTTCCATGCGCGCCGCATCGGCCAGGCCGATCTGCGCGATCACCTCGTAGCCGGGTACCGGCAACAACGTGTGGTAAAGCAAACGCGCTTCGGCCGGGCGATTGTCCTTGAGCAGCACTTCGGCCAGCCAGGTACGCGCTGCATGCAGGTCGGGCTGCAGGCGCAGGGCATTGTTCAAGGCGGTTTCAGCAAACGCCAGCAGACCGCGCCGGCTGAACGCCTGGCCGAGCAGGAGCTGGATCACCGAGTAATCCGGCACCATCTCGGCCGCGCGGGTCAGGTAGCCCACGGCGGCATCGAGATCATCGCGCGCCAGCATGATGGTGCCCAGCCCGGCCAGTGCGTGGCCGTCGTCGCCGGCGCGCAAGGCAATGCGGAAATGATGTTCCGCCAGCCTGGCATCGTCGCGGTCGAGCGCCAGTTGACCGAGGCCGACATGCGCACCGCTGAGGTTCGGATCCATCGCCAGCGCGCGGTAGAACGCCAGGGAAGCCCCGGCGGCGTCGCCCGCCTGCCGCAGCAAGGTGGCATGGCCCAGCGCCAGATGCGGGTTGTCCGGTTGCAGCTCGGCCGCCCGTGCCAGCAGGCTCAGGGCCTCCACGTTCTCGCCGCGCTGGTGCAGCAACATGCCGAGCAGATGCATCGCATCGGGGTCGTCGGGGTGCTGTGCCAACCAGCGGCGATAGCCTTGCGCGGCCTCATCGAAGCGACCCGCCTGGTGCAGGCTGTAGGCATCCTGGAGCGTACTCATGGCATTCACATGATCTGAAGGGAAAGAACAATGCGCGGTGCTGGCCCGCGCGCAGGCCGACCTTGGATTATGCGGCATGGAACGCAGCAGGGTCGAGCGTGCGGGCAGCGTCACTGATCCGCGAAACGCAGCAACTCCGGCACGAAGGGCGCATATCCACGCCAGCGACCGATGGCCCGCGTGTACACCGGTTGGCGCGCCTGCCACACGCTGGCGGTGCCGATCGCGCCATGCACCGCGGTCGGCACACTGGTATCGAACGGCGCCAGACCCAGCGCGGCCGCCAGGCCGTCGATGGTCGCCTGCGGCGCGCGCGCCAGCTCCTCGTAGTGCACGTCGAGCACCCTCCCCTCGTCGCGCGCCTTGGCCATCAGGCGCTCGCAGCCGTTCAGCACGGCCGCGATGTCAGCGAAATCGTAGGCGAAGTGGTACTCCGTCGACTCGAAATGCTGGCTCCAGATCGACAGCGCGGTATCCCGCGCGTTGCGCCGGCAATGCACGATGCGCGCCTGCGGAAACAGCGACGCGATCAGATCCACGTGCAGGAAGTTCAGCGGCTGCTTGTCGATGAACCAGTGCACGTCCGGCTCCCCTTGCCGCAGCCGGGCCAGGTACACGGCGGCGACCCGGTCGAGCAGGCCGACGTCCACCCGTGGCGCGCGCGCGACTTCTTCGGCGAGATGCGGCAGCCAGTCCAGCTCGCCGCGATTGCGAACCTCCCCCGAGCGCCCGAGCAACTCGGCCACCAGGGTGGTGCCGGAACGCGGCGCGCCGACCACGAAGATCGGCACGCATTCCGCAGGCGCCGGCGTGCGCTGCGGCAGCGGTGCTCCCGCCAGCCGCGCCTCCACCAGCCGCCGCCACTGCTTGCGCGACCAGCTTTGGTGATCGACCAGGCCATTGGCCTCGCGCAGGAAGGCCGCGGCCTGGGCGTACTCGCCCAGATCATCGTGCGCCTTGCCGAGCGCAAACAACACCGAGGCGCGCGCCGCGGGAGCGAGATCCGCCCGCTGCAGCAACGTCTTGAAACGCGCCAGATCCGGATGCGCGGGATCGCCGTAGCGACCGATCGAAGCCAAACCATAGGCCGCGCCCGCGTCGACCGTGCGGGGCTCATGCTCGAGCGCGAACAGGTAATGGTCGCGCGCACGCGCGAACTCGCCGAGCTGGCCCAGCAAGGCCGCCACGTAGAGATGCAGGAACGGATCGCCCGAGCCCACCGCGATGGCCGCCTCGCACAACTCGGCAGCGGCTTGCTTGCGCCCGGCATCGGCAAGCATCTTCGCCGCGCGATGCACGAGATCGGCACCCTGGCGGTGCCGGCCGAACTGGTCGCGAAACACTTGTTCCGCTGCATCCGCGCGGTCGTGTTCGAGGTGCAGCCCGGCCAGCGTGAAAGAGGCCGCGGCGTGGTCGGGTTGCCGTGCCAGCAGATCTTCCAGCAGCGCCTGCGCTGCAGCCGGATCGTTCATCTGCCAGCGCACGCCGGCCAGCGCCAGCGCCAGTTCGCCGCCGTCGCCATGCTGTGCGAGCGCCGCCTGCAGTACCGCGGCAGCGGCTTCCAGGTCTTGCTCCAGCACCAGTGCACGGCCTGCTTCCAGCCATGCCGCCGCGGGTTTGCCTTGAAGTTGCGCGAGCCGCGCGCGCATCCGCACAGAGTCGCCGGCCCCTCGTGTCGGGGCGTCGGAAGCGGCACGGCGTGGCGAACCGGGGTGGTCTGGAGTGTCAGCAGCAGTCATGGCGGTACGTGGCAGTGCGAACCGGACATGGTACTGCACGGGCACCACGGCAACCGTTGACGGCCGGCGGCTTCGGCTCCCGGGAGAGCGGTCGCGCTCGCGCAGGAGCGTTCCGCGGATCATCGCCGTCGCCCGTGTTTCCCGGTCAAGCGCTCTTCTCGCTCCCACCCGCCGGCAGCAAAACTCCCACCCCGATCAGCGCGGCGATGGCGCCCAGCACAAAGATGACCGCTTCGCCGGAAGTGGCCAGGTGTGCGGCCGGCAGCGCACGGCTGACCCAGTCGATGCCCACGGAGTAGGCGAGTGTCATCAGCAGGGCCGACCCCACGCCGATCGCCAATGCGTGCCAGACGCGGCGACGCCCCTTGCCGCGGATGAACGCGCCGAGCAGGCCGCCGGCGACGGCCGCGGCCAGGAACAACCATGGTGCGGTGAACACCACGGTGGCGGGCTGGGAGACCACGCCGGCATCGGCGACACTCACGCTGGTGGAGCTGGCGGAGTCCGAGCGCAGCCGCGCGGTGGCCACGCCCTGTGCGTCCAGCCTCACGTAAGCCGGGTCGATCGAGCCGTGTTCGTTGCGCAGCGTCACCGTATGCCCTTCGGGTGAAAGCAGGCCGTGGGCACTCACCGTGATCCCGGTCTGGCCGATGCCCCAGCCGGTGATCCGCGGATTGGCGGCGATCACCTGGATGGTTGGCTTCACCACCGGCAGGTCGATCGCGTCGCCACGATCCTGCGGGTCGGCACTGACCGATACGTGATAGCTGTCGCCGGGAAAATTCGGCACCGTCACGCGCACCGGGTGCCAGCTGCCGACGTCAGCGATGCTGAGCGGCGCGGGTGCCACGTCGGAGGCGCCGGCTGCAGCGATCGAGACGGTGATCGGTGTGTTCAGCACGCGCCGATCGGCGGGATGGTCGATATTGGACAGAGCCACGGAGAAGCCGCCGCTCCAGGCGGAATGCGCGGCGTCCAGCACCAGCCCGGTGTTGTCTGCGACCAGCGCGGCCAGCCGCACCGGGCTGGCTTCCGCTCCCGCGGTGGCGCTCACCACGTAACCCAACCGCACGGCGGATGCCTGCGCCCCCGCCGGCAGCGTGGCGCGCAACGGCGCCGGCAGCGCCACCCGGGTGGCGGTGGCACTGGTGCGGGTGACGAAGACGGCGCCCGGTCGTGCCTGTTCGGCCACCGTATCGGGGCGGACCACTTCGGCGTGGCTGCCGGATACGACCTTCACCGCACCGATGCTCAAGGCCGTCGGATCAAGGCGAAACTTTTGCGCCGCCTGTGCGGCAACCGGGCTGAGTGCGGTGGCCGGTCTGGTAGTGGCTGCCGGCGCCGGCAGGGGCGGCTGCCCCGCCGCCACGTGCAGCATCGCATCGCTCAACGCCACGTGTTGCTTCGCACTCAGGGGAGATGCGTACGCGGTGCTGCTTGTCGCCGCCGCTACCGGCACCAGCACCTCGTGCTTGTGCAGCTGCTGCAACGACTGCGGTGGCGACTGCGCGTCGACACTGCCGAGGCAGATGAAGCCCGCAATCAACCATGTCGTGATGGATCTGCGCATGTCGTCCCCTCGATGGTTCGGTCCACGCCGTCGACTGCTCCGGCGACGTCAGCACCCGCGTCGATCGCTGTCGTGCGCTGGCCGTGGTGATTGCGGCATGCCCGCAAGTGAACGACAGGTGCTCCGACGCGTTGCGCATGTCCTGCCGGACCTGTGCAGCGACGAGATCATCCTCAGCAAGCGACATGCCAGCACGTCGCGCCACGGCGATCGCGCCGCCGTGCGGCCGACGCGCGCCCATGCACCGCGAACCGGGGCGCGAATGACCCGCTCCCGCGTTCCCCCGGGTCAGGCGATACCCACCACGCGTCAGCCCTGGTGACTCCTCGTCCGCGCCCGTTCACCCGGGCCCCGCACGGCGCTCGGCCAGGACCGCGCCAGTTGCGCGGCGGGCCGGTCGTACCACGCGGCATCCCGGCTGCCGCGCGCGACCTCCGTTCAGGGCTTCGCCGCGGCCATCCTCGACGGATCGTCGGCCGGATTGACGTAGTGGATCTGGAACGGGCCGTAGAAACTCAGGTCGATGACCACGCCCTCGTCTCCGGAATACGCGTAGTGGTGGTGTATCGCCGGCAGCGACACGTAGCTCATCGGGGGCAGCGTCGTGGCCGCGGCCTTGTCCACCCGGTCGCCCATGCCGACGTGGAAGGTGCCCTGCAGCACGGTGAAACCCTCGGCGGTCGGGTGCCAGTGCGGCGCAAACGTGGTGTGCGGCGGGATCCTCAGGCGCACGGTGGTGAACCCTTCGGCAGACGGATTGCCGCTCAGCACCGCCAGCTGCACGCCCCTGGGCAGCACCGGCGGCGCCGGCATCCATTTCAAGTCGCCGGGAACCATCTGCACGGTTCCGGCAGGGGGCGGCGCGGCGGCCGCGGGGGTCGACGCCAATCCGAGCGAAAGCGCCAGCAAGGCGATCGCGCATGTCGTGTTCATCGCTGCATCCTCCGTTGGGCAGAATCTGCCATTACGAAGAAACACCGCTGCGCCGCAAACTGCGACAGTGGCCACTGCGCGACCTCAGTGCCGCCACCGGGAACGCGCACGATCGAACCGGCATCAAGGGATCCCCGCCGCAGCCGTTACCAAAGAGAGCCCGCCGCAACGAAACCACTCGTCGACAGGCGGGGCGGGCGGCCCTCCGGCGAACCGGTTGGAGTATGGTTCAATTTCGCACCGGGACCGCGACCACACGAGGCGTATGCATGAAGCGATGGCGCACGACATGCATCGGAGCAATGCTTGGTGGCCTGGCCACGGCGTTTGCGGCCGTGGCTGTGGCAGCAGTCGCCGCACCGCCTGCTGCCACCCCGCCCGCTGCCGCGCCACCCCTGCCCGCACGCATCCGCGTGGTCACCGACAACAACTACCCGCCGTTCCTGTTTCTCGTCGGCAGCGGCAAGCCCCAGGGGTACGAGGTCGACATGTGGCGCCTGTTCCAGGCACACACCGGTATCCAGGTGGATCTGGTGCCGATGCCCTGGGCGGATGCGCAGCAGGAACTGCTCGCCGGCAAGGCCGACGTGATCGACATGATCTACCACACGCCCGCACGCACGTCGCTGTACGAATTCTCCGCCCCGTACGCCCAGCAGGAAGTGGGCATCTACGTGGCCCGCGAGGTTCCCGGCATACGCGACACCGCCGCACTGCGCGGCTTTTCCGTGGCCGTGGAGCGTGGCGACGCCTGCGCCGAACATCTGCGAGCGCAGGGCGTCACCGACTTGCACGAGTACACCAACTACAAGGAAGTCATCCACGCCGCGGTGGACGGCAGCACGCGCATCTTCTGCATGGACAGCAACCCGGCCAACTATTACCTCTTCCGCTATTCCGCGCTGGACAAGTTCTACCTCGCCTACACCCTCTACACCGGCCACACCCGCCGTGCCGTGCGCGCGGGCAACAGCGCGATGTTGCAGACGGTGGAACGCGGCATGGCGATGATCACCCCGGCCGAGCGGCAGGCCCTGCGCGAACGCTGGCTGGAACGCCCGGCCATGCCGCAGCCCTACCTGCGCGCGGCCCGCATCGCGCTGGTGGTGGTGCTTGCCCTGGTCGCGCTGATGACGTTGTGGGTGTGGTCGCTGCGCCGCACCGTGGCAGTACGCACCCGCGAGCTGCGTTCGGAAAAGGGCAACCTGCGCGCGCTGTTCGACGCCGGCCCCGACGCCATGTGGGTCAGCGACGACAAGGGCATCCTGCTCGACGGCAACGACCGCATGCCCCCGCTGTTCGGGCGCGCACGGGAAACGCTGATCGGCCGTACCGTGTTCGATGCATTCGACGCGCGCAACATGCGCTTCGCCACCATATCCCGCTCGATGAGCCAGGACGTGCTGGCACGGGGGAAGCCGCGCAACGCGATCCTGCCTTACGAGCTGCCCGACGGCGATACCCGGCAACTGGAGCTCACCAAGGTTCCACTGCATTCATCGGATGGCGCGATGAACGGCGTGCTCACCGTGGCGCGCGACGTCACCGCACGCCTGCACGCGGAAAGCGAACTGCGCCTGGCGGCGGTGGCCTTCCAGACCCAGGAAGCGCTGATGGTGACCGACGCCGACGGTGCCATCCAGCGCGTCAACCAGGCCTTCACCCGGCTCACCGGCTACAGCCTGGAGGATGTGCGCGGGCAATCCTCGTCACGGGTCTGGACCCAGCGCGACGACGAGACGCTGCGGCCCGAACGCCGGGAACAACTCCGCCACGACGGCTTCCGGCAGGAGGAGGAGTGGATCCAGGTCAAGCACGGGCAACCGCGGGTGGTGCGCGCGGCGACCTCGGCCGTCGCCGACGCGAAAGGCGAGATCACCCATTACGTCTGCACCATGGTCGACCTGACCAGCGAACGCGAGGCCCACGCCAGCGTCGACCACATGACCTTCTTCGACCCGCTCACGGACCTGCCGAACCGGCATTTCCTGCGCAACCACCTCAAGCACCTGCTGGACGAAGACGAGGCCTTCCGCGCGCTGCTGCTGCTGATCGACCTGGACCATTTCAAGCGCGTCAACGACCTGCGCGGCCACGCTGCGGGCGATCACCTGCTGACGTTGATTGCGCAACGGCTGCGGCTGCTGACCGAGGGTGACAGCGTGCTCGCCCGCCTCGGCGGAGGCAGCTTCGCCCTGATCGTGCCTTGCGAGCAGAGCAGCCGCACCGAGCGCACGGTGCGCGCGCGCGAGTACGCCGAGCGCGCGCGCCAGGCACTGCATGAGCCGTTCCACCTGGCCGGTGATGCGCCGGTGACGATCACCGCCAGCATCGGCTGGACCGAGTTGGCGGCGGGCCACGACACGCCCGAATCGGTGCTGCGCGAGGCGGAGCTGGCGATGTACGGCGCCAAGGCCGCCGGGCGCGACCAGGTGTGCCGCTTCGAGCCGGAGATGCTGGCCGAGCTGGCGCAGCGCGAAGGCCTCGTGCATGACCTGCGCGACGCGATCGTCCAGGACGGCATCGCACTGGACCTGCAGGCGCAGGTGGACCGCTGGGGCCGCGTGCTCGGCGCCGAGGCGCTGCTGCGCTGGACGCGTCGCGGCACGCCGGTGTCGCCCACCGTGTTCATCCCGATCGCCGAGGAAAGCGGGCTGATCCTGCCGCTGGGCGACTGGGTGCTGCAACGTGCCTGCGAGCTGCTGGCGGCCTGGTCGCATCGCCCCGCCACACAGTCGCTGACGCTGGCCATCAACGTCAGTGCCCGCCAGTTCGCCCAGCCCGGTTTCGTGGAGGGCGTGCGCCACGCGCTGGAGACCACCGGCGCCGATCCCTCGCTGTTGAAACTTGAGCTCACCGAAACCACCATCCTGGACGACCTGGCCGAGGCGGCAACCAAGCTCAGCGCCCTGCGCGCGCAGGGCATCCGCATTTCGCTGGATGATTTCGGCACCGGCTATTCCTCGCTGACCTACCTCTCGCGCCTGCCGCTGGACCAGCTGAAGATCGACCAGTCCTTCGTCGCCTGCCTGCCCGAGGACGCCAACGGCGCGATGGTGGCGCAGACCATCATCGGCATGGGCCGCGGCCTGGGTCTGGAAGTGATCGCCGAAGGCGTCGAGACCATGGCCCAGCGGCAGTTCCTGATGACCCAGGGCTGCGACGTGTTCCAGGGCTTCCTGGTCGGCCATCCGATGCCGCCGGCGGACTTCGAGACCATGCTGGAAAAGGACCCGGCTTCGGTCTGAACCGCGCGACCCTCGCCTTCCTCGAGATCGATCACCACTGGAACCCGCTGCGCGACAACCCACACGTTGCCGCCCTCGCCAAGAGATGCAGTTGCCGGCGAACCAGACTTCGGCTGCGGCAGTTGCCGCCCCGGCGACGATCATGCACTCTTCCGACGTGCCGTCGAACCGGGGGAAAATCATGCACGGAACCATCGTGGCCACGGCCGCGCTTGCGCTGGCGCTAGCGCTGACGCCCGACACGGCCGCCGCGACAATCGCGCCTGCGCACGCCTCGCAGAAACAGCCCACCGACCCGGTCGAGTACGCCGCACAACTGGTGCAGGATGCCTTTGAGGAACTCGGCCACAACGAGATGGCCTCCGCACAGGCAAAACTCGATCTGGCACTCGCAAGCAAGGGCTTCGCGCAGTTGCCGACGAACCTGCGTTACCGGGCACTGCTGATCTCCAGCATGATCGCCGCCGAGAACGAACAACAAGCGAAGGCGCACGAACTGGCCACGCGAGCAACCAGTTTTGACCAGGCTGACAGGACCGCATGGATGATCCGGCTGTCCTGCGCGTTTGCCATCGGCGACTACCCTGATGCGGCGCAAAGCCTGACCGTGCTGGCCCAGCGCTGGCCCGACAAGCTCGGCGATATCCAACCCCAAGCCATCATGCAGCTGCACCGTGAACTGGCGCAGCCACCACAGGCCGAGCTCGACCGGAACATGCTCGACGCGCTGTTCGACGGCGGCTGGAAAGTTGACGGCGTCGAACCGGGCGACCTGTGGCGCGATCTGGCGCTGCTGCATCTCGGTCGCCAGGAGATCGCACGCGCGACTACCGTCGCCCTGCGGATCGACTCGGCGCAGACGGCACTGAGCATGCGGGTTGACAAGCGTTATGACGCCATCACCGCGAGCCATCCGCAGGCCTTCGACGTCGACCGACTGCTGATCGCGCAGATCGCCGCGGCACAGGCGCGCATGCAGGCGTATCCGGATCAGCTCACGCCGGTCACCGACCTGCAGGAACTGCTTCTGCTGGCCCGCCAGTACCCATCGGTGCTGTCGATCAGCGACGCCGCGGTCAAACACGCCGCGGATGGCGACGGCGGCACCGTCTACACGGATTTCAGCGACCGCTACAACTGGATACTCGACAACCGCTCGCGCGCGCTCCTGCGTCTGGGCCGCTTCGATGAGGCCTTGCGCACAGAGGTACTGGCGGCGCGTCGCCCCGAGCAGGGCATGATGAACGTCAGCCAGTTGATCAACCTGGCCACGCTGCACGCCGACCTGCAACACCCCGACAAGGCGGCCGAGGTGATCGTCGAACTTGGCTCGATGAGTCCCTACGGTCGCATGCAGCTGGAAAGCGTGAAGCTGAAGATTGCCCTCGGCAGGCAGGACAAGACCGCCACCGCCGACGCCATGGGTTATCTGCGTGAACACCGCGCCGATGCGATCGCCACCTGGCAGGATGCCCTGCTGCTTCACGGAGATCTCGACGAGGCGGCGGCCCTGCTGATCGAGCGCCTGGGCAAACCGGCCTGGCGCAACGACGCACTGGTCGCCATGCAGCACTACGCCGAGGTCACCGAAACGCCGCTGGAAAAACTCCTCCACCAGCGCTGGAACACGGTCACCGCGCGAGACGACGTGCAGGCGGCCATGCAGAAAGTCGGACGGGTGGAGACCTTCGGGATGACCGCGCCGTTGCAGTAGCGGAAAACACCGGGCGCACCGGCCCTGCCGCTCCTCGTGCTTGAGAAAGCGCACCTCGGCCCAGATGCTGTGCAGTTCACGACTCAAGCATGTGGTCATGTTCAAGAAGATCCGAAACTGGCGTGCGCGGCGCATCGTCATGCGGCACCCGATCGCCGAACCGCTCTGGCGCGAGGCGCTGCAGCGCTGTACCGCGGCGCGCCGGCTGGGTGCCTCGGACCAGGCGGCGCTACGCGTGCTGGCCACGCTGTTTCTCGAGCGCAAGTCGCTGGAGCCGGTGGAGGGCCTGCCGCTGGGCGACGCTGACCGCGTGCTGCTGGCGGCACACGCTTGCGTGCCCATCCTGAAACTGGGCATGGACTGGTACGACGGCTGGCACAGCATCATCGTGTACCCGGATGCGTTCATCCCGCAGCGCGAGCACGTGGACGATGCCGGCGTGGTCCACCGGGGCCACAGCGTACTGGCCGGCGAGGCGTGGGGACGCGGGCCGGTGATCCTGTCGTGGGCGGACGTGCTGAACAGCGGGCGCGCGCCGGGGCACAACGTGGTCATCCACGAAATGGCGCACAAGCTCGACATGCTCAACGGCGAGGCGAACGGCTTCCCGCCCCTGCACCGCCGCATGAATGCCAGGCGGTGGTCACAGGTGTTCTCGGAGGCGTGGCATCGCCTCAAGCAGGCGCGCAACATCGGCGAGGAGCTGCCGATCGACCCGTACGCGCTGGAGAACCCGGCCGAGTTCTTCGCCGTCTGCAGCGAGCAGTTCTTCGAAGCGCCCACCACCTTGCGCGAGCATCTGCCGGACGTCTACCGGCAACTCGAACTGTTCTACCGGCAACACCCGCTGTAGGTCGCGTCAGCGGAAAAGCCTGCGCTCAACGGAGCGCCTCGCGTTGCAGGCGCCGCGGCACCAGCGCACGCAATGGCCGCGCCACCGCGGCACGCAGGGGCGGACTGTGCAGGCACAGGCCAGCCAGCAAACCCACCGCGCAGCCGAGCGCCGTATCGAACAGGCGGGCACGCACCAGCATGCCGACCGCGAGATCGCCGCCGAGCGCGCCGGCATCGGCCAGCAGGATCGTCAGCGGCGTGATGAACACCACCGCCAGCCCGTAATGGCGTACCACCAGCGATTCGACCAGCACGGTCAGCGCCATCACCGCGAAGGCGATGCGCCAGGCGTCAAGCGGCAGCAACAGCAGCGCTGCGGCAACCAGCATGCCCACCGCGGTACCGCCCACGCGATGCAACTGGCGGTTCCACACCGCACGCAGGCTGGCACCCTGCGCCACCGCCATGCAACTCACGGGCACCCAGTACGGGCGCGACAGCTGCAGCAGCTCGGCCAACAGCAGCGATGCACCCACCGCGGCGGCGATCACCACCGCATCGACCACCACGTAATCGAACGTGGCCATCGGCCGTACCGGCATCGGCATCGCCTCCCAGCGCGCCAGCACCGCCAGGCTGTAGCCGAAGGCGATGACCGCCGCGCCCAGCACGCCGAGAAACAGCAGGCCCACCTGCATCGGCAACTGTTCCACCGACAGCGGCGTATAGGCACCGATCGCCGCCGCCATCACGAAAAACAGCGGCCCGGGCGGCGGCAGCCGGTAGTAGCGCACCGTCATCGACACCACCAGCGCCACCAGGGCGATCAACGGCGCGCGCAACCAGACAATCCCCAGCGCCTGCACGCCCAACCCCATCGCGTAACTCGCCGTCATCATGAAGCCGCAGGCCATCAGCACGACCATGCGATGCTGCAGCGGCGTCTCAGGCAGATACAGGAACACCAACCCGCCCAGCGAGCCGACCAGTCCCGCCTCGATCTGCCCCACCATCGCCGCCACCAGCAGCGGCGCGCCGCTGGCCAGCGCCGCGGCCAGCGGCATCGGCCATCGACGCGGGGAATCCTGGAAGGCCACCATGTGCTGCCATTCGTTGCGCAGCGTCTGTTGCAGCCGGGTACGCCAAGGGGTGGGAGTCATGCCGCCATTATCCGCATACGCCAAGGCGGCACCATCCGTGCGGCCGAATCGCGCCGATGGTCGAGGCGCCCGTCCGATCGTTCCGGGCGACTACAACTGTTCCGAGGAGATCACCGTGAAACCGGGCGTCATGGCCAGTGCCGAACTCAGCAGCGCTTGCGCAATCCGTGGCGCCGGCACGATGCGCCAGCGCCGCGGCACGATCGGCGCCAGCACCTGCAGCAGGCGCATGCTGACATGCTCGCGCAGCCGCCGCCGCTCGCGCTCGCCGCCGATCAGCGACGGCCGCAGCACGGTCAGCGAGGGGAACCCCAGCGCCTGCACCGCCTGCTCCACCTCGCCCTTGGTGCGCAGGTAGAGATAACGCGACGTCGCGTCGGCACCCATCGACGAGGTCAGCGCGAAGGCCTGCGCGCCACCGGCAAGCGCCAGATGCGCAAACGCCAGCACATAATCGAAATCCACCCAACGGAACGCCGCCGGTGAGCCGGCGTCGCGCAGCGTCGTACCCAGCGTGCAGATCGCCGCATCGGTTTGCCACCACGCCGCGTCGGCCGGCAACTGCTCGAAGTCGACCAGCGGATTGACCAGTTTGGGATGCGCCTGCAGCGGTCGCCGCGTCGGCGCCGTCACCCGGGTGACGGCGGCATCATCAAGCGCCATCCGCAGCACCTCGCGCCCGACCAGGCCGGTGGCACCGCACAGCAACACTCGCGACATGCATGCCTCCGACCGATCCGGCAAAAGCGCGACGGATGAATCAGGTGGCGACAAAACCCGGCTTGCGCCCGCCCACGCCGCCGCGCACTCATGATGCTATCCCGGCGAGGCGTCGCCGCCGTGGCCGGCCAGTCCGGTCACGGCCCCAGCACCCGTGGCACCAGCGCGTGCCAGGCTGGCGTATCCCACAACACATAGGTGGCGACCGCGAAAGGCAGGTACAGGCCCAGCCAGACCAGATACGCCCGGTGCACCGCCTGATGCCTGACCACATCCCACAGGAAGAGCGGCGACACCACCAGCAGCGGGTAAAGCAGGGTCGACAGCGGGCTGGCCGGCTCGGTGGTCGGCAGCCACGTGATCCGGTCGACCGCAGCCATCAACGGGACGACCACGGCGAGGAACATCATCCGCTTGTGAAAGCCCGAGTCGACTCGCCGCGCACGCAGGGCCAACCCGATGCAGATGGGGAAGAGGATGCCGGCGCTCAGCTGGAACAACGCGATGTTGTCCAGCAAGTGAAGCGTCTGCTGCAGTTGCTCGCGCATCGGAGACGGCGCGGCCACGGCCCCGTGCCAGACCATCCGGTAGATCGTCGGCACGAGGATGAAGCCGACCACGACGAGGGCCGGCACCAGCACGAACGCCGCGCGCCCCAGCAGCATGTGCCGATCGCGCCGGCCGGTCGCCATCAGCCAGCTCTGGGCGAACAGCAACAGCAGGAACGACCCCATCAGGACCGCATGCACGTGCAGGACCAGCGGGAACGGCGGCCGCGCCCCGGCCCGCACCATGGCGAGTTTGTGCAGCGAGTCCGGCACGAACCCGGTCAGCGTGATGGCGATGAAAAAGCCCGCCATGAAGACCCAGATCCAGCGGTCGATGGCCGCCACGACGTGCGGGCGGGCGGGCAGGTAAAGCGCTTGCGCTTGGTTCGTGGCCATGACACCCCCGGCTGCTTCATTGACGCAACGGATGGCTCGACCGGGTTCGGCCACCACATCGAATCGCGGCGCCGCAGCGGCTGAGTCCGATGGCACATGGCGCCGGTGTTCCCGCCCGGAAACCCGGGCATGCGACGGCATTCGTGCCAGCCCCAGAACTTCCCCCACTCACCTCTCGTGCGACCGGACGCAACCACGCATCCGCGCACGCCGCGCATGGTGAGCTTTCCGGAGCGGGACCGCAACAGCCGGCGGAAAAGCCAAAAGCTGTCATGGACAAGGTGAACGTGGAAGGCATGGCCTGCATCCCGTGGATCCGGTCATGCCGCCGGGCGGCGACAAACCCGTTGGCATCCGGTTACCCTGCCGAAGCCGCACCGTCGCCGATCCGCGACGCGCCTCGCTCCGGACCCCTCGCATGTTGAGCAGCATCCGCACCACCGCACCGCTGTTGTCGAGCACCGTATTCCTGTTGATGGGCGTCGGCCTGCTGCATACGCATATCGCGTTGCAGGGCGAGCTGCTGGGCTTCTCCGTGGCGATGATCGGCGTGCTGACCTCGGCCTATTACACCGGCTTCCTGGTCGGCACCTACACGGTGCCGCGGCTGACGCATCGTTTCGGTCACATTCGCACCTTCGCCTTCTGCACCTCGCTGCTGGCGGTGGTGGTGCTGGTGCAGGCGCTGACCTCGGTCTACGCGGCATGGCTGGTGCTGCGCGTGCTGCAGGGGCTGCTGCTGGTGGGCCTGTACGCGATCATCGAAAGCTGGCTGAACACGGCCGCCGACCCACACCATCGCAGCTCGGTGTTCGCCGTCTACATGATGCTGAACCTCGGCGCCAGCGCGGTGGCGCAGCAGTTCCTGCACATCGGCGGCGAAGGCTTCGTGTTGTTCTGCGTGGTGGCGATCCTGGTCTGCGCGGCGAACCTGCCGGTGGTGATGACCCCGCAGCCGCAGCCGTCCATCCATGCCGCGCCGCGCGTCCAGGTCGGGCGCATGTTCCGGCTTGTGCCGACCGCGCTGGTCAGCGCGCTGATCTCGGGCATGGTGCTGGGCGCGTTCTGGGGCCTGTTGCCGCTGTACGCGGCCGCGCGCGGTCTCGGCGCGGCCGAGGTCGGTACCTACATGAGCGTGGCCATCGCCGGTGGCGTGGTGCTGCAGTTGCCGTTGGGACGCCTGTCCGACCGCATCGACCGGCGCCTGGCGCTGGCATTGATCAGCGCCACCGCCGCGCTGGCGGCGCTGATCAACCTGGTGTTGCCGAACGCCGGCCATACCGTCGCGATGCTGCTGGTGTTCGCCTTCGGCGGCATGAGCTTCGCGGTGTACCCGATCGCGGTGGCGCACCTGGTGGACTACCTCCGTCGCGACGAGCTGCTGTCCGGATCAAGCACGGTGCTGCTGGTCAACGGCATCGGCTCGGCGGTGGGGCCGCTGCTGGCGGGCACGCTGATGAGCCTGACCCGGCCGACGCTCCTGTTCGGCTGGTTCGCGGTGCTCGATGGCCTGCTGGCCGGCTACGCGCTGTACCGTTTCATGCGCCGCAAGCGCGAAGTGACGCCGGACGACAACTTCGTGCCGCTGGTGCACACCACGCCGGGCGCGATGGATCTTCATCCCGAAGCGCCGGAGCGATCAGCCTAGGCAGCACGCAGCACTTGCACGACCCCCGCAGCCGTTTGCGCCGCCATGACGGCGTCTGCTCCTCCCCCGCAACGATTCCGCAGCGATCTTCGCTGCGCCCGGACAAAGCATCTGGATCGCGTGCAGCAGCACCACCTGCCCGCGAAATTGGCCGAGGAACAACGGCTCGGGCGTATTCACCCAGGCGCTGCTGCGCCACTCGGGGCCGCTGCGGACATCATCGCAATCTCCATTCGTGATGCACGGCCCACGGCGTCAACGCAGGCACTGTTGACTGAAATCAATATGCGCGGCATCTCCTGGTTCCAGATTGCGCCCGTATCCAGTCACCCCACTGGAATCGTGGAGAGCATGCACATGAACACTCACTGGAGCAGCTTGATCCCGGTTTGGTCTGCTGCCATGCGTCGAGCGCCACGCTGGACAGCCTTGATCGTGCTTGCGGGGGTGTTGGGCGCGCCCACCATGGCGCTGGCGGTGCCCTCGTATGCGCGGCAGCCATGCGTGGCTTGCCATGTGGGCGGCTTCGGGCCGGAGCTCACCCAGTTCGGGCGCCAGTTCAAGCTGATGGGCTACACCATGAAGGTCGGCGAGCAGACCGACGCGCCGCTCTCGGCAATGCTGGTGGAGTCGTTCACGCACACGCAGAAAGCCCAGACGGAAGCGCCGGCCAAGGGCTTCGGCACCAACAACAATACCGAGCTGCAGCAGGCCTCGGTGTTCCTGGCCGGGCGCCTGAGCGAACACACGGGCGTGTTCGCCCAGGCGACCTATTCCGAGAACGGCGGCCTGCTCGGCTGGGACAACATGGACTGGCGCTACGCGCGCATGTTCAGCCATGGCAACCACAGCGGCATCTGGGGCATTTCGCTCAACAACAACCCCACCGTCAGCGACGTGTTCAACACCGCGCCGGCGTGGTCGTATCCCTACATGTCGGCGGATCTGGCGCCCGGTGCGCCCGCCCAGCCGATGCTGTTCGGCGGCCTCGGCGGGCAGGTGATCGGTGCCACCGCCTACATGCAGCTCGACGGTGCCTGGTATCTGGAAGCCGGCGGCTACCGTTCGCTGTCGCCAAGCTTCCTGCGGCACGTCAACGCCGACTACGACGGCCGCCTGAGCGGGGTCGCTCCGTATGCGCGCCTGGCCTACACCTGGAACCTGCCCACCGGCAGCTTCTCGGTCGGCGGCTTCATGCTGGACATGCGCCGCGGACAGGTCGGCACCAATGCGGCCGGTGACGCGGTGGCGCTGCCCGGACCAACCGACCGGTTCCGCGACTTCGGCGTGGATTCCAGCTACATGTACGCCAATGGCGACCACGTCATCACCGTCGACGGGCTGTACGTCCACGAGAGCCAGAAGCTCGACGCCACCTGGGGCGGCGGCGGATCGGACCACCTGCACGACACCCTGCAGTCGTTCGACCTCAAGGGCAGCTACTGGTACCGCCATACCTATGGCGCAACCCTGGCGTCGTTCGTCGACAACGGCAGCAAGGACGTCACGCTCTACGGCAACGACGGCTCGCCGAACACCCGGGGCGAAAGCGTCGAACTCGACTACAACCCGTTCGGGCAGTCCGGTTCGTGGGAACAGCCGTGGGCCAATGTGAGGCTGGGCCTGGAATACACCTGGTTCAACCGTTTCAGCGGGCGCGTGCACGACGTCGACGGCGCCGGGCGCAGCGCCAAGGACAACAACACGCTCTACTGCTACGTGTGGCTGGCGATCTGAGCGCGCGCGACTGCCGCACCCGCTCGTGCCGAATCGGTGCGTTCATCAGTTCTTCCGCAGGGCGTCCTTGATGACTTCGTGTTCAAGCACCTGTTCGGCCAGCAGCTTCTTCAGTCGCCCGTTCTCGGTCTCCAGCTCCTTCAGTCGCCTGGCGTCGGGCATGCCCATGCCGCCGAACTCGCTGCACCACAGGTAGTACGAAGCCTCGCTGAAGCCATGCTTGCAGCACAGCTTCTTCACCGGCACGCCCGCTTCCACCTCACGCAGGAAGCCGACGATCTGCTCCTCGGAAAAGCGCTTCTTCACGTCCAATCTCCTCCAGGTGGGGGATTGGGCTCCAAACCGCTGCGCTACTCAAAAGCGGGGGGACGTCGAGCCGTACCCCACCCTCACCCCGGTAGCCAATCCACTATCAGAAATTGTTCCTGGGCGGATTCAACTCCGAAGTGCAGCGCGTTTGAACGACCGCTCGAACACTTCTTGCGGCGTGCGATAGCCTAACCGCTTCCGCGGCCTGCTGTTGAGTTTGTCTTCGACGTGCTGGATGAAGGCGTC
>Ga0209916_1001131_pt1 | contig 26793 bp, 25 predicted proteins | sample ThiBio_1000_plan_FD_183956 | JGI IMG/M metagenome (GOLD analysis project Ga0209916, IMG submission 183956) | Wastewater bioreactor microbial communities from Cape Town, South Africa - Thiocy_solids_2 (SPAdes) | ecosystem: Engineered > Bioreactor > Thiocyanate-remediating > Anaerobic-Aerobic ... | reverse complement strand
GTCCAGGAGGCCCTGGACGTCGATGGCGTTTTGGCTCGCCCCCCCTCATCCGGCCCTTCGGGCCACCTTCCCCCGCGAGGGGGGAAGGCCGTTATGTCCACCACCCCCAAAATCCGTGACGGTCAGGGTTTTTCGACGACCGTCTGGAATTCCACGATCCCGACGCGCCGACGCGGATGCTCTCCCCGGATCGCGCGAGCTTCAAGGCGGAACTTGACTCGGTTCGGACCTTGACGTTTCCGTTGGTTCACTGTATATGTTTGTCTAGAACGAAGGACGACTCGGCTCCTGGAGCAAGCCATCAGAACGTCGGCGCCGGTTCCGATTCACGCGGGATGTGCGACATGAAGACCGTTCAGGCCGTTTATGAGAACGGGGTCTTCCGCCCGACCGGGCCGGTGGACCTGCCCGAGGGTTGCGAGGTCGAGTTCGAGCCCAAGCCGGCGACCCATCCGGCGGAATTGTCGCCGCGTCAGCGACGCATCCGCGAACTGCTCCGTCAGTCCGTGGACACCGACGACCCCAGGCTCTCGGAACGCCACGACGAACACCAGCCATGAACGCCGTCTTCCTCGACACCGTCGGCGTCCTGGCCCTGTTGGAGCCGTCCGACCAATGGCACGAGGCGGCCACTCGGGCCTCGACTTCGCCGAGCCTGGCGGGCCTTCCCTTCGCGACGACCACGCTGGTGCTCCTGGAGTGCGGCAACGCGGTGGCGCGCAAGCCATACCGGGGGCGGGTCGCCGCGATGCGACGCGAGTTCCGGGACGACGGATCGCTGATCGTCCCCACCGACGCCGACCTCGAAGCCGCCTGGGACGCCTACGAACGCGGCGAGGCCGGCTTCGCGGGGATTGTCGATCACGTCTCGTTCGTCGTGATGCGACGACTCGGCCTGACCCGCGCGTTCACCAACGACGCCCACTTCAAGGCGGCGGGGTTCGAGACGCTGTTTTGAACCATTCACGTTACGAGATGAAACACGCCCTCGCACGCGGAAAAATGAACCGAAACCACGGTGAACTCTGCGGTTCATCTAAACCGGGGGCCTCGGATCTCAAACGGAGGCGTGTTCCATGTCCCTGACCATTGACGTCGATCTTCCGACTGATTTGGCCCGATTGCAACTTCCGGCCGCCGTCGCCGCTCGGTTGCAAAGCTTGCTGGACCGCCAGGACGCCGGTTCCCCCCTGACCGTCGACGAGCGAGCCGAGGCCGAGGGGCTGGCCGATTTGGCCGACCTGTTGACGCTCCTTCGGCTGAGGGTCGAGCGGGCGAGGTCGTGAGCGACGTCCCAGGCGCGCTGCGCGACGGATCGCCCGTTGGCTCTCGCCATCCGATCGGAGGAGGCCGAGCGCGACCGGCATCCGCCGCCATGAAGGAATGAACCGACACCGCCGCCCCCCGCCCCGCATCACGCGAAGGAAACCTGAACCGACACCGCCGACACTCCCGCTCCAGGAGCGAGCCACGCCATGATCAACTTCGTCGAATACCGCGATGAATGGATTTCGGTCTCGCTCCCGGCGAACCTCGTCTACAAGGGCGGATTTTGGACGTTCCGATCAGACCGACGAAGGTTCAAAAACGCATACGTGGACCTCGTGGGGATCGACGTGACGGTCGGCGAACAGGGCGAACTCGCTCGCGACGCGCTGTTGAAGGAGTTTCGAGCCGCCGGGGATCGGGACATCGGCGGCTTCGTGAAACGGAAGCTCCGCAAGGGGCCGGTCGACGGCCTGGCACATAGCTTCGGCGTCATCAACGTCGGTACCAACAACGTAAGCGAGTCGCTCAATTATTCACACTGGACGATTTTTAAATGCGGCGATTTTTGTTTATACACGATAATGTCGAAATACCATGCGAGCCCCCCTTACGTGGAGTTCGGCGACTTTCAATCAACATGCGATCGAATATGTTTAAGCGTGGCCGTCACGGGGAACCCCAGGGGGGCGCGGCCGCGCGGCTCGGAATAGGGGCGACCCGCGCGCCTCGTCCTCGTCGGCGGATGCGTCGCCGTCACACGAGGGTCAGCAGGACGATTTCGGGTCGGCAGTAGAAGCGGACGGGGGGGCCGCTGGTGCCGACGCCGCGGCCGACGAAGACGGGGTGCGCGGGGGCCTGGACCAAGCCGCCGGCGTACTTGCGGCCGAACCGCGACGGCAGGACGATCGCCCCGACGCCCGGCATCACCACTTGGCCGCCGTGGGTGTGGCCGCAGATCATCAAGGAGACGCGCGGGTCCGGCGCGTACTCGGCGTAGTCCGGGTTGTGGGAGACGACGATCGCCGCGTCGCCGTCGCGAGCCTCGCCGAGCGCCCGCGCGACGTCGGGCTCCTCGGTCCAAAGATCGGCCACGCCGGCGATCAAGAGACGGTCGCCGCCGCGACGCAGGTGGACGCCGCGGTTGTCCAGAAGCTCCAGGCCGACGCGGGCCAACTCCGACCGGCAGACGGGACCGCTCTCGCGGACGTCGTGATTCCCCAGGGTGGCGAACCGCCCCATCGGGGCGCGCAACCTCCCCATCGCCTCGCAGACCGGGGCGAAGTACCGCGGGCTGGCCGAGACGTAATCGCCCCCCAAAAGCACCAGGTCCGGCCGCGACGAGTTGGTCCAGTCGATCGCGTGCCGAATATAGTCGAGCCCCACGAACGGCCCGTGGTGCAGGTCGCTGAGGAACGCCACCGACAGCCCCCGGAACGACGACGGCAACCGCGGGACCGCGATCGTCCGTCGCGTCAGCCGCAGCCACCTCGCCTCCAGGAACGGATACGCCCCCGCCGCGAGGCCCGTCGCCGTCGCCCCCAGCGCGGCCCTCGCCAAAAACCCGCGCCGCGTGGTTCGAGCTTCCGCCGCCGGCCTCGACTCGTCGTCCATGTTCTGGCTCCTAGTCCCGCGGACGCCGCCGCCCTCGATGCGTCGGCTCATTTTACTTTACATCGCAAAGTGAAGACAAGGGCCGAAGTGAATGCCGGTTGATTTCGATGATCGCGGACGTTAAAATAGGAATCGGAGGCTCCGGCTGGAGGTTGCTTTCGGGTGGCCGCCTGTCCCTTGCCTCCTTTTTCACGCGCTAATTCGCCCCGCCGGCGTTGTAAGGATCAGGCACGAACGCCACGCCGAAGCTGTTGAAGATCATCCCTCCGCGGTGACCTTTCCCGCGAAATTGAAGGCGATCAAGCCAGGGTCGAAATTCTTTCTCGATTTCAGGCCGGACCTCGGCGTCCATGCCCATGCTTGGGATTCGAAAGCCCCAATTCACGCAGTAGATGCACAGGTCGGCCGCCTGGACCGGCGAGGCCATGTCCGAGGCCACGAAGAACGGCGAGGGGACGATCCACCGGGAGCGAAACCGACCGGTGTCGGTTCGGGAGAAGGAGCGCTGCAACCGTCTGACGAAGCGTCGATCGGCGGTCTTTTCCACCTCGTCCATCACGAGCAGGCCGTGTTCTTGATTTTTGCTTTGTTCAAGAAAGTAGAAATACCGTTCGAAAAGGAAGACGTCGTCCTTCCGCAAGTATTCCGCCGCCTGATACGTCTCCGGCTTGACCGTCGCGCGCGGCACGGCAACCGCGAAGAGGACGGCCTCTCGCTCGGCGAGGGCCTGGAAGATCCCGCGAGCGATCTCAAGGCACGCTTGGCCGTAGGCCGTGAATTCGCTCCGTGAAGGGCTCTTCTTCTCAAGCCCCTTGGTCAGAAAGGCCCGACAGTGCTTGCGCCGTTCCTCGCTTTCCATGGGAGGCTCTTGGGAGGCGAACTTGAAGCGTTTCCGGTCCAGCAGCTTGGACCCTTTCAATTCATGGCCGTACTGAGCCAACTCCGCCCCGAACGCATCCAACTCCAGCTTCTGTACGTCGCGGACGAATGGCCACAGCTTGCCGGCGTGGAGCGCCACGCCGCCGCGTACTTCGTAAGGCATCGTCTTGTGGTCGTGCCCGCTCTCGTCGAGGAAGAGAAGCCAACTCATCGCCGCGTCGTCTCCGGCTGGTCGTCGGCGTTCAAAACGTCCCAAACGCCGCGGACGTGGGGGCGATCGTATCACCCTCGCGGCGACGGTGAAATCCCATGCGCCGCGCGAGCTTGAGAAGCGGAGGCGGGGGCCTTACAATCAAGGATGCGGCGAGGGTCCACGATCCATCGTGAGGGAGGCGAGCCTTGAGCACGACCACGACCACCGATCCTGGGATCGTCGAGGCGTCCGTCGGGACGGCCGGATCGTTCGACGCGCGGTTGGCGGCCAAGCGTGACGCCCTCTTGGCGGTGCTTCGCGGCTACGGCCGGGTGGCCGTGGCGTATTCCGGCGGCGTCGACAGCGCCGTGGTCGCCAAGGCGGCCCACGAGGCGCTGGGCGAGGGCGCGGTCGCCGTGACGGCCGTCTCGCAGAGTCTCGCCTCCGGCGAGTTGGAGCAGGCCGCGGAGATGGCGCGGCGGATCGGCGTGCGGCATCGAATCGTCCACACCGAGGAATTCGCCGACGCCAATTACCTGAGCAACACCCCCGAGCGCTGCTACTTCTGCAAGAGCGAGTTGTACGGCCGATTGCTGGGGATGATGGACGAGTTGGGGGTCGACGCGGTCGCCTCCGGGGCGAACCTGGACGACCGCGGCGACCACCGCCCCGGCATGAAGGCGGCCGGCGAGAAGGGGGTGCGGCATCCGCTGCAAGAGGCCGGGCTGAACAAGGAGGACGTCCGCGCCCTGGCGTTGGCGTGGGGTCTCCCCGCCTGGAACAAGCCGGCCGCGCCGTGTCTTTCCAGCCGGATCGCCTACGGCGAGAACGTCACCCCGGAGCGGGTCGCGATGATCGACCGCGCCGAGGGCTGGCTCCACGAGCGGGGCCTGCCGGTCCTTCGGGTCCGCTACCACAAGGGGGACATGGCCCGCGTCGAGGTCCCTCCCGAGGAGTTCCCCAGGCTGCTGGCCGAGCCGTTCCGCTCCGAGATGACCGCCGCCTTCCGCGGTTTCGGCTTCAAGTTCGTCACGATGGACCTGGAGGGCTTCCGCTCCGGAAGCCTCAATCAGTTGGTCCCCGCCGATCGGCTGCTGGGCAAGAAGTTCGCCGCGAAACCCTGATCCGCGGGGCGGACGGCGGGTCGCGTTTCAAATCAAATTCGGCTCGATCGACACTGACGGACGAGAGGCGGCGATGGCCCGGGTGACGTGCCGATGCGGCGAGGTGATCCAGGTCGACCGCGAGGGAGGGCCCGAGCGGGTCGTCTGCCCGCGCTGCCACGCCAAGATCAGGGTGCGCCGAAGCCAATCGGCCGCGGCGGGGGGCGACGGCTTGATCCGTTTCCACTGTCCCTGCGGCCGTCGGCTGAAGGTCCGAGCCGTCGACCACCCCGAGGCGGGTCGCTGCCCGGACTGCGGCCGGGTCGTCCCGGTCCCCAAGGAGGCGGCGGCCGCCGCGACGGGGTCGCACAAGGTCCACGCTCACGGGTCGCATCACGGGGCACGACGATCCGGCGCCGCGATCGTCGGCGACGACGCCCGCACCGTGGAGATGGACGCCGAAGACCTGGCGCGACTTCAGCAATGGTCGGCGCGACACGGGGTCGTCTCCGCGGCCGACGCCGCGTCCCCCGTCCCGCCCCCCATCGAGCCCGAACAACCGTACTCGCCTCCCGCCGCGCTACGGGTGGAGGCCGGCCTGCGCGTCTGCCCCCGCTGCGGTCGTCCCTTGCACATGAGCGCCGTCGTCTGCCGCGCCTGCGGCGCCGCGACGCCCAAGGAGTGAAGCGACCCCGCGGGCCCCGGCCGCGCGATCAGGAGGTCGCGAGATGGAGTTCGTCAGCGTCTTCGACATGTTCAAGATCGGCCTGGGCCCCTCCAGCTCGCACACGATGGGGCCGTGGACCGCGGCGCGGCGGTTCCTGGCGGAGCTGCGCCGCGAGGGGCTTCTGGACCGCGTGGCGCGGGCGAGGGTCGACCTTTACGGCTCGCTGGCGAAGACCGGCAAGGGACACGGAACCGACCTGGCCGTGACCCTCGGCCTGTGCGACTGGGACGCCACCGTCTGCGACCCCGCGGCCCTGCATCCGACCGTCGCCGAGATCCGAGCGGAGAAGCTCCTGCCGCTGGCCGGCGGCCGGCCGATCCGGTTCGAGCCGGAGGACGTCGCGTTCCATTACGACGAGTCGCTGCCGTTCCACCCCAACGCCCTGACCTTCACCGCCACGTTCGACGACGGCTCGACGCGCGCGGAGACGTACTACTCCGTCGGCGGCGGCTTCGTCGTCCAGGAGGGGGAGGACGCCGAGGCGGACGCCGCCAGGTCCGGTCCCGCCGTCCCCTTCCCGATCGAGACCGCGGCCGACCTGCTCGGGCACTGTCGCGACGCCGGGCTGTCGATCGCCGAGGTCGTTCTCCGGAACGAGCGGGCCGTTCGCGACGAGACCGCGATCCGCGACGGCCTGGCCCGGATCTGGAACGCCATGCGCGACTCGGCGTTCCGAGGCGCGTACTCGCGCGAGGCGTTCCTTCCCGGTGGGCTGAGGGTGAGTCGCCGCGCGCCCAGGCTCAACCAGTCGCTGCTGGGCGAGCGAACCGAGGCCGGCGGCCGCGACGTCGACTCCTGGGTCGCGGCGATCCGCGCCACCGGCGGCGAGTTCGACGCGGCGCTCAAGTGGCTGGCGTGCCTGGCGCTCGCGGTCAACGAGGAGAACGCGGCGTTCGGCAGGGTGGTCACCGCGCCGACCAACGGGGCGGCGGGGGTGATCCCGGCGGTGCTCTTGCATCAGGTCGCGTTCCACCCCGAAGGCGAGCGAGCCGTCGAGCCGTTCCTGCTGACCGCGGCGGTCGTCGGCGCGCTGTTCAAGAAGCGGGCGACCCTCTCCGCGGCGATGGGGGGGTGTCAGGCGGAGATCGGCGTCTCCAGCTCGATGGCCGCGGCCGGCATGGCCGCGACCCTCGGCGGCGCGCCCGCGCGGGCGCTCATGGCCGCGGAAATCGCCATGGAACATCATCTGGGGCTGACCTGCGACCCCGTCGGCGGCCTGGTGCAGGTGCCTTGCATCGAGCGCAACACGATGGGGGCGGTCAAGGCCGTGACCGCCGCCCAACTGGCGCTCGAGGGGGATCCGTCGCGGGCCAAGGTGAGCCTGGACGACGTGGTCGCGACGATGTGGCGGACGGCCCTGGACATGAACGCCAAGTACAAGGAGACGTCCGAGGGGGGCCTGGCGGTCCAGATCCCGGTCAACGTGATCGAGTGTTGACCGGACGGAGGCGCGAGGCGTCGCCACGGCTCACTGGGAGGCGGCGGCGGCCATCTCGTTGAGCTTGGCGACGATGGCGTCGCGGTCGGCGGCGTCGAGGGTGGAGTCCTTGGAGACGGCGTCGGCCATCTGCTTGAAGACCTCGGGCGTGGGCATGGAATGGATCCGCCTGGCCTTGTCCTCGACGTCGTCCAGGACGTCGTCGAGCGTCTGGATCTCGGCCTTCTTGGTCTGGGTCTTGGACTGGCCCTTCGTCTCCGGCGGGGGGACGTAGCCGGGGGAGGTCTTGGTCTTGGGGGCGTTGCGCTTCTTCTCGGCCTTGCGGGCGGAGGGGGCCAGGTTCTTGGCGCGGAAGACCAGTTCCTCGGCGAGCGAGGCGGGGGTGTAGTCGACCCCGGCGTCAAACGTCGGCTCGGAGCCGCAGCCGGGGACGAGCCAGGCGAAGGCCAGGAGACAGGCGGCGGACGCGAGGCCGGCGGACAGGCGGGAGAGACGCGGCACGGAGGCCCTCCGGATGGGGTTTCGGTCCCGGAATGGCGGCGGACGCGACGCGACGCCCGCCCGGTCGGATCGAATCGGATCGGATCAATAGGCGTCCGACGAGATGATCTCGCCGTTGGCGCGGGTGCCGAGCGCCCACCAGGCTTGCAGGCCGACCGAGTCCTTGACGAACCGCACCGAGCCGTCCATCAAGGCCATGTTCACCCCGCCGGGGTGGTTGCTGGTGGGGTTCATGGCGCTGTCCCCCTCCTGGCACTGGAAGGTGACGGTGTTGTAGACGTGGAGGACGGGCATGTTGGGGGGCAGGACGTGGGCGTAGACGTGCCGCTCCCAGCCGTCGGTGTACGACCAGCTCAGGCCCTTGTACTGGCTCCACTCCTGCCAGTTGAGGACGCCCGCGCGGGCGTCCTGGACGACGGCCAGGGCGCTGACGTTGGCCTGCTGGACCAGGGCGGCGTTGGTGTAGTTCAGGTTCCGCCTGGGGTCGCGGCTGTTCCCCGTGCCGTCGTTAATCAGCGATTCGCTCAAGCAGGCGGTGTTGGAGGTGCCGTCGGTGATGCTCGCCAGCCTGACGGTGACGTTGGCCGTCGCCGCCGCGCCCGCCGACGGACAGAACGCCTGGGCGGTGTACATCCGGGTCATGGAGATCGTGCCGCTCAACCGCGGCGGCGACCCCGCCGGATAGGGCTGGTCTCCCGGCACCAGGATGTTGCGGGGATGGCCCGAGTTGGCGACGTAGTTGAAATTGCCCGGCTGGAACGCCACGGCCGACGCCGGCAGGGTGTTCCGCGTCCCGTCCGACGGACACAGGAACGACGAGACCGACGTCGCGATCACCGTGTTCTCGGTGGGGTTGGGGCCCATCAAGGGGCCGGAGTAGACCCATTCGTCGGTGTAGATCATGTTCAGGCTGTTGTACATCGCCGTCTGCTCGACGAACGGCAGGATGGCGCAGTACCACGAGTGACAGCCGGAATACCCCGTGCCCCCCTCGGTGGCGTAACGGTACTCGTGCAGCGGGGTGGTCTCGTTCACGTCCATGTAGTTGGCGAAGCCCAGGGCCAACTGCTTCAAATTGTTGGTGCATTGGGCCCTGCGAGCGGCCTCCCGCGCGGCCTGCACCGCGGGCAGGAGCAGCGCGATCAACACCGCGATGATCGCGATCACCACCAGTAATTCGATCAGCGTGAACCCGCGCCGACGCTCGATCCTCATGGAAGCCTCTCGCCAAGGGTGTCGAATCGAATGTAATGAAGAAAGACGAACCGACTTCATCGACCGGCCCGTCGCGTCCTCGATTCAGCCCTCGAACGCGACGTTCGAAAATGAGTCCGGATCAAAAGACCGACGTCCCAGCGAACCTGACGACCGCGCCGCCGACCGCTTTATGGATTTTCGAATTTTATGGTAGTCGGCCGACGCCCGCGCGACAATGGCCGCGATCGAGAATTAAACACCTAGACGGGACGCGGACGGGCGGTCCCGGTCGCATCGGGAAATCGAGCGACCGGCGCGGCCGGGGGGGGTGGCGAGGCGCGGGAATCAAGCGGTCGCGGGGGGGACGTGGCGGGGGCCGCCGAGGCTCTTGAGGCGAAGCGCCAGCATGATCCAGGTCCAGCCGCTGAAGACCATGTCGATGCCGACGAACAGGCCGAGGATGGCGATGGTGGCCGGCGAGGGCCATTGCATCCAGATCATCAGGCCCAGGACCAGCTCCAGCAGGCCGCCGGCGAACACCCATCCCCATTGTGGGAACCGGTGCCAGGCGGAGCCGATGGTCCGAAACGCGCCTCCCACCAGCAGCATCGCGGCCAGAAGCAGCGTCAGGGCCAGGATCGCCTCCACCGGCCGGTTGAGCAGCAAGACGCCCACCACGGCGTAGAGCACGCCCATGAGCAGCACCAGGAAGAACCCGCTCCAGTCGCGGGTCCAGAACGCGCCAACGAGCTGGACGACCCCGCCGAGGATGAGCGTGACCCCCAGGGCGAGGGCGGTCGCCAGGGAGGCCAGCATCGGCAGGGCGATGGCGACCATGCCGAAGACGACCAGCAGGATCCCAAGGGCCAGCAGCCAGCCCCAGCGGCCCCGGATCGCCTCCAACTCGTGCCGCAACTGTCGTCTGAACTTCGGATCGCCGACGACGACCACGTCCGTCGGTCCCTGGGGGGTGCTCATGAAACGCCTCCGCGGGTCGTTTGCAAGGATCGCCCCGCGCGGCGCGCGGAACCCGCCGCGACGGGACGAAACGTCTTAAACCCGCCGCGGCGTTTCCGTATCCGATCAAGCAACTCGCGCGCCGCGACGTCGGCGGACGCCGCTCGTCGCCGCCAATCCCAGCGCGGCGAGGCCGGCCATCGCCAGGGCGGGCGGCTCGGAAACCGGCGCCAGGGCGACGTTCAGGACCACCCGCGCGTTCGGCGAGTAGGCCTTGCCCATCCAGTCGATGGCGATCGAGTCGCCGTTGAAGGTGAGGTTGGCGGCGGTCAGTCCCGCCATGGTGGTCGAGGGGTCGATGGTCACGTCGAGGATCGTCGGCGCGCCCGCGAACGTCAGCAGGTTGCCGTTGCGGATCGACAGGCCGTCGCGGTTCAGCGACGTCGCCGACGACGACCAGGCCCCGGCGGTCAGCGAGATGTGGAAGTCGTAGACGATCTGGGTGGAGGTGACGGTCACGTCGAACGTGTTGTACGTCGCCGCGTGCGCCTGGCCGTCGACCGCGAAGGCGGTCGCCGCGCCCGACTTGCCGCCGTAGGCGTAATACTGCGACGTCGCCGTGCTTCCCATGAACCCCGCCCGGGCCGGCGCCGCCGCCCCCAGGACCAGGGTTCCAACCGCCACGACCGCCGCCAACCGCCGCCCGAACACGCCCGTCATGATGTGGTCGCTCCTTGATGTCGCGCCGAGGATCCGTTCCGGCCGCCCGCCGTCGATTCACGGCGGCATGCCTCCAATAGCACCATAGGTCATGAATCAGGCGCGTGTGAACCGCTGAAGATTTTATTTTTGGCGATTTCCCGGCCGAACCCCAGCCGGTTGACGGCTTCGACCGCGGGCCGTTACGATCGGCGGGGATGACGCCGTGGGCCCCGTCGCGTCGAGCGGCCCCTCCGGAAGGGATGCTCCGTCGAAAACACGTCCGACGCGGCTCGCAACGTCCTTCCCCCCTCGCGGGGGAAGGTGGCCCGAAGGGCCGGACGGGGGGGAGGACGCGCCCGAGGACCGTCGGAATCCCAAGCCGCATGGACGGGCCTTCGCGAATCGCGACGGCGTTCTCGCGTGTCGTCCCCCTCATCTGACCGCTTCGCGGTCTGTCTTCCCCCGCGAGGGGGGAAGATCGTTCCCGTTCCGCCCCGCCTGCTTTCCGACAGTGCATGGAAAGGATCGAAGTCGAGACGATGCGCATACTTCTGACCAACGACGACGGCGTCTTCGCGCCCGGCCTGCGGGCGCTTCGCAAGGAGTTGATGAAGCTGGGCGAGGTCACCGTGGTGGCGCCGGCGCTTGAGCAAAGCGGCGTGGCGCACACGATCACGCTGTTGAACCCGGTGGTGGTCAAGCAGGTGGCCGACGACGACGGCTCGATCCTGGGCTGGTCGGTGGAGGGCTCGCCGGCCGACAGCGTGAAGCTGGCCATCTGCGAGCTGATGGAACGACCCCCCGACCTGATCGTCTCGGGGATCAACAGCGGGGCCAACGCCGGGATCAACGTCTTGTATTCCGGGACCGTCGCCGCGGCGATCGAGGGGGCCTTCTTCAAGATCACCAGCGTCGCCGTCTCGCTGGAACTCTCCGAGCGGTTCGACTACCCCACCGCCGCCAGGCGGGCGCGGACGGTCATCGAACGGATCCTGGTCATCAAGCCGGCCGACGGCTCGCTGTTCAACGTGAACATCCCCGCGCATTCGCGAGGCGAGGCCAAGGGGGTCAAGGTGGTGCCGATGGGCCTGGGCCGCCACGGCGAGGGCTTCGAACGCCGCCAGGATCCCCGCGGCCGCACCTACTACTGGCTGACCTACACGCCCCCCCGCGAAGTCCCCGGCCCGGAGACCGACGTCACCGCGCTCGCCGACGGCTACGTCACCGTCTCACCCCTCCACTTCGACATGACCCGCCACGACCTGCTCCAGGACGTCGCCGGCTGGGATTGGACGGGCTGACGCCTCGCTACGGGTAAGCTGATGGGAAGAAGGGAACCACAGAGTCACGGAGAACACAGAGAGGAAGAGAAAGAGGAAATCGAGAGAATCGATCACGGGCCTCGGCAGCCGACCCGGCGATCGATTAAATCCGCGAATTCATATAATATTAAATATATAAAACAATAAGCAAAATATCACAATTCAGCCATTCTTCCTCGATTCCGGTTCTCGATCTTTCTCTTCTCCGTGTCCTCGGTGACTCGGTGGTTGGATTCCTCCCTTGATTTCGGTTCTCGGTCTTTCTCTTCTTCGTGTCCTCGGTGACTCGGTGGTTGGATTCCTCCCTTGATTTCGGTTCTCGGTCTTTCTCTTCTTCGTGTCCTCGGTGACTCGGTGGTTGGATTCCCCTTCCCCTTCCGGCTTCCCCCGGCGCGGTCGGGGCCCTAAGCTGAATAGGAGACGCATCCCCGTCAGGCGAGGCCCCCTCGGGCGAGGTTCCGCGATGATCTCCAAGAAGACGATCGTGCTGGCCGCGGCGCTGGCGACGATCCTGGGCGGCTCGGCCGCGGCGATCCAGGCCGGGGCGGACGAGCCGCCCAGGGATCCCCAGATCGGCCGGGCATTCCGCGTCCCGTATCGACTCACCGACACGAACCACTTCCTCGTCCGCGTCCGAATCGACGGCAAGGGCCCGTTCAACTTCCTGGTCGACTCCGGCGCCCCGGCGCTTTACGTCGCGACCGAGACCGCGAAGAAGATCGGCATCGCCCCGCCGAAGGACGGCTTCTGGACGCCGATCGACCTGTTGGAGATCGAGGGGGGCGCGCGGTTGGAGAAGGTCAAGGGCCGGGTGGAGGACCCGTTCCAACTCGTCGGCATGAACGCGCTGGGGCTGCCGGGGGCGTCGATCGACGGCATCCTCGGCTTCACGATCCTGGCGCGGTTCAAGCTGGACATCGACCTGTCGCGCGATCGGATGACCTGGACCCGGCTGGACTTCGTCCCCTCCGACCCGCCGATCCCCGACGACGCCGACCGCAAAAACGCGCCTTTGGAGATGAAGATGATGAACGCCCTGGGCCCGTTGGCGAAGGGCCTGGCGTTGTTCATCGGCAAGCAGCCCGAGGACGAGGTGGCCCCGCGCGGGTTTTTGGGCCTGGAGTGGGACGAGGCGGACAAGGCCGTGACGATCCGACGCGCCCTGCCCGATTCCCCCGCCGCCGCGGCCGGCGTCCGCGACGGCGACGTTCTGCTCCGCGTCGACGGCAAGCCGATCGAATCCGCGAAGGCCGCCCGCGACGCCCTCGCCGAGGTCCGCCGCGGCGACTCGGTCGAACTGGTCGTCAAACGCGAAGGCGCGGAGAAGACGTTCAAGGTCGTCGCCGGGGAGGGGCTCTAAGCCATGAACGAACATCGATCCCTAAGCCGCGCGGCTCGGCTTCGGCCGCTTCTGGTCCCGGTCGCCGCGGCGCTCGCGGCGCTCGCGTACTGGCTGGGCCCCGTCGCCGCGCAAGCGCCCGTCGCCGACGAGCCGGCGCGGGCGGTCTTCACGATGTTGCCGTCGAACCACATGCTCCTGCGGGCGACGGTCAACGGCAAGGGGCCGTACAACCTGATCTTCGACCTGGGCGCGCCGATCACGCTGTTGAGCAACCGCGCCGCCGAGGAGTCCGGGACGGTCGACGCCAAGACTCCGCGGTCGTTCCTGTTCTCGATGCGGGGCGAGGCCGAGGTCGACGAGCTTCGGGTGGGGTCGCTCAAGGCCGAGAAGCTGCCGGTGGTCGTCTTCGACCATCCCGCCTTGGGGCTCTTGAGCGACGCCTTCGGCCGACGGATCGACGGCATCATCGGCTTCACGTTCTTCGCGAGGTATCGCACGACGATCGACTACCAGAAGGACGAGATGACCTTCAAGCCGGTCGACGTGGAGGTCCGCGACCTGATGAAGGACCTTCCCGACAGGATCGCCGGGCCCAAGGTGGCGCGGCGGAAGGTGCTGGCGTCGGCCGGACTCTGGGGCCTTCGGATGGGAGCGGTCGAGCCGGGGGGCGCCGGCGTGAGGGTCGCGGCGGTGGTCGCGGACTCTCCCGCGGCGCGCGCGGGGCTTGAGGCCGGCGACGTGGTGACGAGCGTCGACGAGCGCTGGACCACGGACGTCGCCGACGTCCACGCCGCCGCCGCCGGGGTCGAGCCCGGCCGCGAGGCCGCGGTGGTCGTCCGCCGCGGCGGGAAGGAACTGACCCTCACCGTCCGCCCCGCCGACGGGGCTTGAACCGAGACCGACCGCCACGGATCACGCAGCGAGTGAACGGTCTTCCCCCCTCGCGGGGGAAGACAGACCGCGCAGCGGTCAGATGAGGGGGACGACAAGCAAGTGGATCCTCGGGTTTCGCGACGGCCCGTCCGGCAAGCCCTGGACGCCGACGGCCTTCTGGCGCGTCCTCCCCCCCGTCCGGCCCTTCGGGCCACCTTCCCCGCGAGGGGGGAAGGCCGTTGGGATCGCCGACTCGAAACCCGTGACGCCCTGGAAACCCGGAGCCCAAGCCATGACGCGGAATTGCAATCGTCTCGCCCTCGCCGCGGCCTGCCTCGCCCTGGCGGTCCTCGTCGGCTGCACCGAGCCCAAGCACGTCGGCGGCAAAAAGAAGAACGCCGTCGCCCACGCCCCGGCCGCGGCGGTCGAGAAGCAGGAGCCCGAGTTCATCGTCGGCAAGCGGACCAAGGAGATCGTCCCGGTCGGCTCCGAGGCCGCCCAGGGCGCGAACGTCGTCGCCAAGCCCACGATCACCGCCAAGGATCCGATCACCCTCCAGGGCAACGCCTACGTCACGATGATCGGCAAGACGTCGATCCTTCAGATCCAGCACGCCGTGGACCTCTACCACGCGACCAACGACCGCTACCCGGCCAACTACGACGAGTTCATGGCCGAGATCATCCAGGCCAACAACATCGCCCTGCCCCAACTCCCCGCGTACCAAAAATACGGCTACGACGAGCCAAGCCACAGCCTGGTGATCCTGGAATACCCGCACTAAGGAGAGCCGCGCCCGACGCGGGAGTCCTCGCTGGCGGTGTTTGGCGAGGACTCCCTTGATTCGCCCGTCACTTCGCCAGCGGGGTGATGACGATCTCGCGGAACTCCATGGGGGCGCCCTCGGATTGGAGGCAGATCGCGCCGCGGGTGACGCTGCAATTCGTCGCCTCGTTGACCAGATGGCCGTTGACGTTCACCTGGATGGTGGAGCCTCGGCAGACGATCTCCATGCGGTTCCACTCGCCCGTCGGCTTTTCCGAGTCCTCGGTCAGGTTCTTGTAGCGGCGGTCGGTCCTGCGGGCCGTCTCGTCGGGGACGTCGAGTTCCGTGCCGATGATCCAGAAGTCGCCGGCGTCGTCCTTGGCGAGTTGAACCTCGATCGACCTGGGCCAGACCCCGAGGGCGCGGGGCGTGGAGGCGTGGACGAGCACGCCGCCGTTGCCCCCTTGCGTCCCGGCCGGCCATCGCCATTCGAGGGCGAGCGCGTAGTCGCCGTATTCCTTCTCCGTCTTGAGATACCCGATGGGCCGACCCGCGCACTTGAGAACGCCGTCGGCGACGGTCCAGGTCCCGGCCGGTTCGCCGCTCCCCTCGTCGGCCACGACGGACCATCCCTCAAGGTCCCGCCCGTTGAAGAGCCGGATCGAACGATCTTGCGCGAGCGCGGGCGCCACCCAAACGAAGAGAGAGAGGCCGATCAACGCGGGTCTCATGACGACGTCCCCAAGAGTGTCGAGCGTCCGACCGGGGCCGGGCGCCACGCGCGCGACGGCCGCCGGTCGAGGATTATAGTCGCCCCGCGCGCCGCGTGCGACGACCGGACGGCGCGTTGGCGGACCAGACCCTCAGCGATCGCCGCGGAGGACGCGGACGGCGGCGACGGGGGGCTCGACGCCCTCGAAGGCGATTCGGAAGTCGGCCCCGGCGTTCTGGACGCCTCCGAACCGGGCGTCGGAGACGTCGAAGCGGGCCGTCCTCCAGGCGCGGGAGCCGGATAGCCGCTCGGCCCGCGCGTTCTTGTAGGCGCCTCCCATCGTCGCCTTCCCGTCGGTCGAGTCGTACTGAAGGACGAGCGCGCCGGGAGCGGCGTCGTAATAGTCGACCTCGACGGTCACGCGCATCGGCGGGGGAGTCTTGAAGCCGTCGTCGACGCGGAAGTACAGGTAGCGGCCGGCGCTCACGCCCGTCGTCGGCTTCCGCGCGGGCTTGCCGTCGATGATGGTCGGGACCGACTCGCCGTCGGCGGCGTCGAGCCGTTCCAGGCCCTTCGCCGCGTCGTCGGCGCCCAGGGTCGTGGAGACCGCCTCCGCGCCGGTGTAGGGGGTCTTCGGCGGGGGCGGGACGATCCCTTGTTTGAACATGTCGACGTATTTTCGGGTCATGTCGATGTACTTGCGGCCGTACTCGCGGGCCTCGGCGATGGTGGTCCCCTCGTGGAACTCGTTCCAGGTCTCGACGATGACGATCCTGGGCTGGCGGTTGAGGGCTTTGAGCCAGGCGCGCTCGTAGAACGCGCCGTCTTCGCGGTCGACGACCAGGGGTTCGCGGCCGGGGACGGCGGAATGGTCGTAGCCGGGGCCGATCTCGGCGACCCGTCCCAAAAAGTTGGGGCTGACCGCGCCTCCCCAGGCGTAGACGTCGTCGGCCTCGACCTTCCAGGAGACCTCTTTAATCACGTGGGGGACCAGGCCGCCGAACCGCTTGGGGAACTCGGCCTTGAGGTGGTCGATGCACGACTGGTCGTGATCCTTGGCGAAGCTCGCGGCGTACAGGTCGATGATCGGCCGGCCGTCCAGAAGCGCCCAGTGACGGGGGGGGATCATGGAGAAGAAGCTCTGGATGGTGGCGTAAAACCAGATGCGGCCGTAGTCGGTGGTCAGGTCGGCGTGATAGCCCCAGGCGTTGGATTTGAGCGTCGACGTGTCGTAGAAGAGGCCGACGGCCGGCGGTCGGATCCCCTCGGCCTTCAACTCGTCGAGCGCCTTCACCAGGGGCGGCAGGCCCTCGAAGCTCCAGTGCATCGGCGTCCCCGGTTTCTGGTCGGCGGGGGTGCCCCAGAAGACCGGCAAGACGACGTCGATCCCCGCGGCGATCATGTCCTTGAGCTGCTGCTTGTGCCAGGCGACGTTCCTGTACGAGAAGCCCTCCAACGTCGGCGGGTGGGTGGTCAGGGCGTCGGTGCCGTCGCCATCGACGACGTGGGCTTTCGAAGGGGCGTCGTACCAGTAGAAGTAGTGGGTCATGACGATCTTGTCGTCGGGACCGAACCGGCGGGCGTCGGCGAAGTCGCCCGGCTTCAGGTCGACGTAAGGCCCCGGGGGCGGCGGGATCGGCAAGGCCGGCGCGGGCTGGGCGCATGCGGCCGGGACCGCGAGGACGATGCTGGCGACGGCCGCGAGGGTCCGGCTTCGAATCGTTCGGATCATGGCGACGACTCCCCGCCGGCCGCGACGGTGATCCGTCGGGCCGGCTGTCGCTGGCGGGACGTTGAGGCGGGAAGGACGGACCCGCGCGAGGTCCGAATCCGGCCGCGATTATCGACCCGACGACCGCCCGAGGCAAGGGCGCCGCGCGGGGATGGCGGATCGTCGCCCCGAAGTTTATCATCGGGGCTTCCTCCGGAATTCACGCCGACTCGCGCGAGGGTATGCAAATGTTAAACGTCCGATACGTCCTTGGGATCGCGCTGGCGCTCGCGCCGGCGGTCGCCGCGACGGCCGAGGAGGCGCCGGCGTTCCGGCCGCCGTCGGTGCCGTTGATCGCCCACGACCCGTACTTCAGCGTCTGGTCCCACGCCGACAAACTCACCGACGACGCCACCCGCCACTGGACCGCCGCGCCCCAACCGCTGTGCGGCCTGGTCCGGATCGACGGCGAGACCTACCGGATCATGGGCGCCGAGCCCAAGGACGTCCCGGCGCTCGAGCAGGTCTCGCTTGAGGTCCGGCCGACCAAGACGATCTACAAGTTCCAGAACGACGCCGCGGCCGTGGAACTGACGTTCCTGGGGATGGCGGTGCCGTACAACCTGGAGATGCTCGCGAGCCCCGTCACCTACATATCATGGCGGGTCGAGTCCCGCGACGGCGAGCCGCACGAGGCGTCGGTCTTCCTGAGCGCCACGGGGCATCTGGCGGTCAACACGCCCGACCAGGCGGTCGTCTGGGGTCGCGAGGAGATGGGGCCGGTGAAGGCGGTCAAGATCGGCTCGCAGGAGCAGCCGATCCTGGAGCGCCGCGGCGACGGCACGCGGATCGACTGGGGATCGCTGTACCTGGCCTCCGGCCAGCCCCGGACGGTCCTGGCCGCCGCCCCCGCCGCGACGCTCGCGGCCACCTTCGCCAGGGACGGCGGCCTGCCGGCCGAGGACGACAAGGCCATGCCCCGCAAGGTCGCCGACGGCGCGCCGGCCGTCGCGCTGGCGACCGCGTTGGGGACCGTCAAGCCCGACGCCCCGGCCTCCACGTTCGCCATGATCGCCTACGACGACGACTACGCCATCGACTACATGGACGAATGGCTCGTCGGCTTCTGGAAGCACCGCCTCCAGGAGCAGGGCAAGGGGAAGGCCCAGCCCTTCACGGCGCTCCTCCTGAAGCATCACCTCCGCAAGGACGTCTACGAGAAATACTGCGACAGCTTCGACAAGCGGCTGGTCGACGTGCTGACCGAACTGGGAGGCCGGGAGTACGCCGAGATCGGCGCCCTGGCGCATCGCCAGTCGCTGGCCGGCGCGACCCTCGCGGCCGACTCCAAGGGGATGCCACTTTGGTACACCAAGGAGAACTCCTCCAACGGCTGCATCGCCACCGTGGACATCGCCTACCCGCAGTTCCCCCACCTGATCCTCTTCAACCCGCTGCTGGCCAAGGCGATGCTGGTCCCGGTGCTCGACTACTCGGCCTCCCCGCGCTGGCCGTGGCCGTTCGCCCCGCACGACCTCGGCACCTACCCGGCGGCCACCGGCCAGGTCTACGGCGGCGGCGAGCGCTCCGAGGAGAACCAGATGCCGGTGGAGGAGAGCGGCAACATGCTGCTCATGGTCGCCGCGATCGCCCACGTCGACAAGAACGCCGAGTTCGCCGCCAGGTACTGGCCGACCTTGACGAAGTGGGCCGAATACTGCGAGCGCGAGGGGTTCGACCCGGCCAACCAGCTTTGCACCGACGACTTCTCCGGCCACCTCGCCCGCAACGCCAACCTGTCCGTCAAGGCGATCCTCGGCATGGCCGCCTTCGGCAAAATGGCCGCCATGCGCGGCGAGGACGACCAGGCCAAGCACTACACGGACGCCGCCAGGGAACTCGCCCGCAAGTGGATGACGATGGCCGACGCCGGCGACCACTACCGGCTCACCTTCGACCCCGGCGACACCTGGAGCATGAAGTACAACCTGATCTGGGACAAGATCCTCGGTCTGGACGTCTTCCCCCCGGAGGTCGTTGAGAAGGAGCTGGCCTTTTATTCCAAGCACTTCAACAAGTACGGCCTGCCCCTGGACTCGCGCAAGGCGTTCACCAAGACCGACTGGCTGGTCTGGACGGCCTCGCTGGCGTCGGACAAGGCGACGTTCGAGTCGTTCGTCAAGCCGATCCACAAGATGCTGAACGAGACCGCCGACCGCGTCCCGTTCACCGACTGGTACTGGACCGACTCCGCCAAGCACGCCGGCTTCCGGGCCCGTCCGGTCATCGGCGGGGTCTTCATTCGGGCCTTGACCGACGCCCAGCCGTACTGGCGGAGCTGTCTGGAACTGGCCAGGGCCGACGCCAAGACCCTCGGCCTGGGCCGCGACTGGGCGCCCCAGCCGGTGCCGCGGACGGTCGTCCCGCTGGTGAAGACCGCGCGCGACGAGGCGACGACCTGGAAGTACGTCCTCGACCCGCCGCCGGGCGCCTGGATGGGACCGGATTACGACGACCGCGAGTGGAAGGCCGGCAAGGCGGGCTTCGGCACCAGGGAAACCCCCGGCGCCGTCGTCGGCACCGTCTGGGACGGCCCGGAAATCTGGATCCGGCGCGCCATCGACGTCCCCCGGGAGGCCGTCGACGCCGGCGCGGACCTTCGACTCTACGTCCACCACGACGAGGACGCCGAGATCTACTTGAACGGCGTCCTGGCGGCCAGGCTCGGCGGCTACACCAGCGAGTACCGCCCCTTCCGGATCAGCCCCGAGGCGCTCAAGACGCTGAAGCCCGGCAAGAACGTCCTCGCCGTCCACTGCCGCCAAACCCAGGGCGGCCAGTACATCGACGTCGGCCTCGCCAAGCTCCAGGCCGCCCACTGACCCCGAACGCGACTCCGCGAAATGCCACGAAGCAACCGCGCCGTCCCCTCTCCCGCCGGGAGAGGGTGGCCCGAAGGGCCGGGTGAGGGTCGTCGCGCTTCGGAGGCGCCCCGGGTTTGCGTCATCCCGACCCGACGCTCCTTCCGAAGCGCCGCGACCCTCGCGAGCCGTCGCCAAACGGCCTTCTCCCCTTGAGGGAGAAGGTGGCCGAAGGCCGGATGAGGGGTCGCGCGACCGGCGGCCATCGGTTTTGAAGTCGTTGTCAAACCACGGCTTACGCCGAAACGCGACGCCGGTCGACCCCTCATCCGGCCCTTCGGGCCACCTTCTCCCTCAAGGGGAGAAGGCGATGATCGCCTCGGCCTCTGAAAAAGTGTCGGGCGGTCGGGTCGCCTCCCGCCGTCTCACTCGTCGTACTTGAGGAGGAACTTCGGGTTGACGACCTTGAAGCTGAGCCGGCCGCCGACGTCCTCGTCGTGTTCCTCGACGAGCGGACGGAGGACCACCCCTTCGCGCTGGGCCTTCGGGTTCAGGGCGCTGGGGCCTTCGGAGAACGCCACCAACCGATCGACGTCGTGGTCGAGGACCAGCGTCCCAAGCTGGGGGACCGGCTCAAGGCCGACCGCCTCCAGGAGCTTCAAGCCGTCGCCGTGGTCGAGGAGCCGATAGGCGTCCACGTCCAGGACGTTGAACACGCGGATCGCGACCCCCGGCAGGGCGTACTTGTTCTTCTGGACGCCGGGGCCGATCACTTCGGCCTGGAGCGCCACGTCGCGGTCGAGCCGCGCCCGGGCGTCGCGCAGCTTCTCCTCCAGCCGGAGCGTCCTGGCGACCCTCGCCAGCAGGTTCGTCTCGTCGGTCTCGTCGAGCCAGAGGTTCCGGCTGCAAAGGCCGAACTCGCCCTGGCGGACGAAGGCCGTCAGCGACGTCCCGTCGAGCTTCTCGGTGACGTAAAACGTCTTGCCGCGGTGACGTTCGAGCGCCTTCTCCAGCAGTTGCACGCGGACCTCGTCGGTCTTCGGCAGGAAGCCGGGGAACGCTCCCTTGACCCTTCCTCCCATGCCGACCGGCGCGGGGGGCTCCCACTTCAGGACGCCGAGCGCGTCGGTGACGTCGGCCCCCTCGTCGGTCGGAGCGCCGGGGGGCAGGATCGAGAGCGGGAAGCAGATCCCCTGGGAGACCTGGCCGCGGAGCTTGACCGTCCGGATCCGAAACCCCGCCGGCAGCGCCTCGGCGCCGTCGACGTCGGTCTGGGCCGGCTTGAAGCAACTGGCGCGGAGGAACTCGAACTCCGGCCGCTCGGGCAGGAGCGAGTCGATCTCGCAATACACGATCCTCTCGCCGGGCCGATGCTCCCCCTTCTTCGCGACGACCCACCAGCCGAGGACCCGGATCCTCTCGATGGCGTCGGCGCCGGGAATCGGCTCGACGGCGTTGACCGTCTGAATGCTGGCGAGCTTGCGCATGGGGGCTCCCTTCTTCTTGTTTTCGATCCCGATCCGACACCCGCGCCGGGCCGGAGGTTCGGTCGAGCTCCCGTAGTAGACCTTCGCACTTAAGAATGTGGGTGTTTTTGTAGGCTGGGTCTGGACCCGGCGCTCGCGCGCCTTGGCTTTTTCCAAGCTGGGTCACGACCCAGCCTACGGGACTTCCCCATGATCCCGATGCGACACCCGCGCCGGGCCGAAGGTTCGGTCAGGATCGCCGGGGAGTGGGACGGGCGCCGCCGACGGTGTAAACTGTCTCCGTCGTGCCTTGTCTCCACTCTTCCGCCGTTCGATCGTCGAGGGCGCCTCATGCCGTCGGAAAGCCCAGCAAGCGCCCTGGACCGCGCCCGGAGCAAGGCGTACCGCCGGCTCCTGCCGCTTTTGTTCATTTGTTACGTCGTGGCCTACGTCGATCGGACGAACGTGGGGTTCGCGAAGCTGAAGATGCAGGCGGACCTGGGTCCGCTGGGGTTCTCGGAGAAGATCTTCGGCTTCGGGATGGGGATCTTCTTCGTCGGCTACCTGCTGCTTGAGATCCCCGGATCGGTGCTGGTGGAGCGCTGGAGCGCGCGGAAGTGGATCTGCCGGATCATGATTTCGTGGGGGATCGTGGCCGCGATGACGGCGTTCGTCCACGAGCGGTTCGGGGTCGTCACCGACGCCGTGGAGGCCGTCACGCGCGCCACGGGCGGGCTGCTGGAGGCGACCGTCGGCGGCGGCGAGGGCTCCTACGCCGAGGCGATGCAAGGACCGGGCGCGGCGTTCATCGGCCAGTTCTTCGGCGTGAGGTTCCTGCTGGGGCTGGCGGAGGCGGGGTTCTTTCCGGGGGTGGTCGTTTATCTGTCGCACTGGTTCCCCAGGCGCGACCGCTCGCGGGCGCTGGCCTGGTTTTTGATCGCCGCGCCCCTGTCGCAGATCATCGGGCCGCCGATCTGCAACGAGATGATGAACATCGGCGGCGACGGCCCGGGGCCCCTGGGGATCCTCGGCTGGCAGTGGGTCTTCGTGCTCTGGGGAATCCCCGCGGTCGCGCTGGGGTTCGTCGTCTTCTTTTATCTGACCGACCGCCCCGCCCAGGCGCGCTGGCTGACGACCGAGGAGGCCGAGGCGCTTCAGGCCGAACTCGACGCCGAGAAGGCCGCCAGCCGCGCCGCGGGACATTTCACCATCGCCCAGGCGCTGGCGCATCCCAGGGTGCTGCTTTTGGCGCTGGCGTTCTTCCTCTGCACCTGCGGGAATTACGCGGTCGAGATGCAGATGCCGTCGATCATCCAGGACTGGTACGGCTTCTCCACCGATCGCATCGCGCTTTTGCTGATGATCCCGCCGATCGGCTCGCTGGTGGCCCAACTCTTCGTGGGCTGGAACTCGGATCGAACCGGCGAGCGGGTGCGGCACACCTATCTGCCGATCCTGGTGGGGGCCGTCGCGATGGCCCTGATCCCGTTTTCCCACGGCGGGTCATGGCTGACCGTCCTGGGCTTCACGGTGGCGCTGGTGGGGTTCAAGGCGTACCTGCCGGCGTTCTGGATCCTGCCGGGGATGTTCCTGACCGAGTCGGCCGCCGCGGCGAGCATCGGCCTGATCAACTCGGTGGCGAACCTCGGCGGCTGGGTCGGGCCGACCCTGGTCGGCGTGTTGAAGCAGAACACCGACTCCTACGACACGGCGCTTTGGATCCTCGCCGGGTTCATGGTCGTCGCCGCGGCGATCATCGCCAACATCGGCGTCGGCAAGCGTCCCGCGACGGAGTGATCCGCGACCCCGCGATCAAGTCCGGGCCTCGCCTACGCGCGCGCCCTCGGCGTCGAAACCGCCTCCGGCGACGGCGCGGCCCCGCCCGCGAAGTCCGGCCAGAGGTCGCCCGGCGCGACGTCCAGGGCGCGCGCCAACCGCTCGACCGTGCGACGCTGGGGGCGGCAACTCCGCGCCAGCAGCATCGAGATCGCCGGCTGGCCGACGTCGCTGGCCCGCGCCAGTCGCGACTGGCTGAACCCCTTGGCGGCCATGACCGCGCTTAAACGCTCGGCGAACGTGGCCTCCTCGGCGTCCATCCGCCGGGCGACCTGGCGCTCGGACTCGTCCAGGTCGTCCTCCGACTCCAGGTCGAACGCCTCGGCCGTCGAATGGAGCGACTCGAGGAAAGGGGTGAACCAAAATTCCCGACGAATTCGCGCGGGCCTCGGTCACGGTACGGCGCGAGGCCGACGACGGGCGACCGGCCGAAGGGTCTCGCGTCGCCTCCCGCTTTCAGAACTCGACGTCGAAGGGGACGTCGATGACAGGGAGGCCGGCGCGGGTGGAGGCGTCGCGGACGTACTCGCGCCAGTAGGGCCAGGCGTGGGAGACGGCGACGTCGAGGAAGACGTTCAGCAGCGTCTCGTCGACCGCGGCGACGAGGACGTCGTCGATCTCGTAATCGAGCCGGAACGACGCATCCACCGTCAGGACGGGGGCGGAGGCCGCCTTCCTCCTTCGGCCCGTCGGCGTGGCGCGCTCCGCGACCAGCCGGCAGTGACAGACGACGCGCAGGCGAGCCGTCGCGGGGTCGAGGTCGTACTCGGTCTCCGGGGGGTCCATCTCCAGCATGTACGGGCCGGCGTCGACGAGGCCGTCGGGGTCGGCGACGACCGACGCGCGTTGCAAGACCGCCCGCTTGATCCGGAACGAGTCGACCATCGACGCGATCCCGCCCACCATCCTTTGCAGGTCTTCGGGGCGGACGTCGGGAAACGGGAGCGAGGCAGGGACGTCGGCGGGGGGTTTGGGCGTGGCGCGTTTGCGGGCCATGGGCGAGGTCCTCGGGCGATCGGATCGGGTCGTCTCGGCGGTCGTTTTCAAACGTATCCCGACGGGGAAGGCCACGCAACCGCCGCGCCGACGCCCGCTTGAGAAGGCCGCGGCCGGGACTTATGATCGGACCTTGCGTTGCAGGGGGCCCGCGCGCGAGCGGCGGCGGGCCGGAATCGGCTCATGTCATTCGGCGCCCGCGGGGGAAGAACGAGAACGATGGCCAAGACGACGGACTACCTGGCGCTGGATTTGGGCGCGGAGAGCGGCCGCGGGATGCTCGGACGATTCGACGGCGCGCGGCTGGGCCTGGAGGAGATCCACCGCTTCTCCAACGGCCCGGTCCAGATGCTCGACACCCTCTACTGGGACCTTCCCCGCCTCTTCGCCGAGATGAAGGAGGCGATCCGCAAGACCGTCGCCGTCAAGGCGTCGCTGGACGCGATCGGGGTCGACACCTGGGGGGTCGACTTCGGCCTCATCGGCCGCGGCGACACCCTGCTTGGCAACCCCGTCCACTACCGCGACCGCCGCACCGACGGCATGCTCGACGCCGCCTTCGCCAGGATCCCCAGGGAACGGATCTACGAGATCACCGGCCTTCAATTCCTGCCGTTCAACACCGTCTATCAGCTTCTGGCGCTCAAGACCGCCGGCTCGCCGCTCCTGGACGTCGCCGAGACGATGCTGATGATGCCCGACGTCCTGGGCTGGCTCCTGACCGGCGTCCGCGCCGCGGAACGCACCGACTCGTCCACCACCCAACTGCTCGACCCCGCGACCGGCGCGTGGTCCGACGAGATCTGCTCCGCCCTGGGCCTGCCCCGCTCCATCCTGCCGGACCTGATCGAGCCCGGATCCGAACTGGGCCCGCTGCGGGCCGACGTGGCCGAGGAGACGGGGCTTTCCAAGGGCGTCGCGGTGATCGCCCCGCCGACCCACGACACGGCCAGCGCCGTCGTCGCCGTGCCGACGGCCAGCGCCACCGTCGGGACCGACTCCCCGCCGGACTGGTGCTACCTCAGCTCCGGGACGTGGTCGCTTCTGGGCGTGGAGGTCCCCCGGCCGGTGATTAACGCGGAGACGTATCGATACAACTTCACCAACGAGGGGGGCGTGCTGGGGACCACGAGGCTCTTGAAGAACATCATGGGGCTGTGGCTGGTGCAGGAGTCGCGCCGGACCTGGGCGCGGGCCGGCAACGACATGAGCTACGAGCAGTTGATGGCGATGGCCATGGCGTCGCCGGCGTTCGGCCCCCTGATCGACCCGGACGACCCGTCGTTCCTCTCCCACGGCGACATGCCCGCGCGGATCGCCGCCTACTGTCAAAGGACCGGCCAGCCGGCGCCGGAGTCCGAGGGGGCGGTGATCCGGACCTGCCTGGAGAGCCTGGCCTTGAAGTACCGCTGGACGATCGCGCGGTTGGAGTCGATCCTGGGGACGACGATCAAGACGATCCACGTCGTGGGCGGCGGCTCGAAGAACACGCTGCTCTGCCAGTTCGCCGCCGACGCCTGCGGCCGTCCGGTCCACGCCGGCCCGGTGGAGGCCACGGCGATCGGCAACATCCTGACGCAGGCGATGGGCCGCGGCCGGATCGGCTCGCTCAAGGACCTGCGCGCCATCGTCGCCCGCTCGTTCCCCGTGACCGTCTTCGAGCCCCGCGACACCCGCGCCTGGGACGACGCCGACGGCCGCTTCCAGGAGTTGGTCGGATCGTGAGGCGCATGAGCGCATGAAAAGCCCCGGCCGTGAGGCCGGGGCGCGGTTTAATCCGCCGAGGCCGCGGCCCCGTGAGGTGGGCCGCATCGGCGCTCACTCTGAACGCTCTTCGCCGGCACCTTGGAGAATTGAGGCTCGATCTTGTAACCATCGGCCAGATAGCCGGCTCGCCGACGGTCCTTGATTCGCCTCCGCGTCTCCATGACGCGACGCACTTGATCACCATCGACTCCTGGATTCGCCTCGATCAGGCGCTCCACCTCTTCCCTCTTCACGACCGCCTCCTCTCGAGTCAAAAGAAGTCGTGATAACCCTTGACCGTGTGAGTTACGTTCGCGTGCCCTCGTCGCAGCATATAATCGGTGATCGCCCGGTAGTAATTCCTTACGAGGTCGCGGAGTTTGGGTTCGGCCCCAAAATCGTCGATCTGAAGTTGGAGTGACTCGCGAAGTACTTGCATGGACAGGCATCTGCCGTGTGAGAGTCTATCCGGTAAGCCTTGCGGGCCGTAAACTGTTGGTGCGGAAGGACGCACCACCAATCGACAGCCCCAAGGACGACCCGCGATGCGCAAGCCTTATCCTTCGGATTTGACCGACGAGCAGTG
>Ga0209916_1001129_pt1 | contig 26833 bp, 19 predicted proteins | sample ThiBio_1000_plan_FD_183956 | JGI IMG/M metagenome (GOLD analysis project Ga0209916, IMG submission 183956) | Wastewater bioreactor microbial communities from Cape Town, South Africa - Thiocy_solids_2 (SPAdes) | ecosystem: Engineered > Bioreactor > Thiocyanate-remediating > Anaerobic-Aerobic ... | reverse complement strand
AGCGCAGCCGCGTGGCGGCGGCCAGCTCCGCCGCATCGACTTCCAGCGTCTTGTCGCGGCCGGAAGCCAGCTCGTCGATGCGGGCCTGGTTGATGTCGAAGCCGACGGTGTCGTAGTGCTTGCCGAATTCCACGGCGAGCGGCAGGCCGACATAACCCAGGCCCACGATGGCGAGCTTGGTGTTCTGGATGTTCCGCATACGGGCACCTCGGATGCTTGGGTGGAACGCGCCGATGCGCGCGTCGATCCGGCAGTCACAGCCACGATCGGGCACGCTTGTGGATCACCGTTCAGGGGAGCTGCCAGCGATCGCGGAAGCATGGAGACATGGGGTGCGCGGACCGCAGCCGCGGGATCGCGGCGGCAGCGTGCCGGCCGGCGCGGGTTCCGGCGCCGGATCCGCGGGCCATCCCGCGTTTACGCGCCATCGAGGCCACCCGCGGAAGGCCCGCGGTGACCTGGCGCGACGGAGGGTCACGTTGCGCTGACACTGACATGGTGCGGACTATGCCAAGGTGGACTGTGCACGAATCGTGCACGCCGGCCTCGGCGGGCCGCCGAGGAGCCTTGAACGGGATGGGGTCAGCTGCCTGGCGGAGCGGGCGGCGACGCGCCCGACGTCAGTGGAGGATGTCCAGCTGGAACATCAGCCAGCCGGCGAGTGCGCTCAGCGCCAGACAAAAGGTAAGCCAGAACCCGCGGGAGTTTTTTCCCCATACCCGCGGCTTGTTCTCGTTGTTTTCCATGGTCTTGCGCATTGGTGGCGGGGCAGGCCGCGGTTCAGTCGATGGGCCTGGTGAAGCCAGTATCGTGCCAAGCGAAGAATGATGCGAGCGGGCGTTAAGGTAGCGCGGCCTCCGGCTGCCGGATTGGGATACAAATCGCAATTCGGACCGGCTGTTCGCCATGGCCGCGCACGATGCGCCGCCGGCTTCCGGGCGTGCGGCGGCGACCGGCAGGCGATGCCGCAGGCCGGCTCACCCGGACGGTGTCGCTGCAGGTCAGAAGCAGCCAAAAATTTGCCGCCGAACGCGGCTGACGCCGGGACTTGCGGGGAGTTCCGGGGCGCCGAGCGCAGCGGCGGGATCTTGCGGGCTCCGACCGGCCCGCCCGCACCGACGATGGCCATCGTGTTGGTCGGAGCAGCTCGCGCGAAACGTGGCGGCGAATGCGCGCAGACCGCGCCAGCACCGCCGCTCATGCATTCATTGAACCGGCAAATGCACGGTTTCATACGCATAACGCAAGCTGAATTAGATAATGGTCAATGCCATGCATCCGATCATCCGTGATGTTTCATTCACGTGGTATATGGCATCACATAAATCCCGTTTAACAGTCTATTTCTGTCGCGGGTATCCACGCTCAGGTACAGGGAGTACTCAGGAAGAGTCATTTCGCGTTTTGCGAGCCACTTTGGTGCGATCGGGGAAAATCCGGTTCGCGGGAGTGGATCTGTGCTGCTCAATGGCGATTTGCCGGCGTGTTTTGGCGGTCGTCCCTGCGAGGACCTGTTGACCATGAGAAAGATTGCCGCGTTTGTCGTTCTGGGTTGGGTGCTGCTCGTCAGCGGTTGTGTGTGGGCTCCGGGACAACGCATGTCCAGCGACGGACTGGTTCGAGGCACGCCCACCGACAGCAGCCAGGTGCAGCTGGTGACGATCACCCCGCAACTGCTGACGGAAGATCATGCGCAGATGCTGGGCGCCGCGGTGCCGCAGGCGCTGCTGTCGTACAAGCCGGAACCTTACCGCGTAGGTCCCGGCGACACGCTTTACATCACGGTGTGGGACCATCCCGAACTGACGTCGCCGGCCGGCTCGCAGCAGCAGACCGCCGCCAACGGCCGACTGGTCCGTTCGGACGGCACCATGTTCTACCCGTATGTCGGCGCGGTGAAGGTCGCGGGCATGACCATCGAGCAGGTACGCCAGACCATCGGCTCGAAGATCGCCAAGTACGTGGAGCGGCCGCAGGTGGACGTGGGCGTCGTCGGTTACAACAGCCAGCAGGTACTGCTGCAGGGCGCCTTCATGAAGACCGAGCCGCAGCCGATCACGACGGTTCCGCTGACCCTGGGGCAAGCCCTGGGCACGGCCCAGATCAACGCCGATCAGGCCAACATGTCCGACCTGATCCTGACCCGTGACGGGCAGGATTACCACCTCGACCTGACCGCCCTGGGCAATGGCCACAGCATCGCCCAGGATATTTACCTGAAGCCCGGCGACCGCCTGATGCTGCCGTACAACGACACCCAGGAGGTATACGTGATGGGTGAAGTGCTGCATCCGCTGGCGGTCACTTTCAGGAGCGTCGCCGACATCACGCTGACGCAGGCGCTGGGTCGGGCCGGTGGCCTCAATCCGGTCACCTCCAATGGCAAGGAGGTCTACGTCATCCGTGGCGCGAAGAACATCGACAACACGCCGGCCAAGGTCTTTCAGCTGGATGCGCGCTCGCCGGCGGCGTTCGCGCTCGGCGACCGCTTCAAGGTGAAGCCCGGTGACGTGGTGTTCGTCGGTGCGGCCGGGGTGACCCGCTGGAACCGCGTGCTGAGCCAGTTGCTGCCGTCGGCCAACCTGCTGAGCAGCGCCGCCGCCGCGAACTACAACGCGACCCGCTGAAACGATCAGCAGCGTGAACGCGTTGCGGCGACAACGCCGCTGATCGAAGCCGTGATGGTTCCCCTACCGAATGGCACGGTGCCGCCATGCAGGGTCTGTTGTCCTGGCCCGCGCATGGCGGCCACCGATTTTGCGGATGTCCGAGCCATTCGCCGGTAAAACGATTCCTTGTTCAGCCTTATGCCGATTATAAGTAATGGCGTAAACCCGCCTGTACACCTCATTGACAAAATCGTCATCTAAACCACATGGCGCTGAATGCAGGAGCGGTTGGCGCGGGTATGCGTGCTCAAAGGTGGTAGGTTTACCAGTCTGACATCAGCGCGGATTCCGTTTTCCACGTCAGCAATGACTGCAGTTTTCCGGTCGTTCCCGTCGTGCAAACGGATTGTTGATCCACGAGCGCGGACCGCGGGATTTTCATGGCTCGAGGTCTGCGTCCCATCCACAAAGTCAAACTCGTCCGGCGTTGGGGGGCGGTCGAGACTGGTCGGAGGTGGCAAGACCATGCTCGAGCTGCGGTTGATCCTCTATTACCTGGTGGCGGCATGCACCTCGGCACTGGCCCTGGTGGTGCTGCGTCAGCTGGCCCCCGCGCTGGGGCTGGTGGACCGCCCCGATCAACGCAAGCAGCACGTTGGCGACATTCCGCTGGTGGGCGGGCTGGCCATCTTCAGCGGGTTGCTGGTTGGCGGCGTGCTCTGCCACGACCAGTTCCAGGGATTCGAGCGGGCGCTGTTCGGCACCTCCGCCGTGCTGGTCATGCTCGGCGCGCTGGATGATCGCTTCGACCTCAGCGTGCGGGACCGCCTGCTGATCCAGACCATCCTCATCCTCACCGTGGTGGCCGGCACCGGGGTCTACATCCACACGCTGGGCAGCATCTTCGGCCATGAAGTGACGTTGGGCTGGATCGGCGTCCCGCTGACGGTGTTCGCCGTCATCGGGCTGGTGAACGCGTTCAACATGATGGATGGCATCGACGGCCTCGCCGGCAGCCTGGCACTGGTCAGCATCGCCGCCATCGTGCTGTTCGCCGGACCCACGCCCCTGCATGGCGTCGTGGTGATGCTGGCCCTGCTGGCCGCGGCGTCGCTGCCTTACCTCGTGGCGAACCAGGGCCTGATGGGCAGGAAGATCTTCCTCGGCGATGCCGGCAGCATGCTGATCGGCTACCTGCTCGCGTGGGCGCTGATCCGCCTGAGCCAGATGCCGCAATCGCAACTGTCGCCGGTCGACGTGCTGTGGTGCGTGGCGCTGCCGGTATTCGACACGTTCGCGGTGATGTACCGGCGCCTGCGCCAGGGCAAGTCGCCGTTCAAGCCCGACCGCGGGCACATCCACCACATCCTGCTGGGGGCCGGGTTTGGGCCGCGCGCGACGCTGGCGCTGCTGGTGGTGCTCGCCGCGGCGCTGGCGCTGGTCGGTGCGCTCATCAGCAGCTTCGCCCATTCCGCCGGTACCAACCTGACGACGTTCTGCGTGGCCATGGGCGTCTACGTGATGACGGTCTCGCGTGCCTGGCTGCGCCAGGAGGCGCGCCGGCATCGGCTGCACGACCTGCAGCGCGGCGCCGAGGTGATCGCGGTGCCGTCGAACCGGCGCCCGCCCTCGGGTGGGCTGGCCGGGCAGCGGCATGAATCCATGGCCGCGTCGAGCGACCAGACCGGTACTTGCGGGCCGGCGCGGGAATCCTTCCGCCGCTGAGCCGCCGGCCACCCGCACGCGGGGCGGCCGTACGGAAGAAGGTCGAGCGGCTTAGCTGTTGCCCTCGAACTGGATCGTGGCGCCGTTGGCCAGCCTCGCCACGCCGCTGCCCACGTCGTTGGCGTACTCGTAGGATCGCGCAAACCGCAGCGCGCCCCGGCTGATGCTCATGCGGTTGCTGGTGCTCAGGAACGACATGTGGGAGGTGCCCGGCATCGAGGGCGGCCCGCGCCGGAGCACGTTGCCGGAGATGATGACCTTCTCGATGATCCGCGCACGGTCGGGCGACGCGTCCTCGGCGAAGTTGATGCAGGTGCCGCGGATGTCGCTGAACAGGTTGCCGGCGCAGACCAGGCCGCTGGCGCCAAGCACGCCGATCGCGCCCATCTGCGGCCGGATGCCGATGAAGGTGTTGCCGGTGATCACCGTGTTGATCGCGTTGCGGCTGGTGCGCGAGGCGATCGCGCCCAGGCGTATCGCGTCGCCGCCCGGGCCGGAGCCCGGCGGCGAGCGCTGGAAGGTGCAGCCGCTGATCTGCGTGCCGCTCAGCCCCTTGACCGCCACGTCGACGCGCACCGAGTCGAGGAAGTGGCAGTTGAGCACGCGCAGGTTGTCCGGCGGGCTGGCCGCCGTCTTGGCCCGGGTCGAGGAGTCGATGCCCCAGTAGCAGTTGGAGAACTCGCAGTCCGATACCACCCAGTCGCGGATGTTGTCGCCGGTCTGGTGCCCGTTGAAGAACGAAATGCCCGCGGTGTTCACCGAGTCGATGTCGATGAACTTGCAGCGGGCGATGGTCACGTTGCGGTACACGCTCCAGTCGTGGTCGGGTTCGAAGTCGATGCCGCCGACCGAGCGGGAGAGCTTGGCGTTGCCGATGTTGCGGAACACGCAGTTCTCCACCGTCAGCCCGTCGCAGTCGATGACCGACAGGCCGTTGCGGTTGTCCTTGACCGCGCCGTCGAACACGCAATCGCGCACGGCAATGCGCTGGTTGTGGCGTTCCGTGCGCGCCAGCGTGCCCGAGCCGACGTACATGCCGTCGCCGCGAAAGCCGTGGAACGTCACGCGCTCGACGGTGAGGTCCGAAGTGGCGTTGACGGCGAGCAGGTAGAAGTACTGCTCGTAGCCGAACTCGGCCACCCGCCCGGCGAGCTTCAGGTCGTGCAGGTGGATGTTGCGCATGTTGTCGGCGACGAAGCGGGTGCCGCCGTCGCGCAGGTAGGTGGCGAGCATGAATTCGCAGGCCAGCGAGCGGTCGTGCGCGCGCAGTTCGCTGGCCTCTCCCTCGCCGTATACCTCGATGTCGGACTTGAGGTTCAGCTGCTTCACCAGGTAGATCCCGGCCGGCACGAACAACTTGCCGGCCGTGGCCATGGCGGCCTGGATGCCGCCGGTGCAGTCGTAGCTGCTGCGGCCGGCGCGAATGGCGGCGTGTTCGGATGCGGGAAGGAAGTCCAGCACGTTGGTCACTTTCGACGAGCTTGGCATGGTGCGGTCTCCGGTGTGCAAGAGCAGTCCGGAAGGCTCGCGACGACGCTGGCGCCTGTTCCAGCGGGGCCGGTCGTTCGAGCCTGCCGAGGGGCAGCGGCGGCCATGAACCCGCACGGCTTGCCGGGCTAGCCGCGCGCGGCAGGGGGACGTCTAGATGGTCGTTTCGATCGAAGCCTCCGGCAGTTCGCACAACTCCGCGTAGACCGCCAGGGTGCCGCGGATGACGATGCGCTGGTCGAACTGGGCGCGTGCCTTGCGGCGCGCCGCGTCACCCAGCCGGCGGGCGAATGGCGGGTCGTCCTGCAGCCGCGCGATCGCCCGCGCCAGGGCGTCGCTGTCGCGTACCGGAACCAGCAGTCCGTCGACGCCGTCGGACACCACCTCGCGGCAACCCGGCACGTCGGTGGTAATCAGGGGCAGGCCGCAGGCGGCCGCTTCGACCAGCGTCCGCGGCAAGCCCTCGCGATAGCTCGGCAGCACCACGATGTCGACCGAGCCGAGCAGGCCGGTCATGTCGTCGACGTGGCCGAGCCAGGTCAGCAGGCCCTCGTCGGCCCAGCCCCGGATGGTCGATTCCGGCACGGCGGCGGGATTGCCCGGGTCCGGCGCGCCGGCGAGCAGCGCGTGCAGCGAACGGCCCTGGCCGCGCAGCTGCCGGATCGCCGCGACGTACTCGTCCACGCCCTTGTCCCACAGCAGGCGGCTGGCCAGCAGCACGCGCGGGCAGCCGTCGTCGCTCGCGCGGGGGAGTACGCCGGCGAACCGCGCGCAGTCCACGCCCGAGCCGCGGATCAGGCGGATCTGCGCCGGGTCGACCAGGCCGGCGCGGCGGAACAGCTCGGCGTCGTCCGCGTTCTGCAGGATCAGCCGCGTGCCGCGACCGCCCAGCGCCAGCCGCAGCAGGCTGCGCACCACCGGGCGCAGCAGCCGCGCCTTCCACTGCGAGCTGGTGAATACGTAGCCCATGCCGGCCACGGCGTTCACCCGGGCCGGAACGCCGGCCAGCCGCGCGGCCAGCGAACCGTAGACGGCGCACTTGATGGTGAAGCCGTGGATCAGCGCAGCGCGCTCGCGCCGCAGCAGTTGCGTCAGGTGCCACAGCAGGGCCAGCTCGCGCAGCAGGTTGAGGCTGCGCCGCTGCATCGGCACCGGCTCCCAGCGCAGGCCGAGCGCGCGCAGCTTGTCGCCGTACGGTCCGGGTGGGGAAAGCAGCAGCACTTCGTAGCCGGCCCGCTGCAGCGACAGCGCCAATGCGCGGCGGAAGTTGTAGAGGTACCAGTCGGTGTTGGCGAACAGCACGGCCTTGACGGGCAACTCGCGCGCGGCCGTGGATGCCTGCTCGCGGGCGTTCATGGCGAGGCTCCGCTGCGGGTTCGTTCCAGCCACGCCTGGAACATCAGCACCGTCCACAGTTGGTGCTGCCAGTTGCGCCGACCGGCCTGGTGCTCGCTCCACTTCTGCCGGATCGGCGCCGGCTGGAAATAGCCTTCCTGCTGCAGGCGGCGTTCGTCGAGCAGGGCCTCGCCCCAGTCGCGCAGCGGGCCGCGCAGCCAGCGATCGAGCGGAATGGCAAAGCCCATCTTCGGCCGCTCGACCAGTTCCCTCGGCACGTGTCGGTACAGCACCTGGCGCAGCAGCCATTTGCCCTGGCCGTCACGGATCTTCTGCGACTGCGGCACCCGCCAGGCCAGTTTCACCACGCGGTGGTCCAGCATCGGCACGCGGGTCTCCAGGCTGTTGGCCATCGCGGCGCGATCGACCTTCACCAGGATGTCGTCGGGCAGGTAGGTCTGCGCGTCCATCGCCATCATCCATTGCGCCAGGCTGTCGGTGGGCGCCGACGCTTCGGCAGCGGTCAGCAGGGTCGACGGCTCCTGCGCGCCGGGCACGACGCGGGCGGGCTCCTGCCACTGGCTGGCCAGCCGACGGAAGAAGGCCGGGCCGCTGGACAGGGTGAGCACGTCCGCCAGTTTCTGCGCCTTGTCGCCCGGCGTGGCCAGCTGCCAGCGCCTGGGCAGCAGCGGCTTGAGGCCATCGAACAGGCGGTCCCATGCCGCCGGCGTCATCGCGCGCAGCAGGCCGGCGGCGGCGCGGCGCGCCAGCGGCGGCAGGCGCTGCGCGTTCTCCCAGGTGGTGCGCGCCGCCAGGTAGCGGTTGTAGCCGCCGAACAATTCGTCGCCGCCGTCGCCGCTCAGCGCCACTGTCACCTCGCGGCGGGCCAGCTGGCTGATCAGGAAGGTGGGGATCTGCGAGCTGTCGCCGAACGGCTCGCAGAACATCGCCGGCAGCCGCGGAATCACCGCCAGCGCATCCTCCGGCTGCACGTACAGTTCGGTGTGCTCGGTGCCGAGGTGGCGGGCCACTGCCCTGGCGTGGGCAGCCTCGTCGTAGCCGCCCTCGCTGAAGCCGATGGTGAAGGTCTTGACCGGGCGCGAGCTGCGCGCCTGCATCAGGGCCACCACCGTGCTGCTGTCGATGCCACCACTGAGGAAGGCGCCCAGCGGCACGTCGGCAAGCATCTGCGCGCCGATGCTTTCGCCCAGCTGCGCTTCAAGCGCATCGGCGGCCTCCGCGTCGCTGGCGACGAGCGGTGCGTCCAGGCCGGCGCGCACCACTTCGTTGTAGCGCCAGTACGGCGTCGGCTGCGCCTGCCGCGGTCGCTCCGCCGGCAAGCGCAGCAGGTGTCCGGGGCGCAGCTTGAACACGCCGCGATAGATGGAGTGGGGCGCCGGGATGCAGTCGTGGCGCAGCAGCAGCGCCAGCGCGTCGCGGTCGATCGGCGCCCGGAACGCGGGGTGCGCCTGCAGCGCCTTCAATTCCGAACCGAACAGCAGGAGGTCGCCTTGCCAGCCGTAGTACAGCGGCTTCTCGCCCAGGCGGTCGCGCGCCAGGGTAAGCGCGCGCTCGCGGCGGTCCCACAGGGCGAACGCGAACATGCCGACGCTGGCCTGCAGGCTGCGCTCGACGCCCCAGGCGGCGAAGCAGGCGAGCAGGGTCTCGGTGTCGGAATGACCACGCCAGGCCGGCGCGGCGCGTTCCGCCTGCAGGCGCCCGCGCAGTTCGCGGTGGTTGTAGATCTCGCCGTTGAACACGATGACGTGGCGTCCGTCGGCCGAGTGCATGGGCTGGTGGCCGGCAGGAGACAGGTCGAGGATCGACAGGCGCCGGTGGGCCAGCGCGAGGCCGGCGGCCTCGTCGCACCACACGCCGTCGTCGTCGGGGCCGCGATGGCGCAGAGACAGCGACATCGCCCGCGCCTGCTGTCGCAGCGTGTCCGCCGCGCCGCCATGGCGTTGCCAGATGCCGGCCAGGCCGCACATCAGGCGTGCCCCGCACGATGCAGGATGCCCGCCAGCCGCGGCACCTGCGTTTCCAGGCTGTACTCGCTTTCCACCAGTGCGCGGCCGGCGCGGCCCATGCGCGCGCGCAGGCCGGGGTTGGCGATCAGGCGCTCCAGCGCATTGCGCCACGCGGCGTCGTCCGCGGCGAGCAGGCCGTTCTCGCCGTCATGCACGATGTCCATGTTGGCGCCCACCGGCGAGGCCACCACGGGCAGGCCGCAGGCCATGTACTGGATGATCTTATAGCCGCACTTGCCGCGTTCCCAGGGGCTGTCGAGCAGCGGCATGATGCCGATGTCCATCCGCGCGATGGTCGCCGCCTCGCTGGCTTCGGACCAGGGCGTCACTTCCGGCGTGAAGCCGTGGAACAGCTGCGCGGTTTCCGCGCGGGCGCCGACCAGCAACAGGCGCGCGTGGTTGCGTGCGCAGACCTGCTCCAGCACCGGGCGGATATCCAGCATGTAGTGTTCGGTGGCCGGCGAGCCGACCCAGCCGATGACCGGCGGCTGGCGGCCGTCCGGCGCGGCCACGGCGTAGCGCCGGTCGTCCACCACGGTCGGGATGATCTCCACGCGCGCCGCGCCGGCCTGGTCGGCGCGCGCCGCCAGGTAGCGGTTGCCGGCGATCACGCAGGCGGCGCCGCGCATGATGCGGTCGATCTTGCGCCCCAGCAGCCGCCGCGCCAGCGGGTTGGCGGACTGGTCGTACTTGTGGAACAGCGCATCGTCGTAGTCGACCACGTACGACTTGAACGAGCGCGCCAGCAGCGCCTCGATGCCGTAGGGCAGGTAGGGAAACAGCTCGCCCTCGATCCAGGCCAGATCGTGCTCGCCGCGACGCAGCAGCTGCGCCAGCCGCCGCACGAAGTAGCCGCAGGCGCGGCATCTCGCCGTCGCGGACCGGCCGCCGTAGAGCGCGTCGAGGTAGGCGTCCGGGAACAGCGCCTGCACCTGCACGTCGATGCCGTGCTCGCGCAGCGGCGAGAGGTACTGCAGGCTGCGCAGGCGCGAGCTGGGGCCGCGCCGGGAGTACTTGGAAAACAGCAGGACCCGGAGCCGTCTCATGGCGGCAGCGTCCTTGACAAGGCGGGGCACGTGGAGCTCATGAGCGCGCCCTCAGGGCCAGCGGATACTCGATGGCCAGCGCCACCAGCGGGATGACGTACATCCACTGGAAGACGAAGGCCTCGATGTAGGGGTTGGTATTGGTGCCGAGGAACGCGCAGACGAAGCCGCAGAACATGAACTTGTGCCGCGGCGGCAGGCGTCGCCCGATGGCCAGCCGGATCACCGCGACGATGTACAGCAGGAACGGCAGGGCATAGACCAGCGTGCCGAGCATGCCGACCCGGTAGAGCGTGGCCAGCCACACCAGCTCGTAGCGCCAGGGATACTGGGTGTCGCTGATGAACGTCACGCCGACGCCGTGGCCGGAGCCGAGGCCGTCGTTGGCGAGAATGCCGGCGAACAACGAGCGGGTCATCTCCACGCGCGCGGGGCCGCCGCCGGAGGCGAGCTTGGTGGTGACGGCGTCGAGCACCTTGGACAGGCTGATCTGCGTGTAGGCATCCAGCAGCAGCAGCGCTATCGCCACCGCCACCACCATCGGCACGCCATAGCGGATGATGCGCAGGATCGACGAGCGATGCGGCTGGACGGTGGTGCGCGGAGTCAGCAGCAGGCCGAGGAACCAGCCCAGCGGCACCGCGAGGATCAGCGCGGTGCGGCCGGAGGTCAGCGCGCAGACCAGCAGCATGGCCAGCAGCACGAGCCGCAGCAGGCGGCTCCTGATCAGTTCGGGCGAACCGAAGAAACCGCCGCACAGGAAGATCAGCGAGCCGTACACGTGCATGGTGGCGCCGGAGAAGCCCTCGTTGAGGTTGACGTTGGCGCCCTCGAAGAAGAACGACACCGCCGCCGCGCCACGCGTGAGATACAGGTAGAAGAACAGCGCCACGCTCACTGCGCACAACAGGCTGAGCAGCACGAACCAGCCGATCAGCCGGTCGGTGCCCAGCTGCCGCAGCAGGCCGTCCGCGACGATCGTCCACAGCAGCGGCGAGACGATGTAGATCAACGTGACCTGGCGCATGGCTTCGGCCGGCGCGTCGTGCAGGCCGCCCACGGCCATGTAGAAGAGGGTCACGATCACCGTGCAGGCGTACAACGCCAGCAGGGCGCGGAAGCCGGGGCGGATGCGCAGACCCGGCAGGGCCAGCAGGAACGCCAGCACCAGCACCACCGCGGAGGTCAGTTGCAGCGAGTTGGGCACCACCACGGTGAGCAGCAGCAGCACGAAGGCCATCGCCAGGAACAGGTGGCGTACGGTGAGCCGGTACCTGCCGCCGAACGACAGCGCTGCCGACGACATCAGCACCTGCGTCGGCGGCACCACCGAAGGGACGCCGGCGGACGTCATGACCGCACCATGGCGGAGAGCCAGCGGTCGAGCATGCCGGCCTGGGCCACCCGGCTGTAGGCGGCGATGTCGTGTCGCGCGGCGGTGCGGGTCGGCGACAACGCGGCGCGCAAGGCGTGGCCTCCCGCTGCGCCATCGCCGGTCAGCACGGTTTGGCCCGCGCCAGTGCGCGCGAGGATGGCCGTGGCCTCGTTGCGCACGCCCGAGACGCAGACGATGTCCGCGCCGGCGGCCAGGTATTCGAACAGCTTGCCGGTGGCGCAGCTGGCGCGCGAACCGGTCAGCAGCAGCAGCTTGTCGCAGCGTTTCATCAACTGCAGCGCAAGCCTGCGCTCGACCGGCCCGGGTGCGCTGACCGGGAAGCGGGCGCGCGCGAGCGAGGCTTTCTCGGCATCGGTCAGCTCGCCGACGAACAGCAGGTGGCGGCGGACGCCGGCCTCGTCGGAGGCGTTCAGCGCGTCGACCAGGTAATCGAGGCTCTTCGAGGCCGAGCCGTCGCTGGCGCCGATGCGCCCGAAGTGCCCGATCAGCAGCGCGCCGGCTGGCACCATGGTGGCGAGCATGGTCGCGGCGCGCGCGCGACCTTCGGTGTCGTCGTCGAGCAGGGCGAAGTCGGCCGGGTCGTAGCCGTTGGGCAGGATCGCCACGGCCTTGCCCGGGTAGCGCCGCTGGAAATCGTCGACCAGCGGACGGCTGACCGAGGTGACCAGGTTGCTGGCCGCCACCACGCGCCTCTCGATCAGCTCGCGCATCCAGCCGCGCAGCCGGCCGGGCTTGCCCAACGGTTCGAACACCAGGCCGTCGCGGAAATCCTGCAGGCAGGCGATGCGGTGCCGGCGGGCCAGCGCCGCCGCGGCGATCAGCGCATCGACCGGCGAATAGGTGCCGATCGCCACGCAGCACTCGCCTGCCGCCAGCCGCTCCGCGCACAGCGGGCTGGCTTCGGCCAGCGCGTGGACGAACCACGGCCGCGTGCGCCTGCGGTCCCTGGCCAGCAGGAACGCCAGCGGGCGCATGAAGGCGGTGGCCAGGGTCAGCAGCGAGGCGCTTGCACGGGACTCGCTGCCCACGCAGTGCCCGGGCAGCGCGAACACGGTGATCTCCACCGCCGTCGATGCCGTCGCCGCGCGCACCGCGTCCGCCGGGCCGCGGGCGAACACGAAGACGCGATACTTCGCCGGGTCCAGATAGTTCAGCAGGCTCCTGAACCGTTGCGCGGCGATATTGCCGGACAGGTGATGCGCTGCGAACACGAACAAGTTGATTTTCTTCATGGCGGGTTCCCGATTTGTCGGCGGCGCCATCGGCAGTCACGACGCTGCCCGGCCCGGCGCGCGCCGGCGTCTTCACCGGGCGCATGGGCGCCAGCGGCGGCACGGCAGCGGCGGAAGGTCGAGCCGCTCATGGCAGAGTCCCGGAGCTCTCGTCGGGTTCGGGACAGATGCGCTGCGGCTTCATCGCCGCGAGCAGCGACCGGTACATCTCGACCCACTCCGCGCGGAAGCATCCGATCGCGAGTGGCAGCAGCGCCAGCCACACCAGGCTGAAGTGAATCGGAGCATGCGGACCGAACACCAGCGTTGCGATGGAAAGTCCCACGCAGGCGGTGACGAACGCGTATAGCCGCACGCGCGGAAACGGTCGCCAGACGTAGGCCGAGGCCTCGGTGCGCGCGATGAAGAAAACCAGGAACGCGATGGCGTTGGCGACCACCGCGCCGGAGGCGCCATGGTGCGGCACCAGCCATACGCTGAGCGCGACATTGGTCACCAGCGCCGCGACGGTCGACCACAACGAGAGCATCGAGCGGCGCGTGATGCCGATGCCCACGCAGGTCACTTCGGAGAGCGTGTAGAGCAGCGGCTCGCCGATGCAGCACAGCATCAGGTATTTCACATGGACATAGCGCGGCGGCAACACGAAGTCGGCCACCCAGGAAAACACGCCGCTCAGCACCCAGATGGCGCAGACCACCGCCAGCGCCTGCTGGGCGATGTGATCCACCCGCCGCATGTCCACGCCGTGGGCCACCCACTTGTAGACCATCGGCGCCCACAGCACGGTGAAGATCGTCTGGAACACGATGCCCACGCCGGCGAAGCTCATCGAGACGGAGTAGACGGCCAGCTCGGAAAGATCGGAAAGCGAACGCAGCGTCAGCGTGCTGGTGGCATCCAGCCCCCAGTAGGCCACGCCGGCGAAGATCAGCGGCGTGCCGTAGCTGAGCACCTGGCGCACCTGGGCCGGGGCCACCGGCGCGCGCAGCGCCGGCACCCATTCGCGCCAGGTGTTCCAGCCGTAGGTGAGCAGCACCGAAAGCAGCGACACGAGGTACGCCGCTTCCAGTTGCGCGAACGTCTTGCGCGAGCTGGACATGGCCATCGCCGCCACCACCAGCAACAGCATCACCTTGGGCAGGATCTGGCTCATCGAGAACGCCACGCCGCGATCCTGCATGCGCAGGATCAGCGAGAGGAAACGCGAGACGAAACTGGCCGCCACGCAGGCCAGCAGCATCCAGTAGTAGACGACGTGGTCTGCGCCGAACAGCCAGGCCGCGATGTGATCGTCGAACGGCGCGGTCGCCAGCGTCGCCAGCAGCAGCGCGGCGCCGGGAGCGAAACAGGCCTTCAGCAGCGCCGCCCGATCGGTGGATTCGTGGTACTCGCGCACGTAGGCGCGATCGAGCCCGAGGCTGAACAGCAGTACGCCGAAAGACACCGCGATCTGCACGATGTTCAGGCGGCCCACGTCGGCCGGCGGAAACACCCAGGCGATCGCCGGCACGGTCACCAGGCCGAGCGCGGCGGTGGCGATCGGGCCAACGGCAAATGCCATCGCGGTGCGGAGGTTCATGCGTCAGTCCGTCCGTGGCATCGCTACCTTCCCGCAGCCTGCCGGATCCGCGGCGCGGGCTGGCGCGAGCGGGCCGGCTCGTCGTCCGCCGCGGCGACGGCGACCACGCCGGCAACGAAGTCGCGGTAGTTGCGCGCGGCGTCGAAACCGGCCTCGATCACCTGTCGCGCCTGCCGGCGCAGGCGTTCGCGGCCGGGGGCAAAGGCCACCTGTTCCATCGCGGCGGCGATGGCCTGCGCATCCGGCTGCGCGCCCAGCAACACGCCGCAGCGTGCGGACACCAGGCTGGCGACGCCGCCCACGTCGGGCGCGACCACCGGCACTCCGGCGCTCATCGCCTCCATGATGGAAACCGGCACGCCTTCGGATTCGCTGGCATTGACCAGCATGTCCACCGGTGCCTCGCGGTAGTGCGCCGCGACGGCGGCATGCGGCAGCTCGCCGGCGAAGCGGCAGGCGAGATTGCCCAGACTGGCCAGTTTCCGCGTTGCCAGCGCCATGGTTTCCTGCAGCAGCGGGCCGCCGCCGAGGTGGGTCCAGCTGATGCGGGTGTCCGGGTGGCGGCGGGCGAGCAGGCCCAGCGCGTCGATGATCCGGTCCAGCCGCTTCACCGGCAGGCAGTACGACACCGACACGATGTGCAGGGAACCGCTCTCGCCCGGCCGCGCGAGCGCGCCAGCCAGCGGCACGCCGAGCGGGCTGATGCGGATCCTTTCCGGCGGCGCGCCGTAGGTTCGCTGCAGGTAGGCGCTGGCCTCGGCGGACAGCGCGAAGATCGCATCGAAGGCAGCGATGAACTGCCGCTTGAGCGGCATGTAGCCATGCGGGCGCCGCGCCTCGTACAGGTCGAAACCGTGTACGCGCGAAACCACCCTGCGCACCGCGCCGGCTTCCCGGGCGAGGATGGCGGCGCAGGCCTGCGTTTCGTTCCAGTAGCAGTACGCCACGTCGATCCGGCCATGGATGCGCGCATGCCGCCGCAGCCGGGCGGCTTGTTCCAGCACCTTGGACACGTGCAGCAGCGCACGCCCGACGGTGGCGGCGCGCAGCTTGCGCGAACGCCACAACTGGCCCAGCTCGCGGCGGAACAACGCCGAAGGCAGCGCGACCAGCACGTACCACAACCGCCCGGGCCCGACCGTGCCGGCCATGTCCAGGCTGACCTCGATGCCGGCCGGCACGGCGCGCGCCGGCCCGCTGGCCAACGCGGGCAGCACCGTCACCTCCACCTCGGGACGCGCGGCCCAGTAGCCGATCTCGTCCTCGATGAACTGCTCGCCGGGCAGGTACGGATAGGCGTTGGTGAGGATGGCGACCTTCATGGCTGCGTCGCCATGCCCGACAGCACGATGTCGGTCACGCGGTCCTGATAGACGGCGTGGTCGACCTCCAGCGGAATGCTGATCTTGAAGCAGCCCACCGCGGCCAGGCTGGCCGAAAGCACCCGCCGCCAGTTGGCGACCACGCTCTCCATGGTCAGCATGGCGGTGCGCGCCGTGGCCAGCGCGTTGTATTTCTCCCAGTACAGGTGGTCGTGGAAAATGCTGTACTCGGCACTGACCACGGCGATGGTCATGTCGACGGCACTGTCCCGGTCCAGCGCGGACACGCGGATCCCGGGTACGTCCTCGCGCACCACGTAGTACAGGCGCGACAGCGGCGCCGAGGCGGATTCCACGCGGCGGTAGAGCCGATCCGGCGACATCTTGCGCCGCACGCTGGCGGAGTTCAGGCGGTTCTTGATGTTGAAGTGGGCGCGGTCGATCCAGCCGCGCCCCGCGAGCAGTTCGTTCTTGATCTCGTTGCCGGCGCAGTTGTAGCCATAGATCTTCGGCCAGGCCATGTTGCCGTGGACGCGGGCGCTGGCGGACATCACCACGATGTCGTCGCTGACGAAGCTGGCGTTCTGGTGGTTCCTCAGCGCCAGCATGGCCGACGACTTGCCGGCGCCGCCGGTGCCGGCGAGCAGGCAGGCGTTGTCGCCGATGGTCACCGCCGCCGCGTGGATCGGCACCATGTCGTCGAAGAAGTACACCGACGGCACCAGCACGAACTCGTGCAGCACCTGTTCGAACGCCTCCGCCTCGCGCGAGTACTCCATCGACAGCAGCCTGTGCACGGCGCGGCGCAACCCGTGGCGCAGCTTGAGCGCCACCTCGACTTCCAGGCCGCCGTTGCCGGCGCGCTCCCAGTAGACGTCGACGGTGGGGAAGGAGGTCAGCATGCCGCGCTCGAACGCCGCGTGGACGCGCGGATTGATCGAACCGGGGCGGCGCGCGCTCATCGCGTGGCCGAGGCGGATGTTCACCGCAGGCGGCCGCTCGCCGGCGTCCGGATACAGGCTCAGGCTCTCGGCCAGCAGGTCCTCCAGATCGGCTGCGCAGGCGAAGGCATAGCACTTTCCGAAAATGATCTTCTTCATGCGGAACGAACCCGGCGTGACGGTGGGCGGGAAAGAATCGACGCCAGCGCAGCGACGACGGATATCTGCTGGTCGGTGCCCAGATAGGGCGACATGGGCAGGCTGATGACCTGTTTGGCGGCGGCATCGCCCACCGGCAGGCGCGCCGTGCGGTCGGCCACCGCCGGCTGCCGGTTCAGCGCGAGCGGGTAGTGCACGGCAGTGGGTATGCCGGCTTCCTGCAGGCGGGCCTGCACCGAATCGCGCCAGGGCACCCGCACGGTGTACTGCGCCCACGCGCTGCGGTTGTGCGCCTCGACGAAGGGCGCGATGGCCAGCTCGGATTCGGCGAGCAGCCGGCCGTAGGTCTGCGCCACCTGCCCGCGCAGCGCGATCTCGTCGTCGAGGATGTCGAGCTTGGGCAGCAGGATCGCCGCCTGCAGTGTATCCAGGCGGCTGTTCACGCCCACCCGCACATGGTGGTAACGCCGGTCCTGGCCGTGCCGGGCGATCTGCCGGGCGAGACGGGCCAGCTCCGCGTCGTCGGTCAGGATGGCGCCGCCGTCGCCGTAGCAACCCAGCGGCTTGGTCGGGAAGAAACTGGTGCAGGCGAGGGTGCCGAGGCTGCCGCTCTTGCGGTTCTTGTAGCTGGCGCCGAAGCTTTGCGCCGCGTCCTCGATGACCGCGATGCCGTGTTTCGCGGCGACCGCATGGATGGCGTCGAAATCGGCGCACTGGCCGTACAGGGACACCGGGATGATGGCCCGGGTACGCGGCGTGATGGCCGCTTCCAGCAGGGCGGGGTCGAGGTTGAAGGTGCGCGGGTCGATGTCCACGTACACCGGCCGGGCGCCGAGCAGCGCCACCGTTTCGGCGGTGGCCACGTAGGTGAAGCCCGGGGTGATCACCTCGTCGCCGGGGCCGACGCCGAGCGCCATCTGCGCGATCTGCAGCGCGTCGGTGCCGTTGCCCACCGAAATGCAGTGCGCCACGCCGGCGTAGGCGGCCAGCCTCTCCTCCAGCTCGCCCACTTCCGGGCCGAGGATGTAGCGCCCGTGCGCCAGCACGCGGGCGATGCCGGCGTCGAGCCGGTCCTTGATGCGGGCCTGCTGGGTCCGGAGGTCGATGAAGTCGATCACGGCGCGGGCTCCTGCCGGTACAGCGTCTGTCCGCTCAGCACGTAGCGCGTGCCGGTGTGCGCGCAGACGTCCTCGGCGTGGCCTTCCAGCGGCAGGTTCAGCTGCTCGCCGAACTCGCTCATCCAGCCGATCTGCCGTGCCGGCACGCCCACCACCAGCGCGTAGGCCGGCACGTCGCGGTTGACCACCGCGCCGGCACCGACGAAGGCGAACTGGCCGATGGTGACGCCGCAGACGATGGTGCAGTTCGCGCCCAGGGTGGCGCCCTGGTGGACCACGGTGTCGCGGTACTCGTCCTTGCGCCCGATCAGCGAGCGCGGGTTGTACACGTTGGTGAACACCATGCCGGGGCCGCAGAACACCGCTTCCTCCAGGGTCACGTTGTCGTAGACCGACACGTTGTTCTGGATCCGGCAGCCGTCGCCGATGACCGCCTTGTCGCCGACGAACACGTTCTGGCCGAGCGAGACGTCGCGGCCGATGCGGGCGCCGGCGCAGACGTGCACGAAATGCCAGACGCGGGAGCCTGCGCCGATGCGGGCGCCTTCGTCGACGATGGCGGAAGGGTGCTGGTAGTAGTCCATGCGGCTTACCTCAGGAACGGGTGGGCGTCATCGCCGGTGGGCGCCACCGGCTTGCCGCTGCGGATGGCCGCGACGGTCTCGATGGCGGTGCGGTTTTCCTCCAGCCCGAAACCGCGACCGGCGAGGATCTCCTCGTAGCTGCGGTTGTGCAGGTCGGTGAAGCCGCCGGAGAACTCGATCTCCGCGCCATCCACGGTGATCGAGCGATAGGTGCGCTGGCCGCCCTCGCGCAGCGCGGCGGGCACGTCCTCGATGTCCACCGACAGGAACCAGCGCACGCGGGCGTGCTCGTACTCGAGGTAGCCGGCCGCCTTGGTCTCGCTGGCCAGGTGCACGCGGTTGATCTGCAGCGCGCCGAAGACGTAATGCAGCATGTCGAAGAAGTGCACGCCGATGTTGGTGGCGATGCCGCCGGACTTCTTCGGGTCACCCTTCCAGCTCTGCAGGTACCAGTGGCCGCGCGAGGTGACGTAGGCCAGGTCCACCTCGTGCTTGCCGCTGCCTTGCTTGCGTTGCATCCGTTCGCGCAGCGCGACGATGGCCGGGTGCAGGCGCAGCTGCAGGATGGTGTTGACGCGCTTGCCGGTCTCGCGCTCGATGTCCAGCAGGCCGTCGATGTTCCACGGGTTGAGCACCAGCGGTTTCTCGCAGATCGCGTGGGCGCCCGAGCGCAGGGCGAAGCGCATGTGCGAGTCGTGCAGGTAGTTGGGCGAGCAGATCGAGACGTAGTCGATCTGGCCGCCGTTCCCCGCGCGTCGGCGCAGATCGACGTGGCGGTCGAAGCGCTCGAATTCGGTGAAGAAGTCGGCGTCGGGGAAGTGGCTGTCGATGATGCCGACCGAATCGTTCGGATCGAACGCGGCCAGCAGGCGGTTTCCGGTGGCCTTGATGGCCTGCATGTGGCGCGGGGCGATGTAGCCCGCGGCGCCGATGAGCGCGAAGTTCTTCGAAATGGACATGGAACCGATCCTGCTCCTGCGTGATCCCGGGCGGCGCGCATGCGACGCCGCTCCGGCTGATCGCCCTGGCGCTTCGTTGCTGCCAGGGCACGGATGTTCGCAGTGCGCATCGGCATGTCGACTTGCCTGCTGCGCACGAAGGCCGCTTCGGAATCCTTTCTGCCGCCGCTCCGGGCTCGGGCGTTATGCCGTGCCGATGCCGTAGTAGGCGTAGGAGTAGTAGCCCCGGCTGCGCTTCTCCACGGCATTGAAGATGGCGCCCTTGAGCGGGACGTTGTTCTGCTCGAACCGTTGCCTGGCCAGCGCGATCTCGCGCGCCTGGTTGACGCCGAAGCGCACCACCAGCAGCGCGGTACCGGCGTGGTGGCCGATGATGGCGGCGTCGGTCACGGCCAGGATCGGCGGCGTGTCGATGATGATCAGGTCGTACATCTGCTTGAGCCGCTCGAGCAGCGCGGAGAAGCGCGAGTTCATCAGCAGCTCGGAAGGGTTCGGCGGGATCTTGCCGCGGGCGATGAAGTGCAGGTTCTCCAGCACGCCGACCCGGCGCAGCGTGGTCTCCAGCTCGGCCTGGCCGGAGATCAGCTCGGACAGCCCGCCCTCGGGCCTGCCGCCGACGACCTTGTGCAGCGAGCCCATGCGCATGTCGCCGTCGATCAGCAGCACGCGCTGGTTGCCCTGGGCGACCACGGTGGCCAGGTTGGCGGAAACGAAGGTCTTGCCGACGTCCGGGCTGGAGCCGGAAATCATCAGCACGTTGTTCTTGGCCTCCAGCCGGGCGAAATGCAGGCTGGTGCGCAGGCTGCGCAGGGATTCGGTGGCCATGTCCGCGGGTGCGTCCATGACCAGCAGATGTTGTCGGCCCCGTCCATGCAGGCGCTTGCCGTGCAGCGTCTGCTCGCGCGGGCTGACCGGGATGGTGGCGTACACCGGCAGGCCCAGCTTCTCGATCACGGCCGGGTCCTCGATGCCGCGGTTGAGCATCTGCCGGATGAACACGTACATCAGCGCCACGAACCCGCCGAGCAGCGCGCCGCCGAGCACCACGATGGTCTTCTTCGGCCACACCGGCCGCGTGATGTCCACCGCCGACTTGTCGATGATGCGCACGTTGCCGACCGTGCCGGCGCGGGCGATGTCCAGCTGCTGCGCCTGGTTGAGCAGGCCGGTATAGGTGTCGTTGCTCACTTGCACGTCGCGCTTGAGCTTCAGCAGCTGCTGCTGGGTATCGGGCAGGTTGTTCACCCGCTTGTCGATCCCGGCCTTTTGCGATTCCAGCTGGCCGATCTGCTGGATCAGCGCCTTGTAGGCCGGGTGTTCGGGGGTGAACTGGCGCTGCATGTCCGCCTGCTGCAGGCGCAGCTTCTGGATGTTGGCCTCGATGGCCACTTCCTGGTCCAGCAAGCCCTGGGTCTGCATGCTGATGTCGACCGAATGCGCCTGGATCTGGTAGGCGTTGAGCGCTGCCGTGGCCCGCTCCAGGTCACGGCGCACGTTGGGCAGTTGTTCGCGGACGAACTTCAGGCTGTTGGCTGCTTCCGCCGAATTGCGGTCCACGTCCTGGCGCACGTAGAGCTCGCCCACCTCCTTGAGCACATCGGCGGCGAGCTGCGGGTTGGCGTTGTCGTAGGTCATCTGCAGGATGCCCGACTCCTTGCCTTGCTCGGTGACCTTGATCGCCTGCTGCAGTCCGTTGATCACGGTCAGCCGGCGATGGCGGATCACGCGGAACTGGGTGCCCGGACTGGCCACCAGATTCTGCACCTGGATGGTCACCCCGTGGCCCTTGGCGGTCTGCCCCACGTTGCCGACCACCAGCATGTTGTCGTCGCTGTCCACCAGGGCGTAGGTGCCGTTCTTCCCGGCGATCAGCTGCAACGGCTGATCCAGCAGCGAGTCCGGCACGTCCAGCTGGAAAATGTCGATCTTCGAGCCACCCCAGTCGTAGCCGATCAGGTTGAACAGCGGCGGCGACACCATGCCGGGATTGCTGGACGCGTAGTGGCGCGCAAAGAAATTGCCGAACACCGGCATCCGCTTCGGATGGGCTTCGATCGTGAGCTTGAGCTGGTCCACCGCTGCGCCGAGCACCATGCGCGAGGTGATCAGCGCGGTTTCCGTGGTGGCTTCGGGGCTGGAGGCTCCCAGCGTCTGGGTCAATGCGCTCAGTCCCGGCAGGCTGGGAACCTTCTGTTCCACCTGCACGACCGAGGTGGCCTGGTAGATCGGCGTGGTCAGCATCGCGTAGGCGATGGCGAGCAGGACAAAAATGCCGGTGATGGTGCCGATCAGCCATTTGTGGTCGCTGATCGTGCCGAACAGTTCGCTCAGGTCGATCTCGTCGTCACGCTGCACGGGATCCTTGATGACGGTCATGGGGTACTCGACTCCTGGCGTGAAAGGTCGGAAATCACAGATAGGGTTCCCAGCTACTGATACCCTGCGTGATTAACTGGTGAACCTGGTCGAATACCTCCCGTTGTTGGCGATAAGGGTCGGGAATATCTTTCCCGTGCAGCCATTTGTCGAGCAGATAAACCTTGCCGTGAACCTCCGGCACCAACCGTGCCATTGCCGTCACCTGGCTTTTTTCCATGCCCAGTACCAAATCGGCGCCGCGCAGCAGGGAAGGCGTCAGCTGGTGGGCGCGGTGCATGCTGCCGTCGATGCCGTTCTCGGCGAGCAACTGCAGTGCCATCGCGTCCATCGGGCTGCCGACCAGCGCGCCGAGTCCGGCACTGGCGAATTCGATGTCGCGCCCCGCCATGCGCTGCCGGAACAGGTATTCGGCCATGGGGCTGCGGCAGATGTTGCCCATGCAGACGATCAGTATCCGTTTGAACACAGTGCCGACTTGCTCCCGGAGCCAGGCCAGCCGGCGTCGGTCGCGACGCAAGAAATGGCGGGCGGGTTCTCTCCTGTCCCATTTTCCGGAGGTTGGGCGCTGGCAACGCATGAAACACTGCCGCGCATACCTCGTGGTAATGGGGTCGATAATCAGCCAATAAGCCTCTTGTCAGATTTGTTTATTATTCAAATGCTCGCAGTCGTGAAAAGTTTGTCCAATGGTTTCCGGATACGGTGACTGTCGATGGCAGGAACCGTAACGCGGCTTAGGATCATTGCACGTACGAATTGCCCGACAGTGAATATTGACCAAACGGAGCATTCAATACACATAAGTCATGAAAATGTGAACGCAAATGTGAATGCGATTTTCACGCCGGCTTGCCCTGATCATGAAGTCGGGCGCGCGAGCTTAAAACGAGTCTGTTTCCCCCTGTCGGGGTGGGCACCGCTTGCGGCGAAGTCGTCCAGGGTGGCCGCGAGTCTGGCGGCCGGCGGACACGCCGTCTTCGCCGTCCATGAAGGAGTTCCTCGTGAACCAGAGCGTCCTCGTCACCGGCGGTGCCGGATACATCGGCAGCCATGTCGTGCAGCAGCTGGTCGCACGTGGCGAGCGCGTGGTGGTGGTGGACAACCTGAGCACCGGGTTCCGCGATGCGGTACGGGGTGCCGAACTGGTGGTCGGCAATGTCGGCGACCGTGCGCTGCTCGCGCGGGTGCTGGCCAGGCATGGCGTCGACGCGGTATTGCATTTCGCCGCGCATACGGTGGTGCCCGAATCGCTGAGCGACCCGCTCAAGTACTACGGCAACAACACCTGCAATACGGAGAGTCTGCTCGCCTGCTGCGCGGAAGCCGGTGTGCGGCACTTCATCTTTTCCTCCACTGCGGCGGTGTATGGCATCACCGAAAGCGGCATGGCCGACGAGGACACGCCGACCCGGCCGATCAATCCCTACGGCAGGTCCAAGCTGATGTCCGAGACCATGCTGCACGACCTGTGCGCCACCGGAGCCATGCACCACGCCACGCTGCGCTACTTCAACGTGGCCGGCTGCGATCCGCAGGGGCGCATCGGGCATTCGACGCTGAACTCGACGCTGCTGATCAAGGTGGCCTGCGAGCACGCGGTCGGCAAGCGCGCCAGCGTGTCGATCTTCGGCAGCGATTACGACACGCCGGACGGCACCGGCATCCGCGACTACATCCACGTCGAGGATCTGGCCGCCGCCCACCTGCGCGCACTCGACCATCTGCGTGATGGCGGCGAGTCGTTGACCCTCAACTGCGGCTACGGCCACGGCTACAGCGTGCGCGAGGTCATCGACGCCGTGCAGCGCGTCGGCGGCCACCCGCTGGCGGTGGTCGAGCAGCCGCGTCGCCCTGGCGACACGCCGATGCTGGTGGCGTGCAGCGATCGCCTCAAGCAGCAGCTCGACTGGCGGCCGCAGTACGACGATCTGGACTTCATCGTGCGCACGGCGCTGCTGTGGGAGCAGAAGCTGGCGCGGCAGCCGGTGACGCTGGCCTCGGGGGCGTGAATCCCGGCGCAGCCTATCGCTGCGCGCCGGCGCCACGGTGAGCGATCCGTCCCGGGCGATGCTCTCGAAAGGCAGCGCCCGCCAGCGGGACTCCTGCAGATTGGAGGCGGCTACTCCACGGTGACGGATTTGGCCAGGTTGCGGGGCTGGTCGACGTCGGTGCCGCGCAGCACGGCGACGTGGTAGGCGAGCAGCTGCAGCGGCACGGTGAACACGGCCGGGGCGATGAAGCTGCCGCCGGAGGCCACGCGCAGCATGCTGCCGGTGCCGGCCATGTCGTCCATGCCGGCGGCGCCGTCGGCGAACACGATCAGCCGGCCGCCGCGGGCGCGCACTTCCTGCAGGTTGGATTTGAGCTTGTCCAGCAGCGGGCCGTTCGGCGCCACCGCGATCACCGGCATGTGCTCGTCGACCAGCGCCAGCGGGCCGTGCTTGAGCTCGCCGGCGGCGTAGGCCTCGGCGTGGATGTAGGAGATCTCCTTGAGCTTCAGCGCGCCTTCCAGCGCCACCGGGTACTGCACGCCGCGGCCGAGGAACAGCGCGTGCTGGCGGTGGATGAACTCGCCGGCCAGCGCGATGATCGCCGGCTCCATCTGCAGCGTCTCCTCGATCGCCCGCGGCAGGCGCGCCAGCTCGGCGCACAACGCCGCGTAACGCGTTTCGTCCAGGCCACGGCGGTGGGCCAGCTCCAGCGTCAGCAGGGCGAGGGCGGCGAGCTGGGTGGTGAAGGCCTTGGTCGAGGCCACGCCGATCTCGGGGCCGGCGCGGGTCATCAGCTTGAGGTCGGCCTCGCGCACCGCCGAGGATTCGGGCACGTTGCAGATCGCCAGCGTGCCGAGGTAGCCGCGCCGGCGCGCTTCGCGCATCGCGGCCAGGGTGTCGGCGGTTTCGCCGGACTGCGAGATGGCCACGAACAGCGTGCCTTCGGGCACCACCGTCTCGCGGTAGCGGTATTCGCTGGCCACATCCACGCTGACCGGCAGCCGCGCGTATTCCTCGATCCAGTACCTGGCCACCAGGCCGGCGTGGTAGCTGGTGCCGCAGGCGACGATGTGCAGGCCGCGGGTGGCCTGCAGCAGCGCGTCGCTGTCGATGCCGAAGATGTTCGGCAGCACGCCGTGCGGGCCCAGGCGCGCCTCCAGCGTGTCGGCCACCGCGCGCGGCTGCTCGAAGATCTCCTTCTGCATGTAGTGGCGGTACTCGCCGCGCTCCACCGCATCGGTGGACAGCTCGCTCTCGTGCACCGGGCGCTCCACCGGCGTGCCGTCCAGGCCGTAGACCTGCACGCTGTCGCGGGTGATCTCCACCACGTCGCCCTCGTCGAGGTAGACCATGCGGTGGGTGACCTGCACCAGCGCCTGCGCGTCGGAGCCGAGGAAGTTCTCGCCGATGCCGACGCCGACCAGCAGCGGCGCGCCGCGCCGCGCGCCGACCACGCGGCCGGGCTCGTCGCGGCTGAGCACGGCGATGGCGTAGGCGCCTTCCAGCTCGCGCACGGTGGCCAGCACCGCCTCGCGCAGGTGCAGGCCCTGGTCGAGGTGGCGGTCGATCAGCGCGGCCATCACCTCGGTGTCGGTGTCGGAGGTGAACGCGTGGCCGGCCGCCTCCAACTCGGCGCGCAGGCGGGCGTAGTTCTCGATGATGCCGTTGTGCACGATCGACACCCGCCCGGCGATGTGCGGGTGCGCGTTCGCCTCGCTCGGCACGCCGTGGGTGGCCCAGCGGGTATGCGCGATGCCGGTGCCGCCGGGCAGCGGGTCGGCCAGGTACAGCGCCTCCATCTCGCGCACCTTGCCCTTGGCGCGCACGCGGTGGATTGCACCGCCGTCGAGCACGGCCACGCCGGAGGAGTCGTAGCCGCGGTATTCGAGCGCCTTCAGGCCGGCGATCAGCAGCGGGGCAACGTCTCGCTGGGCTACGGCTGCAACAATTCCGCACATCGGGCTGTTTCCTTGGGGTGGGGACGGAACCGCGACCTGGCCACGGGTGGACGCACGCAACCAGCATGGGCTGCAGGCTTTCGCAGGCCGCCGGTCTCAATGACCATGGCGTGGCCGAATGGTTCGGCCCCGTCGGCCCGTGGGGCCGGCGCGGGCAGGGGACGTCGCGCCGCCTGCCGTCTTGCGCCGGGTTGTGGCAGCAGGCGTTTGGCCGTCCATCGCAGGCCGCCGTGATAGCGCCGCCGGCGTGTACGAGTGGTGAGTGACCGCGCTGACGGAGTCTACTTTCCCCAGCTGGCGAACATCACTGCCACGGCCGCGGCCATCGCTGCCGTGGCCAGCCAGCCGAACAGTTTCAACGGCCAGGGCATGGTGAACTCGCCCATGACCTTGCGCTGGGAGCCCATCATCATCATCGCCACCATCAGCGGCACGGCCACCACGCCGTTGATCACCGCGCTCCAGTACAGGGCCTTGATCGGGTCCAGCGGAGTGAAATTGAGCGCGATGCCGAGCAGCGCGGAACCGATCAGCACGCCGTAGAAGAAGCGGGCCTCGTGCGGCGCGCGCTCCAGCCCGCTGCACTTGCCGAACGCGCCGGCGACGGCGTAGGCGGTGGCGCCGGCCAGCACGGGCACGGCCAGCAGGCCGGTGCCGATGATGCCGGCGGCGAACAGCGCGAAGGCCAGCTCGCCGGCCAGCGGCCGCAGCGCTTCGGCGGCCTGCGCCGAGGTCTGGATGTCGGTCTTGCCGTGCGCGTGCAGCACCACGGCGGCGGTGAGGATGATGAAGAACGCGATCAGGTTGGAATAGACCATGCCCACCGTGGTGTCGATGCCGATCCGGCGCAGCGCGCTCGGCGCCTGTTGCGGCGCGTCCTGCAGCGGCTTGCGCCGCTTGCTCGACTCGATTTCCTCCACTTCCTCGGAAGCCTGCCAGCAGAACAGGTATGGGCTGATGGTGGTGCCGAGCACGGCCACCA
>Ga0209916_1001128_pt1 | contig 26838 bp, 22 predicted proteins | sample ThiBio_1000_plan_FD_183956 | JGI IMG/M metagenome (GOLD analysis project Ga0209916, IMG submission 183956) | Wastewater bioreactor microbial communities from Cape Town, South Africa - Thiocy_solids_2 (SPAdes) | ecosystem: Engineered > Bioreactor > Thiocyanate-remediating > Anaerobic-Aerobic ... | reverse complement strand
TCTCCGGCGGCAGCAATCGTGCCACCGCTCTCTCTTTGAATCGTTGTCCGTATCGAGCCACGTGCGTTCTCCAGTGCCGCCTTCAGGGGGATTGTAAGGAGACGACAACTAGTCTGACGCGGCGGGGTAGGCGAAACGAACATTTTCACGGCCAACGAAGGGGCTGCCGGAAACCTTCGGCACATCGCGATATTCATACTCCCGCGCCCCAGTCCCGATAGCCAAGTGCGCGTCCCCCGCTCCCACGGGGAACAGCGGGCCTTCGGCGCCGACCTCCCAAGAGCGGCTTTCGTTTTTGTAGTACTTCAGGTCGGCGAGTCTGCTCCCGGCCGTCGACACGAGGTGACGTGCATAGATGTCATCGTCCTTGCCATACGCCCCGCTCAAGGTGAGGGACCAGTCATGGCGAAGGAAGAATGCGATGCTGGGCGACACCAGCGTGATCGACGCCTTCGGGCTGTAGCGATAGTAGGAATCCGTCGTCAGGCCGTAGTACTGCGCCATGTCGCGCTCGGTCCTAAGCGCGTCAAGCCGAAATTCGGCCACGTCGCCCATCGACTGGTGGATGCTGACAAGGCCGCTGCGTGAGTCGCTGCGGTTGTAGATCGTGTACGGGTCGACCAAGTGTTTGGTGTAACGGCGCTGACGCGTGTAGATGGGATCGACGTCGGCATCTTTGAAAGTTGCGATCAAGCCACCGCTTGCCCAGGTGGTGCCGGCAGTTGCGGTGTACTCCCGCGTCGCCAGCCCACCATCGGTCGCGCCACCGTAGCGTACCCCCAGCGTCACTCCGTCATAGTCAGGCTTCAGGATTACGTTGGCCACGCCGCCCACTGCATCCGAGCCGTAGATAGCCGACGCACCGTCCGGGACGATTTCCAGGCGCTCGACCGCCTCCACCGGAATGGCGCTGATGTCCACGCCTTGGGAAAACCCGTCATAGGCCAGGCGGCGCCCGTTGAGCAGCGTCAACGATGCGTCGGCGCCCAACCCGCGAAGGTTCAAGGCGGAGCCACCGGTGAGATCCTGGTTGCCATTGCCGCTGGTAACACCGGTGACGCCAGGGTTCTGTCCTCCCGAGAAATTCTGCGGCACGCTGCGGATGACCTGGCCGAGGTCGGTGAAACCTTCCTGCTGGATCTGCTCGCTGCCGATGGTGATGACTGGCGAGGGCGTGGTGCCGCCGCGGATGCGCGTGCCGGTGACGGTCACGGTCGGCAGGCTGGTTGCCGCTGGCGCCGCGGACTTGTCGATTGATTTTTTCGGTTGTGTCTTGGCCGGCGCCTTGGTCACCCGCGCCCTACCCTGCGTGGCTGTGTCTGTCGTGGCGTTCTGGGCCATGGCCCACTCGCCGGCGCCGGTGGCGGCCACGAGCAAGGCGATGGAAATGGCGTTGCGTAGCGTGCTTGTCTTCATGCTGCGTCCTTTGCTTTCCCCTGATTGACGTCTTGCCAGTCGCTGCTTGATCACAAGCTCGGATCGCACTTCTCAGTGCCTTCGAACCTGCCGCCAGCTAAGCCGCCATGTCTCTGTCTTCACTCCTCACTGACTCCGGCTGAATTGCATTTGCGCCGAATCACCAGCAAAAAGCCCCGTAACTACGATAAACGTAGCTTCGTTAACACTACGTTTTACGTAGTATCAATGTCAAGCACCCGCCGGGAAGCTGCTGCGTATCGAGACTGATATGCGCTTATGACCGAGAAGTGCCCGGCAACCATCTACGGCCGTCGCCTACGCGAGGCACGAAACAGCTATGGCTTCTCTCAGGCGGAGCTGGGGGTAGCGGCAAGACTTGATCAGTCAGTAGCGAGCAGCCGCGTCAGCCGCTACGAGACGGGCAAGCACGAGGTGAAACTTGGGCTGCAGAAATTGTTCGCCAAGGCTTTGGCACTACCTTTGAAATACTTCTACATCGAGGACGACGAGGAAGCACGACTCATCGCGGAAGCTTCGCGCAGCGACAAGCCGGTCAAGCTGAAAGAAGCGGTCAAGAGAAAGATGAAGGGAAAGTAGATCCCACCTCGCCATTCTCTTGGTTCTCGACCCCTGCGAAAACAACGTGCTTGAGGAGTGCGGCCACCGTGCGATCGGCTGCATCATGCCCACTTGTCCGCACGCGCATCTGGACTTCTTGGCTCGCCATACGCTTACTACGTTTAACGTAGTATCGCATATGCGCGCGTATCTGGAAGCTTCCACACATGGAAGTTCAAGACGCACGCGACCGTGGTTGAGAAGGGACCACTCCCTGTGTATAGCCGTCGGCTGCGCGAAGCACGCGAGGCCTACGGCATTTCACAGCGCGCCCTGGGTATCGAAGCTGGATTGGACGAATTCGTCGCCAGCACGCGGGTCAACCGTTATGAAACGGGTGTGCACCAGCCCGACTTGCAGACCCTGCAGCACCTTGCAGCGATCCTCAAGCTACCGGTGGCCTACTTCTATGCTGAAGATGACGAACTGGCGCAGTTGATAAGGGACTTCAAAGGCTCGGGCAAACGCAAGCGCTGACGAGCTACGTGGCCCAGATAAAATAAATCCGCCGTGGGCCGACCTAAGTGGGAGCGCTGAAGGTGCGGATCTCTGGCACTGAAATTGTGCCCCCGTCGTCGGTTCCACCTGACGTTCCGTGCCGGCTGGCTTACGCCTGGCAGCTTGGTCGGCTCGGCCAGACTTCGGGAGCAAGGTCAAGTTGATTGTGCCGCAACACCATCGCCAGCGGGATGACGATAGTTTGCGAGGAAGGCGGGACCCGGTTTGTTGCCCACTGCGCCCGTTGGCGTGAGGTTCGTTCACATGCGTCAATAGCCGGTCCGCTCCGCAGCGGAAGTCCACCGGCCCACCCACCATCCGGAAGATGCTCAGCCGCCCACGCCAGACGCCGACCCGCCCGCCCGCCCATCGCCTCGCCGCCGCAAACAAAGAGGCCCATGGCGGCCGATCGCCGTACGGGATGGAAGGTGACTGTGCCGGACGCTTACCATCTACCCACCGCGCATCGACCTGCGCTTCCGCCTCACCGATGCCGGCGGCAACGTGTTGCGCGAAGGCACGCGCACGCTGCGCGACCCGGCCTTTCTCTCCGGCAGCGGCAATCGTTCGGATGCCGGCGGCCTGCGCTACTAGAAGGCGTTGCTGGATCGCTGGCTGCGCAAGGAGCCGGGACAGCTCTGAAGCACTTTCCGCGATCCGCAAAAAAGGCCCGCCGGATGGCGGGCCTTTCGTTGGCGACACGCGAGATACGCTCAACCAGCGAGCGCGTAGCCCTTGAGTCGCTGCGCAAACTCCTGCAGGGAACGGATGCCGCTTTCCTCGGCCTCGCGGATCCACTGCTGCAGGCCCTTCAGCGCCTGCTCGGCGCCGCGCTGCTCCATCAGTGCCGCCAGGCGGGTGCGGAAGTCGCACACGGTCTTCAGCGTTGGGCGCCTGGCCAGCACCGCCTGCAGGCGGTCGCGGCCCTCGCTGTCCAGCCAGCGGCCGCCGTCGGCCAGCGCACGGCGCATGCGGCGCGGCACCGCCTTGAGGTTGTCGCCGGCGTGGGCCGCTTCGTCGCGCAAGGTGGGCACGATCACGTGACGGTAGTAGTCGGTCATCGCCTGGAAGCGATGGGTGAGCACGGCCTTCAGCGTGTCGGCGTCGGGGAGGCGCACGTTCGGGCGCACGTCCAGCGTGGGCGCCACCCGCAGCACCTTGGCCAGGCCCACCGCGCGCAGCGCGCAGATCACCGCCCAGCCGATGTCGAACTCCCACTTGCGCAGCGCGAACTTGGCCGAGCTGGGGAAAGCGTGGTGATTGTTGTGCAGCTCCTCGCCGCCGATCCAGAAGCCCCACGGAATCAGGTTGGTGGCGGTGTCGGCGCTCTCGAAGTTGCGGTAGCCCCACCAGTGGCCGATGCCGTTGACGAAGCCGGCGGCCCAGAACGGGATCCAGATCATCTGCACCGCCCACAGCGCGGCGCCGATCACGCCGAACAGTGCGACGCTGATGAACAGCATCAGGGTCGGACCCCAGTACGGGTGGCCGGTGTAGAGCTTGCGCTCGATCCAGTCGTCGGGGGTGCCGCGGCCGTACTTCTCCAGGTCTTCCTTCACTTCGCTGGCGTCGCGGTACAGCGACACGCCATCCCAGAACACCTTCTTGATGCCGTAGATCTGCGGGCTGTGCGGATCCTCCGCGGTCTCCACCTTGGCGTGGTGCTTGCGGTGCACCGCCACCCACTCGCGGGTGACCATGCCGGTGGTGAGCCAGCCCCAGAAGCGGAAGAAGTGCTGCACGATCGGGTGCAGGTCCACGCCGCGGTGGGTCTGGCAGCGGTGGTAGTAGATCGTCACCGTGAGAATGGTGAGCTGGGTGACCACCAGCATGTAGACGAGGATCTGCCCCCAACTGGCATGGGCAAGACCGTCGTTCAGGAAATTCAGTACAGCGTCGAGCATGGAAAGCACCGGGTGAGGGATGGAGGCAGTGTAGATTGTGGGTTTCCATACCCGCCAGCACGGCGAATCATGAATGATAGCAGCCGGTCAAGAGGCGCACGCTAAGGTGACGTTATCCACGGCCCAGAGCCGCGCCTGTTGTCTAAATGGTGGGGCCACCGTGACAATCCAAGTCATGACCTCGCCCATCCCTGCCTCGCCCCGCGTCGTGCTGCGCCTGGACCGCATCGGCCGCCGCCGCGCCGGCCGCGTCGCGGTGCAGGAGCTCAGCCTGGAGCTGCACGCGGGCCAGGTGCTGGGCCTGCTCGGCGTGAACGGCGCCGGCAAGTCCACCACCTTGTCGATGATCGCCGGCGCACTGCGACCCGACCGCGGCGACATCAGGCTGAACGGCGAGGATTTCCTCGAACATCCGGCCCTGGCCCGCACGCAGATCGGCTGGCTGCCGGAACGCGCGCCGGTATGGGCCGAGCTGAGCGTCGTGGAGCATCTCGACGCCCACGGCCGCCTGCGCGGGCTGAACGGGGCCGTGTTGCGTCAGGCGCGCGAGCAGGTCATCGAGCGGCTGGAGCTGCAGCCGTTGGCGCGGCGCCTGGCCGGCGTGCTGTCGCAGGGCCAGCGCCAGCGCCTCGGCCTGGCCTGCGCGCTGCTGCACCGCCCGGCCCTGCTGGTGCTGGACGAGCCGGCCAACGCGCTCGACCCGGTGCAGGCGGCCAAGCTGCGCACGCTGATCCGCGAGCAGGCCGCGGCCGGCAACGCAGTGATCCTGTCCACCCACCTGCTGGCCGAGGTCACCGCGGTGTGCGACCGCGTGGCGATCCTGCACGAGGGCACGCTGCGCCATGACGGTCCGCTGTCCACTGGCGACCACGCCGCACTGGAGCGCACCTTCTTCGAGATCGCGATGAACGGCGTGGTGCGCGCCGCATGAGCCTCGCCGCCGTGACCCGACTGGAATGGCGCCGCCTGCTGGTGCGCCCGCTGGCGTGGGTGCTGGCCGCGCTCACCGTGGCCTGGCTGGCGTGGAACTTCACCCTGCTGCTGGGCGGCTTCCTGGCCGGCCAGGTGCAGCGCGCGGCGCAACCGGACGGCCCCGGCTTCGTCGACCTGGTCGGCGTGCCGCTGTTGGGCCAGCTGGCGCAGCTGGCGTTCCTGGTGGTGCCGTTGCTGGCCATGTCCACGCTCGCCGGCGAACGCCGCAACGGCACCCTGCCGCTGCTGTTCGCCGCCGGGGTGCCGGCCTCGCGCATCGTGCTGGGCAAGTACCTGGCCCTGCTGGGCTGGCTGCTGCTGTGGCTGGCGCTGGCGCTGGCGATGCCGCTGGCACTGGCGCACGCCACCCATTTCGACTGGGGCAAGCTGGCCGCCGCCACGCTGGGCCTGGCGCTGATGCTGGCCGCGCTGGCCGCGGTCGGCGTCGCCTGCTCCGCCTTCGCTTCGCACCCGGCGCTGGCCGCCGCCGCCACGCTGATGATTGCGCTGGCGCTGTGGAGCGTGAACCTGGGCGCGCAGCTGGCCGGCGTCAACGGCGGCGCGATCAACTGGCTGGCGATGAGCACGCACCTGCAGCCGCTGCTGCGCGGGCTGGTCTCCAGCGCCGACCTCGCCTGGTTCGCGCTGCTGATCGCGCTGGCGCTGGCGCTGGCCACGCGACGGCTCGATGCCGAGCGGGAGCGCGGCTGATGCGCCACCTGTTCGGACGTCTGGACGGCTGGCTGTTCGCGCTGCTGCTGGTGCTGGGCGGGGGCGCGCTCGGCTACCTCACCCATCGCTACGCGCATCAGGCCGACTGGACCGCACACGGCCGCATCAGCCTGTCGGCGGAGAGCCGCGCGGTGCTGGCGCGCCTCGATGGCCCGGTGGAGATCACCAGCTATGCCAACCCGCAGGGCAAGCTGCGCCAGACCATCGCCGGCTTCCTCGAGCGCTACCAGGCGGTGAAGAGCGACCTCACGCTGCGCTTCGTCGATCCGCAACTGGACCCAGCCAAGATGCGCGAGCTGGGCATCACCGTCGACGGCGCGCTGATCCTGCACTACAAGGATCGCGAGCAACGCCTGGACGAGCTGTCCGAGCGCAGCCTCACCAACGCGCTGGAACGCCTGCTGCGCGGCAGCGACCGCATCGTCGCATTCGTCACCGGCGACGGCGAACGTCGCGCCGACGGCCAGGCCAATGCCGACCTCGGCACCTTCATGGCGCAGCTGGAAGCACGCGGCATGCGCGCGGTGCCGCTGAACTTCGCGCAGGTGACGGCGGTGCCCGAGCATACCGACCTGGTGGTGCTGGCCAGCCCCAGCCTGGCCCTGCCGCCGGCGGCGGTGCAGGCGCTGGTCGGCTACGTGCAGAACGGCGGCAACCTGCTGTGGCTGAGCGAACCCGGCAACGACGACCTCGGCCTCGCCCCGCTCGCGACCGCGCTCGGCGTGCGCGTGCTGCCGGGTGTGCTGGTCGACGGCGGCGGCGCCGCGCTGGGCCTGGGCGACCCGCGCCTGATCGCGCTGGGCAGCTACCCGCCGCAGGCAATCACCCGCGGCTTCGGCCTCACCACGCTGTTCCCGCAGGCTTCCGCACTGGCGCAGGTGACGCCAGGCGGCTGGGCCGTCGCGCCGTTCCTGCGCTCCGGCGCGCAGAGCTGGACCGAGTTTCAGCCGATCGACAACGCCAGGTCATCGGACATCCGCTACGACGCCGCTGCCGGCGAGCTGAAGGGCCCGCTGGACTTCGGCCTCGCGCTGAGCCGGCTGTCGCCCAGCCCGGACAAGAGCGAGCAGCGCGCGGTGGTGATCGGCGACGGCGACTTCCTCTCCAACACGTTCCTGGGCAACGGCGGCAACCGCGCGCTGGGCGAGCGCGTATTCGACTGGCTGCTCGGCGACGACAAGCTGGTGGACCTGCCGCCGCGCGGCGCGCCGGACCGCGTGCTGCAGATCTCGCAGGCCGAGCTGAACATGCTCAGCCTCGGCTTCCTGGTGGTGCTGCCGCTGCTGTTGCTGCTGGCCGGCGGGCTGATCGCCTGGCGCCGGCGCCGGCGGTGAAACGCGCCGCGCGCCAGCGCCTGGTCCTGCTGCTCGCGGTGGCGGCCCTGCTCGTGCTGGCCCTCACGCAATGGCGGCGCGACGCCCGCGGCGAAGCCGGCGAACTCACCGCACTCGACCCCGTCGCCATCACCCAGGTGGCGCTCACCCTGCCCGGCGCGCCCACCGAACACTACGAAAAGCGCGACGGCCACTGGTGGCGCACCGACGGCACGCCTGCGCGCGCCAGCGACGCCCGCCTCGGCGACCTCGCCGGCACCGCCGCGGCACCCGTGCTGAGCTGGCGCCCGGCCAGCGATTTCGAGCCGGCGAAGATCGGCCTCGCGCCGCCGCGCGCCATACTGCAACTGGACGGCCAGACGCTGGAATTCGGCGAAACCTCGGTCACCGGCCCGCAGCACTACGTGCGCGTGGGCGCACGCATCGCGCTGGTACCGGCGCGCTACATGCCGCGCTCGCCGGCCATCGCCACCACCGAGCTGCACTGAGCGCCGTGCCCGAACTGCCCGAAGTCGAAACCACCCGCCGCGGCATCGCGCCGTATCTGGTCGGCCGCCACGTCACCGGGGTGCTGCTGCGCCGGCCCGACCTGCGCTGGCCGATCCCGCCGGAAGTCACCGAACTGCTGCCCGGCCAGCGCATCGACGCAGTGGAACGCCGCGCGAAATACCTGCTGCTGCACACCGCCGCCGGCAGCGCCCTGCTGCACCTGGGCATGACCGGCGTGCTGCGCGTGCTGCCGCCGGACGCGCCGGTGGGCAAGCACGACCACGTCGACATCGGGCTGGAAGCCACGCCCACGCAGGCGCCGCGCCTGCTGCGCTTCACCGACCCGCGCCGCTTCGGCTGCCTGCTGTGGCAGCCGCCCGGCACCGTCCACGAACTGCTCGCCAACCTCGGCCCCGAGCCGCTCACCGACGCCTTCGACGGCGACCTGCTGTGGCAGCGCTCACGCGGCCGCACGGCGGCGGTGAAGCTGTTCCTGATGGACAACGCCGTCGTCGTCGGCGTGGGCAACATCTATGCCAGCGAGGCGCTGTTCCGCGCCGGCATCGACCCGCGGCGCGCCGCCGGCAGCGTGTCGCGCGCACGCTACGCACGGCTCGCCGCCGAGGTGAAACACCTGCTGGCCTGGGCGATCGAACGCGGCGGCACCACCCTGCGCGACTTCCTCAACCCCGACGGCGCGCCCGGCTACTTCTTCCGCGAGCTGATGGTCTACGGCCGCGCCGGCGAACCGTGCCGCGTCTGCGGCACGCCGATCCGGCAGGTCGTGCTGGGGCAGCGCTCGACGTTCTGGTGCCCGCGCTGCCAGCGCTGAACCGGCCACTCATTCCGGCCAGCGGAACTCGATGTGGGTGTTGTTGAACAGCGGGTCGTCGAGGCTGCCGCCCGGCTGCGCCACCAGGCCGCCGGGGAGGCCGTCCACGTCGAGTGGCTGGCCGGTGTCGAAGCGTGCGCCCAGCGCGAGCAGCTCCACCAGCTTCTCGCACAGCACGCCGGCGCGGTCGAGGTCGCGTTCGGGCACGTGGCGCAGGCTGAGGTCGGGGCGGCCGAACTTGCGCATGCCACGGGTGTGCACCCAGGAGCGGTCGCCCTCTTCCGCGCTGCTCAGGATCAGCACGTGATGGCGCGGCGGCGCGCCGTCCTTGACCAGGTAGTGGCGGCGCCAGTGCGCGGCATCGAACAGGGTGAGGATCTGCGGATCGAGGATCGCGGTGCCGCCCACGTCGAGCATGCCGGCCAGCACGCCCAGCGTGTCGCGCAGGTAGTCGAGGCTGGCGGCGTCCTCGAGCACGCCGCGCACCACCAGCACTTCGGGCGCGATGCGTGCCTGCTCGAATGCCTCGGGCGTGTCTTCCTTGATCAACTGGCCCAGCGCGCCATTCAGCGGGTAGCCTTCCCACTGGCGCAGCACCGCGTTCTGGAAGCGCTGGATCGCCACGCCGGCGGGCAGGCCGGGGCTGCCGTAGCGCGGCGAGGGGATGCGCAGCTCCGGCTCGAACTTGCCGAACACGTAGAACTGCAGCACCGCCTCCTCTTCGCCGGGTTGCCAGTACGGCCGCGGCCAGCTGGGGGTGGGGTTGGCTTCGCTCATGCGTATTCCCTGGATGGCGTCATTCGCGCTCGCCCAGCGGCAGCACGGTCTGCTGCAGCTCGATGCGGCCGGTGCCGGCGCTGATCTTCTTGAACTCGGCGCGGCTCACCGAGACATAGCGCTCGTTGCCGCCGATCTCAACCTGCGGGCCGTCGGTCACGGCGCGGCCGTGCTCGTCCACGCGCACCACCATGGTGGCCTTGCGCCCGGTATGGCAGATCGTCTTGATCTCCTGCAGCTCGTCGGCCCAGGCCAGCAGGTAGCGGCTGCCCTCGAACAACTCGCCGCGGAAGTCGGTGCGCAGGCCGAACGCCAGCACCGGGATGCCGAGCCGGTCGACCACGTCGCTGAGCTGCCATACCTGCGCCTTGGCGAGGAATTGCGCCTCGTCGACGAACACGCAGTGCAGCGGACCGTGCGCGGCGATGTCGGCCTCGACCAGCGCCAGCAGATCCTCGTCGACGGGAAAGCGCCGCGCGCTCGCCTTCAGGCCGATGCGCGAGGCCACCACGCCCGCACCGAAACGGTCGTCCAGCGCCGGGGTGAGGATCAGCGTGCGCATGCCGCGCTCGTGATAGTTGTACGCGCTCTGCAGCAGCGTGGTGGTCTTGCCGGCGTTCATCGCCGAGTAATAGAAGTAGAGCTTGGCCATGGGGCGCTTTAGTTGAAGACCATGCGTTGAAGACCATGCATGGTAGCGCGACGGGCGATGATCGACGGCTTGCCGGAAGACCCGGAAGCAGCTCACCCCAACCCTCCCCTGCGCCCGAAGGAAGTCCCTTTGGGGCAATCAGCGAGGCAGCACACGTCAGGCCTGGTCCGGCGGCGTGTTGCCGCCGGTGAACGGCGCGCGTGCCTGGGCCAGCCGATGACGGCGTTCGGCGCGGCTGCGGCGCCAGTCGCGCAGGCACAGCATCGCGTAGACCAGCTTGAACAGCGTGAGCCGCCACAGCACCTTCGGTGTGTCGAACAGATCGCCGGCCAGCATCGAGATCACCGCCTGCTCCAGCTGCCAGGTATTGCGCGGCGAGCGCAGCATCTGCCGCATCACCGGCGCGTTGAAGCGGTGGATGAAGAACGCGAAGCGCGCCATGCCCCTGCGCTGGCGCCGCTCCAGCCGGCGCAGCAGGGCCCGTTCGCGCGGCGGCTCACGCAACGCCGCATCGACCAGTTCGGCGGCGCGCTCCGCACCATCCATCGCCAGGTACACGCCCGAGGAGAACACCGGATCGAGGAAGGCGAACGCATCGCCCACCAGCACCCAGCCCGGGCCGCCCATGCGACTCGCGTCGTAGGAATAGTTGCCGCTGACGTGCACCTCGTCGCCGATCAGCTGCGCCCGGGCGAGGCGCTGCCGCAGCGCCGGATTGAGCTGCAGCGTGTCGAGCAGGAACTCCCGCGTGCAGCCCTTGCGCTGCTTGAGGTAAGCCGGCCGGCATACCGCGCCCACGCTCATCACGTCGCCGGGCAGCGGGATCATCCACATCCAGCCGTGCGCGAAGCGGTAGATGCTGACGTTGCCGGCGTCCTCGCCGGCGCGGCGGTCGGCGCCGCGGAAGTGGCCGAAGATCGCCGCGCTCTGGTGCTGGCGGCTGCGGCGCCGCAGTTTCAGCTTCGTCGCCAGCAGCGCATCGCGGCCGCTGGCGTCGACCACGTAGCGCGCCCGGATCGCGTAGTCGCGGCCATCGTCGGTGCGCACCTGCAGCCGGCTGTCGCGCGGACCGCGCTGCTCCACCTCCAGCACCTCGTGGCCCTCGCGCGCCTCGGCACCGCACTCGCGCGCATGCTGGTACAGCATGCGGTCGAAATCCTGCCGCCACACGTGGTACGCATGCGGCGGGCTCTGCCCGATCGCGCGGGCGAACGCGTAGACGCTGTAGCCGCGCGCGTCGTCCGTCTCGAAATCCGCGCCGCGCTTGAACACGCCCAGCTCGCGCACCTTGTCCAGCACGCCCAGCCGCTCGAACACCGGCAGGTTCATCGGCAGCAGCGACTCGCCGATGTGGAAGCGCGGGTGGCGCGCCTTCTCCAGCGCGATCACCCGGTGGCCGCGGCGCGCCAGCAGCGCCGCTGCCGTGCTGCCGCCGGGGCCGCCGCCGATCACCGCCACGTCGCATTGCTCGACTTCCGCTTCCGCCATGCCGTTCCCCGCGCTGCCCGCGCCGCCGATTATGGCCGAAGCCGGCCGGTGCGCCAGCGGTGCTCTGCTACCATCGGCCGCCGCCTCACGCACCGCCCGATCCATGCTCAATCCGCAACAACTGGCCGCCGTCGAACACTGCGATACCCCGCTGCTGGTGCTGGCGGGCGCCGGTTCCGGCAAGACCAGCGTGATCACGCAGAAGATCGCCTACCTGATCCAGCGGCGGAAGCTGGCGGCGTCGCGGATCGCCGCGATCACCTTCACCAACAAGGCCGCGCGCGAGATGCGCGAGCGTGTGGCCAAGCTGGTGTCGAGCGAGGACGCCGCGGCGCTCACGGTGAGCACGTTCCACGCGCTGGGGCTGAAATTCCTGCAGCTCGAGCACGCCCGCGCCGGCCTGCGCCGCGGCTTCTCCGTGCTGGACGCGGACGACAGCGAGGGCATCGTGAAGGAGCTGGCGCCGAAGGGCGCCAAGCCCGAGGTGCTGTTCGGTCTGCGCAACCTGCTCAGCCGCGCCAAGAACGCCGGGCTGTCGCCGGAGGAAGCACTGGCCGCCGCGCGCAGTCCGCGCGAGCTGGAGGCGGCGACGATCTACGAGCTGTACCAGGCGCGTCTAGCCGCCTTCAACGCGGTGGATTTCGACGACCTGATCCGGCTGCCGCTGCGCATCCTGGAAAGCGACGACGCGTGCCGCACCGCCTGGCGCGAGCGCCTGCGCTACCTGCTGGTGGACGAATACCAGGACACCAACGACGCGCAGTACCGCCTGTTGAAAGTGCTGGCCGGCGAGCGCGGCGGCATCACCTGCGTGGGCGACGACGACCAGTCGATCTACGCCTGGCGCGGCGCCAATCCGGAGAACATCGACCAGCTCGGCCGCGACTGGCCGAACCTGCGCGTGATCAAGCTGGAGCAGAACTACCGCTGCGGCCGGCGCATCCTGCGCGCGGCCAACGCGCTGATCGCGCACAACCCGCACAGCCACGAAAAAAAGCTGTGGAGCGAGCACCCGGAAGGCGCGCCGATCCGCGTGCTGGAGTGCAAGGAGGCCGAGCACGAGGCCGAGAAGATCGCCTCGATCGCCACCACGCTGGCCGAGAAGCACAAGGCGCGCTGGGACGACATGGCGATCCTCTACCGCGGCAACTTCCAGGCGCGCCCGCTGGAGAAGGCGCTGCGCCTGGCGCGCATTCCCTATCACCTCACCGGCGCCCTGAGCTTCCTCGACCGCGCCGAGGTGAAGGACATCCTGTGCTACCTGCGCCTGCTGACCAACCCCAGCGACGACGCCGCGTTCCTGCGCGTGGTCAACGTGCCGAAGCGCGAAATCGGCGCCACCACGCTGGAGAAGCTGGGCCAGCTGGCGCAGTCGCGGCACTGCTCGCTGCTGGAGGCCACCCGCAGCGACGGCGTGCTGCGCCAGCTCACGCCGCGCCCGGCGGCCGCGCTGGCGAGTTTCTCCGAGCTGCTGGACGAACTGCGCAGCGCCTCGCTGCACGAGAGCGCGGCCGACCTGGTCGAGCGCATCCTCAAGCGCACCGGCTACGCCGCCCAGCTCGCCGCCGCCACGCCCGACGCCAGCGTGCGCGAGCGCAAGCTGGGCAACCTGCGCGAGCTGGCCGACTGGTTCCGCGCGATGCAGAAGGGCAACAGCGCCGGTGACCTCGCCGCGCAGCTGGCCCTGCTCAGCCACGCCGACCGCGACGAGCCGGGCAACGCGCTGCGCATGATGACCCTGCACGCGGCCAAGGGCCTGGAGTTCCGCTTCGTCTTCATCGTCGGCTGCGAGGACGGCACGCTGCCGCACGAGGGCGCGCTGGACGAGGGCCGCGTGGACGAGGAGCGCCGGCTGATGTACGTGGGCATCACCCGCGCCAAGGAACTGCTCACGCTGTCGTGGTCGGCGAAGACCAAGCGCTACGGCGAGATCCACCACAACCAGCCCAGCCGCTTCCTGCACGAGCTGCCGCAAACCGACCTGCACTGGCAGGGCAAGGACCCGGAAGCGGACAAGGAAGCGACCCGCGAGACGGCCGAGTCGCACATGGCGCGGATCAAGGCGATGCTGGCCGGCGGCTGAGCCGGTGCCTCACGTCCAGCCGTTGACGAACACCGTGATGACGATGGCGTTGGTGAAGTCGATCAGGAACGCGCCCACGATCGGCGCCACCAGGAAGGCGCGCGGCGCCGGGCCGTAGCGCTCGGTCAGCGAGCTCATCACCGCCATCGCGTTGGCCGTGGTGCCCAGCATGAAGCCGGCGAAGCCGCCGGCGATCACTGCAGCATCGTAGTCGCGTCCCATCAGCCGCAGCAGTGGCCAGGCGCAGAACGCCGCCACCACGATCGTCTGCACGCCCAGGCCGACCAGCAGGGGCGTGGCCAGTCCGGCAAGATCCCACAGGTGCAGGTCCATCAGCGCGACGACGAGGAACAGCGAGAGCGCGGTGTTGCCGATGACGTCGATGCTGCGCGGCGACAGGCCGAACCAGCCGAGGCGGTCGTCGAGGTTGCGGATCAGCGCGCCCACCAGCATCGCGCCGATGTAGCCGGGCAGGGTCAGGCCGAGCGCGCCCAGCCCGCCGCTGATCCAGGCGCCGACGCCCATCGCCAGCAGGATCAGCACGAAGCTCTTGAGGCCGGCGTAGGCCTGTGCTTCGGCCCCGCCGGCACTGGCCGCCGGCGTCACGGCTGCCGGCACCGGAAGCGCCGGCGCATCGCCGGCCGCGTCCGGCGCGCGGGGCGTGCGCAGCCCGAACCGCTCGATCAGCAGCGTCGCCAGCGGCGCGCCGATCACCGAACCGCAGATGATCCCGGCCATCGCGTTGGCCAGCGCCACGCTGGGTGCGCCCGGCACGCCGGCCTGGCTGAACAGCGGCGCGAATGCCATGCCGGTGGCGGGGCCGCCGGCAAGCGTGACCGAGCCGGTGATCACGCCGAACAGCGGCGGCAGGCCGAACGCCTTGGCCAGGACGATGCCCACCACGTTCTGCACCACCGCCAGCGCGGTGGCGAGGCCGAGCAACAGCACGATCTGGCGGCCGCCCACCCTGAGCAGGGAGGTGCTCGCGTTGAAGCCGATGGCGGTGAAGAACGCGATCATCAGCGGCTGCTGCAGCGCGGTGTCGAAGCGCACCGGGGTGACGTTCCACGGGCGGCAGGCGAGCAGCACCAGCGCCACCAGCAGGCCACCGATCACTGGCGCCGGAATGCTGAAGCGCGCGAGCAGCGGCACGCGCCGGCGGATCGCATAGCCGGCGAGCAGCAGCAGGCCGCCACAGGCCACCGTCTGCACCGGGTCGAGCATCAACACGTCGGCGCGCTCCGGCCGGCGGCACGTCGCCGGGCAACATCGGGGCGGGCGGCGGGCATCCTCACCCGCCCCAGAACGCCGGCGACGGCGGCAGCAGGTAGCCACCCTGCAGGCTGACGCCGCCGGGGTAGTCGTCCTGCAGCCACAGCGGGCCGTCCAGGTCGATGAACTCGGCTTCGCGCGCGATCTCCAGCGCCGGCGTGATGCCGAGCGAGGAACACACCATGCAGCCCACCATGATCCTGAAGCCCTCCGCCCGCGCGGCGCGCAACAGGCGCCAAGCCTCGGTCAGCCCGCCGGTCTTGTCCAGCTTGACGTTGACCGCCTGGTAGCGGCCGCGCAGCCGCGGCAGGTCGGCGGTGACGTGGCAGGCCTCGTCGGCGCAGATCGGCACGCGGCTGGCGAAGCCCCGCAGCTCGTCGTCGGCGTCGGCCGGCAGCGGCTGCTCCAGCAGCTCCACCCCCGCGCGCTCCAGCGCCGGCTGCATGCCGCGCAGGATGCCGAGGTTCCAGCTCTCGTTGGGGTCGACGATGAGGTGCGCGTCCGGCGCCGCCCGGCGCACCGCGTCGATGCGCGCGGCCGGGTCGTCGGCGTCCACCTTGATCTTGATCAGCCCGCTGCCGCCGATGCGCGAGGCTGCCTCGCCCATGCGCTCGGGCGTGTCGATGCCGATGGTGATGGCGCTGAGCAGGTGGGCGCGCGGCGGACGCGCCAGCCGCGCCCATACCGGCACCGCGCTGAGCTGCGACTCGAGGTCCCACATCGCCGCGTCCAGCGCGTTGCGTGCGGCCCCGGCCGGCAGCCTTGCCTGCAGCTCGTCGCGCCCCATGCCGGCGACGAGCTCGCCGCGCAGCGCTTCCATCGCCGCCAGCACCGAGTCCACCGACTCGCCGTAGCGCGCGTAGGGCACCGCCTCGCCGCGCCCGGTCATGCCGCCCTGGCGCAATTCCACCGTCACCACCTCGGCGGCGTACTTCACCCCGCGCGCGATGCGGAACGGCGCCACCAGCGGGAAGCTGCGCCGGAACAGGCTCAGTTCGCGACGCATGCGAGCAGGTGGTCCACGATCGCTTCGACGCCCATGGTGACCGGGTCCTGGCACGGCAGCGCAAGCTCGTCGCCGATCCGGCGGCACAGCGCCGCGGCCTCCTGCGCCGGCACGCCGGAGGTGTTGAGCGCCACGCCTACCGCCTGCACCGCCGGATTGGTCAGGCGCGCGGCGGCGAGGTTGGCTTCCAGGCAGGCTTTCAGTTGCGGAATCGGATAGCCGGGCAACCCGCGCATGTGGCGGCGGGTGGGTTCGTGGCACAGCACCAGCGCGTCGGGCTGCGCGCCGTGCAGCAGGCCCAGCGACACGCCGGCGTAGGAGGGATGGAACAGCGAGCCCTGGCCTTCGATCAGATCCCAGCCGCCGTCGTTGCGGGCCGGCGAAATCCATTCGACGGCGCCGGAGATGAAATCGGCGACCACCGCGTCCACCGGCACGCCGGCGCCGGCGACGAAGATGCCGGTCTGGCCGGTGGCGCGGAAATCCGCCGCAAGGCCGCGCCGGCGCATGGCGCGTTCCAGCGCCAGCGTGGTGTACATCTTGCCGACCGAGCAGTCGGTGCCCACCGTCAGCAGCCGCCGGCCCTCGCGCGGGCGGCCGTTGCCGACCGGAATGCCTGGCGCGGGGTCGCGCGCATCGAACAGCACGCGGCCGTTGCGCTTGGCGGCGGCCACGATGTCCGGGTTCTCGCGCAGCTTCTGGTGCAGGCCAGCGACCACGTTGAGGCCGGCGTCGAGCGCCGCGATGGCGTCGGCGACGATCGCCGGCGCCATCACGCCGCCGGCGTTCGCGGTGCCGATCAGCATGGTGTTCGCGCCGCGTTCCTTCGCCTCGGCCATGCCCATGTCGGGCAGGCCCAGCGTCGGCTTGCAGTCGGCGTGCCGGTACTGGCCGATACACCATTCCGGCCGCCAGTAGGCCACGCCCCTGGCCGTCTTGATGGCCAGTTCGTCGGCCGGATTGCCCAGATACAAGAGGTAGGGCGGGCTCCACTGGCCGGGCAGGGCCGTATCGCCATGCTTGGACATGAAAGGTTTACTCCACTCGGCGGCTGCCGCCGGTCAGATGAAAGGTTGCCGCGGCTGCCGTCGTGCGGTGGGGCGGCGAGGCCGGACGCCGGCTGTGCCATGCGATGCCGGCCGCGCCCGGCACGCGGCTCAGTGCATGGTTTCCACCTTGCCCAGGCCATTGGGATTGCGCGGGTCGCTGGCGGCGGTCTTGACGTTGGTGGCCTTGTCCCAGACCACCACGTTCATGTTGCCCCACGACTCCCGGTCGTTGATCTCGTAACCCATCGCCTTGAGCTTCGCCAGCACGTCGGCCGGGATGTCGCTGCCGGATTCGATGTCGACGCGGTCGGGCAGGAACTGGTGATGGATGCGCTTCTGCGCGGTGATCTCGCTGGCGCTCTTGCCATCGATGAAGGCGAGAATCGCTCCGAACACCTGGGTGATGATGGTCGAGCCGCCGGGCGAGCCGATCACCGCGAGGCGATCCTTGCCGATGACGAAGCTGGGCGTCATCGACGACAGCATGCGCTTGCCGCCGACCGGCGCGTTGGCGGAGCCGCCGATCAGCCCGAACGCATTGGGCTGGCCGGAGACCAGGGCGAAGTCGTCCATCTCGTTGTTGAGCAGGATGCCGGTCTTGCCGGCGACGAAGCTGGAGCCGAGCGTGGTGTTCACCGTGGCGGTCATCGAGACCATGTTGCCGTCCGCATCGACGATCGAGAAGTGCGTGGTGTGCATGCCGGGCGTCTTCGCCTGCACCGACGGCAGCCACGCGGACTTGGTCGCCTGCTCCGGCAGGATGCTCTGGCGCAAGCCATCGGCGTAGTACGGCGAGAGCAGCATGTCCAGCGGCATCTTCACGAAATCGGGGTCGCCGAGGTACTCGTTGTGGTCGCGGAAGGCGCGGCGCATCGCCTCGACCAGGTAATGGATGCGGTGGGCCTGGTCCATGCGCTTGAGATCGAGCGGCGCGAGGATGTTGAGCATCTCGGCGACGGCCACGCCGCCGGAAGACGGCGGCGGCGCGGTGACCACCTTGTAGCCGGCGTAGTCGAGCACGATCGGCTGGCGCTCTTTCGCGCGGTAGGCGGCGAGGTCGGCCAGGGTCCAGGTGCCGCCGGCGGCGCGCACCGACTTCACCAGTTCCTTCGCCACCGCGCCCTTGTAGAAACCGTCCGCGCCCTTTTCGGCCAGCGCCTTCAGCGTGCGCGCCTGGTCCGGGTCACGGAAGAGGTCGGTGGCCTGCGGTGCCTTGCCGCCGGGGAAGAACTTGGCCGCAGAGGCCGGATAGCGGCGCAGCACGTCGGCCTTGTGCCCGATCGAACGGACCAGCGCCGTGCTGGGATGGAAGCCTTCGTCGGCCAGCCGGATCGCCGGGCGCAGCGACTCCGCGAGCGGCAACTTGCCGTACTTGCCGGCCATGTAGGCCAGGCCGGCCGGCATGCCGGGGATGCCGGCGGCGAGCGGGCCGTTGAGCGAGGTGTCGCGGTTGGGCGTGCCGTCGGCCTTCAGGTAGTCCTTCTCGCTGACTGCCTGCGGCGCCATCTCGCGCGCGTCGATGAAGGTGTCCTTGCCGGTGGCCGCGTCGTGAATCACGGCGAGGAAGCCGCCGCCCATGCCCGAGGCTTCCGGCTGCACCACCGACAGCGCCGTGCCCACCGCGATCGCCGCGTCCACCGCGTTGCCGCCGCGTGAGAGCACTTCGAAACCGGCCTCGGTGGCCAGCGCGTTGGCGCTGGCGATCGCGGCGGTCTTCGCCGCCGCCGTGTCCTGCGCATGGGCCAGCGCGCCGAAGCTGCCGATCGCCAGCGCCAGCAGCAGGCCGCCCCAGCGCGGCCGGCCGCGCGCCGGCGGGCGGCAGGTGGTTCCGGCGTCGTGGCGCGGCGCGTTTCGTGCGGTCATTCGTTCACCCTCTGCGAAATGGTTCGAGCATAGTCACCGGCAGTCGTGCGCCGCCAATGAAAAGACGATGGCATGGCATAACGGACGGTTGTGGCGTGCGGCCCGATGCGCGGCGCGCCCGGCGAAGGCCGCTGCGCGGCAGCCTTCGCCGTGCGCCCGGCACGCTCACCAGTGGTACTGCACCTTGCCGTACACGAACGCCCCCATGAAGCCGAACGGCGAGCTGGACGAGTACGGGAAAGCACCGTTCTGGTCGTCACTCTGCGGCACCTTCTTCGGATAGGTATTGAGCACGTTGTCGCCGCCGACGGTGAACGTCCAACGGTCGCGGTTGTAGCTCACCGCCAGGTCGAGCAGCCACTTGTGCGGGTAGACGATGTCGTTGAGGTAGCTGGTCGAGCCGTACGTGGTGATGCGGCCGTAGCGGGTCAGCGTGCCGTTGAAGGCCCAGTTGCCGAGACTGTAGGTCTCGTTGAGGATCAGCTTGCTGCGCGGCGCGGTGTCGGCCAGCAGGCCCTTGATCGCGCTGCGGTTGAGGCGCTGGAAGATCACGCCCAGCGAGTCCAGCACGGCCGGGTTCGGCTTGACGTCGGTGACCTTGTTCCTGTGGTAGCCGTAGCTGAGGGTGGAAAGCAGGTTGCCGTGGTCGCCGAAGTCGCTGCGGTAGCTGGCCACCACGTCGGCGCCCTGGGTGCGCACGGTGCCGGCGTTGGTGAAGTAGGACAGGCCGCTGTACTGCAGGTTGGTGACGCCGTTGGCGGCCAGGTAGTTGATGACGGCCGGCGTCGACAGCGAGATCGAACTGGACAGCGCGATGCGGTTGGTGACGGTGATCTGGTAGGCGTCGAAGGACAGGTTGAGTTCGTTGCTCGGGTTCCACACCACGCCCGCGGTGAAGTTGCGCGACTTCTCCGCCTTCAGCGGCTCGCTGCCGAGCAGCCGCGCCAGCGGGTTGTCCACCGGCACCAGTCCGCGCAGGTAGATGCCCGGCGGCAGGCCCAGCGAATTGCCGGCGCCGAAGGAGGCCGAGGTGGTTTCCGAGTAGTGCTGCTGGCCCAGACCCGGCGCACGGAAGCCGGTCGAGGCGCTGCCGCGCACGGCGAACGAGTCGGTGAAGTCGAAGCGGCCGGACAAGGCGGCCGAGGTGGTGGCGCCGAAGTCCGAATAGTCCTCGTGGCGCACGGCGGCGGAAAAGCCGAAGCGCTCGGTCAGGTTGCCTTCCAGCTGCAGGTACTCGGCCACGTCGTGCCGCGCCACCGAGATGGCGTCCTGCGGCCCCCAGCCGGCAAAGCCCTGCGCACCGCCGCGCACACCGGAGGTGCCCACGTAGTACGAACCGAGGTCGCCCGCCTCCACGTCGTAGCTCTGCCGCAGCCATTGCGTGCCGAACGACAGCGTCAGCGGATTGGGCAGCCAGCCGAAGGAGACGTCCTTGGAGATGTCGATGTCGAAAGTCTGCTGCTTGGCGGTCAGGATGCCGTCGTGGAAGCTGGTCGGGCTGCTGCCGAAATCGTTGAGCATGGCGTAGTTGACGGTGTTGCGCGTGCTGTAGGAGACGCGGTTGCCGCCGTAGTTGCCGCTGACGTCCCAGCGCCAGCCGTTCCAGTTGCCGCGAAGGCCGACGACCAGCGAGGTGTCGGTCGAATCGCCGTGCTCGCGCGGCAGGAAGCCGTCCGGGTAGACCAGCCCGATCAGCGGGTTGTTCGGATAGGGCGTGTTGCTGCCGTAGCGGAAGAAGCCGCGCGGCTCGCCGATGCGGCGCCCCCAGTGGCCGAACGCGTAGAACTGCGCGCCAGGGCTGATGTCGTACTGCGTGTTGAGGAACAGGTTCTTGTTCTTGAACGACACGGTGCCGAAGTGGAACTTCACGCCGAGCTGGGCCAGGCCCGGGCGGCGATCGACACCGGCGCGGTTGCTCGGGCTCTGGTTGCTGTTTTCCGCGGTGAGGCGCAGCCAGCCGCTGTCGCCGCCCAGCGGAACGCCGAAGTTCGCCGCCCCCTGCCATTGCCGGCCATCGCCGGCGGAGAACTGGCCGCCGCTGAGCTGCACGTCGCCGCCCTTGGCACCCTTTTTCAGGATGATGTTGACCACGCCGGAAAGCGCGTCGGAACCGTACTGCGCGGAAGCGCCGTCGCGCAGCACTTCGATGTGGTCGATCGCCGACAGCGGGATCGTGTTGAGGTCGATGCCCTGCGAGCCCTGGCCGATCTGGCCCAGGCTCAACACCAGCGCGCCCGGATGCCAGCGCTTGCCGTCCACCAGCACCAGCACCTGGTCGGGCGACAGGCCGCGCAGCTCGAACGGGCGCTGGAACGCGAAGGTGTCCGAGGCCGGCGCGAACGGGAAGTTCAGCGAGGGAATGGCGCGTTCCAGCGCCTGGGTGAGGTCGATCGTGCCGGTCTGTTTCAGCACGTCGGCGGAAATCACGTCGATCGGCGTCAGCGACGAACTTTCCGTGCGGTTGCCGGCGCGCGTGCCGGTCACCACCACCGCGCCCAGGTTCTTCGCCTTGGCCGGCGCTTCGGCGGGTGACCGGGCCGGGGCCTCGGTCGAGGCCGGCGGGTTCGCCTGTTGCGCCGCCGCCGTGTGAGCGAGTGCAAGCAGTACCGCAGCAGCCAGCAAGGTCGGCGCGAACCGACCGGAACGCTTGTTCATGAATGCTCCCCCAAGTGTTTTGGCGCCATGTGGCCGCCGCCGGGCAATACCGGCAGCGGATATGCCCTATGCCCCTGTGACGGGTCCCGAAGACCCCTGGGCCGCGAGCCCGATGGCGCCGGCGACTGCCACGCTGCCTGCGCACGAACCCGGCGACCAACCTCCCGTACCGGCCGGCACGACCGCGGAAGGACGCCACGCGAACCGGCTTCCCCGGCCGGCTCTGCAGATCGTCGTGGCGTGTTCCGGTCGGACATGCGTCACCCCTTCCCCAGCACGGCGTCGAGCTTAGTCACAGGCCAGCGACGGCCTCCAATGAAAAGACCGGCACTTTGCATAACTGGAGGTTGTGGACACCCGCGCCGCAGCGCGGGCGGCGCGGGGCTTCAGCCCGGCGCCAGCACGCGCTGGGCCAGCTGGCGCACCAGGCCCAGGAAATGCTTCTGCACCGGGTTCAGCGGGCTGTCCAGCCGGTACAACGCGTACAGCACCACGTCGAGCTGCAGCTTCAACGGCCGCGTCTGCACGGTTTCCCCGCCGCCGCGCGACGCGGTGAAGGGATCGACCAGCGCCAGCCCTTCGCCCTGCGCGACGAGCGAATACGCCAGCTGGTAGGTCTGCACCCAGACCGAGGTGCGCGGCGCCGGTTCGACCTGGCCCAGGTGGTTCTGCAGCATGCGGCCCAGCGCGTCCTGCATGGCGATGCCGATCATCGGCTGGCCGGCCAGCGCGGCAACCGGCAGCGGCTGCGCCAGCTCCGCCGGCGACCACGTGCCGGGCGGGGCGATCACCATGACCTGCCCGCGGCACAGCGGCTCCTGCTGCAGGCCGGGGTGGCCGGCGTCCTGCAAGGTGAGGCCGATGTCGGTCTCGTGCAGCATCAGCGACTCGCACATTTCCGCCGAGTGCCGGGTGAACAGCTCGGCGGTGGTGCCGGGAAACGCCTTGCGCAGCTGCGCGGTCGCGTCGGGCACCAGCGCCTGCGCCAGGGTCGGCGTGCAGGTCACGCGCAAGGGGTAGCTTTCCGGACGGGCGATGTTCGCGGTGAGGCGCTGCAGGTCGTGCAGTTCCTGGGCGATCTTCTCGACGCGGTGGCGCAGCAGCAGCGCCTCCTGGGTCGGCTGCAGGCGCCCGCGCACACGGCTGAACAGGGCGAAGCCCAGCTGCAGCTCGGCATGCTGCAACGCCTTGCTGGCGGCGGGCTGCGAAATGTTCAGGAGATCGGCCGCGCCGGTCAGGCTGCCGGTGGTCAGCACGGCATGGAACAGTTCGATATGGCGAAGGCGCATGTCGGGCTTTCGTCCCCTTACGCCAGACGGCGATGAGCCCGGAGTGCAGCATAGGCGTCGGGGCGAAGCAAGCCGTCGGCGCGGGCGCCGGTGCGGCGCGGCGAGCGGAGCTACAGCAGTTGCCCGGCTTCCAGCTCGCTTTTCAGGTAGGCGTAGTAGATCGGCGCGGCGATCACCCCGGGCAGGCCGAACATGGCCTCCATCAGCAGCATGGCCACCAGCAATTCCCAGGCGCGGGCACGGATCTGCGTGCCGACGATGCGCGCGTTGAGGAAGTACTCCAGCTTGTGGATCAGCACCAGGAAGACCAGCGCGGCGATGCCCACGCCCAGCGACACCGACAGCCCGGCCACGGTGATCGCGGTGTTGGAGATCAGGTTGCCGATCACCGGCAGCAGGCCGACCACGAAGGTCACCACCACCAGGGTCTTGGCCAGCGGCACGTGGATGCCCATCAGCGGCAGCAGGACGAGCAGGAAGATCGCGGTGAACAAGGTGTTGATCAGCGAGATCTTGATCTGCGCGAACACGATGTTGTGGAACGCCCCGGCCAGCCGCTGGCAGCGCAGGCTCAGCGTCGCCGCCAGCGGACCCATCTGATGTGCCGGGCGGGTGCGGCTCAACGCCACGATCGCGCCCAGGACCAGGCCGATCAGGATGTGCACGAACACCCGCGCCGCGCCCTTGCCCGCCAGCTGCAGGGTGGCGGCATGCTTGCGCGCCAGCTCGATCGCGCCCACGCGCAGGTCGTCGACGCTGTCGGGAAGGCTGTTCACCAGCGCCGGCGGCAACTGCTGGCGCGCCTTCTCCACCAGCGGCATCAACTGCTCCTGCCACAGCAGCTGCGGGTTGCCGACTTCGGTGTGGAACAGGCTGATCGCACCGAGGATCAGCAGGATCAACAGGCCCACCACCACCGCGCCAAGCAGCGCGACCACCACCACCCGCGCGCGGTCGCCGGGAATGCGCCGGCCCAGCAGCGGCACCATCGTCTGCACCAGCTCGAACACCAGCAGGCCGGCCAGCAGCGCCGGCAGCAGATGGATCCTCACCACCAGCAACAGCGCCGCGCCTGCCAGCAGGTAACTCGCGTAGCGGACGGCCGCCGAAGGCGGGCGCAGGACAGGCAGGCTGGAATCCATGCGAAACGAAACCGTGGGGAGCGGAAGCGCCAGTCTGTCAGCAGCCCGCCGTAGCTGCCAGCCCTGCCATGGGGCTGTCGTAAACTGCGTTCATTGTTTCGCTTCGCCGGTTTTCCAAGGAACGCCTTCATGCGGCTTCGTCTTCCCACCTCCCTGCTCGCGCTCGTCCTGCTGGCCGGCTGCGCCGTCGCTCCCCGCCATCCGGCAGCGACGGCAACGCCCGCGGCGCCACCCACGGCGGCAACCATCGTCGCCGCCAACGACAACCTCAACGCGGTAGCGTGGAGCCAGACCGCGATCGAGCACGACCTGATCTACCTGCAGACCTACCGCGACGCCCAGGCGCGCCTGCTGGCCGCCATGAAGGACCGCCAGTGGGACGCGCTGACCAGGGACGATCGCGTGGCCCCGGCCGCCGGCCTCCAGCCGGCGGTGGTGCTGGACATCGACGAGACCGTGCTGGACAACTCGCCGTACCAGGCGCGCCTGGTCCGCAGCGGCGGCGAATACAACGAGGCGGACTGGGCCGCGTGGTGCCGGCAGGAAAGTGCACGCGCGCTGCCCGGCGTGGTCGAGTTCACCCGGTTCGCCGCAAAGCACGGCATCGCCGTGCTCTACGTGTCCAACCGCGCCAAGGATCTGGACCAGGTCACCCTGGCCAACCTGCGCAAGGTCGGCCTGCCGGTCTCCGGGCCGGAGGCGTTCCTCGGCCTGGGCACCTTCGTCGAAGGCTGCGAGCAGGTTGGCACCGAGAAGGGCTGCCGGCGCCAGCTGATCAGCCGCAAGTACCGCGTGCTGATGCAGTTCGGCGACCAGATCGGCGACTTCGTGACGGTGCTGGCGAACAATGCCGCCGGTCGCCAGCGGGCGATCGCGCCGTACCTGGGCTGGATCGGCTCGCGCTGGTTCGTGCTGCCGAATGCGACCTACGGCTCGTGGGAGCCGGCGCTGTTCAACAACGACTGGTCCGCGCCGCCGGAGCAGCGGCGCCGGCAGAAGATCGAGGCGTTGCGCTACGAGTAGGAAAATATCTTTTCATAAACAGTAATTTACAAGGCAATGCAAAAGTATTGCCTCAGCTTTAACGGACAGGTAATATCTGCCCTGCCAACCCCTGCTGACCAAGACCTTTGCAGGCAAGGCCATTTCCCTTCCGGCTCCGCCGGATTTCCCCGCGAGGCAACGCCCGCGGGGTTTTCTTTTTCCGGCCCGCGAAAACTTGCGCCGCGCCCTTGTTTCGCGGCCGCCGCGGCCCTTACCCTGCGTTCACCCCCGTGGCGCCTGCTTCGCCACCACCCACCGCGAGATTCCGTCGATGCGCCTTCGCCATGCGATGCCGATGCTGCTTGCCGCATTGCTGCTGGGCGCCTGCCACGGCAAGGACGAGACCGCGCAAGAGGGCGGCAGCACGCCGCAGGCGGCGCTGCAGGCCTCGTTCGACCTGCTCCGGGCCGGCGACTTCGATCGACTGTGGAAGCAGGCGCTGCCGCCGGCCGACTACGCCAATCTGCGCGCCGACTGGCGCCTGCAGCAGCGCGACATGCCACCGGGCAGCGCCAGGGATCGCGCGCGCCTCGACCAGGCCCTGCACGAGCTCACCGGGCCGGACGCCGAGCACCGGCTGTACGCCGAGCTGCAACCGAAGCTGGCGGCGATGGAGCGGCAGTACCGCGACCAGCTGCCGGTGCTGATCAGCGTGGGCGAGGCCGTGCTGAAAAGCGGCATCGCGCAGAGCCGCACGCTCAGCGACGCGCAGAAAACCCAGCTCGACGGCGCGCTCGACGCGCTGCTGCCGTGGGCGCAGCAGGCGCCGTGGTTCGACCAGGCGCGGGCGAAGCAGGCGGTCGGCGTGGCCGTGGCGACGGCGCGCCAGCTGGACCTGAAGGACCCCGGACAGCTGCACGCGATGGATTTCGATGCCAGCATGGCCAAGTACGCCGTCGCCTGGGGCGGCCTCAAGCAGGTGTTGGCAATCTACGGCCTGTCGGTGGACGACGCGTTCGATTCGGTGAAGCTCACGCCGCTCGCCAAGGACAACGGCCGTGCCGTGGTGAAGATCGACTACACCTTGCTCGGCAAGCGGCTGTCGGCCGAGACGGTGCTGGTGCAGGAGAACGGCCGCTGGTACAGCGAGGACCTGCTGCGCAACGCGCGCCGGTCGCACCGCCAGCTGCAGCAGCCGGCGGCAGCAGGCTCCGCCGCCAGCGCTGTTGCGCAAGACTGAACGACGCAGCCGTTAGAATGGACGGATGCAAATGACTCCCGCCGCGGACTCCCCCGCCCGCCCTCGCGCTCCCTGGTGGTTCAACCTGGCTGGCCAGCTGCTGCAGCCATGGGTGCGCATCCGCCGCGATCCGGCCGAGCCCGCCACCCTGCTGCGGGCCGGCGTGCCGGTCTGCTACGTGATCGAGCGCGACGGTTTTTCCGACGCGTTGATCCTGCAGCGCGCCTGCCGCGAGGCCGGTCTGCCCAACCCGATGCGGCCGCTGGCCGGCACCCGCCGACGCCGCTCGGTGTTCGCCCTGGCGCGGCGCGACGGCAGCCTGCTCGGGCGCAACCGCAAGCGCAATCCGAACGAGGCGCTGCGGCAACTAGTGCACTCGCTGGAGGGCCTGCCCGACAGCGACATCCAGATCATGCCGGTATCCATCTACGTGGGCCGCGCGCCCAGCCGCGACAGTGGCTGGTTCCGCGTGCTGTTCTCGGAAAACTGGGTGATGGTGGGCCGCTTCCGCCGCATGCTGGCGCTGCTGCTGAACGGGCG
>Ga0209916_1001127_pt1 | contig 26847 bp, 26 predicted proteins | sample ThiBio_1000_plan_FD_183956 | JGI IMG/M metagenome (GOLD analysis project Ga0209916, IMG submission 183956) | Wastewater bioreactor microbial communities from Cape Town, South Africa - Thiocy_solids_2 (SPAdes) | ecosystem: Engineered > Bioreactor > Thiocyanate-remediating > Anaerobic-Aerobic ... | reverse complement strand
CGCGCAGCATGGTTTGCTCGCCGCTGCCTTTGCCTTCGCAGGCGCTAACTGCATGGCCCAGTACCGCTCCGCTGGCCAGTCCGATCAATCCGCTCAAACGCGCAACCGGGAAGCCCAGTCCGGGCTGCTGCTCCGCGCTTTGGGGGAAAGCGCACTGGCTCGCGAGCGTATCCGGCATTGACACCGTGGTGCCATCAAACAGCACCAGCCGCCGTCCGCGCCAACGCCACGACTTCGGCAGGCGGGTTTCCAGCCGTTCGCCCGTGGTCCGATACAGCCGATCCACCATCTCCTGCGGCAGACGTTGCCGCGCCTGGCAGTAGGCTGACGTGTTCAAGCTGCAGGTGCTTTGCCTTTGGCCGACCCGTTCCGAGAGGCGGCGGCCAACCACGTCCTGGCACGCTTGGTCTTCGGAAAGCACCTGTTCGATGAAGTGGCGCAAGGTCGTCAACGGGGGATAGTGCCGATGACGAAAGACTGGCGCGGATTCCTCGATCGTCCCCATGATCTCCTCCGTCGGCAATACTTGTTCGAACACTCCTTGCCCGCCTTGGGCAAATCGATGTCGCAGTTCCCACACTTCGCGGCGCAGTCGCCTTGTACGTCTGCTACGATCCATTTGGCTGACCTCCGTCGTTGCCGTCCTGTCGTCGTCAAACTTCAGTAAAGCAACTTTCGGCTCGGTCAGCCTCCCCATCGGGAGCTTAACTTAGCGCCATGAGTATCTGACCCCATTTTCACTATTGGCGCGTTCATCCTTTATTTCGTTGCGCTGGCGCCGCTTGTCCTCTCCGTAACCACCGGCCGGCGCTGAGCCGTCGCCGACGTTATACGGACCGCCTGCGGGCACGCGCTTGCGTTGTCTGTGCCGGTCGGGATTCGTCTTTTCTGTGTCTGCACCGTTTTGATAGGGCGGGGACAATATCGAAGAAAGGCAATGGAGGGAAAAATGACAACTCTCGCTATTGAAGCGCCATCCCGGCCGCAAGTGCGCACGGTGACCGGCCGAATACCGGGCAACAGGGGCATGTGGGCGGGGATCACGTGCGAATTCGTCGAGTTCATCGTTCTCTTCGCTGTCTATTTCGTCGCGCGTGCCCACTTTCCGGACGCGTTCGAGCAGGGCGCGCAGCGCCTTTCGCTCGCTTCGGGCACCGCGATTACGTTGATCATGGTCACCAGCAGCTTTTTCATCGCCTGCTCGGTGGCGACGATACGCGCCGGTCGACGCCGGCAGTCGTTCTGGTGGCTGGTCGCCGGACTGGTCGTGGCGCTCGGTTATCCCGTCGTGAAGTTTTTCGAAGTCCAGGCGAACCTCGCGCAAGGGATCAATGGCGAGGCGGGGATTTTCTTCACCGTCTATTACTACCTGACGATCAACCATCTGGTGCACTCGTTCTGGGGGATTCTCGGCATTTTCTGGGTTCTGGCACGCCACCTCGGCGGGGCGTATTCGTCCGACGATTACAGCGGCCTGGAGGCGCTGGCGAGCTATTGGCACGCGACCGACATCATCTGGCTGGTTATCTTCCAACTCTGCTACGTATTGGCCTGAACCATGAGCACAATCGAAAAACAGCCCATCTCCCGGTTGGCGCCGCTCACCTTCGCGTGGGCCGGACTGGTCGCGCTGACCCTGTTCAGCGTTGTCGCCGGGCGGTGGTTCGACGGCGGCGTCTGGCTGCAGCTCTTCGTGGCCGGCACCGTCTGGCTGAAGGGCGTGCTCGTCGCCCGCGGGTTCATCGAAGTCGAGCTGGCCCATCCATTCATCCGCCGGGTGGTGCTGGCGTTCGTCGCCTTCGCGCCGCTTGCGCTGATCGGCATCGCCTTTTTCGGCGACCAGTTCGCCCGTTGGGCGACGCTATAACTGTTCGGCGATCAATTGCCCCAGCGTCACCATCGCATCCTGCTGGCGCTGCGAGTCCGAATGGCCGAAATTCAGCCGCAGATGGTGGGTGAATTCCCGCTTCGCCGAAAAAATGGGGCCGGGCGCGGTGCTGATGCCTCGCGCCAGCGCGCGTTGATGCAAGACCAGCGTGTCGATCTGCGGCGGTAGTTCCAGCCACAGGAAATAGCCGCCGTCGGGCCGCGCCAGGCGCGTGCCTTCCGGAAAATTCGGCTCGATCGCCGCGGCCAGTGCGGCTTCCTGTTCGGCGAGCTTGCGCCGCAAGTGCCGCAGGTGGTTCTCGTAGCCGCCGTGTTTCAGATATTCCGCGAGCGCGATTTGCACGGGAATCGTCGTCGCCAGCGTCGTCGAGAATTTTTGCCGCTGGACGCGCTCGGCGAAGCGCCCGGCCGCGACCCAGCCTACGCGGTATCCGGGCGCGAGATTTTTCGAGAACGACGAAACGTGCATCACCATCCCGTGCGGATCCACGGCTTTGGTGCACAAGGGCGCCTGGCGGCCGAAATAAAGCTCCGCGTAGACGTCGTCTTCGATGAGCGGCACGTCGTGACGATGCAGCAATTCGACGAGTTCCTTTCTCCGCTCGTCCGGAACGAGGCTGCCTGTCGGATTCGAGAAATTGAGCATGAACAGGCAGGCTTTGACCGGATGGCGCTGCAGCGTCTCCGCCAGGGCGGCCATGCTGATGCCCTCGCGCGGGTGGGTCGGGATTTCGATCACCTTCAACCCGAGCCGCTCGCTCGCCTGCAGCCCGGCGTAAAAGGCCGGCGATTCGATGGCGATCAGGTCGCCGGGCCGGGCGACCGCCTGCAGACAGAGGTTGAGCGCCTCCATCGCGCCGCACGTGATGACGATTTCGTCGGGCGAAACGGACGCGCCGGACGCGAGGTAGCGCAAGGCCAGTTGCCGCCGCAACTCCTCGTTTCCGGGCGGCAGGTCGATGACCGTGGCGAGCGGGTCGAGCTTGCGTGCGGCGCTCGCCAGAAAACGCCCGAGCTTGTCGAGCGGAAACAGAAACGGGCTCGGGAAGCTCGAACCCAGCGGCACGACCGACGGATCGCGGACGCTTTCGAGAATCTGGAAAATGAAATCGCTGACCTGCAACTGTGTCGAGCTGGCGACCGGGCGCGTCATGTCCGGCTCGCGCAGGTTCTGCCGGAGCCGCGCGCGCACGAAATAGCCCGACTTCGGCCGCGCCTCGATCAGGCCGCGGCTCTCCAGCAGGTAGTAAGCCTGCGTGACGGTAACGGGACTCACATCATGGATGCGGCAGGCCTGGCGCACCGAAGGCAGGCGGTCGCCCGCGCGCAGCACGCCGTCGACGATCAGTTTCTCTGTGTGCTCGGCAATGTCGTGATAGCGGCTCATACGCAGATGCTATCAGCGTTGGCGGCGGCGCTTTCACCCGGTGGCTTCGCCTGATCCGTTGTCTTCGAAATCTTCAGCCGCCGCACCGCCGCGAGCCGGTCGCGCGCCGCTTTTCCATGCCCCGCTCCGCACGCCGTGTCCTTCTCCCTCCTACACACGGAACAGAGATGACAAATATGGAACGTGGAGTCGTTGACGCGCAGGTTTCGCCGACGGGGCGGATGGAGGTGCTATCGCGGACAGAGGCGGCGGCGTTGTCGAATCAGGGGCGAGGGGGGCTGCACGCAGGTGCACGCAGATACAAAACAGGGACACCATTTCTGCAGGGTCAGACACCATTTCAGCATCGTCCAGCCCGATCCGCTGGCAGCGTCGATAGCGATGAAGCGTGGGACAAAACAAGCATCAGGCATAGGCGAGGCGTCTGCCCTTCGGGGTCGGCACGGATCTTCCGAGTTCCTCGGCAGTCGCAATCCAGAGCGCGATCGCCTCGTTGACGCTGGCGAGCGCGGATGCCTGCGAATCGCCATGCGCCATGCAGCCGGGCAGTTCGGGCACTTCGGCGACGAAGGCCTGGTCGTCCTCGCTCCAGTACAGAATGATTTCGTACTTCGGATTCATTCCTCGGCTCCAAGTTTGTATTGAAGGATTATGGCGCGGACTTGCCGAACCTGGTAGGGCTTGGCCTTGCCGCCATCGCGCTGGAGGTTGATCAATTCCAGAACGTCAGGATGGCTGAAAATGTGATGGCTGCCCCGTGTGCGCTGCGAAAAACCCAGGCTGGTCAGGATCTGGCACAGCTCGTCGAAGCCGATATTGGCATCGCTGCGGCCGAGCAGGATCTGCTCGATCAGCTTCGCGAGCTTCGCCATGTCAATCCCAACTCAACGCCCCGCCCGTCTGATACTCCGTGACGCGCGTCTCGAAGAAGTTCTTCTCCTTCTTCAGGTCGATCATCTCGGCCATCCAGGGGAAGGGGTTGCTGACGCCGGGGAACATTTCGTCGAGCCCGATCTGCTGGCAGCGGCGGTTGGCGATGAAGCGCAGGTATTCCTTGAACTGCGCGGAATTCAGCCCCAGCACGCCGCGCGGCATGGTGTCCTCGGCGTAGCGGTATTCGAGCTCGACGCCCTTCTGGATCAGGCCGCGGATTTCGGCCTTGAACTCGCTGGTCCACAGGTGCGGGTTTTCCAGCTTGATGGTGTTGATGAGGTCGATACCGAAGTTGCAGTGCATCGACTCGTCGCGCAGGATGTACTGGTACTGCTCGGCGGCGCCGGTCATCTTGTTCTGGCGGCCCAGGGCGAGGATCTGCACGAAGCCGACGTAGAAGAAGATGCCTTCCATGATGCAGGCGAAGACGATCAGCGACTTCAGCAGGGCCTGGTCGGCCTCGGGGGTGCCGGTCCTGAATTCGGGGTTGGTGAGCGTGTCGATGAAGGGGATGAGGAAGTCGTCCTTGTCGCGGATGCTGGCGACTTCGTGGTAGGCGTTGAAGATCTCGCCTTCGTCGAGGCCCAGCGATTCGACGATGTACTGGTAGGCGTGGGTGTGGATCGCCTCTTCGAAGGCCTGGCGCAAAAGATATTGCCGGCACTCGGGCGCAGTGATGTGGCGGTAGGTGCCGAGCACGATGTTGTTGGCGGCCAGGGAATCCGCCGTCACGAAGAAGCCGAGGTTGCGCTTGACCAGACGGCGCTCGTCTTCGGTCAGCGCGGTCGGATCCTTCCACTGCGCGATGTCGCGGCTCATGTTGATTTCCTGCGGCATCCAGTGGTTGGCGCAGCCGGCGAGGTATTTCTCCCACGCCCATTTGTACTTGAAGGGGACGAGCTGGTTCACGTCCGTCGCGCCGTTGATCACGCGTTTGTCGGCGGCCTGCACGCGGCGCGCTTGCGGCGCGGCGGGGGCATCGGCAACGTCAGCCCCGGCCGGCGCGGATTCCTTGCGCAGGAAGGACGGCACGTCCAGGGGCTTGGCGGCGGGGGTGAAGTCTTCTTCAAAATTCAGCATCGTTATCTATCTCCTTTGGTTGTCCCAAAGTGGGCTGGGCCCACACTGCTTATTCAGTTTCCGACGGGCTGGAAGCCCGCCACTGCTATTCCTCGGCGGGAGAGCCTTCCCTCTCCCCAACCCCTCCCCCGCTTGCGGGGGAGGGGCTAAAAACCCCCTTCTGCGCCACCTCGACTGAACCGAGCCAGCGGGGATGAAGGCGAGCACTGTTCGAGCTCCGCAGCAGGGCACGTTTTGTGTGCCCTGCCAGGGCGAGTTGCGCAGCCTCCCCGATGGATCGGTTCAGTCGAGGCCCGCCCGAAGGGTGGCGCAGCGGGGTCGCCTTTCTTTGGTTACTTCGGAGTCCATGCCTTGGCATGTACTCCCATCAAAGCAGCGGCGAGACAAGAAAAGTAACCGGCCCGCCGGCATACGATTCCACACGCGCTTTAGCGTGTAGTGGATCGGAGTCCCTTCAGGGGCCGCTCCCGGCCAACGAACCGTCGCACACCGCGACCGCATCCATTGACCAGGCTTGCCTCTTCTTTGGTGCTGCTCCCCCTCCTGTTACCCCTTTACTGGCAAGCCTCGCATTCCTCGAACCCGGGATCCCCCGGCCGCATGGTGCAGGCCTTACCCTCCATCTCCGGCTCCGGCAGATTCGCCGTGGCCCTGCTCATCGCGCTGCTGCCCATAACGCCCGCGCCACCGCCCGCCGACACCGCATTCAGTTCGCCGCCCTTGCCGGTGGATTTCTCGGCCGAGGTCGCGCCCAGCGTGCGCAGGTAATACGTCGTCTTCAAGCCGCGGATCCACGCCAGCTTGTAGGTCTCGTCGAGCTTCTTGCCGGAGGCACCCGCCATGTAGATGTTCAGACTCTGCGCCTGGTCGATCCACTTCTGGCGGCGGCTGGCGCACTCGACCAGCCAGTGGGTTTCCATCTCGAACGCGGTGGCGTAGAGCGTGCGGATGTCGGCCGGGATGCGGTCGATCTTGGCCAGCGAACCGTCGAAATACTTGATGTCGGCGACCATGACCTCGTCCCACAGGCCGAGTTTCTTCAGATCGGCGACCAGGTATTTGTTGGCGACGGTGAATTCGCCCGACAGGTTGGATTTGACGTAGATGTTCTGATACGTCGGCTCGATCGACGCCGACACGCCGACGATGTTGGCGATGGTCGCGGTCGGCGCGATCGCCAGGCAGTTGGAGTTGCGCATGCCGTGCTCGGCGATGCGGGCACGCAGGCTGTCCCAGTCGAGCGTGCTGGAGCTGTCCACTTCCAGGTGACCGCCGCGCTCCTCGGCCAGCAGTTTCAGCGAATCCTGCGGCAGGATGCCGCGGCTCCACAGGCTGCCTTCGTAGCTGGAATAGCGGCCGCGCTCCTGTGCCAGTTCGGTCGACGCCCAGAAGGCATAGTAGGACACGGCCTCCATCGAACGGTCGGCGAATTCGACCGCCTCGTTCGACGCATAGGGCACCCGCAGTTCCTGCAGCGCGTCCTGGAAGCCCATGATGCCGAGGCCGACCGGGCGGTGCTTGAGGTTGGAATTGCGCGCCTTGCCGACGGCGTAGTAGTTGACGTCGACGACGTTGTCGAGCATGCGCATCGCGGTGTGGATGGTGGCCTTCAGCTTGTCCAGATCGAGCTTGGGCTGCCCTGATTCAACATCGAGTTTCAGATGATTGACGAGGTTGACCGAGCCGAGGTTGCACACGGCGATTTCAGTGTCGCCGGTGTTGAGCGTGATCTCGGTGCACAGGTTGGAGCTGTGGACGACGCCGACGTGCTGCTGCGGGCTGCGGATGTTGCAGGGGTCCTTGAAGGTGATCCAGGGATGGCCGGTTTCGAACAGCATCGACAGCATCTTGCGCCACATCTGCACGGCGGGAATGCGCTTGAACACCTTGATCTCGCCGCGGTCGGCGCGGCGCTCGTATTCGCCATACGCCTCGGCGAACTTGCGGCCGTAGAGGTCGTGCAGGTCGGGCACGTCGTTGGGCGAGAACAGCGTCCAGTCGCCATTGTCCATCACGCGCTGCATGAACAGGTCCGGAATCCAGTTCGCGGTGTTCATGTCGTGGGTGCGGCGGCGGTCGTCGCCGGTGTTCTTGCGCAGGTCGAGGAATTCCTCGATGTCGAGATGCCAGGTTTCGAGATAGGCGCACACCGCGCCCTTGCGCTTGCCGCCCTGATTGACCGCGACGGCGGTGTCGTTGACGACCTTGAGGAAAGGCACCACCCCCTGCGACTTGCCGTTGGTGCCCTTGATACGGGCGCCCATCGCGCGCACCGGGGTCCAGTCGTTGCCCAGCCCGCCGGCGTACTTCTGCAGCATGGCGTTTTCCTTGATCGCCTGGTAGATGCCGTCGAGGTCGTCGGTGACGGTGGTGAGGTAGCACGACGACAGCTGCGAATGCCGGGTGCCGGCGTTGAACAGCGTCGGCGTCGAGCTCATGAAGTCGAACGACGACAGCACCTGGTAGAACTCGATCGCGCGCGCCTCGCGGTCGATTTCGTTGATCGCCAGGCCCATCGCGACGCGCATGAAGAAGGCCTGTGGCAGTTCGATGCGCGATTCCTCGATGTGCAGGAAATAGCGGTCGTACAGGGTCTGCAGGCCGAGGTAGCCGAACTGGTAGTCGCGCCCGGCGTCGAGCACGGCGGCGAGGCGCGCGAGGTCGAACTGGCCGAGCTTCTCGTCGAGCAGTTCGGCGCCGATGCCCTGCTTGATGTAGGCGGGGAAATATTCGGCGTAGCGGGCGTCCATCTGCGCCTGCGTCACCGCCTCGCCCAGCACTTCGTGACGGATCGAGTTGAGCAGCAAGCGTGCGCTGACGAAGGAATAGCCCGGATCCTGCTCGATCATCGAACGGGCGGCCAGCACCAGCGCCTTTTCCACCTCCATCATCGGCACGCCGTCGTAGAGGTCGCGCAGCACGCTGTGCATGATCGGCTCGGCACGGACGTTATCGCCCAGCCCGCTGCAGGCGTCGGCCAGCAGCGCGGCCAGGCGCGCGGTGTCGAGCGGCTTCTTCTGGCCGTCCTCGATCACGTGGAGCTGGACGTCGGGCACGCCGGCGGCTTTTTGCGCGGCGCGCTCCTGCGCGCGCTTTTCGCGGTACAGCACGTAGGCGCGCGCGACTTCGTGCTCGCCCGAGCGCATCAGCGCCAGTTCGACCTGGTCCTGGATGTCCTCGATGTGGAAGGTGCCGCCGTTGGGGGTGCGCCGCAGCAGGGCGGCGGTCACCTGACCGGTGATCGCCTCGACCAGTTCGCGGATGCGCGCCGACGCCGCGGCCTGCCCGCCCTGCACCGCGATGAAGGCCTTGGTCACGGCGATGGCGATTTTATTGGGCGCAAAGCCGACCACCGCGCCGTTGCGGCGGATGATCTTGTAGTCGGCGTAGCGCGTATCGATCGCCGCCACCTCGGCGGTTTCGAGCGGGGGAATCGGGGCGGATGCAGCGGATTCGGTGGCGACATTCAACATCGATGGGGTCTCCTCGGTGGGTGTAACAAAACCAGACGGCCGTGCCGGCGCGATATTCACACCTTATGCACAGCTTTCCCAGCTCCCGCTCACAGTTTTATTCACAACATCTTGTGGTACGGGTGGGAGCCGGGTACAAATTCTAGGTGCCCGGCCGGACATGTCAACCCGGATTCGTTTTATCGCGCCGGCATTTTTCAGCGGCCGGAAAATCCCATGGCAAATCAAAGTTTTTGCCTGGCGGCATGCCTAAATAATGAACAGACGCATGGCTGGATGCGGCCTGGCGCCGAGAAACAGCCAATCCGGCCGATGGATGCGTTCAAATTCAGCTTATTAGCGGGCACGAATACAGTCTGCGCCGCGCAAAGATTGCTGAATCTTTGCGCGGCGCGTCACGCAACGGGGGAGCGGCCGCATCACCTCGGGATGATCGGGGGAATTTTGGTTATGATTGCGTAAACCCCACACCCCGGATTGCCGGGCGCCGCCATGCGTCATACCGCCGTTCTACTGATTTCCTGCCCCGACCAGAAGGGATTGGTCGCCGCCATCGCCGATTTCCTGCTGCTGCACAACGCCAACATCCTGCACGCCGACCAGCATCAGGATGCCGAACTGAAGCTGTTCCTGATGCGGGTGGAATGGGAACTGGCGGATTTCAGCCTCGACCTGGCCGACTTCGCCGCCGCCTTCGGACCCATCGCGAGCCGCTTCGGGATGCACTGGCGGCTCGCCGAATCGAGCCGCAAGCCGCGTCTGGCGGTGTTCGTGTCGAAGTTCGATCACTGCCTGGCCGACCTCCTCTACCGCTACCAGAGCGGCGAACTGCATTGCGAGCTGCCGATCATCCTCAGCAACCATGAGGACACACGCTGGCTGGCCGAGGCCTACCGTGTGCCCTACCAGCACCTGATGGTGCAGAAGGACGCCAAGCACGAGGTCGAGCAGATGCAGCTGGCGATCCTGCGCGACCAGAGGATCGATTTCATCGTGCTGGCGCGCTACATGCAGGTGCTGTCGGCGGATTTCATCCGCCATTTCCCCAACCGCATCATCAACATCCACCATTCCTTCCTGCCCGCCTTCCACGGCGCCAAGCCGTATCACCGCGCATTCGAGCGCGGCGTCAAGCTGATCGGCGCGACCGCGCACTACGTCACCGAAACCCTCGACGACGGCCCGATCATCGAACAGGACGTGGCGCGCATCTCGCATCGCGACAGCCTCGACGACCTGATCAAAAAAGGCGCCGACCTGGAGAAAGTGGTGCTGTCGCGCGCGGTGAAGTGGCATCTCGACAACCGCGTGCTGGTGTACGCCAACAAGACCGTCGTGTTCGACTGAGCCGGCGCGCCGGCGCCGCACCGCTTTCCGTATACTTCCGCCTTCGGTCGGCGCCAGGCAGCGCCGGCCGACGGATTCGCCCCCAGCCCTTCGCAGACGAGCAGCCATGACCGAAATTCTTGTTTTGTATTACAGCGCCGGCGGCAGCGTGCGCGAGATGGCGCTGTTGGTGGCGCGCGGCGTCAACCAGGTGGCCGGCGCCGCCGCCCGCGTGCGCACCGTGCCGCCGCTGGCGCCGCGCACCCAGGTGGCCGAGCCGCCGGTGCCGGAGGAAGGCGCGCCCTATGTCGAACTGGCCGACCTCGAACAATGCGCCGGCCTCGCGCTCGGCTCGCCCACCCGCTTCGGCAACATGGCGGCGCCGCTGAAGTATTTTCTCGACACCACCGGTGCGTTGTGGGCCAAGGGCACGCTGGCCGGCAAACCCGCCGCCGTGTTCACTTCCACCGCCAGCCTGCACGGCGGCCAGGAAACCACGCTGACCAGCATGATGCTGCCGCTGTTGCACCACGGCATGCTGATCGTCGGCCTGCCCTATACCCACCTCGAAGTGACCCAGACCGCGAGCGGCGGCACCCCTTACGGCGCCAGCCACTGGGCCGGCGCCGGCGACGACAAGCCGCTCACCGGCGACGAGCGCACGCTGTGCATCGCGCTCGGCAAGCGGCTGGCCGAAACCGCCGTGAAGCTGGCAGCATGAGCCGCCCGGCGAAAGCCCCGCACAGCGGGATCGAGGGCCGGCGCATGCTGCCGGAAGCCGGGTCTGGCGAGGTCATTGCGAGGCCGGGCGCATGAAAACCCTGCAAATCGTCTCCAGCGTCAGCCTGATCGCGCTGATTTTCCTCTGCCTGGCGTGGGAACTGGTGCTGGCACCGATCCGCCCCGGCGGTTCCTCGCTGGCGCTCAAGGCACTGCCGCTGTTGCTGCCGCTGATGGGTATCCTGAAAGGCCGCCGCTATACCTATCAATGGGCGCCGATGCTGGTGCTGGCCTACTTCACCGAAGGCGTGGTGCGCGCATGGTCGGATAACGGCCTGTCGGCGTGGCTCGCCGGTACCGAGGTCGCGCTGTCGGTGGCGTTCTTCTTCGCCGCGATCTATTACGCCAGGCTCAGCGCACCCTCGCGGCAGGCGCAATGAAAAACGCCCCGCGGGGCGTTTTTCATTCGGCATTGCTCACACCTGCGGATGCGCGCGCTCGCGTTTGCTGTGCAGCTTGTTGAGCGCGTGCAGGTAGGCCTTGGCCGAAGCGACCACGATGTCGGTATCGGCGCCCTGGCCGTTGACCACGCGCCCGTCCTGCGCCAGCCGCACCGTCACCTCGCCCTGCGCATCGGTGCCGCTGGTGATGTTGTTGACTGAATACAGCAGCAGGTCGGCGCCGCTGTTGACCACCGATTCGAGCGCCCTGAACGTCGCATCGACCGGGCCCGAGCCATCTCCCGCGGCCTGTTTCTCGGCGCCCTCGTCGGTGAACACCAGTTGCGCGTGCGGGACTTCGCCGGTCTCGGAACACACTTTCATCGATACCAGCTTGTAACGTTCATACCCGGCGGCGTAGCCTTCGTCGGACACCAGCGCCTGCAGATCCTCGTCGAAAATCTCGCGCTTCTTGTCGGCCAGATCCTTGAAGCGGGCGAACGCGGCGTTGAGCGCCTCCTCGCTGTCGAGCACGATGCCGAGCTCGGAAAGCTTGGTCTTGAACGCATTGCGGCCCGACAGCTTGCCGAGCGTCAGCCGATTGGCATGCCAGCCGACATCTTCCGCGCGCATGATTTCGTAGGTCTCGCGGTGCTTCAGCACGCCGTCCTGGTGGATACCCGATTCGTGGGCGAAAGCGTTGGCACCGACGATGGCCTTGTTCGGCTGCACCGGGTAGCCGGTGATGCCGGAAACGAGCTTGGAGGCCGGCACGATCTGGGTGGCATCGATGCGCGTGTCGCAATTGAAGACGTCGCGGCGGGTGCGCACCGCCATCACGATTTCCTCCAGCGAGGCATTGCCTGCGCGCTCGCCCAGCCCGTTGATGGTGCACTCGACCTGGCGCGCGCCGTTCATCACCGCGGCGAGCGAGTTGGCGACCGCCATGCCGAGGTCGTTGTGGCAGTGGGTCGACCAGATCACCCTGTCGGCGCCGGGCACGCGCTCGATCAGCTGCTTCATGCGCTCGCCCCACAAGGCCGGAATCGAGTAGCCGACCGTGTCAGGGACGTTGATGGTTTTTGCGCCGGCCTTGATCACCTCGTCGAAGATGCGTACCAGGAAATCCATGTCCGAGCGCACCGCGTCCTCGGCCGAGAATTCGACGTCGTCGGTGTATTCGAGCGCGAGTCTGACCGCCTTCACCGCCGCCTCGACCACTTGGTCGGGCTGCATGCGCAGCTTCTTTTCCATGTGGATCGGGCTGGTGGCGATAAAGGTATGGATGCGTCCCGACCTGGCCGGCTTGATCGCGCCGCCTGCCGCATGGATGTCGCGTTCGTTGGCGCGCGCCAGCGAACAGACGGTCGAATCCTGGATTGCTTCGGCAATCGCGCGGATGGCATCGGCATCGCCCGGACTGGCGGCTGCGAAGCCGGCCTCGATCACGTCGACGCCGAGTTTTTCCAGCTGACGCGCAATGCGCAGCTTTTCCTCACGGGTCATCGACGCGCCGGGGCTTTGCTCACCGTCGCGCAAGGTGGTGTCGAAAATAAATAAACGGTCGTTCATGGCTGGCTCCATGGAAGGTCGGCGTCGCGTTCAGGCGCGGGATACCGACGCATTATATTGAGTCTGCCGCATGCAGCTCGCGGCGCGGGGGTACTGCTCGGGGGAAGGGGGTTCAATGTGCGCGCGCGACGCGCAGCAGCAGGCCGCCGAACAGAAGGTTCGGCAGGCAGAGGAGGAAGGACGGATGCGTCTGATTAGACATGGTCTAAATTTTATCTATTTTTCGCTGCCCTGCAAGGGGGACGCTTTCTTGCGATGCAGCAGCTTCCACAGCGCATCGCCATAGCCCGACAGGCCATACAGCACGAACACGCCGAACAGCACTTCGGGCGGACTGGTCGACACCAGGATGAAGGCCAGCACGATCAGCAGGATAACGAAGAAAGGCACGCTCTTCCTGAGGTTGATTTCCTTGCCGCTGTAATAACGGAAGTTGCTGACCATGGACAGCCCGCCAAACAGAGCCAGCGCAGTGGCGAGCCAGCGCACATCCTGGCCTGGCACGCCGTATTCGACCATCACCCAGACGAAACCTGCGATCAACGCCGCGGCAGACGGGCTGGGCAGGCCCTGGAAGAAGCGCTTGTCGGTGACGGTGTCGATCTGGGTGTTGAAGCGCGCCAGGCGCAGGGCCGCGCCGGCGCAATAGACGAAGGCGGCGATCCAGCCGAGCTTGCCCATGCCCTGCAGCGCGAACTCGTAGATCACCAGCGCGGGCGCGACGCCGAACGACACCATGTCCGACAGGCTGTCGTACTCGGCGCCGAAGGCGCTTTGCGTGTGCGTCATGCGGGCGACACGGCCATCGAGGCCGTCGAGCACCATGGCGATGAAGATGGCCACCGCGGCATGCTCGAAGCGCCCGTTCATCGCCTGCACCACGGCATAGAAGCCGGCGAACAGCGCCCCGGTGGTGAACAGGTTGGGCAGCAGGTAGATGCCGCGGTCGCGCATCCGCGGTCGCTTCGATTCGGTCTTGCGGTGGTGGAATTCGAGCATGGCAGGCCTAGGGCGTGTTAACACTCATTTCGCGTCCACGTTGCCACGAGGAAGCGGTGGATGCAAGGCGCGCCGCGCAGGCAAGGGCCCATCCCTTGCCAAGCGGCGCAACGCCGCAGACGCGCTTCCTCGCGGCAACCCGAAGGGACGGGCCGATTCAGGCGCATCCCTTTGTCGCGAGCCACTTGCAGTGAATGACACTGCGGCGCGCCTCGCTTCGCGGCCTGCATCCCGAATCGGCCTCGTCGCGGGCGTGAAATGAGTGTTAACACGCCCTAGTTACCAGCGAGCCAGTATGGTACGCCCGCCGGTCACTTTTTGGCCAATCGAGACCTCGGCGCGCGCCGTCGTCGGCAGATAGACGTCGACCCGCGAACCGAAACGGATGAAGCCGTAGCGCTGGCCGCGCGCCAGCTTGTCGCCAATGCGCACGTAGCACAGGATGCGCCGCGCGATCAGCCCGGCGATCTGCACGCTCGTCACATCGCCGCGCGCAGACCGTATCCACACCGCGTTGCGTTCGTTTTCGGTGGAGGCCTTGTCGAGGTCGGCATTGACGAAGCTGCCCGGCGTGTACCAGCGCCCCTTGATCTCGCCGTCGACCGGACTCTTGTTGGAATGCACGTTGAACACGTTCATGAACACGCTGATCTTCAGCGCCTCGCGTTCCAGGTAGGGGTCGTTGACCTTTTCCACCACGACGATGCGGCCGTCGGCCGGCGCGATCACCGCGTCGGCGTCGGCCGGCGGCACCCGCGCCGGATCACGGAAGAACTGCAGCGCGAACGCCGCCCAGATCCAGAACGGAATCGACCACCAGCCGAGCAGCCAGGTGGCAATCAGGGCAGCAGCAAACGCGGCCAGCAAAACCAGCCAGCCCTCGCGGGCGATGAGGGGATGTGTCATTTCAGGGGTCAGGGATCAGGATTCAGGGATCAGGATTCAGGGGACGGAACGCAAAGGTCAGCGCGGCGCAGCCGCACAAAAACCCCTGACCCCTGAATCTCGACCCCTGGCCCCTTTTAGTTCTTCGACTGGTCGACCAGCTTGTTCTTGCTGATCCACGGCATCATCGAGCGCAGCTTGGCGCCGACGACTTCGATCTGGTGCTCGGCGTTGAGGCGGCGGCGGGCAGTCATCTCGGGGTAGTTGGTGCGGCCTTCGAGGATGAACTGCTTGGCGTAGTTGCCGTTCTGGATGTTGTCCAGACACTCCTTCATCGCGGCTTTCGACTGCGCGTTGATGACCTTGGGGCCGGTCACGTATTCGCCGTATTCCGCGTTGTTGGAAATCGAGTAGTTCATGTTGGCGATGCCGCCTTCGTACATCAGGTCGACGATCAGCTTCAGTTCGTGCAGGCACTCGAAGTAGGCCATTTCCGGCGCGTAGCCCGCTTCGGTCAGGGTTTCGAAGCCGGCCTTCACCAGGTCGACGCAGCCGCCGCACAGCACGGCCTGTTCGCCGAACAGGTCGGTCTCGGTTTCTTCGCGGAAGGAGGTTTCGATCACGCCGCCCTTGGTGCCGCCGTTGGCGCAGGAATACGACAGGGCGAGGTCGCGCGCCATGCCGGACTTGTCCTGGTACACCGCAATCAGGCTGGGCACGCCGCCGCCCTGGGTGTAGGTCGAGCGCACCAGGTGGCCGGGGCCTTTGGGCGCGATCATCACGACGTCGAGATCGGCGCGCGGGGTGATCTGGTTGTAGTGCACGTTGAAGCCGTGGGCGAAGGCGAGCGTCGCGCCCTGCTTCAGGTTGGGCTCGATATCGCTGTAATAGGTGGCTGCCATCAACTCGTCGGGAATCAGGATCATCACGAAGTCGGCGGCCTTCACGGCGTCGGCGATTTCCTTGACGTCAAGCTTGGCCTTCTTGGCCTTGTCCCACGAGGCGCCGCCCTTGCGCAGACCGACAGTGACTTTCACGCCGGAATCCTTCAGGTTGTTGGCGTGGGCATGGCCCTGCGAGCCGTAGCCGATGATGGCGACCTTGCGCTTCTTGATGAGGGAAAGGTCGGCGTCCTTGTCGTAAAAAACTTTCATGTGAATTCCCGGGCAAATAAATAAAAACGGATTGAAAATCAGGCTTTGAGACTGCGCTCGCCGCGTCCGATGCCGGACGCGCCGGTGCGCACGGTTTCGATGATGAAGGCGGGGTCGATCGCCTCCAGGAATGCGTCGAGCTTGGAGCCGGTTCCGGTCAGCTCGATGGTGTAGGTGGCATCGGTGACGTCGATGATGCGGCCGCGGAAAATGTCGGCGGTGCGCTTCATCTCCTCGCGCCCGGTACCCGTCGCCTTGACCTTGACCAGCATCAGCTCGCGCTCGATGTGGCGGCCTTCGGTGAGGTCCATCACCTTGATCACGTCGACCAGCTTGTTGAGCTGCTTGGTGATCTGCTCGATGACTTCTTCCGAACCCACGGTGACGATGGTCATGCGCGACAGGGTGGAATCTTCGGTCGGCGCGACGGTGAGCGACTCGATGTTGTAGGCGCGCGCGGAGAACAGTCCGGCCACGCGCGACAGCGCACCGGCTTCGTTCTCCATCAGGAGGGAAATAATGTGCCTCATAGCTCCTCCGCCAGGATCATTTCGGACAGACCCTTGCCGCCTTCGACCATGGGGAAGACGTTCTCGGTCTGGTCGGTCTGGAAGTCCATGAACACCATTCGTTCCTTGAGCGCGGGCGAGAAGGCCTCCCGCAGCGCGGCCTCGACGTCCTCCGGCTTGTCGATGCGCATGCCGATGTGGCCGTAGGATTCGGCAAGCTTGACGAAGTCGGGCAGCGACTCCATGTACGACTCGGCATAGCGGCTGCCGTAGAAGAACTCCTGCCACTGCCGCACCATGCCCATGTAGCGGTTGTTGAGCATGACGACCTTGACCGGGATGCGGTACTGCTTGCAGGTCGACAGTTCCTGGATGTTCATCTGGATGCTCGATTCGCCGGTGATGCAGGCCACCTGCGCCTCGGGATGGGCGAGCTGCACGCCCATGGCGTACGGCAGACCGACGCCCATGGTGCCGAGGCCGCCGGAGTTGATCCAGCGGCGCGGCTGGTCGAATTTGTAGTACTGTGCCGCCCACATCTGATGCTGCCCCACGTCGGAGGTGATGTAGGCGTCGCCCCTGGTCACATCCCACAGCTTCTCGACCACATACTGCGGCTTGATGATGGGGCTGTTGCGGTTGTAATTGAGGCAATTCTTCGAGCGCCACAGCTCGATCTGCGTCCACCAGGCGTTCAGCGCGGCCGCCTCGGGTTTTTCCTTGGCCTGTTTCAGCAGGGCCAGCATGTCGGCCAGCACGTTCTGCACGTCGCCGACGATGGGCACGTCGACCCTGACGCGCTTGGAAATCGACGAAGGGTCGATATCGATATGGATGATGCGGCGCTGCTCGCGCGCAAAGTGCGCGGGATTGCCGATCACGCGGTCGTCGAAACGCGCACCGATCGCCAGCAGCACGTCGCAGTGCTGCATCGCCATGTTGGCTTCGTAGGTGCCGTGCATCCCCGGCATGCCGAGGTTCTGCCTGTCGGTGGCGGGATAGCCGCCCAACCCCATCAAGGTATTGGTAACGGGAAAACCCAGCAGGCGCGTCAATTCGGCCAACTGCGCCGAGGCATCGCCGAGCACCACGCCGCCGCCGGTATAGATCATCGGCCGCTTGGCTTCCAGCAGCATCTGCACGGCGCGTTTCAGCTGCCCGCTATGCCCCTTGATCACCGGATTGTAGGAACGCATCTCGACCGCGGCCGGATACTCGAATTCGGTGAGATGGGCGGTCACGTCCTTGGGCACGTCGACCACGACCGGGCCGGGACGGCCGGTGGCCGCAATGATGAAGGCTTTTTTCATCGTTACGGCCAGATCTTTTACGTCCTTGACCAGGAAGTTGTGCTTGACGCAGGGACGCGTGATGCCGACGGTGTCGACTTCCTGGAAGGCATCCAGCCCGATCGCCGCGGTCGGCACCTGGCCGGTGACGACCACGATGGGGATGGAATCCATGTAAGCGGTGGCAATCCCCGTCACCGCATTGGTGACGCCGGGTCCGGACGTCACCAGCGCCACGCCGACGCGGCCGGTGGCGCGCGCATAGGCGTCGGCGGCATGCACCGCGGCCTGCTCGTGGCGCACCAGCACATGCTTGAACTTGTTCTGCTTGAAGATCTCGTCGTAGATGTTGAGCACGGCCCCGCCGGGATAGCCGAACACGAACTCGACCCCCTCTTCAGCCAGACAACGTACAACAATCTCGGCGCCCGTGGCTTCCATATAAATGGCAAAAAACTAATTCGTTGGTGAACCCGTGAGGGTAATCGTTTTGCCATGATTCGGTCAAGAAATCATGCCGTAGCGCCATTTTGCGCACCGTTAACCGCCCACAAAAGAACCCTTCCGCGGACGGAAGGATTCAAGCAGAACCGGGCGATCACTGAGGGGAAATCCACAGCGCGGTGACGGTCTCGACCGTGAGGTAGCCATCGGAGCCCAGGTCGCCATCAATCGGCCCGGAGTAGAACCCGGCTGCCGGCAAAGCCTTCTGAATTTCCGTGAAATTGGCATCCGTCGCGTTCACGTCGCACAAGACCTGAGTGCTGCATTGCTTGTCAGGACCGACCAGAACCTGCTGATCGACGGTTCAGGCATCCAATCGTCTTGTAAAGCTCACGGGAGCGCAGTGAAAAGCGGATCGACGCTGGCTGGGTTATTCGTGTGCGGCTTCGCCGAGCGCACGCATGATTTCGTTCAGCGAGCCCTGCGCATTTCCAACCAGGCAGACCACGTTTCCGGTGCTGCACACGGTCAACCCCGCGCCCTGCACGATCCAGCCCTGCGACGGCGACCAGCCGCGCATCTGCGAAAACAGGGAGAGCAGATCGGTATTGCTCGACACCGTGCGGCGATACCACTGGGCAAACCTCGCCATTCGCTCCATCAAGTCGGGAGACAGCATGCCTTCAGCCTCCATGATCGCGCCATCGTCGCGAAAGCGGCACACGGCGGTCACGCCATCCAGCACCAGGATTTTGTTCAGCGACATACGCGCTCCTCAGGCCGTCTGCACGGCATTGAACGTGGCCTCGTAGTCGGCATCGCGATTCTTGACGACGACGCCGCGGTTGCCATTCGCCACCACCGACCATTCCAGGCCCACGATCGAAAAGCCCTTGAGCGGCTGAAACCCGCCCTGGCCGGTGAGGGCTTCCCAGCCGCGCGCTTCCATGCTGGCTATTGCCAGATTGGCGACGCACGAATGCGCCAGTTGATCCAGTACCTGCGGGGTCAATTCGGCCCCCTCGCGCAGCACATGCGATTGCAGATCGCCCCTGTCGTTGTAAGTGAACGCCGCCAGCGCGCCGGGCAATTCCATCATTTTTTCCAGATCCATATTCCCCTCGTTTGTCAGTACAACGCTTCCTTGGTGTCGCCCCCCAGCCTTGCATACAGGCTGGCCAGCAGGTCGTCCTGCACATCGCCCACTTTGGCACGCATGATGGTCATGACGTCGTTCAGCAATTCGTCACGGTTTTCGATGAAGGAGAAATAATTGCCCACTGCACAAACAGTGACTTGGCTGCCGCGCACGATCCAGCCTTGTACCGGCCGGCACCCGCAATTTTCGGCAAAAGAGTCGAAAATTTCGGCCTGCATATTGACCGACAGCGTATTGGCGCGACACACGATCGAAGCCATGCGCGCAAACTCCTCGGTGAGCGCGCCCTCGTACGAGAAACGGTCGCCGCGATACGCATATTCGCCGGCAGCGATGACACCGGGAATGGCCATGAGTTGCTTTACGATATGCATCGAGCCCTCCTAGGTTTTTGACTTGGTTGCGGCACGCTATGGCAAAGTATCGCACCCAGCTGCAATATAGAACCACCATGCAAGACAACGCAACAGACCTCGCCCCGGCGCCCTTCCTGGTACGCATTGCCGCCATGATCTACGAATCGCTGCTGGTCGCAGCGGTGGTGTTCGTGGCCTCCTTCATCATCATCCCGGTCGTCGGCGGAATGCACGCGCCATGGCAGCGGCATCTGTTCCAGGCTTATATCGCAGGCGTGCTGTTCGCCTATTTCAGCGCATTCTGGCTGCGCAGCGGACAAACGCTGGCGATGAAAACCTGGCGTATTCGCCTGGTCAACCGGAACGGAGACCGCCCAAGCCTCAAGCAGGCCGCGCTGCGATTCGTTCTCGCATTTTTCGGCTTGCTGCTGGCGGGAAGCGGTTTTTGGTGGGCTTTGATCGACCGCGACCGGCTGTTCCTCCATGATCGCATCGCCGGCACCCGGCTGGTGCGCGTGCCACGCAAGGCGTGAGGAGATGGGCTGGCGCGACCATTTGCAAGCACGCCTGCTGGAGATACGGCCCACCGGCGTGTATGCACTGGACGAAGCGGCCCGCCAACTGGCCAGCCGCACGTTGCAAGACACGCCGGTGCGCGCGCCCGGCAGCCCGCCGGATTCGCTCTGCGCACTGGCAGTGGGGATCGATGCGCTGAACGGGCTGGACGTGCAGCAAGCCCAGCACCTGATCAACCAAACACGCCTCTATATCGCTCCGCGCATCCTGCTTGTCGTGCAAGCGGACTGCGCGCTGGACTGCGGGATGTTTCGTGCACTCGGCTTCACGCTGTCGGCGCCCGGCACAACGGAAAACAGGCGCATCCATTACTACGATCTCGACACCTACAAAACCGTGCCGGACTGGCTCAATGCCCGCCACTGGGCTCATCCCGAACGCTGGCAGCCCTGAAGGACTCCGGTCCGTTACGCGCGGGGATGCCATGTGACGTTCCAAACCGGGCCTGCGCGTTCCCGGGAGGCGCCCGCCGTCCACGCCATCGGTTACACTGGTCACTGTCATCGCGCAACGACCCGACATCATGAAGTTCATCCCCCACAACGCGCTTGAAGAACAGCTGGCTGCGGTCCATGCCGGCACGCTCGATGCCGAGACGTTCGTGCTGCAGCTGGCCGGCCAGCAGCTGTTCATGCCGGTGCGCGACGAAAAGAACCCCATCCAGGGATTCCAGCGATCGGTCCAGGCAGAGCCGCTGATCATCGAAACCGAAGACGGCGAGCGCGTGCTGGCGGTGTTCACCAGCCCCGAACGCGCCAAACCCTTGGTCGAGCACTTCCCCGAATTTTCGGGCGGCCTGCTGACCGAGTTTTCCTGGCTGTTGCGCCGCATCGGCGGCGGAGTGCCGATTGCGCTCAATCCGGGCTGGGACATCGGCATGGACTTCGACGCCGACACGATCGCACAGCTAGTCGTGCAGCTCCCCCCCGAACACCCGGCCTGACGCGTTCGTCCCGCTCACCCATGCCGTCCGAGTCCGTACTCGCCGCTTTCCGTTCCGCCCTGGGGGCGGATCGCGTCTTCGACGACGCCAGCACGCGTGCCGCGTATGCCCACGACGAAACCCCGCGCCATGTCGAGCCCGAGGCCGTGCTGTTCCCGGCCTCGCACGCCGACGTGGCCGCGCTGGTGCGCATCGCGTTGGAACATGGCGTCGCCCTGACGCTGCGCGGCGCCGGCTCCGGCAACGTCGGTGGCGCCCTGCCTGCGCCCGGCAGCGTCGTCGTCAGTTTCGAGTGCATGCGGCGTGTGCTCGAATTCGACCCCGACAACCGCCTTATCGTCGTCGAGCCCGGCGTGGTCACCGACGACATCGACCGCATCGCGCGCAGCGCCGGCCTGTTTTATCCGCCCGACCCCGGCAGCAGCGCCTATTGCCGCATTGGCGGCAACCTTGCGATGAACGCCGCCGGGCCACGCGCCGTCAAATACGGCGTCACCCGCGACTACGTGCTGGGACTGCGCGCCGTCACCGGCAGCGGGCAGGAAATCCGCACCGGCTGCCGCACCACCAAGGGCGTCACCGGCTACGACCTGACCCGCCTGCTGGTCGGTTCCGGCGGCACCCTCGCGCTCATCACCGAAGCCACGCTGAAACTGCTGCCCACACCGGAAGCCGTCGCCACCCTGCGCGCATGTTTCGCCAGCAACCGCGCCGCGCTCGACGCGGTCAGCCGCGTCATGCATCAGGCTGTCATCCCCTGCGCGCTCGAATTCATGGATCGTCACGCCATCGACGCCATCCGTCCGACCGGCGCGGCAGACGATCTGCCGCCAGGCACTCAAGCGTTGCTGATGGTCGAAGCCGACGGCGCCGCACAGGATTTGCCGCGGCAGATCGCCGCGCTGGAAAAGACGCTCGCCGGCGAAGGCCTGCTCGACATGCGCAGCGGCTTCAAACGCGACGACATCGCGCGGTTGTGGGCGGCGCGCAAATCGCTGTCGCACGCGGTCAAGCGCATCGCGCCGCTGAAGATCAACGAAGATGTCGTGGTGCCGGTATCGCAACTGGCCGACTTCGTCGATTTCATCGACCACACCGCGCAGGCGCAACGCCTGCCGATCGTCTCGTTCGGCCATGCCGGCAACGGCAACCTGCACGTCAACCTCATGGTGCACCCCGACGACGCGGACGAAATGAGGCGTGCCCGCCTGGCCCACGAAGCCATCATGCTGCGTGCGCTGGCGCTGGGCGGCACGCTCTCGGGCGAACACGGCATCGGCACCGAAAAGCGGCGCTTTGTCGCGCAGGAAATCGATCCCGCCACGCTGGGTCTGATGCGCGCGATCAAACAGCAGTTCGACCCGCACGGCCTGCTCAACCCCGGCAAACTTTTTCCTGATTAAGATGGACACAAAAGCTTTACAAGCGCAAAAGGCATCTATAGAATGCGCGGCTTCGTTGGGGGTATAGCTCAGCTGGGAGAGCGCTTGCATGGCATGCAAGAGGTCAGCGGTTCGATCCCGCTTACCTCCACCAACTAACAGGAAGTCCGATGCACAAGCTTGGCGTCATCACCACCCTGCTGGGGTTGATACTGAGCGTAGTCGGTCTGATTGTTGGATTTTGGAAGATGTTGAACGGTAGCGGGTACGCCGAAATCTGGCTGGGGCTGGTACCATTGGGTTTCGTCGGTTTGCTGCTCGGCGTCACCCTGACGCAGCTTTCCAAGAAGTAACGACGGCGCAAGCCGTGGCAGCAAAGTTGGCGGTTCACACCGTCGTCCGGGTCCCCATCGTCTAGAGGCCTAGGACATCGCCCTTTCACGGCGGTAACCGGGGTTCGAATCCCCGTGGGGACGCCACAATCCTTTCCGGGTTGTGACACAAATCGAATGCATGAGAAAGACATGAAGCGGCCGCGTGCCGCTATTTTTTATTGCGCGTTGCGTTCTGAATCCAGTTTGGCGCCCCGAAGACGAATCGAACGTCCGACCTACCCCTTAGGAGGGGGTTGCTCTATCCACTGAGCTACCGGGGCGTGGCGCGCATTCTACCGAATCCCGCATGGATTGCCGAATCCCTGCGGGACGCACCTGGTTGGTGCGCAACCCGACTATGATGCAGACGGGGGAGAATATTATGAATAAATACATGCTGGGCGGATTGGCTTTATTGCTGCTGCTGGCCAGCGCGCTTTTGTGGATGCTGCGGCCAGGCCCGCAGCGGACGGAAGGCAGCGCCGCGCCCGATTTCGCCTTGCCGGACCAGGATGGCCGCATTCATCGCTTGAGCGATTATGCGGGGCGCTGGCTGGTGCTGTATTTCTATCCCCGGGACGATACACCCGGCTGCACCCAGGAGGCATGCCGCTTTCGCGACGCCATCGGTGCGCTGGGCGATCTCAACGCGGCGGTGGCCGGAGTCAGCGTCGACGACACCCGGTCGCACGCCGGGTTTGCCCGCAAACACCAGTTGCCGTTTCCCCTGCTGTCCGACCCGGGCGGGCATACGGCCGCAGCATACGACAGCCTGCTGAATCTTGGGCTCGTGCGATTCGCCCGTCGCCACACTTTCATCATCGCACCCGACGGCATGATCGCGGCACGCTTCGACAAGGTTGACCCGGCACGCCACGCACAACAAGTAGCCCGGGCCTTGCAGGCCCTCCAGCAGGCCGGCATGACGCGCCCACGGCTGCCATCCGGCCAATAATGGACTAAACATCGGTAATGGCCTGAGCACAAGCGTCTATGCCCATGCAACGCGGATTCTCTCTCACCACCGGAATGGCCTTCGTCACGCTGATCGTCCTGATCTGCGGGCTGGCCCTGAACGGTCTGCTGCAATTGCAAACGCTGGGCGAGCAGATGCGCACGGTGGTTGAGAACCATAACCGCAAGATCGACCTCGTCACGCAAACCCAGGTGGCGGCGCATATCCGTACCGACAGCCTGTTCCGCATGGCGCTTGCCGACGATCCGTTCGAACGCGATGCCCATTTCCTGGAATTCAACCGCGCTGGTTTCCTGGTCGGGAGCGGGCGCAACGCCCTGCGTCAGTTGGGGTTTTCCACCTCCGAGCAACGCAGCTTCGATACCCAGACCCTCCTGATCAACGACATCGAATCGGTGCAGAATCGCGTAGTCGACCTGCTCAAATCCGAACTGAGCGCCGACGCGCGCCGGGTACTGGTGCAGGAGGCCATCCCCATCCAGGAAGCCTTCAACCTGCAGTTGGCCGACATGCGCAATCTGTATCAGCAGGCCAACCTGGTTGCCCAGCAGCAGGCGCAGCAAACCTACCGGCGCACTTTTCTGCTCACGCTGGCATTCGGCATTGCGGCGATTGCCCTGGCCCTGCTCATCGCCAGGCATACGCTGCGAAAAATCGGCCAGAAATCGCGGCAGATAGCCGAACAGATGGTGGAGCTCGAGCGCTCGCGGGCAGCGCTGCGCGAGGAGGCGACGCATGACCCGCTCACCGGGCTGGCCAACCGGCGGCTGTTTTACGACCGCCTGCAGCAGGCGATCCGCCACGCCCATCGCTATGGCGGCAAGGTGGGCATCCTGTATGTGGATCTGGACCGCTTCAAGGATATCAACGACCGGCATGGCCATCACATCGGCGACGCCGTGCTGATGGAGGTTGCGCAGCAGCTGCTGGATTGCGTGCGCGAATCCGACTCGGTTGCGCGCCTGGGCGGCGACGAATTCGTGGTCCTGCTGGAAGGCGTGCAGGGACGGCATGACTGCGTCGCCGCTGCGCTCAAGATCGAACACAGCCTGGCCCACAGCGCCCGCTTTGACGACCTCCAGTTGTACATCGACGCCAGCATCGGCCAGGCGGTCTATCCCGACGACGGAAGCGACGAAGATGCGCTGATTCGCGCCGCCGACGCCGCCATGTACCGGGTCAAATCCGGCTGCGAGTCGGAACGCCAGCGCTGCCTTTCATTTCAGTGACGCGTCAGCGGGGTTTGAAGCGGGCCGCCGCGCGCGCGTGGCGCGCCTTGGCGCTCCAGATCCAGACATACTGCGCCCCGGAGACCACGGCAATGACGAACACGATGCCGAACAGCGGCAGCAGCCAGTCGTCCAGCGCCAGCAAGCCGGCCTGGCCTGCCAGCACCAGCGTCAGCAGCACGAACTCGGCAAACATATGCGTCTTGCCGAGCCAGGTGGGATGAATTTCCAGATGGCCGGCCAATCCGCGGTAGCTCAGCGCGCCCAGCACGATGACGCTGTCGCGCAGCAGGACCGCCAGCGTCACCCACATCGGGACCGCTTCTTCGAGCGTCAGCATCACCAGCGTCACCAGGCCCAGCGCCTTGTCGGCGACTGAGTCGAGCGCCGCGCCCAGTTGCGTCATCTGCTTCAGCCAGCGCGCCAGCAGGCCATCGATTGCGTCCGACACCGCAGCGGCGAGGAACAGCCAGCAGGCCGCATCCCAGCGCTGCTGCAGGATCAGCCAGCCGACCACCGGCACCGCCGCCAGGCGCAGCAGGGTGATGACGTTGGGCAGGTTGAAGACGCGTTCGCTCATGGGCGCACCGTACTCAACTCAAGGGCTGTCTGGCAAGCTCGTCCCACACCTTGTCGAGCCGCTTGACCGACACCGGGTACGGCGTTTTCAGTTCCTGGGCGAACAGCGATATGCGCAGCTCCTCCAGCTGCCAGCGGAAGTCGTCGAGCGCCGCCGGGACCGCGCCAAGACCGCCTGAAAGACGAGCATCTGGCGGCGTACCCCTTGCGGGTGCTGCGCCCTTCGCCTGGTCACGCCGCGCCAGGTACTTGTTCTGCAGCGTCAGCACGCCCGCCATGGCGCGCGCGTCGCGCTGTTCGGCTGCGGGCAGCTTCTCCAGTCGTTTGAGGATGCCGCGCAGGTAGCGCGGCAACTCCTTCAGGCGCGCCCACGGCGTGGCGGTGATGAAATCCGCCGGCACCAACGCCGCCAGGTGCGCATGCTCGTCGCGCATCACCGCGGTGAACTGCGGCTTGGCGTTGAGGCGCGCCGCCACCTGCGCATGCAGGTCGAGGATTTCCGCCACGTCGCGCACGAGCACCTGCTTCACCACGGATATCCTGGGTTTGGCGCGCTCCTTCTGCTTGTCGAAGGTCTTCGCGTCGCGCGGCGTGGCGTCGTCGCCCAGCAGCGCGCGCGCGGCGGTGGCGTCGAGCAGTTCGGCGCGCAGCTTGTCGGGGCCGCCGAAGCTGCGGTATTTCAGCGCCAGCGCGGTCTCGCGCGACAGGTCCTTGTCGAGCTGCCTGAACTGCGCGGCCAGCGCGATGCGCAGCAGCCGCACGATCCCGCGGCGGGTCTCCATCTCCGCCGCCTCGGCCGCATCGAGCAGGCGCAAGTCGACGCTCTCGCCATGGTCGATCAGCGCCGGATAGCCGATCAGCTCGCGTCCGCTGCGCCTGAATTTCACCTGCTCGGGCAGGTCGCCGAAATTCCATTCAGTAAGGCCGGTGCGCTCGAACTCGCTGTCCTCGGCGCCGCCGCCGTAGGTGATGCGGGCCGCGCCACCGAGCTGCTGGCGCAGGCTCGCGAGATCGCGGCCGCTGGCAAGCTCCTGCCCGCTGTCGTCGGTCACGCTGAGATTCATTTTCAGGTGCGCCGGCAGCTCGCCCTTCCACTCGTCGGGGTGGACGTCGGCGCCGGTTTTCCTGCGGATGAAACCGGCGAGCGCGTCGGTAAGCATGGCCTCGCCCGGCTT
>Ga0209916_1001124_pt1 | contig 26965 bp, 23 predicted proteins | sample ThiBio_1000_plan_FD_183956 | JGI IMG/M metagenome (GOLD analysis project Ga0209916, IMG submission 183956) | Wastewater bioreactor microbial communities from Cape Town, South Africa - Thiocy_solids_2 (SPAdes) | ecosystem: Engineered > Bioreactor > Thiocyanate-remediating > Anaerobic-Aerobic ... | reverse complement strand
GCGCAGAACCCGCGCACGAGCGGGCCGGTCTGGGTCTATTCCGCGCCAATCGAAGGTACCCGCTGGCGCTTCGGCCTGGTGATTCCCGAGCAGCATATCTACGCCGGGGTAAGGCACATCTTCCTGCCGAGCCTCGCACTGGGCCTGCTGGCGCTGCTGGGCGTCGCACTGATCACGCTGCTGACCATCCGCCGCACGATGGCGCCATTGAAGGTACTGGCCGACCGCGCCGAGCGCGTCGCCCGCGGCGAGCTGGATTTCGAGCTGCCGCCGGCCCGCCGCCCCGACGAGGTCGGCCGCCTCACCCAGTCCTTCGACCAGATGCGGCGCGAACTGGCCCTGCACCTCGAAGACCTCGCACGGGTGGCACGCGAGAAACAGCGCTTGGCCAGCGAACTGGAGATCGCCCACCAGATCCAGCTCGGGCTGCTGCCGAGCGAGCACTATCTCGATGCGGTCTGCGCCCAGTTCGAGCTGCATGCGGCGCTGCGCCCCGCACGCGCGGTGGGCGGCGACCTCTACAGCTATTTCATGCTCGACCCGCAGCGCTTCTTCGTGATGGTCGGCGACGTTTCCGACAAGGGCATTCCGGCCGCCCTGTTCATGGCGCAGACGATCACCCTGGCCAAGGCGCTGGCGCCGCGCGCGCAGACCCCGCGCAGCCTGCTGCAACTGCTCAACCTCGAGCTGTGCCGCGGCAACGACAGCTGCATGTTCGCGACCTTGCTGTGCGGCCTGCTCGATACCGGCAGCGGCAGCCTGATGCTGGCCAGCGCCGGCCACGAGCCGCCGATCCTGTGCGGCCGCGGCGCGCCGCAGCTGCTGGACTTCCCCACTGGCGCGGTGCTCGGACTGTACGAGGACTCCGACTACCCCGAGTACCGCCTGCGCCTGCATCAGGGCGAAACGCTGCTGATGTATACCGACGGCATCACCGAGGCCAGCAACCGCGAGCAGCGGATGTACGGCATCGAGCGCACCGTGGCAAGCCTCGCCATGGTGCCGCCGGCAGCACCGGCCGCCGACTACATCGAGCGGCTGCTGGGCGACGTGGACCGCTTCGTGGCGAACGCCGCGCAGGCCGACGACATCACCGTGCTGGCGCTGACCTGGCACGGCGCCGCGCCGCCGCGCGTCGAGATCGGCATCGGTAACCAGCTGGCGGACGTGTTCGGCGCGCTCGATCGCTGCGAGCACCTGCTGGAGGAAGCCGAGGTGCCCGCCAGCTTGCGCAGCGACATGCGGCTGGTGCTGGAGGAACTGATGGTCAACACCGTCGAATACGGCTACCCCGACGGCCGCCCGGGCCGCATCCGCCTCCTGCTGCAGCCCCAGCCGGACGCCGTGGCGATCGAGCTGGTCGACAACGGCATCGCCTTCGACCCGCTGCAATCGGCGGTGCCCGATCTCACCGGCGACCTCGCCGATCGCGAGCAGCTCGGCGGGCTCGGCATCCACCTGGCACGCACCATGGCCAGTGAAATGCGCTATACACGCGATGCCGACGGCAACCACCTGCTGCTTCGCTTCACCTACCCGACCACGGACGAATTTTCATCATGACGCTCAGCCTGCACCATGAATTCCCCGCCACCGATCGCGTCGTCGTATACGTCGGCGGCCGCCTGGACGCCATGAGCTTCGGCGAATTCGACGAAGCCATGCTGGTCCTGCTGCCCCGGCTCGATGAAGGCAGCACCGTGGTGGTCGACCTGGCCGGACTGGAGTACGTCAGCAGCGCGGGCCTGCGCAGCCTGGCCCGGATCCGCAAGAGCATACGCGCGCGCCACGGCCACACCCTGTTGCTGAATCCGCAGCCGCAGGTGCGCAAGGTGTTCGACATCGTCAAGGCGGTGCCGGTGAACGAGGTCTTCACCAGCACGCAGGAACTCGACGCCTACCTGGACCGCATGCAGCGGCAGATCATCGAAGGCGACGACGGGGCCTGAGTTACGGGTCAGCGCGCCGGTTCGGGCGGCGCCAGCGGGTCGCCGACGTAGATCGCCACGTGCGGCACGCCGTCGGCGCCGATCCAGCCGCGGTACATGCCTTCGGTGTTGAACGGCATCGCCACGCTGCCGTCGGCACCGAGGATGATCGCGCCGCCGTCGCCGCCCATCTGCGGAATCTCGTCATTGATCACCGCCTGCCCGGCCGCCGACGCCGATTCGCCCAGCGCCGCCATGCGCAGGCAAATCTCGCGCGCGGCGGAAACGCGGAGGTAGAACTCGCCCCAGCCCGTGCCCGACACCGCGCAGGCGGCGTTCGCATAGGTGCCGGCGCCGACGATCGGTGAATCACCGACGCGGCCGTAGCGCTTGTCGGTCATGCCGCCGGTCGAGGTCGCCGCGGCGAGGCGGCCTTCGCTGTCGCGTGCCACCGCGCCGACCGTGCCGAAGTGCTTCAGCGCCGCCAGCCGCGCCGTCAGCTTCTTGCCTGCAGCGTCTTCTTTCAATGCCTTCTGCAGGTCCCGCCAACGCTTCTCGGTGCGGAAATACGCGGGATCGACCAGCTTGACGCCCTGCTCGGTGGCGAACTGCTCCGCGCCGCTGCCGACCATCATCACGTGCGGCGAGTGCTCCATCACCGCGCGCGCCAGCAGCACCGGGTTGCGTATCCGGTGCACGCCGGCCACGGCGCCGGCGGCCAGCGTCGCCCCGTCCATGATCGAGGCATCCAGCTCGTTGCGGCCGTCGTGCGTGAACACCGCGCCCCGGCCCGCATTGAACAGCGGGTCGTCTTCGAGCGTAGTGACCGCGGCGGTCACCGCATCCAGCGCTGGCTTGCCCGCCTTCAGCTGCACATGGCCGTTGCGCAGCGCCAGCTCCAGCGCGGCGCGCGCCTGCGCCTCGATCTGCGGCGTCATCGCCCCGCGCTCCACTCCGGCGCCGCCGTGGATCACCAGCAGCGGCGGCACCGCGCCGTGCAGGTCGAGCTTGCCGCCCTGCACGTCGGCGATCGCCTCGAACACCGGCCGCTGCACGTCGAGGCTGCGCAGGTCGATCCGGCTCTGCGTGCCGATGCCAGTCACCCGCACGCCGCGATAGTCCAGCGGCTTGCCGGCTTCGATCCGCCCGGGCTGGCCCTGCGGGCGCAGCAGCCAGGCGAAGCCGTTGTTCAAGGTGAACACCCGGCCGATGCCGTGGCCATCGACGGCCAGCACTGTCCCTTCGTCCACACCCAGCCCGACCACGTCCGGATGGCCTTCATGCCGCAACCGCGCGATGAACGCGATCAGCCGGCCCTGCCGCGCGCGCGCGTCGAAGTGGGTGTCGGTGATCACCTGCTGCATGCGCGGCATGTGCAGGAAACCGTCGACCAGGGTGACGCCCTTGCCCAGCGGGTCGGCCAGCGCTTCGGGCGACGTGATGCTGCCACCGTCCATCGCGCCGTAGGCATGGCCGCCGAGGATCGCCAGCCCGGCGCTGCTGCCGCCGATCGGCTTGCCCTCGGCGACGTGGCGGTCCAGCAGTGCGTTCAGCGGCGTGCCTTTCCAGAACCGCACGTAGTTGGCCTGGTCGCCGCCGGCGATGAAGATGCCGTCGGCCTGCCGCACGATCTCCAGCACCCGCGGGTCGCTGGCCGCCGCGCGGCTGTGGAACACCAGCGTCTGCACCGAGGCCACGCCGCCGACGTCGTGGTACAGCTCCTTCTGCAGATCGTCGGCGCCGGAGGCGCGCAGGATCAGGAAATGGCCGTGCCCGCCCTTCGCCGCCAACCAGGCGAACGCCTGGTGCGGCCACTCGCCGCCGCCCATCAGCAGCAGCGCCGGCTCGGTGGCGCCGGGCCGGGTCGCCTTGAGGTCGCCGACCTGGTAGTACTCGTAGCCATCGCGTACGGCGGCCGGATCCGCCGCCTTGGCCAACGCGCTTGCGCCGATCACCACCAGACCCAGGGCCAGCAGGCAGGAAGCGGCGGGGCGCAGGAAGACGGGCAGTTGCTTGAACGGAAGCATCAGTCGATATCCCGAACGAAGTTGGTATGGGAAAGCGTCAAAAGCGCGGCGCGCTCGAAACCGTGACGAACCGGCGCAGCGTTTCCCCCATGGCTGTATTTTCGCTGCGGATTGACGCTAAGGTCGCCGTGTGGACGACTCTCTCAACAGTTGGTTTGCCCGCGAAATCCTCGTGCATGAAAGCGCGCTGATGCGCTATCTGCTGCGCAGCTGGTTCCGCCGCGAAGAGATCCACGACCTGCGCCAGGAAATCTACGTGCGCGTCTACGAGGCCGCGGCGAAGGTCCGGCCGGCGATGCCGAAATCCTTCATGTTCACCACCGCACGCCACCTGATGACCGACCGGTTGCGCCGTGGACGCGTCGTCTCGATCGAGGCCGTGGGTGATATCGACGCGCTGAACGTCCTGATAGACGAGATCTCGCCGGAACGGCGATTGGGCGCACGGCAGGAGCTGAAGCGCCTGACCGATGCATTCGACCGCCTGCCCGACCGCTGCCGCGAAGTGGTCTGGCTGCGTCGGGTCGAGGAGCTGTCGCAGAAGCAGGTGGCGGCGCGCATGGGCATCAGCGAAAAGACCGTGGAGAAGCAGGTCGCCAAGGGTGCGCGCCTGATCGCGGAATATTTCTACGGCGGCAGCCACACACGCCGCCCTGCCCGCGGCGACGCGATGGACACCGCATACGAGAACGGACATGGCCAGCAGCAGGGAGATTGAACATACCGCCGCCGCTTGGCTCGCCAGGCGCGATGCCGGCGACTGGAGCGAACGCGACCGGCAGCAGCTGGACGCGTGGCTGGAGGCGTCCGTGGCCCATCGCGTCGCCTTCATCCGGCTCGACGCAGCGTGGCGGCAGAGCGACCGGCTGAAGGCACTCGGCGCCGGCGTACCTGCGGGCGTGGTACCGGCGCGCGGCAGCTGGGCGCCCTCCCCGTTCGGCAACGCCGATGGGCCTGCGGAGGAGCCGCGCCAGCTGCACCAGGCGCACCACACCGACGCCGACGTCCCCCGGCGCGTCCCTCGCCGGCATCGCCAACAACGCCGCAGCCTGCTCCGCCATTTCGCGACCGCCGCGGTGCTGGCACTGGTCGTGTCGCTGGCGCTGGGCTGGCGCCACTACACCGCGATAGAGCAGGCGTCCTACCGCACGGCGATCGGCGACTTGCAGGAGGTGCCGCTGGCCGACGGCTCCACCGCCACCTTGAGCAGCGACAGCCGCATCCTGGTCACCCTGTCGCACGGCGAGCGCCACGTCGACCTGCAGCAGGGCGAGGCATTCTTCGCGGTGGCCAAGGACCCCGCACGGCCGTTCGTGGTCAGCACCGGCGATCGTCGGGTGACGGCCGTCGGCACCCGCTTCTCCGTGCGCCGTGATGCGGCCGACCTGCGCGTGGTGGTGACCCAGGGCCTGGTGCGGCTGGAATCGGATCGCCGGCCGAACGGCCTGCGCCAGCCCACCACCCTGCTGCCCGCCGGCAGCGTGGCGCTGGCCAGCGACACCGGCGTGGTGGTGCACTCCGGCTCGGTACAGCAGGCCGAGGAATACCTGAGCTGGCGCAGCGGCTTCGTCAACTTCCACGACACTCCGCTGGCCGCTGCCGCCGCCGAGTTCAACCGCTACAACGCCCGCAAGATTGTGATCGGCGATGCCAGCGTCGGCGCCATGCGGGTGGGCGGCAACTTCCGCTGGTCCAACACCGACGCCTTCGTGCGGCTGCTGGCACAGGGCTTCCCGATCAAGGCCCGCCGGCAGGGCGACACCATCGTGCTGACCCGGCGCTGACGCAAATACGCGGCGGCCGAGTGCGGGCGGGATTTTCGCCGCCCGTTCGTCCCGGCGTACATGGCGCACATCGTGTGCGCCCACCTGGGGAGAGGTGACGATGATCCGTTCGCTACGCGGCGCGATGTTCGTGCTGGCTTGTTCGGTGTCCGCCATGGCATCCGCGCAAACCGCTGCAGTCCGACCGATTGACATCCCGGCCGGTGACCTGGTCACCGCGCTGGATACCCTGGCCCGCCAGTCCGGCGCGCAATTCATCTACCAGGCCGACCAGCTCAGGGGACTGCGCACGCCCGGCGTGCATGGCACGCTGTCGGCGGACGATGCCTTGGGGCGGCTGCTGGCCGGCAGCGGCTTCACCGTGCACCGCGACGACTCCGGCGCCGTCGTCATCGTGAAGGGCGCCGGCCAGCCGGCCCAGCCGCCGGCACCGCCCGCCCCGGCCAGCAGCCGCAGCGCGGCCGCCGCGGACCCGCAGGAGGCCACCAGGCTGGAGGAGATCCAGGTCACCGGCTCGCGCATCCCGCGCGCGCAGGTCGAGGGGCCGGCACCGGTCACCGTGATCACCGCCAGCGACATCAAGGCCAGCGGCTTCGCCAGCGTGCCCGCCGTGATGCGCGCGATCACCCAGAACAGCGGCGAGACGCAGAGCCAGCAATCTTCCAGCGGCGCCGATTTTTCGCCCGGCGCGGAGGAGGTCGACCTGCGCGGCCTCGGTCCCAATCACACCCTGGTGCTGGTCAACGGCCGGCGCATCGCCGACTTCCCGCTGCCGTTCAAGGGCCGCAGCAACTTCACCGACATCTCCAACATCCCGATCGGCATGATCGAGCGCATCGAGGTGCTCACTGGCAGTGCCTCGGCGGTGTACGGCTCGGACGCGATCTCCGGTGTAGTGAACTTCATCCTGAAGCAGCAGGCCGACGGCACCACCATCGATCTGCGCTACGGCGACACCACCCGCGGCGGCGGCGCCTCGACCAAGCTCAACTTCTCCACCGGCTTCTCGCGCGGCAACTTCAACCTGGTGTTCGGCGCCGAGCTGCTCGCGCAGCAGCCGCTGTGGGCCTACCAGCGCAAGATCCAGGATTCCACCGCCGACGCGCCCACCGCGCGCTCGCAGGTGCCGCGGCGCACCTTCCTCAACGGCGACTGGTACGACGACTACATCGATCCGGGCCAGGCCACCTGCGACGCGCTGGCCTACTTGAACGGCGGCACCACGGTGTACGCCAACCGGCCGCGCTACGGCAATTTTTGCGGCAGCGCGGAGTCGATCGGCTACGGCACCATCCTCAGCCAGCGCCGCGGCATCAACACCTACACCTCGGCCAACCTGAAGATCAGCGACACGCTGTCCTGGTTCGGCGACATGCAGCTGGGCTACAGCAAGGTGAAGCTGTTCCGCGACGTCGAGCAGTGGAACTACCAGGCGCCCGACGGCAACGAGGACGGCTACTTCTACAACGCGCACAGCGGCGGCATCGAGAACTGGTACCGCCAGTTCACGCCGGAGGAAATGGGCGGGCTCGGCCGCGGCATGATCGAGAACACGCAGCGGACCTTCAGCCTGACCACCGGCTTCAAGGGCACGCTCGGCGAACGCTGGGACTACGAGGCTTCGCTCAGCCACTCGCAGTACAAGGCGCTGATCAGCTGGCCGCAGACGGTGGCGGCGAAGGCCAACGACCTCTATCTCGGCCCGCAGCTCGGCACCGACCCGGACAGCGGGCTGCCGATCTTCGACGCCGACCCGGCGCGACTGTACACGCCGCTGACTCGCGCCGAGTACGACGCGATCACCGCGCGCACCAACTACCACCCTGAATCGCGCAGCGACACGCTGGCGTTCACCCTGACCAACACCGACCTGTTCAACCTGCCGGCCGGGCCGGCCGGCTTCGCCGGCGTGGTCGAGGTGGGCAACCAGGCCTACGACCTCAACCCCGACCCGCTGGCCACGCAGTACTACTACTACAGCTGGAAGGACTCCGACGGCCACGGCAGCCGCAACCGCTGGGCCGCCGCCGGCGAACTGCGCCTGCCACTGCTGGAGTCGCTCAACCTCAGCCTGGCCAGCCGCTACGACCAGTACCGCTTTTCCGGCCACAAGACCGGCAAGCTGACCTACAGCGGCGGCCTGGAATGGCGCCCGTTCGACAGCCTGCTGCTGCGCGGCTCGTACGGCACCGCGTTCCGCGCGCCGGATCTGCACTACGTGTACGCGGGCATCGGCAACGACGAGACCTCGGGCAACGACTACTACCGCTGCCGCACCGAGGAGCCGGGCGTCGACATCACCGACTGCGACTACTCCGGCGAGGGCCTGATCCGCACGCGCCAGGGCAACCGCGACCTGGATTCCGAAACCAGCACCTCGTGGACCGGCGGCTTCGTGTGGTCGCCCACGCCGAACCTGGACTTCTCGGTCGACTACTTCAACATCCGCATGCAGAACCAGGTGCAGGACCTCAGCACCGACCGCATCCTGCAGCTGGAGGCGAACTGCCGCCTCGGCGCCGACATCAACGGCAACCCGGTGGATGCGAACTCGCCCAGCTGCGTGGACGCGATCTCGCGGGTGAACCGCTACCCCGCCAACAGCGCGGTCAACCCCGGCGGCCTGTACGGCATCTACGTCAACCCGATCAACGTCGCCAACGAGCGCACCAGCGGCATTGACGCCAGCGCGCACTACAAGCTGGAAACGGCGATCGGCACGTTCCGCTTCAGCGGCAATCACACCTGGACCCGCAACCACCTGTTCCAGCAATACCCCGGCGACCCGACCCTGGACGAACTGGCGGTCAACAGCGGCTTCGACATCCCGCGCGAAAAGACCAGCGCCAGCGTGTCGTGGGAGCGCAAGGCCTGGTCGGCCACCCTGTTCGGCACGCGCCTGGGGCGGCTGCCGAACTCGTGGTCGTACGATCAGGTCGTCGACACCTCGGCCGGCGATCCTGCGTGGGTCCACGCCATCTACCGTTACAACGCCACCTTGCAGTACAAGTTCAGCGACCACGCGCAGCTGTCGCTGGCGGTGGACAACCTGTTCGACAAGATGCCGCCGCGCGACCCCACCTATACGTCGTACCCGTATTACGACATCTCGTGGTTCGATGCGGCCGGGCGCAGCTACTACCTGCAGTTCACCTACAAGTTCGGCGGCAGCGCGCTCTAGGCGTGGCAGCCGGCGGGCCGCACCGGCCTTGCCGGGCTTCCCGGCGCACGCAAAAAAGGGCGCACCCGCGGGTGCGCCCTTTCTTTCGGCAAGAACGGATTCAGACGTTGAACAGGAAGTGCAACACGTCGCCATCCTTGACGATGTACTCCTTGCCTTCCTTGCGCAGCCGGCCGGCCGCCGCCGCGCCGGCTTCGCCCTTGTACTGGATGAAGTCGTCGTAGCCGACCGTCTCGGCGCGGATGAAGCCTTTCTCGAAATCGCTGTGGATCACGCCGGCGGCCTGCGGCGCGGTGGCGCCGCGCTTCACTTGCCACGCGCGCACTTCCTTCACGCCGGCGGTGAAGTAGGTCTGCAGGTCGAGCAGCTTGTAGCCGGCGCGGATCACCCGGTTCAGGCCCGGCTCGTCCAGGCCCATGTCCTTCAGGAACTCGTCGCGATCGGTCTCGTCCAGCTGCGCCAGTTCCTCCTCGATCGCCGCGCACACCGGCACCACCTCGGCGCCCTCGCTTATTGCACGCTCGCGCACGGCGTCCAGCAGCGGATTGTGCTCGAAACCGTCGTCGGCGACGTTGGCGATGTACATCAGCGGCTTCAAGGTGAGCAGGAACAGGTCGCGCACCAGCGCCTTCTCTTCCTCGTCCAGCCCGACGCTGCGCGCGGAGCGGCCCTCGTTCAGCGCGGCGGCCAGCTTCTGCAGTACCGGCTTCTTCGCCAGCGCGTCCTTGTCATTGGCCTTGGCCGCACGCTCGGTGCGGTTCAACGCCTTGTCCACCGATTCCAGGTCGGCCAGCGCCAGTTCGGTGTCGATCGTTTCGATGTCGGCAATCGGATCGACCTTGCCGGCGACGTGGATCACGTCGCCCTCGAAGCAGCGCACCACGTGGGCGATCGCGTCCACCTCGCGGATGTGCGCCAGGAACTTGTTGCCCAGGCCTTCGCCCTTCGACGCGCCGGCGACCAGGCCGGCGATGTCGACGAACTCCACCGCGGTCGGCACCACCTTCTGCGGATTGACGATCGCTGCCAGCGCATTCAGCCGCGAGTCCGGCACCGGCACCACGCCCACGTTCGGCTCGATCGTGCAGAACGGGAAATTCGCCGCCGCAATGCCGGCCTTGGTCAGCGCGTTGAACAGGGTGGACTTGCCGACGTTGGGCAGGCCGACGATGCCGCATTTGATGCCCATGGAAAACTCCGGGAAACAGGGAATGAGGAACCGGGAACGTGCGGATCAGGAAAAGACGAAACGGCGCGGCTCTTGCCAGGCACTCACGTTCCCCGTTCTCCGTTCCCCGTTCCCGCCGTATGCAACAACTGCATCGCCTTGTCGAACTGGCCGGTCGCCGCCAGCGGCAGCACGTCCAGCGCGCGGCCAAGGCCGTCGAGGATCGCGTCCTCGTCCGCGGCCGCGGGCCGGCCCAGCACCCATGGCGTGACCTGGTCGCGATGGCCGGGGTGACCGATGCCCACGCGCAGGCGGTGGAAGCGGCCGTGGCCGAGATGGGCCATGATGTCGCGCAGGCCGTTCTGGCCGCCGTGGCCGCCGTCGAATTTCAGGCGCACGGTGCCGGGCGGCAGGTCCAGGTCGTCATGCACGACCAGGCACTGCTCCGCTTCGATCTTGTAGTAGCGCAGCGCCGAGACCACGGCGATGCCGCTCTTGTTCATGAAGGTGGCCGGCTTGAGCAGCCAGACCGGTTCGCCGCCCAGGCGCACGCGGCAGGCTTCGCCGTGCAGCTTGCCGTCGAAGGCGAAGCGCTCGCCCTGGGCGCCGGCGAGGGCGTCAACTAGCCAGAACCCGGCGTTGTGCCGGGTTCGGAGGTATTCGGCACCGGGATTGCCCAGCCCGACGATGAGTCGCAAACCAGCCATGCGGACAAGCAGCCGTGTCGGCCCGCGCCCCGGACGGGCACGGGCCGACGCGGCTTACTTCTTTTCTTCCTTCTTGGCCGGTGCGGCGGCGGCCGCAGCCGGCGCGGCAGCCTCGGCGGCCGGCGCTTCCTCGACTTCTTCCTGCACCGTGTTGGCGGTGACCACCGCGATGTCGTGGCCTTCGCCGCCATGCATGGCGACCAGCTCGACGTTCTTCGGCAGCTTCAGCTGCGACAGGTGGATGATGTCGCCCGGCTTCAGGTCGGCCAGGTCCAGATCGATGAACTCGGGCAGGTCCTTCGGCAGGCAGGAGATCTCCACTTCGGTCAGGTTGTGCGAGATCACCACGCCGGAGGTCTTCGCCGCGGCGGACTTTTCCTTGTTCAGGAAGTGCAGCGGCACGCTGACGCGGATCGCCGCCTTCTCGTCCACGCGCAGGAAGTCCATGTGCATCATCAGCTGCTTGAACGGGTGCTTCTGCCAGTCGCGCACCAGCACCTTCTGCACCTTGCCGTCGACGTTCAGGTCGAGCACCGAGGAGAAGAACCACTCGTTCTTGGCGGCGAGCAGGATGGTGTTGTGCTCGATCTGGATGCTCTCGGGCGCCTGGCCGGCGCCGTACACCACGGCCGGCACGAAGCTCGCGCGACGCAGGCGGCGGCTCGCACCTTTCCCCTCGTCCTTGCGGCTTTGCGCCTTGATTTCATGAGTCTTGGACATTTCGTAGCTACCTTAGGTTTTTGAAGAACCGCCTCGCGGCGGTTTCGTGACTTTTCCGCGACCAGAAAAGCCGATGGTGCCGGGCGGCCAGGCCGCGACGGCGAAATCACTGGATCAATCCACGTACAGCGAACTCACCGATTCGCCGAAGGCGATGCGGCGGATGGTTTCGGCCAGCAGCTCGGCGACCGAGAGCTGGCGGATCTTGGCGCAGGCCTGCACTTCCGGGCGCAGCGGCAAGGTGTTGGTGACCACCAGCCGGTCGAGGTGCGAATTCTCCAGGTTGCTGATCGCCGGGCCGGACAGCACCGGGTGCACGCAGTAGGCCACCACCTTGCGCGCGCCGCGGTCCTTGAGCGCGGCGGCGGCCGCGCACAGCGTACCGGCGGTGTCGACGATGTCGTCGACCATCACGCAGGTCTTGCCGTCCACGTCGCCGATGATGTTCATCACCGTGGAGACGTTCGCGCGCGGGCGGCGCTTGTCGATGATCGCCAGTTCGGCGTCGTCCAGCCGCTTGGCGATCGCGCGGGCGCGCACCACGCCGCCCACGTCCGGACTGACCACGATCAGGTCGTCCATGCTGTAGTTGCGCCAGATGTCGGCCAGCAGCACCGGCGAGGCGTAGACGTTGTCGACCGGGATGTCGAAGAAACCCTGGATCTGGTCGGCGTGCAGGTCGACCGTCAGTACCCGGTCGATGCCGGCGGCGCCGATCATGCTGGCGGCCAGCTTGGCGGTGATCGGCACCCGCGCCGAGCGCGGCCGGCGGTCCTGCCGGGCATAGCCGAAGTACGGGATCACCGCGGTGACGCTGGCCGCCGAGGCGCGCTTGAGCGCATCGGTCAGCGCCAGCAGCTCGAACAGGTTGACCGCGCTCGGCGCGCCGGTCGGCTGGATCACGAACACTTCCTGCTTGCGGACGTTCTCCTCGATCTCGATCTGCACCTCGCCGTCGCTGAACGTGCCGACCAGCGCCTTGCCCAGCGGCACGCCCAGGCGGTGGGCGACGTCTTCGGCCAGTGCACGATGGGCGTTCCCGGTAAACAGCATCATCGGAGTGGACGTGTCCACAGTAGTTACCTCGAAACAAAAGCCATCATGAAATGGCTGGGGCGGCAGGATTCGAACCTGCGAATGCGGGAATCAAAATCCCGTGCCTTAACCAGCTTGGCGACGCCCCAGTGGATATGTGTGTGTCTTGCCTTGCCCGACCCGTTTCTCGCCACCCGCCGTCACGCCGCGCCCCGATGGCGCGCCGCTGCCTCATGCAGGGGCGACACGTCGACGCCCGTGGCCAGATGTGCCGTGAACGCCGCCGGGCACTGCCGGGCCACCGCCTGTGCCCGCTCCAGCGAACGCAGCTCCAGGAACACGCAACCGCCGCTGCCGGAAAGTCGCGCCCGACCGAAGCCGCCCAGCCAGTCCAGCGCCGCGGCCACCCGCGGGTGTCGCGCACGCACCACCGGCGCGAAGGCGTTTTCGGTCGTTTCGCCGGAAACAAAGGATGAAATTGTCGCCGGCGGGGCATTTCGTGTCAATTCAGGCGCTTGAAACAGCGCGGCGGTGGGCACCGGCTCGTGCGGGTCGAGCACCACGTAATGGCGCGCCGGCAGGGCCAGCGGGGTGAGCCGCTCGCCGACGCCCTCGGCCCAGGCCGAGCGGCCGCGCACGAACACCGGCACGTCGGCGCCGAGCCGGCGCCCCAGCTCCGCCAGCGCCTCCTCGCCCAGGCCCAGTTCCCACAGCTGGTTCAACGCCACCAGCACGGTCGCCGCGTCGGAGCTGCCGCCGCCCAGTCCGCCGCCCATCGGGATGCGCTTGTCCACTTCGATATCGGCGCCCATCGGCGCGCCCGTATGCTCCTGCAGCAGCCGCGCCGCCCGCACCGCCAGGTCGGCGGGCTCGGGCACGCCGGGCACCTCGCGCGTGCGCCGGATCGCGCCGTCGCCGCGCAGCCGCAGGCGCACCTCGTCGCCCCAGTCGAGCAGGCGGAACACCGTCTGCAGCTCGTGGTAGCCGTCCGCCCGCCGCCCGGTGATGCGCAGGAACAGGTTCAGCTTGGCCGGCGCCGGCCACACCGTCCACTCGCCACGCGCCGGTGCCGCCAGCGGCCGGCTCATGAACACGCGCAGCTCGTCGGGAAAGCCGTTCTCCCGGTCGCGATCGCGCGCGAAGGCAAACGCCGGGTCGTTCTTGTCGACCACGGCAAAACCGTGTTTCGCGTAGAACGGCGCATTCCACGGCACCTCGGCCAGGGTGCCCAGGTCCACCCGCCGGTAGCCGGCTTCGCGCGCCCACGCACAGGCGTGCTCGAGCAGCGCCGCGCCGATGCCGCGCCGGCCGTACGCCGGCAGCACGTCGATCTCGGCGATGCCGATCGCGCCGTCGGCCAGCTCGGTGTCCAGCCAGACGAAGCCGACCGGCCCGCCGGCCCCGTCCCGCGCCACCCAGACCAGGCCGCGGCCGATCGCCTGGCGCAGCAGCTCCGGCGGGATCGACAGCGCCGAATAGCTGGGCCACGCCGGATGCCCGCGGAACAGCTGCACCGCCTCGCGCTCGATCGCGCACAGGGCCTCGACCTGGCTCGGCTCGGCGCGTTCGATCGGGAAAGACATGCTCGGGTTCCGGTGCGGCGGCGACGGCCAACGGGGCGCCAAGCCTAACCGATCAGCGGAATTGCCAGGATTCGATCGACAGCTTCACCTTGAACGGCGGCTTGCCGGCGAACACCTTGGTCGGCAGCGGCGGCTGGCGCGCGTCGTCCCATTCGCGGTAGTCCACCGTCCAGCCATCCTGCTGCAGCAGCGAGGGCAGCCGGTTCGCGCCGAAGCTCAGTTCGGCCGGGCCGCTGTCCGCGCGCAGGCCGAGCACCCAGGCACGCAGGTCGCGCAACGGCACTTCCCAGCCGAGCGCCTCGTGCATCAGCGACTCCGCATCGGGGCCATGCAGCGGGCCATGCTCCACGCCTTCCAGCAGCGCGCCGTCCGGCCCGCCGCTGAGGCGGAAATTCATGCCGCTGATCGCCGGCCCGCGCAATACGAACTCGTACTGCTCGCCGTCCTGGGTCCAGCTGAAACTGCCGCTGCCACCGTCCTTGCCGTTGGATACGCCAAGCCGGCCCTGCAGCACCCAGTGGTCGGCCTGCGCCAGCGCACGCTCACGCGCGAACTGCGCGTCGAGCAGGCCGGCGTCGCCCTTCACGCGCACCGCCGGCGGCACGCAGGCGGCGAGCAGCAGCGGCAGCGCGACGGTGGCAAGCCGCAGCCAGCGCCTCATGGATGCAGCCGCTTCAGGGTTTCGCGCAAGGCGACGTTGTGCGGGTCGAGTTTGCGCACCTCGTCGAAGATCCGCTGTGCATCGCGCTGGCGGCCCTGCTTCCACAGCACCTCGCCCAGGTGCACGCCGATGTCGGCGTCCTTGCGCGCCAGCCAGGCGCCGCGCAGGGTTTGCGCGGCCTGCTCCAGGTTGCCCTTGCGGTACTGCAGCCAGCCCCAGGAATCGGCGATCGCCGGGTCGTCCGGCTTGGCGGCGCGCGCGGCGCTGATCAGCCGCTCGGCCTCGGGCAGGTCGCGGTTCGCGTCGGCCAGGGTGTAGCCCAGCGCGTTGCTGGCATCGACGTCGCCCGGCTTGAGCTTCAGCAGGCGCTGGAAGTCACTTACCGCCTGGTCGATCTGGCCACCTTCGGCATAGGCCAGGCCGCGCCCGTACAGCAGCCCCGGATCGTCCGGCACCACCTGCAGCGCGTGGCTGAACGCCGCCTCGGCCTTGGTGTAGTTCTGCTCGCGCAGGTACAGCTCGGCATCGGCCTGCCAGGCCTGTCGCAACTGCTCGGGCTGGTCGAGGTAGGCCAGCTGCAGTTGCCCCAGCAACTCGTGCGCCTCATCGCGCTTGCCCTGCGCGTGCAGGATCATCGCGCTGCGCAGGTCGGCGTCGAACGCATGCTCGTCGGCGTCGCCCACCTGGTCGTACCAGGCCAGTGCCTCGGCCTCGCGGTGCTGCATCTCGGCCAGCTGGCCGAGCAGGTAGGCGCTGCTTTCGCGTACATCCGGCGGCGCGTTCTGCAGTTCGCGGTACAGCGCGGCCAGCGCCTTGCCGTCCTTTTCGTGCGCGGCCAGCCCGGCGCGCATGGCGTAGGTGTCGGCGTTCTGCGGGCCGTGCGCCAGCAACCGGCCGGCACCGGCGTAGTCGCCGGCCTGGCCGAGCATGCCGGCATAGGCCAGGCGCAGCTGGATGTTCTGCGGGTCCTTCGCCAACGCCTTCTGCAGCAAGGCGCGGGCGCCGTCACGGTCGCCGTCCTTGAACTTCATCTGCGCCGCCCAGGCGTAGGTCTCGGCGCTCTTGAAGCGCTGCATCGCGGCGTCGGCGATCTGCAGCGCATACGCATGCCGGCCGAGGCGGTCGCCCAGCTCGCTCATCGCCAGCCAGGCGTGCGCGTCGGCGGGCAGGCGCTGCGGCGTGGCGAGCGCCTCCAGCAGGCGGGCCGCCTGGGCCTGGTCGCGGGCGCCGACCAGCACGCGGCCGAACTGGCGCCAGGCGTCCTGGTCGCCGCTGTCGACCAGGCGTTCCAGCTGGCGCCGCGCCTCGGCGGCGTCGCCGCGGTCCAGCGCCAGCTGGGCGCGCGCCTGCGCCAGCGCGGCGGGCGTGGCGCCCAGCGCCTGCCAGCGCTGCAGCGCACGTTCGGCGGCGGCATCGTCATGCACGGCGATCGCCAGCCCGGCGGCGCGTTCGGCCACCTTCGGGTCGTTGCTCAGGGCCATCGCCTTGTCGTAATGCGCGGAGGCCGTCTTCAGGTCGGTGCGGGTCAGCGCCATCTCGCCGGCCAGCAGTTGCGCCAGCACGTCGTGGTCGGCGTCCGGCGTGGCCACCGTCAGGTGCGCCAGCGGTTGCGGCGTGGCTGCGGTCTTCGGCGCGGAACGCAGCGGCACGCCGGCGCATCCAATGAGGCCCAGCACCAGCGCCGCTGCTGCCGTAAAATGCCGCAGTTGCTTGAACTTGCCTGCCCCGCTGCCCACACTACCGTCCATCCACATGCCTGCCCTGGTCACCGCCTGGCGACGTCGCGCCAAGCTTAGCCTACGCCGCCGGATCCCTGCCGAGATGTTCCGACCACCATGCCGTTGATCGCCCTCGGGCTCAATCACCTCACCGCGCCGGTCAGCCTGCGCGAGCAGGTGGCGTTCGACGCGGACGCCGCCGGCGAGGCCCTGCACGAGCTGACCCGCGAGCCCGGCGTGGAGGAGGCGATGATCCTGTCCACCTGCAACCGCACCGAGCTGTACGTCGGCGTCGCGGCAGGCGCGGAGGACATCCCGCAGGCCTGGCTGAATCGTCATCACCATCTGACCCCCGGCAAGCTGGATGAGTTCCTGTACCGGCACGACGAGGACGACGCCGTGCGCCACATGTTCCGCGTCGCCACCGGGCTGGACTCGATGGTGCTGGGCGAGCCGCAGATCCTCGGCCAGGTGAAGGATGCCTACCAGCTCGCGCGCGAGGCCCAGGCGCTGAAGGCGCCGATGGACCGCCTGCTGCAACACACCTTCGCGGTGGCCAAGCGCGTGCGCACGGACACCCGCATCGGCGCGCACACGGTCTCGGTCGCGTTCACCGCGGTGCGTCTGGCCGAGCAGGTGTTCGCCGACCTGAAGCACGCCTGCGTGTTGCTGATCGGCGCCGGCGACACCATCGAACTGGCCGCGCGGCACCTGGCCGAGAAGCAGGTGCGCCGCCTGATCGTGGCCAACCGCACGCCGGAGACCGCGCAGGAACTGGCCGGCCGCCACGGCGGCTACGCGATCGCGCTGGCCGACCTGCCGCAGCACCTGGCCGAAGCCGACATCGTGATTTCCTCCACCGCCGCGCGGCAACCGATCGTGACCCGCGCGATGGTCGAGCAGGCGATGGCCGCGCGCAAACGCAAGCCGATGTTCATGGTCGACATCGCGGTGCCGCGCGACATCGAGGCCAGCGTGGGCGAGTTGCCGGACGTCTATCTCTACGGCATCGACGACCTGCGCCAGGTGATCGACGACAACCTGCGCTCGCGCGCCAGCGCCGCGCACGAGGCCGAGGCGATCATCGACCTGCAGGTGGAGCGCTACATGGCCTGGCGCCGCGCGCTGACCCTGAAGAACCCGGCCGTCGACATGCGCCAGCATGCCGAGGTCTACCGCGACGAGGTGCTGGGCAAGGCGCGCGCGATGCTGGCCCACGGCAAGTCGCCCGACGAGGCGCTGGCCTTCCTCGCCAACACGCTGACCAACAAGCTGCTGCACCATCCCAGCGCGCGCCTGCGCGAAGCCGCACTGTCCGGCGACCTCGACCTGCTGCACGCCGCCGGCCGGCTGTACGGCCTGGACGAAGACGACCAAGGCCGGCCGCGGAACGCCTAGCGAGAGCGGCTGGCTGCCGCCTGTCGCATCCCTTCCGTTACCGTTGAAGCGCCCCGCTTCGCCTCCGCCCCCTTGCCGTGACGCCATGACCCCAACCATCCGCCGCAAGCTCGAGGCACTGGCCGAGCGCCATGAGGAAATCGGCCTGCTGCTGTCGCAGCCCGAGGTGCTCGCCGACAACACGCGCTTCCGCGAGCTGTCGCAGGAATACGCCCAGCTCGAACCGGTCGCCGCCTCGCTGCGCGAGCACGACCAGGCCGAGCGCGAGCTGGCCGAGACCCGTGCGATGCTGGACGACCCCGAGCTGCGCGAGATGGCGGTCGACGACGTGCGCCGGCTGGAGCAGCGCCTGCAGGGTCTCGACGATGAGCTGCAGCTCCTGCTGCTGCCGAAGGACCCGCGCGACGAGGCCAATCTCTATCTCGAGGTGCGCGCCGGCACCGGCGGCGACGAGGCGGCGATCTTCGCCGGCGACCTGCTGCGCATGTACCTGCGCTACGCCGAAAGCCGCCGCTGGCACGTCGAGATCCTCAGCGAACACGCAGGCGAGCACGGCGGCTACAAGGAGGTCGTGGCGCGCATCGAGGGCAAGGGCGCCTACTCGCGGCTGAAGTTCGAATCCGGCACGCATCGCGTGCAGCGCGTGCCGGAAACCGAGTCGCAGGGGCGCATCCACACCTCGGCGGCAACCGTGGCCATCCTGCCCGAACTGGACGAGATCGACGAGATCGAGATCAACCCGGCCGACCTCAAGGTCGACACCTTCCGTGCGTCGGGAGCGGGCGGCCAGCACGTCAACAAGACCGACTCGGCGATCCGCATCACCCACCTGCCCACCGGCACCGTGGTGGAGTGCCAGGAAGAACGCAGCCAGCACAAGAACCGCGCCCGCGCGATGAGCCTGCTGAAGGCGCGCCTGCTCGACGAGGCGCAGAGCAAGCAGAGCGCGGCGCAGGCGCAGGAACGCCGCCTGCAGGTCGGCTCCGGCGACCGCAGCCAGCGCATCCGTACCTACAACTACCCGCAGGGCCGGATCACCGACCACCGCATCAACCTCACCCTGTACCGCCTGCCCGAGATCATGCAGGGCGACCTGGACGAACTGATCGACACACTGACCCGCGAGCACCAGGCCGACCTGCTGCAGGCGCTGGGCAGCGCCTGAACCTCGCCGTCACCGCCTGCCGGGTTACCCTGAGCGCGACGCCGCATCCAGCGAGGGCACCATGGGCAAGCGCTACCGCAAGGCATTGGAGCAACTGCAGCTCGACCTGATCCGGCTGCAACGCGGCCTGCGCAGCAGCGGCAAGCGGCTGCTGGTGATCTTCGAAGGCCGCGACGCCGCCGGCAAGGGCGGCACCATCAAGGCCATCACCGAGAGCCTGGACACCCGCGGCTACCGCATCGTGGCCCTGCCCAAACCCAGCGAGGCCGAAGCCAGCCAGTGGTACTTCCAGCGCTACGTCGCCCACCTGCCCGGTGCCGGCGAGTTCGTGCTGTTCGACCGCAGCTGGTACAACCGCGCGGTGGTGGAGCCGGCGATGGGCTTCTGCAGCGAGGCTCAACACGAGGCGTTCCTCGACGCCGTGCCGGCGTTCGAGAAGCTGCTCGCCGACGACGGCATCATCCTCCTCAAGTACTGGCTGGCGGTGGACCAGGCCGAGCAGGAACAGCGCTTCGCCGAGCGCGCCGACGATCCGCTGAAACGCTGGAAGCTCTCGCCGGTGGACCTGGTCGCGCGGCAGAAGTACGCCGAGATGGGCCGGCTGCGCGACGTGATGATCGAACGCACGCAGGCCGACCACGCACCGTGGTTCGTGGTCGATTTCAACGACCAGAAGCGCGGCCGGATCAACCTGATCCGCCACCTGCTGCAGCAGGTGCCGCTGCAGGACGAAGCCGTACCCGCGGTGAAATTGCCCAGGCTCAAGGGCAAGCCGAAGACCGAGCACGTCACCGACCAGGCAGTGTGGGTGCCGGCCACCTTCTAGCCGGTGCGGAAGCCCTGCGGCACCTGCTCCGGCAGGTCTTCGCGGCTGAGCGTATCGACGCGCGCCGCCGGCGGGCCCTGCCGCAGCCAGCGCTCCAGCGCATCGAGCGCCGCCGCCGTGCCGCAGGCCAATACCTCGACGCTGCCGTCGCGCCGGTTCACCGCATGGCCGGCCAGGCCGAGCGCCAAGGCCTGCTCGCGGGCACTGGCGCGATAGCACACGCCCTGCACCCGCCCGCTGACGATGAACCGTGCGGTCGGCATCACTTGCCTCCGATCAGGCCTTCCAGCGACGCCTCGGTCACCGGCCCCACGATGTGCCTGGCCACCTTGCCGTCGGGGCCGATCAGGTAGGTGGTGGGCAGGCCGCGCGGCTCGTCGAAATCCTTCGGCGGCTGGTCCAGGCTGACCTGGGCGATCGGGTACGCCACCGGGTGCTTGGCCAGGAACGCCTTGATGTCGGCCGGGTCGCTGTCCTCGTAGGCCAGCCCGATCGCGGTGACGTTGTTGTGCGCGGCGACGAAGCGCGAGATGTCCGGCATCTCCTTGATGCACGGCACGCACCAGGTCGCCCAGTAGTTGACGATCACCCACTTGCCGCGCTGCGCGGCCAGGTCGAAGGTCTTGCCGTCCAGCGTGGCGACTTTCAGCGTGGGCTGCACGGGCATCGCCGCCTGCGCCGGGGTGGCGAACGCCAGTGCCGCGGCCAGCGCGGCAACCGGAGCGGCGAAGGATGAAAACAGGGTCATGCGGGGAGTTCCTCGGTGTCAGCCGCCGGGCCGGCGGCAGGGGGATAGATCTGGTCGAGCCGGGTGCCCAGCTTGGCCTGCAGCGCGGCGGCCACCTCGGCCAGCAGCGCCAGCAGCTCCGGCGGCAGCACGATGCCCAGCGCGGCCGCCTCTTCCTGCGGCTGCAGCGGCAGGCGGTAGTCGGCGTGCCGGTACACGCGCAGCAGGTCGGTGCTGTCCAGGCTGCGGCACAGCAGCCAGCCGCCGGTGTCGCCCCGGCGGATCAGCTCGGCCTGCTGCAGGTCGTCGAAGTAGTCGGCGATCAGCGCGCTGCGCAGGTACGGCTCGCGCACGCGCAGCTCGGCCGGGTCGACGCAGTCGCCGCTGCGCTGGGCCTCGACGAAATGGCGCAGCACCACCAGCAAGCCGAGGAATTCGGCGCCTTCGGGCAGCGTGTGCGCCGGCGCGTGGTATTCGAACGCGGACGCGGAAGCGGCGATCGACGCGGCCAGGATCACGATCACCCACGACAGGTAGATCCACAGCAGGAAGATCGGGATCGCCGCCAGCACGCCGTAGATCTGCTGGTAGGTCTGCGCCTGCTGCACGAACTGGCCGAAGCCCCAGCGCGCGATCTCGAACAGCACCGCGCCGAGCAGCGCGCCGATCGCCGCGTCGTGGCGTGACACCCTGCAGTTGGGGATCACCGTGTACATCAGCCACAGCGTGAGGAACGTCACCACGAACGGCAACGTGCTCAGCAGGCTCTGCGCGACGCCGCCGAGCTGGTCGGCGGCGCTGTGCAGCAGCGGCGCGGCGGTCACGTAGGAGGTCACCGCGATGCCGCCGACCACCAGGATCGGCCCCAGCGTCAGCGCCGCCCAGTACAGCAGCAGGCGCGAACCCCAGCTGCGCGGCTGGTGCACGCGCCAGATCCGGTTCAGCCGGTCCTCGATGCTGATCATCATCGACAGCGCGCTGAACAGCATCACCAGGATGCTGATGCCGGTGAGCTTGCTGGCATTCGCCGCAAACCCGAGCATGGTCGCCTGCACCGCCTCGCCGGTCGAAGGCACGAAATTGTCGAACACGAAGTTGATCAGCGTGTCGCGCGCCGGCTGGAACACCGGGAAGGCCGAGAACATCGCGAACACCGCCACCGTCAGCGGCACCAGCGAGACCAGCGTGGTGTACGACAAGGCACCCGCCGTCTCGAAGCACTTGTCGTCGACGAAGCGCTGCCAGATGAAGCGGCTGAAGCTCTTCGTGCGGTCGCGGTTGAAGCGCCGGATCATCGCTGTCCTTCCTGGGTCGGCATGGGCAGGCCGCCGACATCGCGGGTACCGGCCGGTACACTAGCGCACTGGCTGTGAATGCCTCAAACGCGCGAGTCGACGCCACATGAATCACGAAATCCTGGTCCTGTACTACAGCCGCAGCGGCCACACCGCCCAGCTGGCGCGCCTGCTCGCGCGCGGCATCGAGGAAGTGCCCGGCATGCGCGCGCGCCTGCGCCAAGTGCCGCCGGTGGCGCCGGTGACCGAGGTCGCACAACCGCCGGAACCGGAGGACGGCGCGCCGTACGTGCAGAAGCAGGACCTGCTCGATTGCGTCGCGCTCGCCATGGGCAGCCCCACCCGCTTCGGCAACATGGCCGCGCCGCTGAAACACTTCCTCGACAGCACCGGCGCCGAATGGGCCAGCGGCGCGCTGGTCGGCAAGCCGGCGGTGCTGTTCACCTCCACCAGCACCATGCACGGCGGCCAGGAAGCCACCCTGCTCTCGATGGCGCTGCCGCTGCTGCACCACGGCATGCTGCTGCTCGGCGTGCCGTACACCGAGCCGGCGCTGACCGCCACGCAAAGCGGCGGCACCCCCTACGGCGCCAGCCACGTTGCCGGCGCCAAGGGCGACAACCCGATCAGCGAACACGAACGCGAACTGGCCCGCGCGTTGGGCCGCCGCCTGGCCGACGTGGCCCGCCGCCTGGCGGCTACGCCATGACCGCCGCCACGCGCGCCCCCATCCTGCCCGTCTACCGCGTCGGCCTGGCCGCCTGGGCCTTGCTGGTCGTGCTGCAACTCGCCTGGCATGCGTGGCTGGTGCCGCCGCAAACCTTGCCGGTCTGGCTGGTACTGGCGATCACCGTGATTCCCCTGTTGCTGCCGTTGCTGGCGATCCGCGACGTGCGCCGCGCCCTGCTCTGGGTCGGCATCCTCAGCCTGTTCTATTTCAGCCACGGCGTGGCCGAGGCATGGAGTTCGGCGGGCGAGCGCTGGCTGGCGATCGCGGAGGTCGTGCTGACCGTGTTGCTGATCGCGGCGCTGGGGGCTGGGGTGAAGCGGCGGAAGCCGGCTACGCCGCCAACGCGCGATTGATCGGCGGTGTCACGCCTGACCCTTGATAAGTGAACCTGACCCCGTTCGGTGGCGCTACGCCCTGTGTTTCAAGAATGGCCAGGCGCCGCTCGATTACATCAAGGTGCTCTTCAATGCTGCTCATATAGCGAATACCCCCATGTTTTGCCTAACGCTGTAGTTAAGCGGCGGCAGCTCCGTCCGCCTTGAACGATCTGTCAGGCGCGCTGTGGAGAAAGCAATTTTTCATACCTGCTCTGTAAGACGGCAACGATCTTTTTGACGGAATCTCGCTCTTTGAACTTATCTATATCTTTGGATCGTGGAGTGTCACGTTCCAATTCGTTCGCAAGATCCTGTAGCGCTGCAACCAAAGGCGCGAACTGATCGCTCGCATTGAGTAGATCTTTGAGTTCATTTATAGACTTATTAATGAAGTCTTCCCGAGTTACCGTCAACTTTCCTTCAAAAAAGAGGCGTATTCCTGTAGGAATTTCATGGACCGATTTATCGTTCATGGCCTTGTGTTTTGAGGCACAAAGTTGGTAGGTTTGCCATATCACGTTACATCCCGTGAGACGCATTACCCGCAGATTGGCAACATGATTAAATTGGACTGATGTATAAGGTATAAAACCTTGATCTAGAATATTTGGCTTGAACTCGTTGCCCAGCTCCCTGAAATTTTTTAACACATCGAGAGCGCGTGCCCAATTCGATGCGGCAATGTTCATCATTGCCTCAATTTCGGAACAGGCTTGGTCTATCCCTTTGTCTAAATAGCGCTCTTTTACTAGTTCGTAGTTCTTTTGTCTAAAATAAAAAGAGAGGCCGACTCGAGCGACGAGTACTGCGCCTAGTGTTCCGAATATTGCTTTAAGTAGTTCTTGGCAAATCATAAGCCTAACCGCTAAGTAGGTTTCGAAGTGCAGTGTATTCCCGCGACCTATCCGTGCTTTCCCTATGAACAATGCAGCAGAAACTCGGATGAATCAACGACCTGATCGTCTGGCTGCAGCCTAATCCTGCATCGTTTCCCCACGGTTCGGCCCAGCGTGAACCTCGGCATACAACGCACTGTAGCCCCTCACCCAAACACCACCATACTCTGCCGACTCAACGCCACCGCTTCCCCACCCGGCCCCCACAACATCACGCTCTGATTGGTGTAGCCATCACGGGCGGCGATCAGTTCGGCGTCGACGCGCCAGTCGTCCAGGCCCAGGTCGTCGTAGCGGTCGCGCAGCAGTTCGAGCATCCAGGTGAGCGAGCTGCCGGGGGTGGGCGCGGCGAACATCGACAGGGCGATTGGCGGGATGAAGTCGGCGAAGGCGAGTACGTGGGTTTCGTCGACGGGGCCGTCGTCGCGCAGGGAAAGCTGCAGCACGCTGTCGCGCTGGCGGCCGCCGCTGAATGGCAGGTCGCCGCGCAGCCAGCGGGCGCGGAAGTGCTGGGTGAAGGCAGGCATGCGGCCTTCGACGTAACGCAGTTCCTGCGGCGTCGCCGCCACGACGGGCGGTTGTTCGGGCTGGAAGTCCAGCACCGAGGGGCGCGCGCTGCCGAATACGCCGAGCAGCCGGCACAGCGTCTGCTCGCCGTCGCACAGGCTGGCCTCGACCTGGATGACGCTGCGCCCTGCGCGCAGCAGCCGCGCGCGGATGGCCACGCTGCCGGCCGGCACCGGCGCGATGAACGTTACCTGCAGGGTGCGCAGCGGCATCTCCGCCGGCACCAGTTCGCGCATGGCGCGCAGGGCCAGTGCCGCCTGCAGGCCGCCGAAGGCGCTGCGCCCCTGCAGCCAGTCCTCGCTGACCGTGGCCTGCCAGCCGTCGCCATGACGCGTGACCGTCTGCATCGCTTCGGAAAATCGCATGGGTGGCGCCTGTGCCGGGGAGTGGCTTTCGATGATGCCAGCGCCACGCGCCGGATGCCCGCATGCCTATACTCGACACCTCGACTCTGGTCGGAGCGCGCCATGGCCTTCCTGCAGGATCCGCCGCAACTACCCCACCCGTATCGCAGCGACCGTACGCTGCTGGCCCTGCTCGATCGCGCGCTGCCCGCCGGGCGCCGCGCGGCGCTGGATGCCGACCTCGACGCGCTGGGCGACTACGCGTTGATGGCGCGGCAGCGCGCAGGCGCCACCACGCGGCGCAAGCCGGTGCTGACGCCGTGGGATGCGTGGGGGCAGCGGGTGGACCGCATCGAGCTGACCCCGGCGTGGCAGGAAGGCGCGGCGCTGACGACGCGGCATGCCGTGCTGGCCGCCGGCCACGCGGACAGCGAGCATGCGCGGCTGGAGGAATTCGCCCGCGTCTACCTGTACCACCTTGCCAGCGAGTTCTACACCTGCCCGCTGGCGATGACCGACGGCGCCGCCACCGCGCTCAAGGCGTCGGGCAACCGCGCGCTGATCGAGCGCGCGCTGCCGCATTTCCTCAGCCGCGAGGCGGCCACGTTCTGGCTCAGCGGGCAATGGATGACCGAGAACGTCGGCGGCTCCGACGTGGGCGACACCGAAACGCAAGCGCGGCAGGATGCGGCCGGCCAGTGGCGGCTGTACGGGCGCAAGTGGTTCAGCTCGGCGGTGGTCGGCGAGGCGGCGCTGGCGCTGGCGCGGCCGGAAGGCGCCGGCCACGGTGGCGCGGCGCTGGCGCTGTTCTACGTGGAGACGATGGACGGCGCGCGGCGCCGGCCGGAGCTGGTGATCGACCGGCTGAAGGACAAGCTCGGCACGCAGGAGCTGCCCACCGCGGAAATCCACCTGCACGGCCTGCCCGCGTGGCCGTTGGGCGAGCTGGCCCACGGCGTGCGCCAGGTGGCGCCGATGCTCAACATCACGCGCACCTGGAACGCGGTTTGCGCGGTGGCCAGCATGGCCCGCGCGATCGCCCTGGCGCGCGACTTCGCCGAGCGCCGGCGCGCGTTTGGCCGTCCGTTGGTCGAGCAGCCGCTGCACGCGCAGACGCTGGCCAACCTGCAGGCGCAGTTCGAGGGCGCATTCGCGCTGGCCTTCGAGGTGGCTCACCTGCTCGGCCGCGTCGAACATGGCATGGCCGCGTCGCACGACGCGGCGCTGTTGCGCCTGCTGACGCCGCTGGCCAAGCTGTGGACCGGCAAGCTGGCGGTGCGGATCTGCTCGGAAGCGATCGAATGTTTCGGCGGCGCCGGTTACATCGAGGACACCGGCCTGCCGCAGCTGGTGCGCGACGCGCAGGTCTATCCGATCTGGGAAGGCACCACCAACGTGCTGTCGCTGGACAGCCTGCGTGCGCTGGCCGGCGACGGCCTCGACGCGTTGCGCACGGCCTGCGCCGGCTGGCTGGACGGCAACGACGACCTGCGCGCGGCCAGCGCGATCCGGCAGACACTGGACGCCGCCGCGCGCTGGCTCGACCAGCATGCCGCGGCGCGCGACACGCTGGAAGCCGGTGCGCGCGGGCTCGCCTTCACCCTGGCGCGCTGCGCCGCGGCGGCATTGCTGGCGCGCCAGGCGACTTGGTCGGGTCGCCACGGCGACCGGCGCCCGGCCGCCGCACTGCGCCGCTTCGTCGGCCACGGCCTCGACCGGCTGGTCACGCCGGACGCGGACGACACCGCCTTGCTGCTGGGCTGACACGCCTTGTAGGACGGGCACTGCCCGCCACCCTTGCCCGCGACGCATCGTTGAAGAGCCGGCGGGCAGTGCCCGCCCTACAAAGTCGGGTCGACAACTGCTTCGGACTTGCATGGAAACAAAAGAGCATCGCCCGCCAGCGGGCTCCTTATGTGTCGATTCTGGTCCGCGACTGGACGAGAATCGCCGACTGATCATCGGTGGGAACGGGGTGACGCCGTCGGGCTCCCTTGGCTTTGCGCCAGCGCCGTAGATTCGCGCCCCCGTTCCGTTTTATCTGCCGCAAGCTGCAACGGTATCTTAGGCCCGCCCCCGGCGTGAGCCTGCACGCGTAAGGATCGGCTTGGCGGATCTTCGATGATCG
>Ga0209916_1001121_pt1 | contig 27085 bp, 25 predicted proteins | sample ThiBio_1000_plan_FD_183956 | JGI IMG/M metagenome (GOLD analysis project Ga0209916, IMG submission 183956) | Wastewater bioreactor microbial communities from Cape Town, South Africa - Thiocy_solids_2 (SPAdes) | ecosystem: Engineered > Bioreactor > Thiocyanate-remediating > Anaerobic-Aerobic ... | reverse complement strand
CCGCCCGCCGCGGGTGGACCAGGAACGTCACGTCGCGCCCATGCTGCAACAGGCGCCCGCCGAAATAGCCGCCAGTCGCCCCGGCGCCAAGGATCAAGATACGCATCTCAGCCTCCCGTACCATCGCCGCCGCGTGCCGCGGCATCGAACCGATCCATATACGCGTCCTTCTCGCGCCACAACGCATTCAGCCAAGCCTTGACCCGACCGCGGAACGTCGTGTCCTCGTTGTAGTCGCCACGCAGCTCCTCGCCGATCGGCAGCGCGCGTACCCGCACGTGGACGCGATGCAGGCGGCCCAGGAGCAGGTCCAGCATCGTGCACGGCCCGTCCGGGTAGATCAGCGTGACATCGACAATCCCATGCAAGGCGTCACCCATGGCATCGAGAACGTACGCCACCGCACCGGCACGGGGACGCAGCAAATGCCGGAACGGCGACGTCTGCGCAGCGTGCTTGGCCGGGGTGAAGCGTGTGCCCTCGGCAAAGCTCACCATCGATACCGGCACATGGCGGAACTTGCGGCAAGCCCGGCGTGTCGCTTCCATGTCCTTGCCGCGCAGCTCCGGATGGCGCAGCACCACACTGCTCGAGTAGCGGCGCATGAACGGAAAATCCAATGCCCACCAGGCCGCGCCCAGGAGCGGCACCCAGATCAGTTGTTGCTTGAGGAAAAAACGCAGGAACGGGATGCGCCGGTTGAACACCTTCTGCATGGCGGCAATGTCCACCCAGCTCTGGTGGTTGCACAGCACCAGGTAGCTGCGGGTGCGGTCAAGGCCTTCCAGGCCATGGATGTCCCATTGTACGCGGGTGAACAGGTCGAACAGTGCGTTGTTGACGCCAATCCAGCTTTCCGCGATGCGAACCAGCGCCCGCGACAAGACGCGCCGCACCGACCGCAACGGGATGAGCAACTTGACCAGGGTCAGCGCAAACAGTGGCAGCACATGCGCCAGCAGGCTGATCGCCAGTGCCAGCAGCACCATGGGCACGCGCAACAGCGCAGGCAACGAAGCGAACATCGGAATCCATACCGACGGGAGAGGCAAAGCATAACCGCTGGGAGCGTGGACGGCTGCTCAGGCCAGGAGCTTGCGCACCTTGCACAGCGCCGCCACGAAGGCGTCCACCTCCCCACGGGTGTTGTAGAACGCAAACGAGGCGCGCAGCGTGGCCGGCACGCCAAAAAACTGCATCAGCGGATGCGCGCAATGATGCCCGGAGCGCACGGCCACGCCCTGCAGGTCGAGCAGGGTCGCGAGGTCCGTGGCCTGCGCGCCCTCCAGGAGGAAGGACAGCACCGGCACCTTGTCCGGCGCCGCGCCAAAGATGCGCACGCCGGGAAGCTCAGCCAGGCGCCCGGTGGCGTAGGCGAGCAGCTCCTGCTCCCAGGCATGGGCGGCGGCGAGATCCAGCCCGTGCAGGTAATCGATCGCCGCCGCCAGCCCGACGAAGCCGGCGATATTCGGCGTGCCGGCCTCGAACTTGTGCGGCACATCCGCAAACGTGGTGCCGCTGAACCGCACCTCGCGAATCATGTCGCCACCACCGAAGAACGGCGGCATGGCCTCCAGGTGCTCGCGCCTGGCCCACAGCGCCCCGGTGCCGGTGGGTCCGAACATCTTGTGTCCGGTCAGCGCATAGAAATCGCAGCCCAGCGCCTGCACGTCGACCGGCCGGTGCGGCACGGCCTGCGAGCCGTCCACCAGCAGCGGAATGCCGCGGCGCCTGCAGGCGCGTGCCAGCTCCTGCACCGGATTCACCGTGCCCAGCACGTTGGACGCGTGCGTCACACAGGCCAGCTTCACCTCGGGCGTCAGCATGCCGACGTAGGCATCGACGTCGAGCACGCCGCGCTGGTCGATCGGCGCCGCCTTCACGGTGGCCCCGCTGCGCGCGGCGACCAGCTGCCAGGGCACGATGTTGGCGTGATGCTCCATGACCGTGGTGAGGATGCTGTCACCGGGCGCGAGGCGCGGCAACGCGTAGCTGTAGGCCACCAGGTTGATGGCATGGGTGGTGCCTGAGGTCAGGATGACCTCATCGCGCGATGACGCATGGATGAAGGCCGCCAGCTTGTCCCGCGCCAGCTCGTACGCGGCCGTCGCCTCGTCCCCAAGCTGGTGCACGGCACGCGCCACGTTGGCATTGTGTTCGCGGTAGTGGCTGGCCACGGCCTCGATCACGGCCGTCGGCTTCTGGCTGGTGTTGGCGTTGTCGAAATACACCAGCGGCTGGGCGTGCATGGTCCGCGTCAGCAACGGGAAGTCCGCGCGGACGTGCTCGACGTCGAACGCGGAGGCTTGCTGGCTGGATGCCGTTCGTGCACTCATGCAATCACCTTGCTCATCCATCGTACGACTCCCGCCATCATCTGAATCCCCCCTTTCGCCATTCCCGCGGACGCGGGAATCAGGTGCTTCCGGTGTTTCCGCAGCCACCGGCAAAATGCACTGGATGACCAGACGTTGGTGTGTTGTGAAGCACTTCCCGCTTTCGCGGTAATGACGATGAAGACTGCTCCGCGGGAATGACGGAAGAGGGGTTGATCGTAATCCCGCTAGGCCGGCAGATGGGTCATCAGCAGCGTCGCCAGATGCTCGCGCATTGCCGCGTCCGTCAGGTCGCCCAGCACGGCAAGGCAGAACGCACTGGTCAGCAGGGCGCGGGCCTCGCCCGCTCCGATGCCGCGCGAACGCAGGTAGAACAGCGCCTGTTCGTCGAGCTGGCCAACCGTCGCGCCGTGCACGGCCTGCACCTCGTCGGCGTAGATCTCCAGTTCGGGCTTGGTGTCGATCTCGGCGTCGCGCGAAAGCAGCAGATTCTTGTTGCTCAGGTTGGCGTCGCTGCCATCGGCACCGGGTGCCACCAGCACCGCGCCGCGGAACACGCCCCGCGCGCGGTCGGTGGCCACCCCGCGCCAATGCGCGTCGGAAGCGGTGTCGCGCGCCTCGTGGCGGATCGCCAGCTGGGTGTCGATGTGCTGCCTGGCCTGCGGCATGAATACGCCGCGGCCATCGAAATGCGCGCCATCGCCGATCAGCGCCACCTGCAGGTCATGCCGCACCAGGGCGCCGCCAAGCTCGATGGCATGCATGACAGCATGGGCCTGCGCGTGCAGGCGCAGGCTGTTGCGTCGGATCAGGTTGTTGCCGCCGGCGGACTGCAGCACGGTGTGGGTCAGCCTGGCGTGCTCGCGCAGCTCGATGTCGCTGACCAGGGTGGCCAGGTCCGCCTGTGCCGGATCGCCCAGGTGCTGCTCGACCAGGGCCAGCCTGCTGCCCTGCCCCAACTCGATCACATTGCGTGCGTGCCAGGCCAGCTTCACCGCCGCCGGGGTGCCGATGAACACCAGATGCACCGGCGTCGCCAGCTCGACCCCGGCCGCCACGCGCAGCACCACGCCGTCGACCGCGTTGGCCGCGTTGATGCGCGCAAAGGCGTCGCCCACCTCGCGGTAGTGCCGCGACAGCACGAAGCGCAGCGGCTCGGGATCCTGTGCAAGCGCCCGCGACAGCGGTTCGAGTACCAGGCCCGGCGGCAGGTCAGCCAGGGCGGACAAGTCGTGCCGGAACACACCGTTGACGAAGACCAGGCACGGACCGGCGACGGTCGGCAGGGCAAACGTCCCGGGATCGATGCTGCGGCTGGCCGCCCCGGGATCGCCGCCGGCAAAACCATGGCGCGCCAGGCTGCGCAACGAGGTGTATTTCCACGCCTCCACCCGCGTGTCGGGCAGGCCGGCCGCGGCTACCGCCTCGCGGTTCTCGCGCCGTGCCGCATCCAGCCAGGCGATGCCCGACTCGGGCACAGCGGCTTCCAGCAGGGAGTCGAGCAGGGGCGATGGCACCACGCCGCTCATGCCCCGGCACCAGCCGGCTGACGCTCGGCAAGGCCGCCGTAGCCATGTTCCTCGAGCCGCAGCGCCAGCGATTTGTCGCCGCTCTCGACGATGCGCCCACCGGCCAGGACGTGGACGAAATCCGGCACCACGTAATCCAGCAGGCGCTGGTAATGCGTGATCATCAGGAAACCACGCGTCGGGGCACGCAGCAGGTTGACGCCGGCGGCCACCTGTTTGAGGGCATCGATGTCCAGGCCCGAATCGGTCTCGTCCAGGATTGCCAGCTGCGGTTCCAGCAAGGCCATCTGGAAAATCTCGTTGCGCTTCTTCTCGCCGCCGGAAAAGCCCTCGTTGACCGCGCGGTGCAGCAGGTCGTCAGGGAGCTTCATCACCTTGAGCTTCTCGCGCACCAGCTTCAGGAACTGCATGGAATCGAGGTCCTTCTCGCCGCGCTGCTTGCGCTGCGCATTGAGTGCCGTGCGCAGGAAATAGGTGTTGTTGACACCAGGAATTTCCACCGGGTACTGGAAGGCCAGGAACACCCCGGCGGCCGCCCGCGCCTCGGGTGACATGCCCAGCAGGTCCTCGCCCTGGAAGGTGACGGTTCCGGCAGTCACCTCGTAGCCGTCGCGCCCGGCCAGCACGTTGCCAAGCGTGGACTTGCCGGCACCATTCGGGCCCATGATGGCGTGCACCTCGCCAGCGTTGACGGTCAGGTCGATGCCCTTGAGGATTTCCTTGCCGGCAATGCGGGCGTGCAGGTTTTCGATTTTCAGCATGTTGATATCCGGGAATCGGGAATCGGGAGTTGGGAATCGTGAAAGCGGTGCGGTGCGGCAGGCGGGAAGGGTGGAATGTCGGGGCTTTGACGGCTTCCGATTTCCCATTCCCGGCTCTCACCCCACGGCGCCTTCCAGCGAGACCTCGAGCAGCTTCTTGGCCTCCACCGCAAACTCCATCGGCAGCTCGCGGAACACCGTCTTGCAGAAGCCATCGACGATCATCGAGGTGGCATCCTCGGCGCGTATACCGCGCGAGCGGCAGTAGAACATCTGCTCGTCGGAGATCTTCGAGGTGGTGGCCTCGTGCTCGACGATCGCCGTGGGGTTCTTGACCTCGATGTACGGGAAGGTGTGCGCACCGCACTTTTTCCCGATCAGCAGCGAATCGCACTGCGTGTAGTTGCGCGCGTTCTCCGCGCCCTTCTCCATCTTGACCAGGCCGCGGTAGCTGTTGTTGCTGCGCCCGGCACTGATGCCTCGGGAAATGATCTTGGACTTGGTGTCCTTGCCGATGTGGGTCATCTTGGTACCGGTGTCGGCCTGCTGGAAATGATGGGTCAGCGCCACCGAGTAGAACTCGCCCACGCTGCGGTCGCCGCGCAGCACCACGCTCGGGTATTTCCAGGTGATTGCCGAACCGGTTTCCACCTGGGTCCAGCAGATCTTGGAGTCGTCGCCCCGGCACTCGCCACGCTTGGTGACCAGGTTGTAGACGCCGCCCTTGCCGTTCTCGTCGCCTGGATACCAGTTCTGCACCGTCGAATACTTGATCTGCGCCCCTTCCAGCGCCACAAGCTCGACCACCGCGGCATGCAGCTGGTTCTCGTCACGCTTGGGTGCGGTGCAGCCTTCCAGGTAGGAGACGTGGCTGCCCTCCTCGGCGATGATCAGCGTGCGCTCGAACTGCCCGGTGTTCTGTGCGTTGATGCGGAAATACGTGGACAGCTCCATCGGGCAGCGCACACCCTTGGGCACGAAGACGAAACTGCCGTCGGAAAACACCGCCGAGTTGAGCGCCGCGAAGAAGTTGTCGCCAGTCGGCACGACGCTGCCCAGGTACTTCCGCACCAGGTCCGGGTGATTGCGGATCGCCTCGCTCATCGAGCAGAAGATCACCCCGGCGTCGGCCAGCTGCTTGCGGAACGTGGTGCCGACAGACACCGAGTCGAACACTGCATCGACCGCCACCCCGGCCAGCGCCGCGCGCTCGTGCAGCGGCACGCCAAGCTTCTCGTAGGTCTCCAGCAGTGCCGGGTCGACCTCGGCCAGGGACTTTGGCCGTGCCTTGGGCGCGCTGTAATAGCTGATGGCCTGATAGTCGACCGGGTCGAGCCTGAGCTTGGCCCAGTTCGGCGCCGCCATGGTGAGCCAATGGCGATAGGCCTGCAGGCGGCGCTCGGTCATCCACTCGGGCTCTTCCTTGATCGCCGAGAGCTGGCGGATCACGCCCTCGTCCAGCCCCGGCGGCAGGCTGACCGTTTCCAGCTTGGTGACGAAACCAGCCGAATAGGTGCGCTCCAGCGCCTCGGCAACTTCCGCATTCTGCTGCAAGGTGGTCACGTTGCCTTCATTGCTCATCTTGGTATCCATGGTCTTCCCGCCCCGACGCCAGGGCCGTGGCCGGCAGGAGCGTCATCTCAGCGCACGCCCGCTGCAGGTCGCCGGTGGCCAATGCGCCGGCTCATGTCCGCCAGGCTCACGGCGCGCAAGGCATCGTCCAGGATGGCGCTGATCTGCTGCCAGCTGCCACGCACCGCGCAGGTCGCCTCGAGGCCGCATTGCCCGGCGCCGATGCCGCATTCGGTGACCGCAATCGGTCCTTCCAGTGCGACCACGATCTCGGCCAGCGAAATGTCCCGCGCGCTGCGCGCCAGGCGATAGCCGCCATTGACGCCCCGGAACGACTCCACCAACATCGCGTGGCCGAGTGACTTCAGGAGCTTGCTGACAGTCGGCAACTCCAGACGGGTTTCCTCGGCAATCTGTACGGCGCTGAGCACTTCATCCTCATGGCTCGCCAGGCAAGTCATGACCGCGGCGGCATAATCAGTCAGGCGATTGACGCGTAACATGAGTCCACACGGATCGGGCGATACAATCGGGACCAAAATGGTACTAATTGACCACCTCGCCGTCAATGTCGGCGGGCGCCGGGCAGGCGCGTCTTGCGGGTGTCCGGCCGCCCCGCGCCGCCAGGCCGGCCGCCAGCAACTGCGTCGTCCGTGAACCCGCCAGGCGACCGCGCTGCGCGACGCCAGGCATGGGTCCGCAGCATCCTGGACGATGCTGCGCTGACCCTGGTCGCGGCCTCGTCCGACGCCAGCGCACGCAGCTATTGGCGTACCTGCGGCCACGCACCGAGCTGGATCGTGATGGACGCACCGCCAGCGCTGGAGGACGCCAGGCCGTGGCTTGCTGTCAACGCCCGCCTGGCCGCAGCCGGACTGCATGTGCCGGACGTGCGTGCCCACGATCTGGAGCAGGGCTTCCTGCTCATAGAGGATCTCGGCAGCACCACCTATCTCGAGGTGCTGGATGCGGCCAGCGTCGAGGGCTTGTATGCCACCGCGCTGGCGGCGCTGCTGCGCATGCAGACGGCCGTCGACGTGCGCGGCCTGCCGCCCTACGACCGCACCGCCCTGGAGCGTGAACTCGCACTGATGCCGGAATGGTTCCTCGGCCGCCACCTGGGCCACACCCTCACCGGCGCGGAGCGCGGGGTACTGCAGGCCGCCTTCGCCACCCTGGTGCAGGTGGCGCTGGAACAGCCGCGCTGTTTCGTGCATCGCGACTACCACAGCCGCAACCTGCTGGTGCCGGCCCAGGACGGCGGTACCGAAGCTGCCAAACCCTGGTTTCTCCCCGGCATCATCGATTTCCAGGATGCAGTGCACGGCCCGGTCACGTATGACCTGGTGTCGCTGTTGCGCGATTGCTACATCGCCTGGGACCGCCGGCGCGTCGAGGGATGGGTGGAGGATTATCGCCGGCAACTGCTCGACGGCCCCGCCGGGGCCGCGATGCCGGAGCCGGCCCGGTTCCTGCGCTGGTTCGACCTGATGGGCCTGCAGCGCCACCTCAAGGTGCTGGGCATCTTCAGCCGCCTGCACTACCGCGACGGCAAATCCGGCTATCTCGGCGACCTGCCGCGCGTGTACGCCTATGTCGCCGACGTGGCCGGTCGCCATGTGGAGTTGCAGGCACTCGCGGCGCTGTTGCACCGACTGGTCGGCACGCGCGACCTCCGCATGCCCGGCAGCCCATGAAACACGCCTTGATCTTTGCCGCCGGGCGCGGCGAGCGCATGCGCCCACTGACCGACCGCACGCCCAAGCCGCTGCTGCCGGTCGGGGGCAAGCCCCTGATCGCCTGGACCCTGGAGAAACTCGCCGCGGCCGGCTACGGGCAGGTGGTCATCAACACCTCCCACCTCGCGGCGCAATTCCCACCCGCGCTGGGCGACGGTTCGCGCTGGGGACTCCGCATCCACTACGCCGACGAAGGCCCGGTGGCGCTGGAAACCGGCGGCGGCATGCTGCACGCGCTGCCGCTGCTGGGCAGCAGCAGCTTCCTGGCCATCAACGGCGACATCTGGTGTGACGCGGACCTGGCCTCGTTGCCGGCACAGCCCGCTGGGCAGGCACACCTGCTGCTGGTGGACAATCCGGCCCAGCACCCCCAGGGTGATTTCGTGCTCGACGCGGACGGCAGCGTGCGCGACGAGGGAACGCCGCGCTTGACCTTCAGCGGCATCGGCGTCTATCGGCCCAGCTTGCTGGACGGCTGGCGCGGGGTCATCGATGGGCCCATCGACCCGGCCATGCCGCCGCGCTTCAAACTCGTCCCGCTGCTGCGCGCGGCGATGCGCCGCGGCCAGGTGAGCGGCGCGCGGCATGATGGCGTCTGGAACGACATCGGCACGCCGGCGCGCCTGGAAGCCTTGCGCGCGAGCCTCAGCCGGGCAAGCTAGGCGGGGATCCAGCGCCTACGGGCGCCGTGCCAGCTCCGGATCGTGCTTGGTCACCGGCATCAGGTCCTGCTTGGACACGCCGAGCCAGAGCAGGATCGGGCTGGCGATGAAGATCGACGACAGCGTGCCGACCACGATGCCAATCAGCATGGTGATGGCAAAGCCGTGCACCACCGGCCCGCCAAAGAAATACAGCGCGCCCATGGCGATGCCGGTGAACAACGAGGTGATGATGGTGCGCGACAGCGTGTTGTTGATCGAGCGGTTGAGGATCTCCTCGGGCTCGGCCTTGCGCGCCAGCCGGAACAGCTCGCGCACGCGGTCGAACACCACCACCTTGTCGTTGATCGAGTAGCCGATCACCGCCAGCACCGAGGCCAGCACGGTCATGTCGAACTCACGCTGCACCAGGGCGATGACACCCAGCGTCACCAGCACGTCATGCACCTCGGTGGCCACGGCCGAGATGGCAAAGCGCCGCTCGAAGCGGATCCACAGGTAGGCCATGATGCCGAGAATGACGAAGATCGCGGCAATCGTGCCGTCGCTGCGCAGTTCCGAACCCACTTCCGAGCCGACGAAGTTCCGGCTCTTCAGCTTCGCGTCCGGCCGGGCCGCCTGCAGGCGGCCCATCACGTCGGCGGAGATGCGATCCAGGTTGACCTGGCCACCGGATTCCTGCATGGCCGCCATGTCGTCTTTCGGCTGCATGCGGATGGAGACCTCCCGCGTGCCGCCCAGGGATTGCACCACGGCGTGTTCCATGCCGCCCTTGGCCAGCGCCGCGCGCACGTCGGCCACCTGCACCGGCTGCTCGTAGTCGACCACCAGGGACACGCCGCCGGTGAAATCCAGGCCGTAGTTGAGGCCGCGCGTGGCTATCAGCACCACCGAGGCGACCACCAGGAAGATGGCCACGGCAATGCTGTAGTTGCGCATGCCGAGGAAATTGATGTTCGCGTTGTGGTTGAAGATTTCCATGGTGGGTTCTCTTATGGAAGTCCATTTCCGGAAAAGCGGCCATCCGTGGCCGCACTATTCAAACAGACAGGGTCTTGAGCTTGCGATGCCCGTGGATGGCTGCGGTGAAGGCGTGGGTCAGGGTCACCGAGGTAAACAGGGAGGTCAGGATGCCGATGAGCAGCGTGACGCCAAAGCCCTTGATTGCACCCGTGCCCATCGTGGTCAACGCCAACGCCGCGATCAGGTGGGTGACGTTCGCGTCCAGAATCGTGGACCACGCCTTCTCGTAACCGGCGCGGATGGCCGCGTGCGGGCTTGAGCCGTTACGCAATTCCTCGCGTATGCGCTCGCAGATCAGCACGTTGGCATCGATCGCCATGCCCAGGGTCAGCACGATGCCGGCGATGCCCGGCATGGTCAGGGTGACCCCGATCAGCGACATCACCGCGACCAGGATCACCAGGTTGAAGAACAGCGCGATGTCCGCCACCACGCCAAACAGCTTGTAGTAGATCGCTGCGGCAGCGAGGACCAGGGCCAGGCCCAGCAGCACCGCGTCCAGACCCTTGGAGATGTTGTCCGCCCCGAGGCTGGGGCCGATGACCCGCTCCTCGACGATGTCCATCGGCGCAGCCAGCGATCCGCCCTTCAGGAGCAGGGCCAGCTCCGAGGCCTCCTTGGGGCTGGCCAGGCCGGTGGTCTGGAATTGCTTGCTGAACGGGCTGGCGATCGAGGCGTCGTTGATCACCGACTCGGTGATCTTGGCCGTACGCACCTCCTTGCCGTCGACGATCTTGGTCTCGACCACGCGCTCCACGTAGACCACAGCCATCGGCTTGCCGACGTTGGCATTGGTGAAATCGGCCATGCGCTTGGCGCCGGCGGCGTTCAGCGTGACGTCGACCTTCGGCGTGCCGGTTTGCTGGTCGATGCCGGAGGAGGCGTCCACCAGCTGGTTGCCGGTAACAATGATCTGCTTGCTGACCAGCACCGGCTGACGCGTGTCGCGCATGTAATACAGGTTGGCGTCCGGCGGAATGCTGCCGGTGCGTGCGGCCTCCACGGCCCGGGCGTCGCCGGGCTGGCCGATACCCGGCCGGTACTGCAGCGTGGCCGTGGCGCCAATCAGCTTTTTGGCCTCGGCCGGATCCTGCACGCCGGCCAACTCGACCACGATGTGGCTGTCGCCCTGCTGCTGGATCAGCGGCTCGGACACGCCCAGCGCGTTGATGCGGTTGCGCAAGGTGCCAAGGTTCTGCCGGATCGCGTTGAGCGACATGTCACGTACTTTTTCCGGCTTGATGACCACGTTGAGGATGAAGCGGTCGCCGGTGCTCGGCCCGTCGGCCACGTTCAGGTCCGGATTCTGGTTGGCAATGATGTTGGCGGCCGTGTTGCGGTCCTCGGCCGAGCGCAGGACCACCGTGATGCCGCCGCTGGGCTTGTGCGTGACCGACTGGTAGCGCAGGTTCTTGTCGCGCAGGTTGATGCGGATGTCATCGGCGTAGCTGGCTTCCTGCTTCTCGATCGCCTCCTTCTGGTCGACCTGCATCACGAAGTGCACGCCGCCCTGCAAATCCAGACCCAGCGGCATGGCCCGCGCACCGATCAGCTGCAGCCATCTCGGCACCGTGGACTTGGGCTTGAAGGTCACCGTATAGCCGTCGCCGAGGTCCGTCTGCAGCGCCTCGGCAGCGCGGCGCTGGGTATCGGCATCGGCAAAGGTGGCCAGCAGGTGGTCGCCGTCGATCTCGACGCCGCTGGAGGGAATCTTGGCCGTGGCCAGCGCCGCCGCCACCTTCTGCCGCAAGGCATCGTCCACTGGCGCCGCGCCGCGATTGGCCGTGACTTGGACCCCGGGGATGGACAAATAGGCGTTGGGCAGCGCGTAGACGACGCCGAACAGCATCACCACGGCTACCAGCCAATAACGCCAGCGCGGAAAATCATTCATACGTTGAACCCGGAAAAACCGTCGCGGGGGACCGCAGCGAGGATTGGCAAAAGGAACGATTCAGACCACAGGCGGCCGCCACTTCGTCACGCCCCGGCGAACCACTCAGACGGACTTGATCGAACCCTTGGGCAGCACTTGCTGCACCGCGCCCTTCTGCACCTTGACCTTGACGTTGGGCGCGATCTCGACGGTCAGGAAGGTCTCACCCACCTCGTCCACGCGACCGGCGATGCCGCCACCGGTGACCACCTCGTCACCCTTGGCCAGGCCCGCCACCAGCGCGCGATGTTCCTTTTGCCGCTTCATCTGCGGGCGGATCATCATGAAATACATCAGGCCGAACAGCACGACCATCATCAGGATCATCGACAATCCGCCGCCTTCCGCTTGCGCGGGTGCAGCCTGGGCCAGCACGGTAGTCATCGGAAGATTCATCATTCATCTCGCAAGTTGTGGATTCGGCGGGTAGATGTGGCCGAATACCTGATAAAGATCGTCGATTATGACATGCGCGCGCAAGCCACGCACCACCCCGGATGAGCGCTGCCCGAGGGCTCCCGTTGGCGGCGGCAGCAGCAGGTGTGCGTCGCGCGTGCTTGACGGGGCGGCCATTCCCAGTCACCGCGCAACGGGCTGGACCAGCACGGCGGACGCCACCACGGGGCGGCAGGCGCAGTAGAGTACGGTGGTCCAGTCCACCAAGGCCTTCCCATGCGTGCAATCGTCATGTCCTGCCTGTTGGCCGCGGCCGGCCTGTTCGCCGCCCCGGCCCTCGCCGGTTACGCCAACGCGCCCATCAACCTGGCAGTGTCGGTCAGCGCTCCGCAGCAGCACATCTACCGGGTCACCGAAACCATCCCGGTCACGCCCGGCCCGCTTACCCTCTACTACCCGAAGTGGATTCCCGGCGAACATGGTCCGCGCGGGCCGATCAGCAGCGTGGCCGGACTGTTTTTCCGCGCGGATGGCAAGGCCCTGGCCTGGCAGCGCGATCCGATCGACATGTACACCTTCCACATCGACGTGCCCCCGGGCGCGCATGCGCTCACGGTGAACTTCGACCTGCTGCCCGCCAGCAATGACATCTCCCTGACGCCGCGCCTGATGGTGCTGGAATGGAACGAGGTGGCGCTGTATCCAGCCGGCCTGCCGACAGCCAAGATCGAATTCCACCCCAGCCTGACGCTGCCGGCGGGCTGGCGCTACGGCACCGCCCTCACCACCACCTCGAGCAATGGAGGAACGCATACGTTTGCCCCGGTCACGTTCAACAACCTGGTCGATTCGCCGGTGATGGCCGGCGAGTATTTCAGTCAGGTGGACCTGGCACCCGGCAACCCGGTGCACCACTACCTGGACATGGTGGCGGATTACCCGCAGGCCCTCGAGCTCGGCCCCAAGTACACCGAGGACCTGCGCAACCTCGTGGTGCAGGCCAACCGCCTGTTCGATTCCCACCACTACGGGGCCTACCACTTCCTGCTCTCCCTGTCGGATGAGACCAAGGGCCACGGCGGAGGCCTTGAGCACCACCAGTCGAGCGACAATCGGCTGTTCTCCGACCTGTTCCTCAATCCGCAAAAGATGCGCGGCGAGGCCGGCCTGCTGCCGCACGAGTACGTGCATTCGTGGAACGGCAAGTTCCGCCGGCCGGCCAAGCTGTGGCAGCCGGACTTCGAACAGACCGAGCAGCCGCGCATGCTGTGGGTCTACGAGGGACTCACCAACTACTGGGGCGACGTGCTCGCCGCGCGCAGCGGCCTGTCCACCGCGGCGGACTACCGCGCCACCCTGGCGTACAACGCGGCCACCATGGATTACACCGCCGGGCGCCGCTGGCGGCCGTTGATCGACACCACGGTGGGCGTGCCGATGGGCGGCTTCGGGGTCTACTACAGCAATTGGCACCGCGGCGGCGACTACTACCCCGAGGGCGCGCTGATCTGGCTTGGAGTCGACACCAAGCTGCGCCAGCTCAGCGGCAACCGGCACTCGCTGGATGACTTCGCCAAGCGCTTCTTCGGCATGGACAACGGCAGCTACGTCACCAAGACCTACACCTTCGACGACATCGTCAAGGCGCTGAATGCTGTCGCACCGTACGACTGGTCGGCCTGGCTGCGCCAGCGCCTGGACCAGACCAGCGAGCATGCGCCGCTGGACGGCATCACCGGCGGCGGCTGGAAACTGGTGTATTCCGACCAGCCCAACGCCTATGAGCAGGCGCGCGGCGTGATCCACGACTTCGTCGGCGCGATGTTCTCGGCCGGTCTCACCGTCGATGCCAAGGGCCGGATCAGCGACGTGCTGTGGGACGGCCCGGCGTTCAAGGCCGGCCTGGCGCCGGGCATGGACATCGTCGCGGTCAACGGCTCGGCGTTCAGCAGCAAGGGGCTGCTGCGCGCCATTGCCGCCACCGCCGAACCCGGCCACGGCCAGCTGCACATCACCGCCAGCGGCTCGGGGATCACGGCCGAGTACACCATCGACTATGCCGGCGGCTTGCGTTACCCGCACCTGGAGCGGGTCGCAGGCGCTCCGGACTATCTCGGCGACATCCTGGCACCCGTCAAGGGCTGAGTGACGACGCGCGGCGTGCGGCGTGGAAGCGCTCGACGAAGCTGCCCAGCGCGCCGGCGGCAATTGCGGCGCGCAGGCCCGCCATCAGGCGCTGGTAGTGGCGCAGGTTGTGCGCCGTGGCGAGCTGGCAACCGAGGATTTCGTGGCAGCGGTCGAGGTGGCGCAGATAGGCGCGCGAGTAGCCGCCGGCGCAGGCCATGCAGTCACAGCCCTCCTCGATCACCCGGGTATCGGTGGCATACATGGCATTGCGGATGCGCAGCGTACCGCCAGCGGTGAACAGGAAGCCATTGCGCGCATTGCGCGTCGGCATGACGCAGTCGAACATGTCGATGCCGCGGCACACTGCCTCGACGATGTCTTCCGGACGTCCCACACCCATGAGGTAGCGTGGCTGGGCCAGCGGCAGCAGCGGCACGGTGAAATCCAGCATGCGCAGGCGCTCGGCCTCGGGCTCCCCCACTGCCAACCCACCCAGCGCATAGCCGTCGAAGCCGATCTGCACCAGGCCCTCCGCCGAGCGTTGGCGCAGTTCCTCGTGCATGCCGCCCTGCACGATGCCGAACAAGGCATGCGGGTTGCCCAGCACGTCGAACGCGCGCCGCGAGCGCCCGGCCCAGCGCAGGCTCAGCTCCATCGATTCGCGCGCGGCTTGCATGGATACCGGCGCCCCATCGACCTGGTAGGGCGTGCATTCGTCGAGCACCATGACCACGTCGGCATCCAGCGCGGTCTGGATCTGCATCGACACTTCCGGGGACAGGAACACCGGCGAGCCGTCCACCGGGGAGGCAAAGGTCACGCCCTGCTCGGTCAGCCGCCGCCGCTGCGCCAGCGAGAACACCTGGAAGCCGCCGGAGTCGGTGAGGATCGGCCCCTGCCAGCACATGAAGTCGTGCAGCCCGCCGAACTTGCCGATGACCTCGAGGCCAGGCCGCAGGAACAGGTGGAAGGTGTTGCCGAGGATCATCTCGGCACCGGTTTCCAGCAGGTCCCGCGGCGCCATCGCCTTGACCGTGCCGTAGGTGCCCACGGGCATGAACGCCGGCGTCTCCACGCTGCCGCGGGCAAAGCGCAGCCGGCCGCGACGCGCGGCGCCATCGACGGCCTGGAGTTCGAAGGCAAGTCCTGCCATGTCAGCTGGTCCTGGAGGTGACTGGTGGTGGGAAGGATGCCGCCAGCCGCAGCCGGCTGCGCGCCTGGACGCTACGGCCCATGCTCCTGGGGCAGGATCAGCATCGCGTCACCATAGGAGAAGAACCGGTAACGCTGCTCCACCGCATGTCGGTAGGCATCCAGCATGTACTCGCGCCCGGCAAACGCCGACACCAGCATCAACAGGGTCGATTCCGGCAGGTGGAAATTGGTGATCAACCCGTCGATGCTGCGGATGTGGTAGCCGGGGTAGATGAAGATTTGCGTCTCGCCGGCAAACGGCTGCAGGCGCCCGTCACGGTACGCGCTCTCCAGCGCACGCACCACCGTGGTGCCCACAGCAATCACGCGGTGTCCGGCAGCACGGGTGGCTTCGATGCGCCCGACCAGGTCGGCGTCCACGCGCAGCCATTCACGGTGCATGTGGTGAGCCTCGACCTCGTCCTCGCGCACCGGCTGGAAGGTGCCTGCGCCGACATGCAAGGTGACGTAGCCGGATGCCACCCCACGTCCGGCCAGCGCCGCGAGCAGCGCGGCGTCGAAATGCAGCCCGGCCGTGGGCGCGGCAACGGCGCCCAGTTCTCGCGCGTAGACGGTCTGGTAGCGCTCGCGATCCCGGGCATCGGGCTGGCGCTCGATGTACGGCGGCAACGGCACCTCGCCGAGGCCGGCCAGCCATTGCGCCAGGGGCTGGGGCGTGGCGAAGTGCAGGTGGAAAAAATCGTCGTCGCGGCCCAGCACTTCGGCGTGGCTGCCGTCGGCGAGCTCGATGCGCGCGCCGGCCCTCGGCTTCTTGCTGACCCCGAGCTGCACCGTCGCCTCGTGTTCACCGGTGATGCGCTCGACCAGGATCTCCACTGCCCCGCCTGTGGTCTTGCGGCCACGTAGTCGTGCGGGAAATACGCGGGTATCGTTGAACACCAGCAGGTCGCCGGCGTGCAGCAGGTCCGGCAGTTCACGGAAAACGCGATCCTCTCGGCGTCCTGCCGCGGCGTCAAGCAGCAACAGGCGACTGGCGGAGCGTTCCGGCAACGGCACCTGCGCAATCAATTCGCGTGGCAATTCGAAGGCAAAATCGGATTTTTTCAAGACGCTTCCATGGCTGCCTGCACGAACGGCGCAACGTGGCATTATCCTGCACTTCACCGGTACAGACACAGCATGCACCGGCGAGACCCCGGCCGCGGACCCAGGCCAGCCATGCGCCGCCACCCCATGCAGGCTCTGACGCCGCCAGGGGGTACCGGCGCGATTGGCCGCGCAGTATCCTATGAGGTGCTTTTCGGTGTATCGACGCGCCAACGCAACACGTGGGCAATGGTGCCGCAGCCAGGCGCCAGCCATTATCGTCGAGCATTTGTCGAACCACCCGCTTGATGCCGGCCGCTGACTCCACTGGCCGCCAGATGGCGGTTTCCATAGGAGGCAAGGCCATGGGTGTAATCAATCAACTTCGCGAACTGCGCGAGTTCGGCGGCAAGCAACGCACGACCGGTCTGGACGACGCCAGCATCGAACGCATGGCGGCCACCGACCCGCTGCTGCCCCAGGCGATCGACGAAGCCGTGGCCCGACACCATGCACTGCGCGCCGACCTGGCCGACTTCCTCAAGCTGGACGAGGCCGAACAGATTGCCCGTGCGCAGGCCGGGTTCGTCAACTTCTACCCGGACGACGCCATCAATCCCTACCTGCCGGCGGCCGCACGTGGCCCCTGGATCGTCACCTTGAAGGGCGCCGTGGTGCACGACAATGGCGGCTACGGCATGCTCGGCTTCGGACACAATCATCCGGCGATCCTGAAGGCGATCGCGCAGCCGGAAGTCATGGCCAACGTGATGACGCCGTCGGTGTCGCAGCTGCGCTTCGCCAAGGCGATGGATCGCGAGCTTGGACGGACCCACGGCAAGAGCCCCTATGCCCGCTACCTGTGCCTGAACTCGGGTTCCGAATCGGTGTCGCTGGCCTGCCGCATCGCGGAGGTCAATGCCAAGCAGATGACGGACGCCGGTGCGCGCTATGCCGGGCGAACCATCAAGCGGCTCAACGTCAAGGGCGCCTTCCACGGGCGCACCGAGGGTCCGGCCCTGTACTCCGATTCCTCGCGCAAGGTCTACAAGCAATACCTGGCCAGCTACCAGCACGAGAACTCGGTCATCACCGTGGCGCCGTACGACGTGGCCCAGCTGCAGGCCGCGTTTGCCGACGCTGACAAGCACGGCTGGTTCATCGAGGCGATGTTCCTCGAACCGGTGATGGGCGAAGGCGACCCAGGGCGTGCGGTGACGGTTGAGTTCTACAAGGCGGCGCGGGAACTGACCAAGGCCCACGGCACGCTGTTCCTGGTCGATTCCATCCAGGCAGGTTTGCGGGCGCACGGCGTGCTCTCGATAACCGACTATCCGGGGTTCGAGAAACTTCCGGCGCCGGACATGGAGACCTTCTCCAAGGCGCTCAACGCCGGACAGTACCCGCTTTCGGTCCTCGCCGTCAGCGCGACAACCGCCGAGCTCTACCGCAAGGGCATCTACGGCAACACCATGACCGGCAATCCTCGCGCCCTGGACGTCGCTGTGACCACACTGGGCCTGCTGAACGACGACGTGCGCCGCAACATCCGCGAGCGCGGCGAGGAATTCGTGGAAAAGCTCAACGCCCTCAAGGACGAGCTTGGCGGCCTGATCACGAAGGTGCAGGGCACCGGGCTGCTGTTCTCCTGCGAACTGGCACCCGAGTTCAAGTGCGTCGGTATCGGATCCACCGAGGAATACCTGCGCGAGCGTGGCATCGGGGTCATCCATGGCGGCGTCAACTCGCTGCGCTTCACGCCGCACTTCAACATCACCAGCACCGAAGTGGACCTGATCGTGGCCCACGTCCGCACGGCGCTGCGTGAGGGGCCACGGGTGGCGAAAGCCAAGGCCGCGTAACCCCGGGTCGGCAGCGACAACCCACACGCGTGCGCAGTCAAGTACTGCGCACGCATCGGCCCCCGCCCACTGCGGCACGCCAGAGGCCATGCCTAGACTGCTCGCGCCGGCACCCGCCGGAATCCCCGCGAGGTCACTCCCATGTCTACGCCACTCACCGTGCTCGCTGCCGGTACCCTTGCCGTCGCCTTCGCCCTGACGGCGACACCGCAGATTGCCATTGGCGCCCAATCCAGCAAGGCGCCCGCCACCGCCGCCGCGCCGGCAAAACAGCGCACTCCGCAACAGCAGCGCATGGCCGATTGCAGTCACCAGGCCAAGGTCGACAACAAGAAGGGCGCCGAGCGCAAGGCCTTCATGAGCTCGTGCCTGAAAGGCGAGAAGGCCGCCCAGACGGCCAAGACGACGCCTGCTGCCAAGCCCAAGGTCAAGGCCCCGGCAAACGACTCGAAGTAAGCTCCGGACCGCACCGGCGGTCACTGTCCCGCGTGTTCCGGGCACCACGGCATGGTGGCCACCTGCTCATCGGTGGCCGCCCTGATTCACTGCATCATCAGGCCCGATCGGCGAAGCGATCCGTAGCCTCGATCAACTCGTGCACGTTGCCCGGCTCGAACGCCGAATGTCCGGCATCCTGCACGATGCGCAAGTCGGCTTCCGGCCACGCCCGGTGCAGGTCCCAGGCGCTGCGCAGCGGACAGACCACGTCGTACCGTCCCTGCACGATCACTGCGGGAATCCTGCGGATACGGTCCACATGCCGCAGCAGTTGGTCATCGTGGTCGAAGAAGCCACCGTGCACGAAGTAGTGGCACTCGATGCGCGCAAACGCGAGGGCAAAGTCGTCCTCGGCGTTCGACTCCATGTGCGCACGGTCCTGCCACAGGAAGCTGGTCGAACCCTCCCACACCGACCACGCCCGGGCCGCGGCGACGCGCACGGCCCGATCCGGACTGGTCAAGCGCCGGTGGTAGGCGCTGATGAGGTCCCCGCGCTCCACCTCTGGAATGGCCTGCAGGTAGGTCTCCCAGGCATCCGGATACAGCATGTCGCAGCCATGCTGGTAGAACCACTCCAGCTCCTGGCGTCGCAGCAGGAAAATGCCACGCAGGATCATCTCGGTGACGCGCTCCGGGTGGCGCTGGGCATAGGCCAGGGCCAGGGTCGAACCCCAGGAGCCCCCAAACACCTGCCAGCGCACGATACCCAGGTGTTCGCGCAGGCGCTCCATGTCGGCAACCAGGTCCCAGGTGGTGTTTTCCTGCAGCTCGGCATGCGGTGTCGAGCGGCCACAGCCACGCTGGTCGAACAAGACAATACGGTACGCCCGCGGGTCGAAGAAGCACCGGCAACGTGGGTTGGTCCCGCCGCCTGGGCCGCCGTGCACGAAGACCACGGGCTTGCCCGCGGGATTGCCGCTCTGCTCGTAGTACAAGGTATGTAGATCCGACACCGGGAGCATGCCGCTGTCATACGGCTCAAGCTCCGGATACAACGAGCGCAATTCCCGCGACATGGCAACTCCCTGTGCTGGGCAGACGAGGCCAAAGGCTAGGAGCTTGGGCGGTGGAAACGCAAGCGGCCCCACCTGCCCTGTTTCCATCACCCAAGCGCCGGAACGACCCTCGACCAGGCGCTCAGTCGGCAGTGAAAAGCTTGCCGGGGTTGAGGACGCCGTTGGGGTCGAAGCTCGCGCGGATGCCGCGCATCAGGGCAATCTCGGCGCCGCTGCGCGAGCTCGACAGATACTCGCGCTTGACCAAGCCAATGCCGTGCTCGGCCGAGATGCTGCCGCCGTGGCGGCTCAACGCCGCCGCCAACAGGCTGGTTACCTCGCCGCGCAGGTTGCCGAACGCCTCGCTTCCCATACTTTCAGGTGGAAGCAGGTTGATGTGCAGGTTGCCGTCGCCGATATGGCCGAACCAAACCACCTCGAGCTGCGGGAAGCCATCCCGCAACAAGGCCTGCACCTCGCGCACGAACTCCGGCAAGGCACCGATCCGCACCGAGACGTCGGTCTTGTAGGGCCCACGCGGCGCCAGCGCTTCGGTGATGCCTTCGCGCAGTCGCCACAGCGCTGCGGCCTGCGCCGCGCTCTGGGCAACCACGCCATCGTCAACCCAGCCCTGCTGCTGCGCGAGGCCAAATGCCTCCTCGCCGGCCTGGCGTTCGGCCGCGAGCGCTGCGTCAAACTCGACGACCACGTAATACGCATGCTCGCCATCCAGGGCACGCCGCGCGCCGTTTGCGAGCACGTGCTGCAGCCCGCGGTCGGAAAAGAATTCAAACGCCTGCAACGATACCCGCGCGCGGAACAGGTCGAACACCTGCATCAACGCATCGACGCCCGGCAGGCCCAGCAGCATGACCTGCGAGGCGGGCAGCGGAGCGGTGAGCTGCAACAGTGCCTCGACCACCACCCCGAGTGTGCCCTCGGAGCCGATCATCAGCTGGCGCAGGTCGTAACCGCTGGCATCCTTGACCAGACCACGATTGAGGTCCAGCAGCTCGCCTGCGCCCGTCACCACCTTCAGCCCGGCGATCCAGGACCGGGTGTTGCCGTGGCGGATCACGTGGAGGCCACCGGCATTGGTGGCGATGTTGCCGCCTATCGAACAGGAACCGCGCGAGCCGAGGTCGACCGGATAGATCAGACCATGCTCGCGCGCCGCGGTCTGCGCAGCCTCCAGGGTGAGCCCCGGCTGCACCCGCAAAAGCCGGTCGATCGGGTCGAATTCCAGCACGCGCTGCATGCGGGTCAGGCTGAGCACCAGCTCGCCGTTGGCCGCCACCGCGCCGCCTGACAGACCCGTGCGGCCGCCGGAAGGCACGATGGCCACGTGCTGCTCGTTGGCCCAGCACACGACGCCCTGGACTTCCGCGATATCGATCGGCAACGCCACGGCGAGCGGGGCAGGAGTCCAGCGCCGCGTCCAGTCCTGTCCGTAGTACGCCAGGTCTGCCGGGTCGGTAAGCAGGCGCAGCTGCGGCAGGCGACGGCGAAGTTCAAGCAGACGTGGATCCTGCACGGTCGCCTCCACGGGTCATCCGCCAACAAAACCGATTCCCGGCCCGTGGGTGCGGACGGATTCCCGGCGCAATGCCACCATCGGCGGCGGACGTCTGCAGACGGGGGGGCGCCTTGCGGCGCCTGAAGATTGGTCGGGGTGGCGAGATTCGAACTCGCGACCACTACACCCCCAGCGTAGTGCGCTACCAGACTGCGCTACACCCCGACAAAAACAGGTGAATGTTACCAGCTTGCGTGGCCGGCATGGGACCGGCGCGTCAGTGTTTCAGCAAGCCGAGTATTTCTTCCAGCTCCATGCGCACCTGGCACAGGATCTGGTGCGACATACTTGCCTCCGCCCGGGCCTGCGGCCCTTCCAGACGGGCCCGCGCGCCGGTGATGGTGAAGCCTTCCTCGTAAAGCAGCGCGCGGATCTGCCGGATCATCAGCACATCGTGGCGCTGGTAGTAGCGGCGGTTGCCGCGGCGCTTGACCGGATTGAGCGCGGGGAATTCCTGCTCCCAGTAGCGCAGCACGTGCGGCTTCACCGCGCACAGCTCACCGACCTCGCCGATCGTGAAGTAGCGCTTGGCCGGAATCACCGGCAGCTCGGTATTATTCCCCTGGTCCAGCATACCCTTCGACTCTCATCTTGAGTTTCTGCCCCGGGCGGAAGGTGACCACGCGTCGGGCAGAAATCGGAATCTCCTCACCGGTCTTCGGGTTGCGTCCGGGCCGTTGGCTCTTCATGCGCAGGTCGAAATTGCCGAAGCCGGAGAGCTTCACCTGCTCGCCTTTTTCCAGCGCTTCGCGGATGACCTCGAAATAGGCGTCCACGAATTCCTTGGCTTCGCGCTTGTTGAGGCCCACCTCGAAAAACAGTCGCTCGGCCATTTCGGCCTTGGTCAGCGCCATGTCATCCCCGCAACTTTGCCTTGCATGCCTGCTCCAACGCAGCGACTGCTTCGCGCACGCAGCGATCTGCGTCGTCATCGGTAAGCGTGCGTGAAGCGTCCTGCAAAATCAAGCCCACGGCAAGGCTCTTGCGCCCGGCTTCGAGACCTGGACCACGGTACTGGTCGAACAGGCGCAGGGCAAAAAGGCGAGGTCCGAGGGTGGCGCGCAAGACCTGCTCCACCTGCGCCCAGGCCGTGTCCTCGGGCAGGTCCAGGGCCAGGTCGCGCCGTACCGAGGGGAAGCGTGCCACGGCATGCGCACGCGGCAGCTCGCGTTCCAGGAGCGGCTGCAGGGCCAACTCGAGCAATTGGATGTCGTCGCCCAGCCCCAGCGCATGCGCCAGGCGGGGGTGGATGCTGCCGAGGAACCCCACAGGCCGATCCTCGCGCAGCACCCGCGCACCACGCCCCGGATGCACCCACGGGGGCAGATCGCGGCGATCGAAACTCCACTCGGCGGCAGCCCCACCCGCCGCGATCAGCGCCTCGAGATCGCCCTTGAGGTCGTGGAAATCCACCACCCGCGGACGCTCGCCCCATTGTTCGGCATGTGCGCCACCGCACACGGCCATGGCCAGCACTGGTGTTTCCAGCGGTGGCGAGCCTTCGGCAAACACCCTGCCCAGCTCGAACAGCCGTATCCGATCCTGCTGCCGTGCCCGATTGTAGGCAAGCACCTGGACCAGGCCCGGCAACAGCGAGGGGCGCATCAGCGCCAGGTCGGCCGACAACGGATTGGCCAGGCGCACCGGCTCCCCGCCGAAACCCCATGGCGCCAACCGATCCGCGCCCAGGAACGCCAGGTTCACCGCCTCGTAGTAGCCGCGCGCGACCAGTTGCTGGCGCAGCTCCATGGCCGACTGCCGCGTCTCCGGTTCGATCGCCAGGCGCAGCGAACCGGACGGCGCATGCGTAGGGATCTTGTCGTAGCCGTGGATGCGGGCCACTTCCTCGATCAAGTCCTCCTCGATGGCGATATCGAAGCGCCGGCTCGGCGGGGTGACCAGCCAGCCATCGGCAGTCGCCTCGACACGCATGTCCAGCGCGACGAACAGCCGCTGCACTTCGTCGTCAAGCACCTCGATGCCGAGCACGCGCGCCAGGCGTGCCCGCCGCAGCAGCACGGCCTCCGGCCGCGGCAAGTATGCCGGCGCCTCCGTCACAACCAGGGGGCCGGCGCGACCGCCGACGATGGCCAGCAGCAGCTCGCTCGCCCGCTCGAGCGCGCGACGCGGCAGCTCAGGGTCGACTCCACGCTCGAAGCGGTGCGAGGCCTCGGTATGCAGGCCCAGCTTGCGGGCCCGGCCCATGATGGCCTGCGGCGCGAAATGCGCAGACTCCAGGAAGATGTCGCGCGTCTGCGCGGTGACACGCGAGGCGTGGCCGCCCATGATGCCGGCCACAGCCAACGCCTGTTCCTGGTCCGCCACCAGCAGCACGTCGTCGTCCAGGCTGACGGTGTGGCCGTCGAGCAACAGCAGCGACTCACCGGAGCGCGCCTGCCGCAGCACGATGTCGCCGTGCAGGGCGTCGTTGTCGAACGCATGCATCGGCTGGCCCAGCTCCAGCATCACATAGTTGGTCGCGTCGACCACGGGATTGATCGGGCGCACCCCGCCGCGGCGCAGGCGCTCGGCCAGCCACAGCGGCGTGCGCGCCGCCATGTCGATACCCTCGAGCACGCGACCGAGGTAGCGCGGCGCGGCGCTCTCCGCCTCCAGCCGCACGCCGCGCCGGACCTCGCTGGTCACGGCGACCGCAGCCTGCGCCGGCAAGGCCACGTGGCTGCCCATCAGCGCGGCAACGTCATAGGCCACGCCGTAGAGGCTGAGGCAATCGGCGCGGTTGGGGGTCAGGCTGAGCTCGATGCTGGCATCCGGCAGGCCAAGGTATTCGGACAACGGCTGGCCAACCGGCGCATCGTCCGGCAACTCGAGCAGGCCGGAAGCATCGTCGTCCAGGCCCAGCTCCTTCGCCGAGCACAGCATGCCGAACGATTCCACGCCGCGTAGGCTGGCTTTGCCGATCACGCCGATCCCCGGCAGCTCGGCTCCCACCAGGGCCAACGGCACCTTGATGCCGGCGCGCGCGTTCGGCGCGCCGCAGACGATCTGCAGCGGAGCGTCGGCGCCGGCATCGACGCGGCACACGCGCAGGCGGTCCGCGGCAGGGTGCGGGGCAGCCTCGAGGATCCCGGCCACGACCACGCCGCGCAGGCCCTCGCCAAGCACCTGCACCCCCTCCACTTCCAGGCCGGCCATGGTCAGCGCGCGCACCAGTGCATCGCGGTCGACATCCACGGCCACCACCTGGCGCAACCAGTTCTCGGAGAATTTCATATGCGAATCCGGGAATGGGGAATCAGGGGACGGAATTCGTGGGGAGAAAAAACCGCCGCGATGCAGCCGCTTTCCCTATTCCCGATTCCCCACTCTCGATTCCCGATCATGCGAACTGCCTCAGGAAGCGCAGGTCGTTCTCGAAAAATGCGCGCAAATCCGCAACCCCATAGCGCAACATGGCAAAGCGCTCGACGCCCAGGCCGAAGGCAAAACCGGTATAGCGCTCTGGATCGATGCCGCAATTGCGCAGCACGTTTGGATGCACCATGCCGCAACCCAGCACCTCGAGCCAGCGGCTGCTCCCGCCGCCACTGGTTTCGGGCCAGCCGATGTCCAGCTCGGCGGACGGTTCGGTGAAGGGGAAATAGCTGGGGCGAAAGCGCATCTCGAAATCGCGCTCGAAGAAGGTCCGCACGAATTCGGTCAGGGTACCCTTGAGATCGGCGAAGCTCGAGGTCTCGTCGACCAGCAGGCCTTCCACCTGGTGGAACATCGGCGAATGGGTCTGGTCCGAATCGCTCCGGTAGACCTTGCCCGGGGCAATGATGCGGATCGGCGGCGTCGATTGCTGCATGGTGCGGATCTGCACCGGCGAGGTGTGGGTGCGCAGCATGCGTCCGTCGGCGAAATAGAACGTGTCATGCAGCGCGCGTGCCGGGTGCAGCAGCGGGAAATTCAGGGCTTCGAAATTGTGCCAGTCGTCCTCGATTTCCGGGCCGTCCGCCCGCTGGTAACCCAGGCGCGAGAAGATCGCCGCGATACGTTCGAGAGTGCGCGTGACCGGATGGATTCCACCGCGCTCGGCATCGCGTCCGGGCAGGCTGACATCCAACGCCTCGGCGGCCAGGCGGTGGTCGAAATCCGCCTGCTCGAGCGCATGCCGGCGTGCCGCTATGGCATCGGCCAGCCGGCGCTTCAGCTCATTGACCGCCGCGCCGCGCCGCTTGCGCTCGTCCTCCGGCAGGCTACCCAACGCCTTCAAGGCGGTGGTGACCACCCCGCCCTTGCCGAGCGCACCGATGCGCAGGGCTTCCAACTCATCCAGTGACGCGGCACTGCCCACCGCCTCCAGCGTCCCGGCTACCCGATATTCCAGATCATCCATCAGCGTAATTCCCGCATGGGCATGCCCCAACGAAAACGGGGAGAAGGTATGGCCTTCTCCCCGCGAGCGTTCGCCGACCCCAGAAACACAGCCAGAATGGCTCCCCGGTCTTCCCGACCGGTCAAGGGCACACAAACTAGGCGGCCAGAGCGGCCTTGGCTTTCTCGGCGATCGTGGCAAACGCCTTGATGTCGTGTACGGCCAGATCGGCCAAAACCTTGCGATCGACGCTGATGCCGGCCCGATCCAGGCCATTGATCAGGCGGCTGTAGCTGAGGCCCGACAGGCGCGCCGCGGCATTGATGCGCACGATCCACAGCGCGCGGAACTGGCGCTTGCGCTGCTTGCGACCGATGTAGGCGTACTGCCCGGCCTTGATGACGGCCTGGTTGGCGACGCGAAAGACCTTGCGCCGGGCGTTGTAATAGCCCTTGGCGCGGCCGATGACTTTCTTGTGACGACGACGTGCGGTGACCCCACGCTTGACACGAGCCATGATCTGTCCTCCTGTCCGTCAGTACGGCAACATGCGCGCGACAGCTGGCGTGTCGCAGGCTTTGAGGCGATTCTTGGCGCGCAGACCACGCTTCAGCTTGGTCGTCTTCTTGGTCAGGATATGTGACCGGAACGCGTGCCCGCACTTGATTTTGCCCGACGCGGTCTTGCGAAAACGCTTCGCCGCCGCCCGGTTGGTCTTGATCTTCGGCATGACTGTGATCCTTGGGTACGATGCTTGACTGATCTGGCGGCGGTCCCGCCCGCGGGTGACCGCACTTTCCGTCCTGCCATGATCGGCGCACGGCCCTTCCACGCGGGCCGAGCCGGTTATTGTAGGCGAACGACGGCTGCGATACCAGCCTCGGCCGCACCGGGCTGGCGACACGCGGACGCTCTGCGGCCGAGACCGGATCGATCCAGTGGATACGCGACGAGACGACCGACGAAGGTCCCCGTTACTTGCGCTTGGGCCCGATCATCATGGTCATCTGCCGGCCTTCCAGACGCGGGAACGACTCGACCTGGCCGGCCTCGCCGACGTCGGTCTGGATCCGCTTGGCCAGGTTGTGGCCCAAATCCTGGTGCGACATCTCACGGCCGCGAAAGCGGATGGTGACCTTGACCTTGTCTCCTTCTTCCAGGAACCGCAGCATGTTGCGCAGCTTGATCTGGTAGTCACCCACGTCCGTGACCGGACGGAACTTGACTTCCTTGATCTCGACCTGCTTCTGCTTCTTCTTGGCCGCCTGGACCTTCTTCTGGGCCTCGAACTTGAACTTGCCGTAATCCATGATGCGGCAGACCGGCGGATCGCCGTTGGGCTGGATCTCGACGAGATCCATGCCGGCTTCCTGCGCGAGCGCCAATGCGTCGTCGCGGGAAAGTATGCCGAGCTGTTCGGCATCCTGGCCAATCACACGAACCCGCGGAACACGGATTTCCTGATTGCGACGATTGCCTTTGTTGTCAGTGGTTGCGATACCACGATCC
>Ga0209916_1001115_pt1 | contig 27412 bp, 21 predicted proteins | sample ThiBio_1000_plan_FD_183956 | JGI IMG/M metagenome (GOLD analysis project Ga0209916, IMG submission 183956) | Wastewater bioreactor microbial communities from Cape Town, South Africa - Thiocy_solids_2 (SPAdes) | ecosystem: Engineered > Bioreactor > Thiocyanate-remediating > Anaerobic-Aerobic ... | reverse complement strand
GGGGGGCGGGCGGCCGTCCGAGGGAGGTCCTGGGCTCCTCATGGGGGTCCCGGCAGGCTGTGACCCCCATGAGGAGCCCAGGACGTGAGGCGTGCGTGGGAGAGGCGTCACAGGGACGTCGCGAAGTCGGACTTACGTGAGGGTCGTGTCGGAGAGCTTCCACACCTCGGCCCGATCGTTGACGAAGATGCCGGGAACGTCACATTTCCCGGCCCCGGGAAGCCCCTTTTCGGACCTGAATCGGGGGTCGAAAACGCTGCGTGGATTACCCGTCCTATAGCACGGGCAATCCACGCAGCGCGTAGGTCGCTGTTGCACAACACGGGAGGAAGCGTGGAGTTCCCGGCATCTCCGTCACGGATCCGGCGGCCGGGAGCTCGCGTGGTTCGAAATGGTCGTATGGCGACCATTTCGAACCACGCGGGACCGACCGGGGATCCGCGTGGTTGGAAACCCGCGCCATACGCGGATTTCCAACCACGCAGATTCCTGACCGTCCGGGGACCGGCCCTCGGCGCCCTTCGGTGACTGTCCCGGCGCGCTTCTGGCGCACACCCGGCGCACTCCCGTGACGCCCCCGGGCACGTCCCTCCACGCCTTCCGCACACCCGCCCCTCTCGCCACGGCCACAGCCTGCCCGGGCCGTGGCGAGAGGGGCGGGTCCCTACCTCGGGCGACAGCTTGCGGGGCCTGGACCCTCCCGGGCGACAGCTTGCGGCGCCTCGAAGCGTGCCTGGAACTACTACCTACGCGCGAATGCCGTCCAGGAAGATGTCGCAGAATTGGTCGGCTAGGTCGTCGGCGCTGACGCGGCCTCCGGGTTGGAACCACTGGTAGCTGTAGTTGAACATCCCGAGGAAGCCGAGGGTGGCGAGCCTGACGTCTTTGATCTTGAAGAGGTTCTGTTCGGCGCCTTCTTCCAGGGCCTTCGAGATCAGGCCCTCGAACTCGCGGCGCGATTCGCGGATGGAGCGCCAGCGATCGTGCTGCTCGACGAAGCGCCACTCGTGGAGGAAGACGGTCACCTGGGGCAGGTAGTCGGCGATGTCGTTGATGAGGACGTGGGCGAGATTGCGGAGGGTCACCTCGGGTGAGTCGTCGGCACCGACGGCCTTGCGGGCGTCGGCCAGGAGGGGCTCGATGAAGCGCTCATGGATCCGGACGAGCAGGTCGTCCTTGTTCTCCATGTAGTGGTAGAGGCCCCCGCGCTGCAGGCCGGTCGCCTCGACGAGGTCATCGATCGTGGTCGCGTGGAAGCCTCGCTCGGCGAAGACCTCGGCGGCGATGTCGACGATTTCCGCCCGCCGCTTCTCGAACGATTCGTTCTTCTCGAGTTTGGGTCGCCCGCGTTTGCGCGGCGGGCTCGCGGATCGATCAGGGCGAGTCGGCATCGCGCAGGTCGTCGATCATCGGTTTCACCAGTCTAAGTTGGGGCGTCCTGGCCCGTCGCGACGAGCGTCTTGATCGTCGCTCCCGGTTCCTCCGCCAGCCGCTTCATCTCGGCCGCTGAATCTTCGAGCGGGACGATGTTGCCGACGATCGCCGCGGGATCGAGGACCCCGGCGGCGACGAGGCCGAGCACCCGGGGCAGGTCGTGCCGGTAGCCGAGGCTCCCGACCAAGGATCGCTCGAACAGCGTCACCCGACGAACGGATACCTCGCTGGGAGTGGTGGGGAGGCCGAGCAGGACGATCCGGCCGCCGCGTGACGCACACTCGACCGCGACCGGCACCATCGACGCGACGCCGGTCGTCTCGACCACGATCGGCGCGCCTCCTTCGCCGAGCGAGGTCCGGGCCCGCTTCGGGAGGTCGTCACCGGGCTCCCAGGTCGGCAGGCCGAGCTCGGCCGCGCGAGCGCGCCGGCCCTCGTCGAGCTCGACCACGTGGGGGTTGGCACCGAGCGCCTTGGCGACCAGCGCCGAGGCGGCGCCGATCGGGCCGAACCCCAGAACCAGGACGTCGGCCCCCGCCGCGATGCCGCCGCGCTCCAGCCCGTGCAGCGCGACCGCGAAGGGCTCGGTGAGCGCGGCCTGGCGGTCGTGAACCCCGGGCGGCACCTCGACGAGCGTGTAGCCGGGAACGGCGACGAGCGGGGCGAACGCGCCGTCGGAGTGGAGGCCGACCGCGCCGCCGTAGCGGCACAGGTGGTAGTCGCCTCGCTCGCAGGCGCCGCACCGGCCGCACCGCAGGCAGGCGTCGACGGTGACCCGCGCGCCGACCTTGATCTTCCCGTCCGGCGAGCCGCCCTCGATCAGCGTCCCGACCAGCTCGTGCCCCAGGGTGACCGGAGGCTCCTTGCCGCTGAGCGGGTGCGCCGCGGGCGAGATCATCGCCGGCCCCTGCCGGTACTCGGCAAGGTCGGAGCCGCAGACGCCGCAGAGCGAGACCTCGATGATCGAGTCGGCGAACTCGGTCGGCTCGGGCGTCGGGACGTCCTCGAGGCGGACGTCTTCCCGACCGTGCCAGCGCAGGGCCTTCATGCGAGCAGCCCGCCGTCCGCGTAGACGGTGGTGCCGGTGACGTAGCGGGCCTGGTCGGACACCAGGAACGCGGCGACGTCGGCGATCTCGTCCGGCTCTCCCCAGCGCCCCAGCGGCACCTGGCGCAGGGTCTCGGCGCTGAACTCCTCCGAGCGCCGCAGCGGCAGGCTCAGCTCGGTCGCGATCCAGCCGGGCCCGAGGCAGTTGACGCGGACCCCGCGCGGACCCCACTCGCGGGCCGCCGCGCGGGAAAGGCCGACGACGCCGGCCTTGGCTCCGCTGTAGTACGACATCCCCTCGAGGCCGCGCTCGGCGGCGATCGAGACGATGTTCAGCACGCTGGCATGTGGGGCCGCCGCGAAGAGGTGGGGCGCGGCGGCGTGCATCGTGCGGTAGACCGCCGTGTAGTTGAGGCCGGTCCCGCGCTCGAAGTCCTGCCGGTCGAGGTCCTCCAGCGGCGCCAGCCGGTGGGCGCCGCCGGCGTTGTTGACGAGGATGCCGATCCCGCCCAGGCGCTCGGCGGCGGCCTCGACCAACGCCTCGATGCTCCCCGCCTCGGTGAGATCGCAGGGCATCACCAGAGCCTCGCCGCCGAGGCGCTCGATCGACCGCGCGGTCTCCTCGAGCTCGTCCCTGCTTCTTGCCGCCAGGCACACCGGTGAGCCGAGCTCGGCCAGCTTGAGGGCGATCGCCCGGCCGATCCCGCGACCCGCGCCGGTCACCAGGGCGGGTCCATGAACACGTGGAGAGGAATGCATCCCCTTGGCCTCCAAGAGTTGATATATATTTATACCGTTCGGTCGGTATAAATATAGCCCACGGCGAGCGCGGTGGGAGACCGAATGGGACGCGACCGACCAAATGGGACACGACCTATCCACTCCTTCGAGATGCCTGCCGAAGACGAAGACCTGAAGATCGAGCCGGCCTCCGCGCCGCCGGATCCGGAGACGCTGCGGGAACGGCTGCGGACGATGGCTCGGATCAGGGCCTTCGAGGAACAGGTGGGCCGCCAGTTCCGCGAGGGGAACGTGCATGGCTTCGTCCACACGTCGATCGGCCAGGAGGCGGTCGCGGCGGGCTCGTGCGGAGTCCTCGACCGGGACGACTTCATCACCACCACCCACCGGGGCCACGGCCACTGCCTGGCCAAGGGCGCCGATCCCGAGCCGATGATGGCCGAGCTGTTCGGCCGTGAGACCGGCACCTGTCACGGGCGCGGCGGGTCGATGCACCTCGCCGACGCGAGCCTCGGCATCCTCGGCGCGAACGGGATCGTCGGTGCCGGGGTGCCGATCGCGGTCGGGGCGGCACTGGCCGCCCGGCGAGAGCAGGCGGGGCGGGTGGCGCTCGCCTTCTTCGGCGAGGGCGCCGTCCACTGCGGCGCCTTTCACGAGGGCATGGTCCTCGCGGTCGCCTGGCAGGCGCCGGTCGTCTTCATCTGCGAGAACAACCACTACGCCGAGTTCACCCCCAGCACCGGTGCCTGGGGCGGCCCCGGCCTGCTGGAGCGCGCGTCGGCGTACGGGGTGCCCGCGCTGCGGGTCGAGGGCAACGACGTCGGCAAGGTGGAAGCGGCGGTGCGGGCCGCCGTGAACTCCGCTCGCGCGGGAGCGGGCCCGGCGTTCCTCGAGATGCTGACCTACCGGATGGGCGGGCATTACGAGGGCGACGCCGAGCCGTACCGCGTCGAAGGCGAGCGCGAGGAGTGGGCGGAGCGGGACCCGATCGCCGCGGTCGACGCGACCCTCGCCGCGGCGGGCCAGGACGGCGTCGCGAAAGCCCTCCTCGAGGAGGCCAGGCAGGAGATGGAGGCCGCGGTCCGCAACGCGCTCGCGGCGCCGTATCCCGAGCCGGAGGCGGTCATGGAGTACGTCGGTGCCTGACCCGACCGCCACCGCGAAGCCGCCCCGTTACCTGGACGCGGTCAACGCCGCCCTGGCGGACGAGATGCGGGCCGACGGGTCGGTCATCGCGCTCGGCGTCGACATCGGCAGGGGCGGTGGCGCGTACGGCGTCACCCGCGGCCTGTTCGAGGAGTTCGGCGCCGACCGGGTGATCGACACGCCGATCGCGGAGGCCGGCGTCCTCGGCGCCGCCGTCGGCGCGGCGATGGCCGGCCAGCGGCCGGTGGCGGAGGTGATGTACATGGACTTCGTCACCGTCTGCCTGGATCCGATCGTCAACCAGGCGGCGAAGCTCCGGTACATGACCGGGGGCGGGGTGACCGTGCCGATCGTCTTCCGCACCCAGACCGGGGGCGGGCGAAGCGGTGGTGCCCAGCACTCGCAGTCGCTGGAGGGCATCCTGGCCCACATCCCGGGCCTCGACGTCTACTGCCCCAGCGACGCGCGCGATGCCTACGACCTGCTCGTCGCCGCGATCCGGGCCGACCATCCGGTCTGCTTCGTCGAGAACCGCCGCCTCTACGGCAAGCGCGCCGACGGGTGGGAGCGGGAGGCTCTGCCCCCGGGCCGCGCCCGGCTCGTGCGCGAGGGGGCGGATCTGACCATCGTCACCTGGGGACGGATGGTGCCGGAATCGATCGCGGCCCTCGACGCGCTACCCGACGTCGCCGCCGACCTGATCGACCTCCGGACCCTCGCGCCGCTGGACGTCGACACGGTGGTCGAAAGCGTCAGGAGGACCGGGCGCTGCCTGGTCGTGCACGAGGCGGTCGAGCGTTTCGGGCCCGGCGGCGAGCTGATCTCGAAGGTCGCCGAGGGGGCCCTCTTCGACCTCGACGGGCCGATCCTCCGCCATGGCGCCCGTCCCACACCGGTGCCCTACAGCCCGGGCCTGGAGGCCGCGATGCTGCCCGATTCCGAGGGCATCGGGGCGGCGATCGCCCGCACCCTCGAAGGCTGACCCCTTCCCAGATCAACGAACCCAGCGACCAAGGAGTGAGCCATCGTGACCGCAACCATCGCACCGGTTGAGCTGAGCGAGGAGGAGCGCAGCCTCCAAGAGCTCTGCCGCGACTTCGCGGCGAACGAGGTGGCGCCGAACGCGGCCGGCTGGTGGCACGAAGAGCGCTGCCCGGTCGAGCTGTTCAAGGCGATGGGGGAGCTGGACCTGATGGGCCTGCTCGTCCCGCAGGAGTACGGCGGCACCGAAGTCAGCACGACGGGCATGGTCGCGGCGCTGCTGGAGCTGGCGCGGGCGGACCAGTCGGTCGCCGCCGCGTGGCAGGCCCACCTCTCGATCGGGAGCCTGCCGCTGCTCGCCTTCGGCTCCGAGGAGCAGAAGCAGCGGTGGCTCGTCCCGTTGGCCAGGGGCGAAAAGCTCGGGTCGTTCGGGCTGACCGAGCCCGGGGCCGGCTCCGACGTGGCGAGCATCGCGACCCGGGCGACCCGCCGTGACGGCGGTTGGGAGATCAACGGGTCGAAGACCTTCATCTCCAACGCGGCGACCGAGATGAGCCTCGGCCCGGTGGTGCTGGCGAGGTCGGCCGAGGCCGAGGAGGGCAAGCGGCCCGGCTTCGGGACCTTCCTGGTGCCGCTCGGAACCGATGGCTTCACGCACGGCCCGAAGCTGAGGGGGATCGGCTGGCACGCCCTGGACAGCCGCGAGCTCAACTTCGACGGCGTGGTGCTGGGCGACGACCACCTGATCGGGGATCCGGCCGGGGGCATGAGGCAGTTCCTGTCCGTCCTCGACGTCGGCCGGATCACCGTGGCGACCCTCGGCGTCGGCCTCACCGAAGCGGTGCTCGAGCTGGCCCTCGCCTACGCGAAGGAGCGCCGCCAGTTCGGCAGGTCGATCGCGAAGTTCCAGGCGATCCAGTTCAAGCTCGCCGACGTCGCCGCCCAGCTCGAGGCGGTGCGCGTGCTCCTGTTCCACACCGCCGCGCTGCGCGATGCCGGCAAGCCGTTCGCCCACCAGGCGGCGATCGTCAAACTGCTGGCCGCCCGGCTCGCCGTCTCCGCCGCGTCCGAGGCGGTCCAGATCCACGGCGGCTACGGGTACATGTACGAGTACCCGGTCTCGCGCTTCTACTGCGACGCGAAGGTGCTGGAGATCGGGGAGGGGACGAACGAGATCCAGCAGCTCGTGATCGCCCGCAACCTCGGCTGTTAGGGGGCTCGCAATGACCGCGCCGGACGAGCAGCCGGTGATCTTCGAACGGGTCGGGAGAATCGCCGTGTTCACGATCAACCGCCCCGCCCAGCGGAACGCGATCGATCCGGACGTGTCACGGCTGATGAACCAGTTCGTCGCGGAGTTCGAGGACGATCCCGAGCTCTGGGTCGGCGTGGTGACCGGCGCCGGCGACCTGGCCTTCTCGGCGGGCGCCGACCTGAAGGCGATCGCCGCCGGTCGGCTGGCCGAGATCACCGAGGTGGAGCCGTACGGGTTCGCGGGCCTGGTCAAAGGGCAGCGCGGCAAGCCGGTGGTCGCGGCGGTCAACGGCGCGGCGCTCGCGGGCGGCTGCGAGATCACCCTCGCCTGCGACCTGGTCGTCGCCTCGAGCGCGGCGAGGTTTGGCCTGCCGGAGGTGTCTCGGGGGATCATCGCGGGGGCCGGCGGGCTACAACGGCTGCCACGGCTGATCCCGCCCCGCAAGGCGCTCGAGCTGATCCTCACCGGGCGCCCGATCGATGCCGCCGAGGCCCTCGCCCTGGGGCTGGTCAACGAGATCGCGGCTCCCGGGTCCGTGCTCGAACGCGGCATCGAGCTCGCCGAAGCCGTCGCCGCCAACGCGCCCGTCGCGGTCAGGGAGAGCAGGGCCGTGGCCTGGACCGCGATCGCGTCCTCGGAGGCCGCTGCCTGGGAGCGGTCGCGGCTCGCCTGGGAGCGGGTGCTCGCCAGCGAGGACGCGAAGAAGGGCCCCAGGGCGTTCGCCGAACGCCGGGCGCCCGAATGGACCGGGCGTCGCGCATTACCCTAACGGGCGCTCGGTTATTGTGTTATCGTGCCCGGCCAGAGGAAGTGACGTGGTGGAAACCGGAGCTGGGAGGTCGTTTTGAAGTTCGGACTTATGCGTGTCGCCCACTGTGAGGCGGGCGGAAGCTCACGAGATACGTACGCCAACTGGGTGCAGACGGCGACCGAAGGCGAGCGCCTCGGGTACGCGAGCATGTGGACCTCCCAACACCACTTCGCCAGCGACGCGTCCTACCGGCCGTTCGACCTCGCCGAGGACGAGTGGCCCACCACCGATTACGACCTCGTGCCCGACGCACTCACCATGCTCGCGCACGTGGCCGGCCGCACCGAGACGATCCGTCTCGGCAGTGCGGTTTCGGTTCCGCACTGGGACAACCCGATGCTGCTCGCCGAGCGGGCCGCGATCGTCGACGTCGTCAGCGGGGGGCGCCTGGACCTGGCCCTCGGTCGCGGGGTCGGCTTCCGCGAGTACGAGGTCTTCGACGTCCCCCAGGACGAGGGTGTCAACACGCGAAAATTCCGCGAGGCGGTCGAGTTGATGCGGACCGCGTGGGAGAGTGAGGAGTTCACCTTCGACGGGGAGTTCTTCAAGCTGCCGAAGCTGCACATGCTGCCGCGGCCGATCCAGGAGAAGCTGCCGGCCTTCATCGGCGCCGCCAGCGTCGGCAGCGCGCGGTGGGCGGCGGAACTGGGCTGGCCGTACGCCACCATCACCTGGCCGCTCACCGACTTCGACGCCTACAAGGAGAAAATCACCGCCTTCCAGGAGACCTACCGTGAGGCGTGGCCGGATTCACCCGTACCCGACGTCCCGCACGTCTTCTACACCTACTGTGCGGAGACCGACGCCGAGGCGGCGGAGGCCACCTACCGGCGCATGTGCGAGTTCCAGTACATCGTCGAGAACCACTACGAGAAAGCGCGCGGCCGCTTCATCGGCGGCACCAGCGCCCAGGCCAACGATCTCGAGCGGGTCGGCCAGCTCGCCCGCTTCCCGGTCGAGAACCACATCGTCGGCTCGCCCGAGACGTGCATCGAGCGCATCCGCCACCTGCAGAGCGAGCTCGGCCTGGAGTACATCGTCTGCAACGTCGGCTTCGGCAACATGCCGCAGGAGGACGTGCTCGCGTCGATGGAGCTCTTCTCCGAACAGGTGATGCCCAGCTTCAGCTACGCGACGAGTTGACTTGATCCATTTCGGGAACGCACGCAAGGAGAGGTTCAGCCAATGACCATCAGGGAAGCCCCCGTGGAGACCGAGGCCCAGAACGCGACGCCGACGCCTGATCCCGAGATCAACTGGGACGGCATCGAGCATTCCTACCGACCCCGGCCGGACTGGATGTCGCGGGTTTCGCCTGCCCTCCAGTTCCACCGTGATGTCGATCCCGACCTGGACCCGGTCACCTTCGAGGTGATCCGGAACCGCCTCTGGTCGATGAACCTCTCCCACGGTGAGACGCTGGTCCGGATCTCGGGCTCACCGACCTTTCAGGGCCTCGACTTCGGCATGAACGTGATGACCGAGGACGCCGAGATCGTCATGAACGGGCCGTTCCTGATCTACCTCGCCTCCGGGGGCGAGCTGGCGAGCCGCTACATCATGGAGAACTTCGGCGACGAGCCCGGGATCGAACCAGGCGACATGTTCGTCTGCAACGACCCGTGGATCGGCGCCGTCCACCAGATGGACGTCATGGTCTGCTGCCCCGTCTTCGTCGACGGCAAGCTGTTCGCCTGGGTCAGCAACGCCGGGCACCAGTACGACCTCGGGGGCATCGTGCCCGGCGGGTGGCCGCAGAACGCGCTCGACGTCTTCAGCGACCCGGTGATGCTGCGGCCGTTCAAGCTGGTCGAGGGGGGCGTCATGCGTACCGACCTCGAGCAGATGTACCGGCGCTTTTCGCGGACCCCCGGCCTGGTGGCGCTGGACCTCCGGGCGCAGATCGCCGGGTGCCGCTTCGCCTCCCAGCAGCTGACCGACATCTGCGAGGAGTTCGGGCCGGCCACGGTCAAGGCCGCCATGCGGCGCAACCTCGACAACGCGCAGCTGGCGATGCAGCGGAAGCTGGAGCGCATCCCCGGCGGCACCTGGAGCCAGGTGCGTTACGTCGACCAGAAAGTTCCCGGTGACCGTCACACGTACCGCACCCAGGTCAACGTCACCAAGCGCGGCGACCGGCTGATCGTCGACAACGAGGGCACCGACCCGCAGCAGGACGGTCCGATCGGCTTCGTCTACGCCAGCTTCGCCGGCGCGTTCCTGGGCGTCGCGTCGGTAACGCTCCTGTGGGAGCAGATGTTCTCCACCGGCGGGGCCGCCCGGCAGATCGACTTCAACCCCACGCCGGGCCTCTTGTCGTGTGTCGATCACCCCGCTCCGGTCAGCGGCGCGGTGATGAACATCGTCGTCTACATGAACGACATCATGATGATCATGAGCCGGATGCTCGCTTGTGATGAGGAGCTGAAGAAGGACATCATCGGCTCCCAGATCACCACGCCGCTTCTCGTGCTCGCCGGGAGCAACGATCGTGGACAGTACGTCGGGACCGCACTGTTCGAGATGACCGGGATGGGGACCGCCGCGCGTGCCGACGGTGACGGCATCGACACCGGCGGAACCGCGTGGAGCCCGCTGATGCGGATGCTCAACATCGAGGCCCTGGAGCAGTTCTTCCCGCTGCTCTACCTCTATCGCCGCGAGGCCGTCGACGGCGGCGGCGCCGGCGAGTGGCGAGGCGGGACCGGTGCCGAGTACGCGGTCATCCCCTACCGGGCGGAGTCGCTGGAAGCGATCACCAACACCGGCGGCATGGGTGCGTCGGCGGACGGCGGCGGGCTCGGGATGTTCGGCGGCTGGCCGACGCCGACCTCCTACTTCCGCGTCCACGAGCAGACCGAGATCGAGGACCTGTTCGCCAAGAGCCAGATCCCGGACGACATCGAGGGGGTGGCCTCGGAGCGGGCCTTCTTCATCCCCGGGCGCTCCAACGGGACGCCGCTCGGGCCCCAGGACATCATGGAGGGCCTCTGCGGAGGCGGCGGCGGATACGGCGATCCCCTGCGGCGCGAGCCGGACCGCGTCGCCCGCGACGTGGAGCTCGGGTACGTGAGCGCGGACGCCGCGCTGCGGATCTACGGCGTCGTCCTCGGCGAGGACGGAGCCCTCGACGAGGCGGGCACCGACCGCACCCGCAAAGAGGCCTTCGCGCGACGCCTCGAGTGGATGCCGGCCGCCGATCTCCCCGGGGAAACCGGTTCGGCCCGGGAGCTGACCACCCCGGCGTCGGGCGAGCCGCCGCAGGCGATCCAGGACAACGTGGTCAGCCGCGACGCGGGTTACCACCGGGTCCTCGCCTGCGCCCACTGCGAAACGACGCTGTCGGATCACACCGGCAACTTCAAGCAGGGGATGTTGGTCCACGAGGGGTCGCCGGAGGACATCCCACGGGGTGTGGATCCGGCCCTCTTCCTCGACGACACGATCGTGTTCCGCCAGTACTGCTGTCCGGGATGTGGCGTGATCGCCTCGACCGAGGTCGCGCGGCCCGACGAGCCCGCGCTGCCCGAGATAACCCTACGTCGCTCTGACGATGACCTGGAGAACGACCGATGAACAACAGCTCGAACAACGCGTCCGGCCGCCGTGGGCAGACGATCGGCGTCGACATCGGTGGCACCTTCACCGACACGATCGTGGTGGACGAGTCCGGCACCGTCGCGATCGGCAAGGAGCAGTCCACCCCGCCCGACTTCGAGCAGGGCTTCATGAACTCGCTCGGCTCGGCCGCCCAGCGGATGGGGATGAGCTTCGGCGACCTGGTCGGCAACGCCGACGCCATCTACCACGCCTGCACCGTCGGCACCAACGCCCTGGTGGAGAACCGCACGGCCAAGGTCGGCCTGCTGACCACGCGGGGCACGCGGGACAGCATCTTCATCATGCAGTCCGGGGGGCGGCTGTGGGGGATGTCACCGACGGAGATCGCCCACGTCGCCGCACACCGCAAGCCCGATCCGATCGTCCCCAAGCACCTGATCGCCGAGATCGACGAGCGGGTCGCCTTCGACGGCGAGGTGATCGTCCAGATGGACGAGGAGCAGTGTCGGGAGGCGGTTCGCGGCCTGCTCGCCCAAGGTGTCGAAACCTTTGCGATCTGTCTGCTCTGGTCGGTGGTGAATCCTGACCACGAGATCGCGCTCGCCGAGATCGTCCGCGACGAGGCGCCGCACGCGTTCGTGACCAATTCGGCGGAGGTCAGTCCGCGGACCGGCGAGTACGAGCGCACGGTCGCGACGGTGATCAACGCGGCCATCGGCCCGGCGATGGCGACCTACCTCGAGGCGCTCGAGGGTGAGCTCAGCAAGGCGGGCTACGCGAACCCGCTGCACATCATGACCTGCGCCGGCGGCGTGATCGAACCCGGGTACGCGCGCCGGCTCCCGATCCTCACGATGGGCTCGGGCCCGGTGGCCGGCGTGATCGGCGCGGGCGCGCTCGCCCGCTCCGCGGCGGCCTCCAGGGGCGATTCGGCGGCGCTGAACGTGATCTCCGGCGACATGGGCGGCACCACGTTCGACGTCGGCGTGATCCGCGCCGGCCAGCCGCTTCGGCGCCCGACCACCCGCCTCGGCCAGTACGCCTACTTCGTGCCCACGCTGGACGTGCGGTCGATCGGCGCCGGGGGCGGCAGCATCGTGCGCTACGACGAGGATCGCCGCTCGCTGGCGGTCGGACCGCAGAGCGCGGGCGCCCGCCCGGGGCCGGTCGCCTACGGTCGCGGCGGCACCGAGCCGACCGTTACCGACGCCGGGCTGGTGCTCGGGTACCTGAATCCCGATTACTTCCTCGGCGGCGAGATCAGCCTCGACGTCGACGCCGCCCGCGACGCGCTGGCGCGCGCCGGGGCGCCGCTCGGCCTGGGGGCGGAGGCGACGGCCGCGGCCGCGGCGCGGATCTGCGACAGCCAGATGGCCGACGCGATCAGGGTGGCCAGCGTGCAGCAGGGTTACGACCCGAGGGAGCACGTGCTGTACGCGTTCGGCGGCGGCGGCCCCGTGCACGCGACGGGGCTGGCGCGCGAGCTCGGCATCCGCCGCATCGTGATGCCGCTGAGCGACATCGCCGCCGGTTGGTCGGCGCTCGGCGCGGCATCCTCGGAGGCGGTCGTGATCCGCGAGATGCCGGCGCTGATGGACCAGCCGTTCGACATCGACAAGGTCAACCGCTCCTGGGAGCGCCTGGAGTCCGAGGCCCTCGCGGTCATGGCCGGGCAGGGAGTGCCCGCCACCGACGTGCGGGTGCAGCGCTTCACCGACATGCGGTACTCGACCCAGGTCCACGAGGTGGAGGTGGACGCTCCCGACGGGGTATACGACGAGGCGGCGATCGCGGATCTGGTCGATGCCTTCGAGCAGGAGTACGAGCGACTGTTCGGTGAGGGCAGCTCCTACGCCGGGGCCGAACACGTGATGACGTCCATGCGCGTGCGCGCGAGGGCGTCGCTCGGCGGTTTCAAGCTGGCGGAGTCCGACGGCTCGGGGGGGACCCCGACCCAGAAGGGAGAGCGCGACGTGATCTTCTACGAGCGAGGGATCGACCCGGTGCGAACACCGGTGTACGACGGCCAGGCGCTGTCACCCGGCATGGAGATCGCCGGCCCGGCCATCGTCGAGTTCATGGACACGACCTTGGTCCTGCGAGCCGAGACCCAGCGGGCGACCGTGGATCCCCTCGGCAGCGTGGTGGTGGACCTGTGAGCGGCGAGCTGGTGAGCACGACCGCGGGGCAGACTCCGGTCTCGGACCTCGGGTCGGTGTTGATGCACGAGCACCTCTTCGTGCTGTCCGTCGGCCTGTACGAGCACTGGCCGCACCTGTGGGATCGCGCCAAGGCGGTCGACCGGGCCGTGGCCACGCTCGAAGACGCCCGCGCCCACGGCGTGGACACGGTCTGTGACCTGACGACGCCCAACATCGGGCGCGATGCCTCGCTGATCAAAGAGGCCGCCGACCGCGCCGGCGTGAAGGTCATCGTCTCGACCGGGGTGCACCCGCTGCTCCCGTTGCCGACCGACATGAAGGCCGCGGTCGGCCTCGCGTCGTGGGGATTCTCGGCCGAGCAGGTCGAAGAGATGTTCGTCCACGACATCGAGGTCGGCATCGGCGATTCCGGCGTGCGCGCGGGCCTGATCAAGGTCGGCACGGATCCGACGATGGACAAGGCGAACGAGATCATGCTGCGGATCGCGTCGACGACCCACCGCCGCACGGGAGTGCCGATCTCCACCCACACCCTGGCGACCACCAAGGTCGGCCTGGTCCAACAGGACGTGTTCGAGAGCGAGGGCGTCGACCTCGGCCGGGTCGTGATCGGTCACTGCGGCGACTCGACCGACGTCGAGTACATCTCGGCGATCATCGAGCGCGGCAGCTACGTCGGCCTCGATCGCTTCGGCTATTCGAACCCGGCCTACTCCTGGATCGGGGTCGAGGAGCGGGTCGACATCACCTGTCAACTGCTCGAACGCGGCTACGTCCAGCAGCTCCTCCTCTCCCACGACGGTGTCTGTTACAAGCTCCTGCCGGAGGGCACCGAATACCTGACCACCAGCGACCTCAGCGTCGTCGCCCGCCAAGTCGTCCCGGCCCTCCTCAGCCGCGGGGTGAGCCAGGCCGAAATCGACACGATGCTGATCGAGAACCCGAGACGGATCTTCGCGGAACAGGAGCCGTATTAGGGACGGGGGCCCGCAGGCTGGCGCCCGGAAGGGATGGGGCCCCGCAAGCTGTCGCCCGGATAACGGACGCGCCCCTCTCGCCACGGCCCGGGCAGGCTGTGGCCGTGGCGAGAGGGGCGGGTGTGCGGAAGGTGTGGAGGAATCGTGCCCGGGAGTGGCACGGGAGCGCGACGGGAGTGGCACGGATCCGTGACGGGAGTCAGACCTCGTCACGGAGATGTCGGGAACTCCGGTCTTCCTCCCGTGTTGTCCAACACCGACCTACGCGCTGCGTGTATTGACCCCCCTATAGGGGCCCTAAAACACGCAGCGCGTTTTCGACCCCTCTATTTCGGCCCGAAAAGGGCCTCTGGGGGCCGGAAAGTGTGACGTTCCCGGCATCTCTGTGACCGATCGGGCCGAGGTGTGGAGGCTCTCCGACACGATCGTCACGGAAGTCCGACTTCCTCACGTCCCTGTGACGCCTCTCCCACGCACCCCTCACGTCCCGGGCTCCTCATGGGGGTCACAGCCTGCCAGGACCCCCATGAGGAGCCCAGGACCTCCCTCGGACGGCCGCCAGCCCAGCGGACCCCCACCCGTCCCGTAACCACCCACCTAACCAAACGGGCGCCCGGTTAAGGTGATACGCTGCCGCCATGACACTTGCCGACCCGAATTCGGTGGCCTCGTCGATCGTCGTCGCGGATGGACCCGCTGCCGGAAAAATCACTGGAATCAACCATCTCGTGTTTCTGTGCCGGGATATGGATCGCAGCGTCCGGTTCTACCGCGACCTCCTCGGGCTGAAGATCGTGCGGTCGACGCCTGCCGAGAAAGGGTTCGAACTGCAGTACTTCTTCGAACTGGGCAACGGCGAGCTGTTCTCGCTCTACCAGATGGATTCGACCGTCGACGATCCTCAGCCGCCCGTGGTCAACATCCTCTGGCCGGGTGCCGACGGCACCCCGCCGAGCGCGCCGGAGAAGTGCGACCACCTGGCGTTCAACGTCGACTCGATGGACGAGCTGCTCTGGTTCCAGAGCCACCTGCGCGAGCACGGGATCGAGGTGTCGGAGATCTTCGGCGAGCCGGTCGGCACCGGCTTCCTGCCCGGCCGCATCTACTTCTACGACCCCGACGGCAATCCGCTCGAGATCGCCACGACCGCGGTCGACGACCCGGCCTGGGAGGGATTCGACTTCGACCGCTGGCTGCGCCACTGCGTGCCGTCCGCGGGACGCACCTACGGCGAAGCGAACGATGCAGAGCAGTAGTCCACAGTCCCCTTCCTCGTTGGCGGGCCGGTCGGTCCTCGTGGTCGGCGCGGGCGGCGGCGGGATCGGCACCGACACCGCGCTCTGCCTGGCCGAGGCCGGGGCGAGGGTGGTCGCCGCGGACTGGATCGAGGAGCGGGTCGACGAGGTCGTCGCGCTGCTCGCCGATCGGGGTCACGAGTGCGTGGGGCTCGTCGCCGACGCGCGGGACCCGGAGCAGGCAAACGACCTCGTCGCGCGCTCGATCGAGGCTGTCGGGGCACTGCGCGGACTGGTCAACGTCGTCGGCGGCACCCTGCCCGGCACCTGGCAGCGGATGGAGGACTACACCGACGAACTTTACGACGAGGTACTGAACCTCAACCTCCGCACCGCGTTCCTGACCACGCGCGCCACCGCGCGCCACATGCTCGAGGTGGGCGACGGCGGCAGCATCGTCAACTTCTCCTCGGTCAGCGGGCTTCGCGCCGCGCCCTACCACGGCCTCTACGGTGCGGCAAAGGCGGCGGTCGGCTCCCTCACCAGGACGATGGCGGTCGAGTGGGGCTACTCCGGCATCAGGGTCAACGCGATCGCGCCGAGCCGGGTGCAGACGCCGCGGGTGGTCAGGGGCGGCGGCACCCGGGAGGAGGCGATCGCAAACCCGCTGCGCCGGAACATCGAGGTCCGCGAGGTCGCGAACGTCGCCCTCTTCCTGATCTCGGACATGTCCTCGGCGCTCACCGGCCAGACGTACAACGTGGATGCGGGCGTCACCGCCGAGTCCCCGGCCGGGCCCGCCAAGGCCTTCGCGGTCCGGCTTCCCGGAGGCAAGAGCTGACCGCATCGGCTCAGCGCCAGGGCGGCCTGCGCCGGCGGGCGGCCGTCGTCGGCGTCGCCGCGACGCGCCAGGGCCTGCACCCGGACCGGTCCGCCTACGGGCTCGCCGTCGATGCCCTGAAGGAAGCGCTGGACGACGCCGGGATCGAGAAGGGGCGCATCGACGGCCTGCTCGGGATCCAGCAGCCCGACGGATCCGGGACCCACCCGCTGAAGCTCGCGAAGATGGTCGGGATCGAGCCGCGGGTGACCAGTTATCTCGATTACGCGACCGGCGGATTCACCACCCAGTACGCCGCGATGTTGGTGGCGGCGGGCGTGTGTGACACGGTCGCCTGCGTCTTCGGCGCCAACCCGCGGCAGGCGACCGTCGGCGACTCGGGGGCCTACGTCTACGACCCGACCTACGGCCTGGTGAACGCCGGCGCGATCGCGGCGCTCGGCTGGACCCGGTACATGAGCAAGTACGAGACCGTCGAGGAGGACCTCGGCGCGGTCGCGGTCACCTTCCGGCGCCACGCCCGACTCAATCCCAACTCGGCGTTCACGGAGCCGCTGACGCTTGACGACTACCTGGCGACGCCCTACACGGTGTGGCCGTTCCGGGAGCTCGACATCTGCAAGGTCACGGCGGGCGGCGCGGCGCTCATCATCACCGCCGCCGACCGTGCGGGCGACCACCCGAAGGCACCGGTCTACATCGGCGCGGCCGGCCGACAGCAGGCACCGCTCGAGCTGGCCGGCGACGAGCACCTCATGTGTTACGCGATGACCAGCGTGGCCGAGCAGGTGTATCGCGAGGCGGGGATCGGCCCCGGCGACGTCGACCTGTTGATGGCGACCGACTCCAGCACCGCCGCCGTCATCCACACGCTGGAGAACTACGGCTTCTGCGAGCCCGGTGGCGGCGGCCGGTTCGTCCGCGAGGGTGGCATCGCCCTCGACGGGGAGATCCCGATGAACCCCGATGGCGGTCAGCTGTCGGGCGGTTATCTCCTCGGGTGGCTGCACCAGGTCGAGGCAGTCCGGCAGCTCCGCGGCGAGTGCGGCGAGCGACAGGTCGCGGGCGCCCGGATCGCCCAGTACGCGACGACCGGACGCTGGCGCACCGATTTCCTCTCGACCATCTACGTGGCGGAATAGAGGCCCGTGCCCGATTCCGTCGACATTCGCGCGAACGAAGCGAACGAAGCCTTCGAGGCCTTCGTCGGGGACCACGAGCTGCGCGTGCAGCAGTGTGATGGCTGTGGACGCCGCCGGCTGCCGCCGTCGTGGATCTGCCCGCACTGCCTTGCCGAGGAGTACGAGTGGATAGCGGCGTCTGGAACGGGCGTCATCCACTCGTTCATCTGGTACCTGCGCCCGCTGGATCCGGCCTTCCTCGCCACGCCCTACAACGTGACCATCGTCGAGCTCGCCGAGGGGCCGCGCCTGATCAGCAAGGTCGTCGGCGTCCAGCCGGGTGACCTCAGCGTCGGCCAGGCGGTCGAGGCGGCGTTCGAGGACGGGCCGCCGGGAGCGACCACCTTGGTGTTCCGCGTCCGCGAGACCGCCGACGGTGCGGAGGGCTGAACGATGTACATCGAGCTCACCCCAGGTGTGCCGGGTGCGATCACCCTCCACGAAGCCAAGGACCTCACTTCGCTGAAGGCCGTGGTCCGGCGGCCTGAGCACATCTACGTCGGTGTGGAGGAGCTCCGTCGTCTGGCGGGCCCACAGGCCGACGAACACGCCTGGGGCGTCGAGTTCGAGCAGATGATCGCCTACGCGGAGTCGAAGGGGTGGAGGCGTGAGGACGGCGCGCTCAGGGTCCACGTGGAGTGGCCCGCCGACTGAACGGCAGATCCTTAGCCTAACGGGCGCTCGGTCTGTTATGATCCACCCGAATGGCGACCAGCCGAATGGGATCGGCGACCTGCCACACGGCCCAAGGCAAACAGGAGGAGTGGATGTCCGGGATCAGCAAAGTGTTGAAGAGGCAGCTGGCGCCGATCGGCGTGGTGATCGTTCTGCTCGTGGTGGTCGCCGGCTGCGGAGGTGGAGGAAGCAGCAGCTCCTCGACCTCTTCTGGCGGCGAAAGCGGCGGCGCGGAAACGGCAAGTAACAGTGAAGCCGGCGAAGGGGCGACCGCGGACTCCCCGGGACTGACCGAAGCGGAACAGATCGTCTCCGAACATGAAAAGGCGCCCACCGAGATCGGGGTGAGCACTCCGATCAAGAAGGGCGTCCCGAAAGACAAAACGATCGCGTTCATCAACGAGGGGACCGAAGCCGAGATCAACGTCGGGCGCGGAATCGAAGCGGCCGCGGACGCGGTCGGCTGGAAGGTCAAGACGATCAATGCCGAACCCGTCCCGGCGGTGCTGCAGGGCGCGATGGAAGAAGCCATCCGGAAGAATCCGGACTTCATCGCCTTCGTCGGTGTGAACGCCGAAGAAGTCTCCCGGCAGCTCGAACAGGCGAAGGCGGCAGGCATCCCGGTGATCGCCTCTCATTCGCTGCAGAAAAACGGCGAAGAAGGGATCACCGCCAACGTTCTTCCGGTCCAGGTTGCCGAAAAGTACATGGAAGTGCTGGCGGCCAAGACCGCCGTCGACGTCGGTCCGGAAGGCGGTGAAGTACTGGTCGACTACCTGACCGGCTTCCCGCTCCCGCTCTACTACACGAACGCATACGTCTCGGCGCTGGAAAAATTCTGTCCCACCTGCACGATCAAGAAACAGAACATCCAGCCGACGTCGATCGGCAAAGACGCCCCGCAGCAGATCTGCAACCAGCTGCGGACCATGTCCGACGTCAAGGGGGTCGTGCTCTCCTACGACGCGATCGGGATCGGCATCAACGCCGCCTGTAAATCGGCGGGCGTGACCCTGCCGCCGGTCTACACCTATGCGCCGGATGCGCCCGGGGTCGAAGAATTGAAGAACGAAGAAAAGAAAGCCGGGGCGCCCCTGGACTACGGTGACGACGGGGCGGCTTACGTCGACACCGCGATCCGCATCGCCAACGGTGAATCGCTCGACGAAGTCGAAGATGCCACCGCCGACATGCCGATCTGGGCGGCGGAATACGGAAACCTCCCCGAAGACCCGAGCAAGCTCACCTACATCGTTCCCAACGGATTGGAACAGTGGGAAAAGCTCTGGGGCCTGAAGTAACGGTGGTCGAGTAACGGACGCCGGCAATACGTGAGCGAACCACCGCGGGCCCTCACGGCTCGCGGTGGTCCTCACGCCGGCCCGGCGGCCGGCGAGAAGGGACGGATGGATGTCGATGGCCGAGGCCACCGAGAGTTATTCGGCAAAGAGCGGGCAGGAGCGCCCAGGGGAGCCCGACGGCCTTCGCCTGAGGGGGGTCTCGAAGGCGTTCCCGAGCGTCAAGGCGCTGGACGGCGTCGACCTCGACGTCGCCGCCGGATCCGTCCACGCGTTGGTCGGCCACAACGGGTGTGGAAAGTCGACCTTGGTGAAGGTCCTCGCCGGCTTTCACGGCCCCGACGCGGGGGAGGGGACGATCGACGGGCAGGAGCTGTTGCTGGGCTCGGCGGCGGACGCCGAGCAGGCCGGCCTCCGATTCGTCCACCAGGAACTTGGTCTGGTCCCCGAGCTCGGGGCGGTCGACAACGTCGGCTTCGTCCTCGGGCACGAGAAGGGCCGCTCCGGCGCGATCAGCTGGCGCCGGCAGGCCCGCAAGACGGAAGAGCTGCTCGCCCGCTTCGGCATCGACCTCGATCCGATGACGCCGCTGGCAGAGGCGACCCCGGTCGAGCGGACCGCCGTCGCGATCGTCCGGGCGGTCGCCGGCTGGAGCAAAGGGCGTGGCCTCTTGGTGCTGGACGAGCCGACCGCCGCGCTGCCGGCCCGCGAGGTCGACGAGCTCTTCCGGCTGATCCGCGATGTCGCGGGCTCCGGCACCGCCGTCCTGCTGATCTCCCACCGCCTCGACGAGGTCATGCAGGTGTGCGATCACGTGACCGTGATGCGGTCCGGCCGGGTGATCTGGGACGGCAGCACCAAGGAATCCTCGGTCCGTGACCTGGCCCGCCTGATCGCCGGTGCCGAGAACCTCGAGCTGGAGGCGGTCGAACGACCCCCGATCCCCGCCGACGCGCCCGAGGTGCTGCGGATCGAGAACCTTCACGGCGAGTTCCTCCGGGGCGTCGACATCACCGTCAGGCGCGGCGAGATCGTCGGCGTCGCCGGCCTGCTCGGCTCCGGCCGCGAGGAGCTGCCCTACATCGTCGCCGGCGCCAAGGGGGCGGCGGCCGGCGGCAGCGTCTCGGTGGAGGGCACCCCGCTGGTGGCGGGCTCGGTGATCGAGGCGATGAGCAAGGGGGTCGCCCTGGTGCCCGCGGACCGCGCCCGGGAGGGCGTCTTCGCCCCCTTCACCGTGCGCGAGAACGTGACGATCGCGAACCTGCCGCGCCTGCGCGGGTCACTCGGGGTCGCGCCGTCGGCCGACCGCGACTCAGCCCACCGCTGGCTCGAGTCGGTCCATGCCGACCCCGGCGTCGCCGAGCGACCGATCACGACCCTCAGCGGCGGCAATCAGCAGAAGGCGGTGATCGCCCGCTGGCTGTCGGTCGACCCCAAGGTGCTGACGCTGTCGGAGCCGACGGCCGGGATCGACATCGGCGCCCGCACGACGATCTACGAGGAGCTTCAGGCCCGCGCGGACGAAGGCCTGGCGGTGCTGATGAGCTCGTCGGACGCCGAAGACCTGCTGGCCGTCTGCGATCGGGTGATCGTCCTCCGCGCGGGCGAGATCGTCGCCGAGATCGAGCGCTCCCAGCTGACCAAGAAAGGAATTGTCATCGCGATGGAGGGTGAGCACGGTGAATAACGCAACGAACGCCCGCTGGAAGAGTGCGCTGGGATTTCGCAACATCGGCGTGATCTACGTCTGGCTGGTCATCATCCTCATCTTCTCCCTCTGGGCCCCGGACACGTTCCCCACCTGGGCCACGGTGCAGAGCGTCCTGAACCAGAACGCGATCGCCGGGCTGATGGCCCTCGCGCTGATCGTCCCCCTCTCGGCGCAGATCTTCGACCTGTCGATCGGCAACGCGATGGGGCTGTGCAACGTCATCGTCGCCTGGCTCCTGGTGGACCAGGGCATGCCGATCGGCCTCGCCATCGGGCTGACCCTGCTCGCCGGGATCCTGATCGGCCTGTTCAACGCGACGATCGTCGTCGGCGCCCGGATCGACTCGTTCATCGGCACGCTCGCGACCGGTGCGCTGATGGCGGCCGTCACCGCGATCGTCTGTAACGAACAGACGATCGTCGGCCCGGCCCTCGGGGGTGACTTCTCGAAGCTCGCCACCACCTCCGTCGTCCACGGCATCGCCGTGCCCGTCTTCCTGATGCTGCTGGTGGCGATCGTGGTGTGGTACCTCCTCAACTACACGGTCACCGGGCGCCGTATCTACGCGACGGGGTTCAACCAGGACGGCGCCCGCCTTACCGGCATCAGGACGAAGCGCCTCCGTTACGTGTCACTCGTCGTGTCCGGGACCGTGGCGGGCATCGCGGGTGTGCTGCTCGCCTCACAGGTGTCCTCCGGGTCCCCGGGCATCGGCCCCCCGTACCTCCTCGACGCGTTCGCCGCCGCCTTCCTCGGCGCGACCCAGTTCGGGGGACGCTTCAACGCCTGGGGGACGGTGGTCGCGGTCCTGCTCCTGGGAACCGGCAAGACGGGCCTCGTGCTGGTCGAAGCCCCGGCCTGGGCGCCGAGCATGTTCAGCGGCGTGGTCCTGCTCCTGGCCCTGATCCTCACCAACGTGGAGCAGTCCCGCGATGCCCGCAGCTGGCTCCTCGCCAGGGTGCGTCCGCCGGCGGAGAAGGAGCAGGAAGAGGAGCGGGTCGGGGTCAAGGCCTGAACGACGATGAACCTCACCGACATCCTCACCCATCACGTCGAGCACCATCCCGAGCGCCTGGCGGTCTCCTACGGTGACGCTCGCCACACCTACGCACAGCTGCTGCGGCGCGTACAGGCCACCGCGGGTGGACTGCGCGCCGCGGGGGTGGAGCGGGGCGATCGCGTCGGCGTCCTGCTGCACAACTCCGACCGCTTCCTCGAGGTCATGTTCGGCTGCGCACATCTCGGCGCGGTGTTCATGCCGCTCAACTGGCGACTCGCGCCCGACGAGCTCGACTACATCCTCGGCCACGCCGGGGCGGCGGCGCTGGTGAGCGAGGCCGAGCTGGCCGAGGCGGCGACGGCACCGCGCCGGCTCGCCGTCGGTGCGACGCCCACGGGCTGGGAGTCGCTGGACGCCCTGCAGGCCGCCGCCGACCCGGTCCTCGAGGCCGAGCCGATCGAGCGCGACGACCTGCTGCGGCTCATGTACACGTCGGGCACGACCTCGCGGCCGAAGGGCGTGATGATCACGCTCGACAACTTCCTCTGGAAGTGCGCCGCCCACACCGTCGACCTGGCGATCACCCGCGAGGACCGCGGCCTCGTCTGTGGCCCGCTCTACCACGTCGGCGCCCTGGACATGACCGCCACCAACATGCTCTACGTCGGCGGCAGCATCCACGTCCTCCGCCGCTTCGACGCGACGGCGGTCCTCGACGCGATCGAGAGCGAGCGCCCGACGAACATCTGGATGGCGCCGGCGATGGTCAACCTGGTGCTGGCCGAGCCGACGCTCGGGCGGCGCGACACGAGCTCGGTCCGGATGATCCTCGACGGCGGCGAGAAAATGCCGCTGCCGCTGATCAAGCGCGTCCTGGCCGCCTTCCCGAACGGCTGGTTCGCCGACGCCTACGGGCTGACCGAGACTGTGAGCCTCGACACCTACCTCGACAAGGGCAAGACGGTCGAGAAGCTCGGCAGCGTCGGGCGCCCGGTGAGCTTCACCGAGATCCGGATCGAGGGCGCCGACGGCGATCCGCTGCCGGCCGGCGAGGTGGGCGAGATCTGCGTGCGCGGCCCGAAGGTCTTCAAGGGCTACTGGCAGGATCCCGACAACACCGCCAAGGCCCTCCGGCACGGCTGGCTTCACACCGGGGACCTCGGATACCTGGACGAGGACGGCTACCTCTTCGTCGTCGACCGCCTCAAGGACATGATCATCAGCGGCGGCGAGAACATCGCCTCGCTCGAGGTCGAGCGCGTCGTCCAGGAGCATCCCTCCGTGGTCGAGGCGGCGGTGGTGGGCTCCCCGCACCCGCGGTGGGGCGAGGTCCCGGTCGCCTACGTCGTGGTCGACGACGCCGCCACCGAGGAGGAGCTGATCGCCCACTGCGCCGAGCGGCTCGCCAAGTTCAAGGTGCCCGCGGCGATCCGACTGGTCGACGTCCTGCCCCGCAATCCCTCCGGCAAGATCCTGAAGCGGGACCTTCGGGAGCTGGAGCACGGGCCGGCGACCGAGCCTGCCTAGATGAGTAGTTCCACGGGGCCCCGCAAGCTGTCGCCCGGGAGGGACGGGGCCCCGCAAGCTGTCGCCCGGATTACGGACGCGCCCCTCTCGCCACGGCCCGGGCAGGCTGTGGCCGTGGCGAGAGGGGCGGGTGTATGGAAGGTGTGGAGGGACCGCGGGAGCGTCACGGGAGTGCGCCGGGGGTGGCACGGATCCGTGACGGGAGTCAGACGTTGTCACGAAGATGCCGAGAACTCCACGCTTTTTCCCGTGTTGTGCAACACCGACCTACGCGCTGCGTGTATTGACCCCCCTATAGGGGCCCTAAAACACGCAGCGCGTTATCCGACCTTGATTTGGGGGCCGAAACGGGCCTCTGAGGGCCGGAAAGTGTGACGTCCCCGGCATCTTCGTCACGGATCCGGCCGAGGTGTGGAGGCTCCCGGACACGATCGTCACGGAAGTCCGACCTCCCCCCGTCCCTGTGACGCCTCTCCCACGCACCCCTCACGTCCTGGGCTCCTCATGGGGGTCACAGCCTGCCAGGACCCCCATGAGGAGCCCAGGACACCCTTGGACCACCTCGGACGGCCGCAACCCCCGCGCCCGCTCGCCACGGCGGCTCCTCGCTTTACCGGGCGCCTTGCGGCTTCTACAATCCGCCGAGGTGACCAGTGAGGGCTGAGGGCCGCTGGTCGCAGCCGCGATCTCGACGTGAGTGAGGATGAGGAGCCAGGGTCCCAGCATCATCCAGGCCAAGGTCAGGGTCCCGCCGGTCTCCGATCGCATCGTCAGCAGGCCGCGCATCGACGAGCGCCTGACCGCGATGATCGAGGCGAACCGGGTGGTCGCGCTGATCGCCATGGCCGGATCGGGCAAGACCACCGCGATGGCGGCCGCCGCGGCGCGCTTCGAGTGGCCGGTGACGTGGCTGAGCGTCGATCGCACCGACGTGTCTCCCGGGCGCCTGGTCAGCTACCTGGAGGCAGCCCTGGCCCAGCAGCTGCCCCGGCTGGCGGGCGTCGCGACCGACGGCCTCGGGGTCGGGCTCGACCACTACGAGACCGCGGGCCTGCTCGCCGAGGCGGTCGGCGACGATCCCCTGGTCCTGGTCCTCGACAACCTGGAGCGGCTGGGCGACTTCAAGGAGGCCTGGGCCGTGATCGAGTCGCTCGTCCGTTATGCGTCCCCGGGCCTGAAGCTGGTCCTGATCAGCCGCCAGGAGATCCCGAGCAGCATCATCCACGGGGCGGCCGCGGGCTCGCCGGTGCCGACGATCGGCGAGACGCAGCTGGCGTTCACGCCGGCGGAGGCCCACCGGGCGTTCGGGCTCCTGGACCGGCCGAAGGTCGATCCGGCGGCGGCGGTCGAAGCCACGGGCGGCTGGGCGGCGGGGATCCTGTTCGAGGCCTGGCGGGCCGACGACCACGTCTCCGGCAACCGCGACGGGGCGGACCCCCTCCACGGCTATCTCGCCGAGCACATCGTCGGCCAGCTGGGCCAGGAGGAGCGCGACTTCCTCATCGCCACATCCCTGCTGGACGAGGTGACCCCGGCCCGGGCGGAAGCCATCGGCCAGACGGAAGCCGCGCGGCACCTGACCGATCTGCGCGCGGCCCACCTGCCGGTCACCTGGTCGAGCAACCCGCTCGCGATGCGCTGCCACCCGCGGTTCAGCGAATACCTCCTGGAGTGCCTGGAGCGCCAGCCGCCCGAAGCGGTGGCGTCGCTCCGGCGCGCGTTCGGACGGCTCCTGGCCGAGGAGGGGCTGTACGAGGAGGCGACCGAGGAGCTGCTCCAGGCAGGGGCGTTGGTCGAGGCGCTTGACCCGGCCGGCAAGGCGATCGTGAGCGTCATCGACCGGCTCGACTTCGGCCTCGCGGATCGCTGGCTGGGGCAGCTGGAGGAGGTCGCGGCAGGCGACGGCCCGCTGACCGTCGCGCGGCTCATGCTGGCGATCGGGCGGGAGGACTTCCGCGCCTGCCAGGAGCTCGCCGACCAGTTGTCCACGATGGAGGAGCGCGACCGACTGGCGAGCTCGGACGAGCACGCGGCGGCGCTGATGGCGTGGTGCTACCTGTCGGTCGGCCAGCTCGACGACGTGCGCACCGTGCTCGACCTCGCGCCGGACGGTCCCAGCGCGGCCGCGGTGAAGTACTGCATGTGCGGGGTCGAGAACGCCCCGGGGAGGAGCCGCCCGGCGCGCGTGGGCGGCCCGCTCGACGCGTTGATCTCGCGGGCCGACTACATGCTCGGCCGGCTCGAGCTGTTCGACGAATCCCAGGCGTCCCGCTGGGTCGAGGCCGCCCAGGGTCCGTACCACATCGCCGCGCTGCGGGCCAAGGGGGAGACCCAGGTGGCGCTCGAACGCTACGAAAGCGCGATGAAGGAGGGCGGCGCCGCGATCAGCCTCCGGACCTACCTGGGCCCGGAGATCCTGATCGACGCCGGGCGCGCCGACGAGGCCCGGGTCGCGCTCGACCGCGGGGCCGAGCTCGCCAACAGCAGCGGCTCGGTGTGGTTCCCGCTGTTCAACGGCGTGGCCGAGGCCAAGTTCCTGTTGCGGACGAAGCGCGACACGGTCGCGGCGCGGGTGTTGCTCGACCGCCTGAGCGAAGGGGTGACCGTCCATCCGTTCCAGGTGGTGAAGGAGACCCTCGACATGTGGTACGGGTTCACCGAGTTGCTCGAGGGGGACTCGCACGCCGCGGTGAAGAGCCTTACGGCGGCGATGGAGAGCATGTACGCGGGTGACCGCCTGCTCGAGGTGCCGACCTGCATGGTCTACCTGTCGGAGGCGCGTTGGCGGGTCGGCGACAGCGATGGCGCCGACGAGGCGGCGGACCTCGCCCTGAGCGCGGCCCACCGCCAGGGGTCGAACCATGCGCTGCTCCTGGCGCTGAGCGACTTCCCCGCCGTGCTGTCGCGCCGCCTCGACGCCGAGTCGGAGGTCGACTCGGATTGGCACGCGATCGGGCGCGCCCTCAGCGCCCAGGGCGTCGCGGTCAAGGCCCGGGTCGGGGCGCGGCTCTTGGTGCGCGAGTTCGGGTCCGGGACGATCGAGATCGACGGCGAGGTGGTCCGGCCCCGCCTGGCCAAGTGCCACGAGCTGCTGGCCTACCTGCTCACCCTCCCCGAGCCGGCCGCCACCCGCGCCCACCTGCTGGACGTCCTCTTCGACGGCCGCGCCGACGACTCGACCCGTGCCTATCTCCGCCAGGTCGTCCACCAGCTGCGCCGGGTCATGCCCGACCAGGCCGCGATCGAGGTGGAGGACGGCACCATCCGCCTCACCGGGGACATCGCCGCCACCAGCGAGTCGGCGCACTTCGAGGAGTACCTTGCCGAGGCCGCCCGACTCCACGACACGGACCGCCTCGCGGCGACCGCCTCGGCGCTGGAGATCTACGACCGCGGCGACTACCTCCCGGCCCTCGACTCGCCCTGGGTCGCCGAGCGCCGCGCCTTGCTGGACGACCTGGCGGCGAACGCCCGGCACGAGGCCGCCGAGCTGGAGTTCGCCGCGGGTCGCTACCAGGACGCCGGCCGCCTGGCCGAGAGCGTCCTCGACGCCCATCCCCTGCGCGAGTCGACCTGGCGCCTCTCGATGCGCGTGGCGGCGATGCTGGGAGACACGGACAAGGTCCTCTCCACCTTCGAGGCCTGCCGCCTGAGGCTCGCCGAGATCGGGACCGGCCCGAGCGCGGAGACCCGGCAACTGGTCGACCGCCTGCGGCGGTAGCCGCGGAGGGCTGGCTACCCTCGGAGCCAGGGCCTCTTCGAGTGGCGCGCGCCTCGGGCGCGGCCCCGGTTACCTGCGCCGGTGCGCCGGCCGGTGGCGTGGCGGCGT